>Ga0114908_1000101_pt1 | contig 63356 bp, 69 predicted proteins | sample MalvireepMed_s17_FD_87292 | JGI IMG/M metagenome (GOLD analysis project Ga0114908, IMG submission 87292) | Marine viral communities from the Global Malaspina Expedition - Malaspina viral metaG DeepMed_s17 | ecosystem: Environmental > Aquatic > Marine > Oceanic | place: Mediterranean Sea... | reverse complement strand
ACTTCATTCAAATTTTTAGCGAAGTTAGCAGCACCCGTGCATGCACTACAAGCTCTATTGGAATTGGTCACACCGCGGGAACCTCACCGCAGGCCCTGTTATACCTCACCGCTTCAGATGCACTGGGTCACGACAACCAGCCCTATTTCTATATTGACTCTGTAAACCTAAGTAGGCCGCCGATGTGGGTTACCGCATCGTCCTATGCTACTTCGCGAATGCCGCTTGTTGGTATTGGAACAAAGACCCCTACCTATACTTTAACGGTGGAAGGTGGCATTTCTGGATCAACCATAAGATCGACAACAATAACAGGCAGCACTTTGATGGGGGGTACCTACGCCGGCGGTTTGAGTTTATCAGGCTCCAGGGTTATGGTCACAGGTAGCCTCCTTCCGGTAAGTGTATCTGCGTCTCTCAATGTTTCGGCCTCTTCCTTTTATGGCGCCCACTTATTTCTAGGGAGAGACGGCGGAAGTTATCCTGAAGTTAAAAGCCCCGATTCAGCTCTTTATTTGAACGGCGACGGCGGCATCATCTTACGCGACGACACCGTCGCTTACGCTCAGTTCAAGAGCGGCAGTACCGATGGCGTACAAACATTCGAAATATGGAGCGACATGGTCTCGAAGCCCATATCCTTTAATGCCACCTATTTCGGAGGGATCCAACATACACAACTTTTCCTAGATATGACCAATAGAATTTCAACATTCTCGGGCTCTGTGAGGATTCACGATGATAACTCTTCGATGGCAGGACTCACAGTTACAGGGAGCACCCGGCTCAGTGGTTCTTTTGCGGGCGGCTATCGTCGTATTACAACCGACTATGAAGTTAAAGACCATCTAGTATACAACTATATTATTGGCGTGTCGGGAGCGCTAAACAGTCAGATAAATATTATTCTCCCAAGTGCATCGGCGACAGATCCAGGTCACATACTAATCATTAAAGATGAATTTGCCCCGACGCGCACTGAACAATATGCGATCACGGCCAGCGTATCGTCCAGTACAGATTTGGTAGACGGCGAAAGCGCATATTATATTTATGGCACCATGGGAGCGATTACACTTTATTCAGACGGCATAGATAAATGGTTTGTAGTGTAGGCGATTTGAGGACATGGAAATCAGATGGCATATAACGTTTTATCAGGAACAGTTGGCGCGGCTTCGAATACGGGTAGCCTTATCTATGGCACCTTTGTTGGCGATGGCTCTTCATTAATAAGCACCCCGGGCCCGAATGCAGTAGTTGCAGATTCGGCCGCCGACAATAGAGTAATAACTTTTACTTCCACGGACGGGAGCACCGTTCAGGGCGAAGAAAATTTAACATTTGATGGTACTGTACTTACAGTAACGGGACAACTAACCGCTAGTGTTGGTATTACAGGCTCGTCGATTAAAGTAGACGGGGTAGTCTCCGGCGGAGTATTCCTGGGCGATGGTTCGGGTTTAACGGGTGTTCAGACAGGGGGCTCTAGCGGCGGTATATTTACAGAGATTAATGGCTCTACTGCTTATACCACCAGCAGTGTTAAGATCGGCGCTTCTGGCACGCCAGCCGCAAATTTACATGTCAGCGGAAACTACTCTACGCCGGCGGCTTATTTAAGCGGTGGCGTTAGATTTCGTCGGCGCGCAGTTAGCGGAGCCTATACTGCATCAGCAGGCGATTATTTTTTAGGAGTGGACACTTCAGCAGCAGTATCAATATCCTTAGATGCCACCTCTTTCGCTGATGGACAAGTGCTGGTTATAAAAGACGAAGCAGGAAGCGCCAGTACAAATGTTATAACGCTTACTGCTGCTGTGGCTCAAACCATTGATGTAGATTATCGTTCGGTAGTTATTGAGTCTCCCTTCGGCGCGGTAAATCTTTATACGGATAGTACCAACTGGTTTATTTTCTAGTATTAATAGCTATTTAAAAATTTAATGGTGTTTTAATCAGAATAAAAGCGGCTTTTTCTTCGTTGAGAAGCTATATGTTATGAGGAAACTCATATAACTAAACAGCCTAATGCATTGCATTTATATATTTGTGGAGGGTATAACTAATGGCTTATAAATTTCAAACAGGCGCCACAATACTTTCAGGAAGTATTACTGGCTCGCAAACAATTACGGCCGACAATGGCTTTATCGGTGATGGATCTGCATTGCAGGGAGTTACCGGATCCGGCGGAATCACAGGCGGTATTTTCAGCGGTTCTATCCGAGTAGCCAGACTAGAGGTCGACAGCACTGCTGACTATATTGATGTGTCGACCGATCTACAGATTGTTGCTGCAGCCGATGTTGCAATCAACGCTGGCGGCGGCAATGTTAAGCCTTCTGCAAATGATGGCTCTGCACTTGGAGTTAGTGGAACCGGCTGGTCCGATCTGTTCTTGGCCGACGGAGCTGTGATCAATGTTAATGCCGGCAACTCTACCCTTACAGGTGGTAGTGCCCTCTGGCAGTCAAATGTAGCCCTCCAGGCCACTAGACTAAGAATTGATTCAGCTAGTGATTATATTGATGTTGATACCGATCTCATCGCCAAGGCGGCCGCCGATATCGTTCTTTCTGCATCCGGTGGTAATGTTAAACCAGGAGCAAACGACGAGTCTGCCCTTGGTGTGTCTGCTACCGCTTGGTCTGACTTGTTCTTGGCTTCCGGGGGGGTGATCAACTGGGATGAGGGGGATGTTACTCTAACTCATGCTTCAAACGCGCTTACCATCGCGGGCGGCTCCCTTAGTGTTAATGGCGGTGTTACTCTTGGAGGCAGTGGCGCCGATACTGTATCCGTGGAGGGTATCATGAGCTTTGATAATGGCTACTACGGCAACGTTAAAGTGACCGGCTCTACTACCGGTATTGTGTCGGCTGGAGACTTTATGATTCTTTGCAGCGGGTCGGCTGCCATGAATTTAAGATTGCCAGTGATTAGCTCTATGGGGTACAATGGTACGATACTGCACATTAAACGAGCTCGCGGCGAGGGCACGTTGGGGATGCAACATAATGTGACGATTAGCGGCTCTGGTAATAATACCATCGACGGTGATTCTTCCATTATTCTTGAATCCGATAACGCTTCGGTAACACTTATAGGTAGCGGCAGCGTATGGAACGTCTATTAAGATAAGAATAGCTTTCTTTAAAGATAATAGCTTTAAGGGCGGGTATCACAAGATACCCGCCCTTTTTCTATTTGAGATTCTACTTATAAAAGAATGGCTTATAAATTCCAATCAGGTGCTACAATACTAACAGGTAGTATTACCGGCTCCTCAACTCTTACTGCGGGCGACATCTATAACAGAGGAGACGCCCAGGGTAATACATATCTAGACTGGGACGAAGACTACCTGGGGGTGGTGACCGCGGGAAATAATGTTTTAGTTGTGAGCGGGTCTACGGTAGGTATTGGTACAGCAAGTCCCGATTATACTCTTGATGTAGCTGGCGCTGTGGGCATCGACAGCTACATCTATCACAATGGAGATGCCGACACTTACCTAAAGTTCACGGGCAATGAAGTTAATATAGTTGCTGGTGCAAAGTCAATGATCACGCTTGATTATAATAATAACAGCAGCGACAAGATTATATTAAATAATACTAACGCGGACATTGATGTCCAGATAATGGCAGACAATGGTGAAGCAGTTTTACATGCTGATGCAGGTACAAATAGGGTCGGCATCGGTCAGACGTCGCCCACCTCCACTTTTGAAATTAGCGGATCGCAGGCCGGAAACTATGCCCAGTCCACCGGAAACCTCACATTTAATGAAACTCATTATATAGTAGACTATACGGGCAATGGAGATGCCACGTTCACCCTCCCAGACGTCAGTGGAATTACGGGAAGGGTATATCATATTTTATGTCACAATCAGTCGGGGGAGGACGTTAACCTTACTGTTACCGGATCTGGCGGAGAATTCCAGTCCCCCAGTTTTGAGTCGGGTGATCAAACCTCAATCCGCCTCGGCGGTAATACTCCACAGAGCATCACAGTGGTGAGCACTGGCGGTAATTGGTTTGTTCTTAATGATAACAGGTCCCAGCAGGAAGGCTAAACAGCTTAGGAGTTCAAAATGGCAATAAATGGCGCATATGTCTGCGATATAAAATCAGATCAAACGATCAAGGGCAAGAAAACATTTATTAAAGAAGTGGTAGCCCCTGCGTTTGTTTTAGAAGAAGGAACGAAAATAACAAAAACAAAAGATGGAGCTGTCAGTGTTAATGGCCGCTTGCAAGCTCACAAGTTTGAGGGCGACGCGTCCGGTTTAAAGAACTTTTCCGTCAAGAACATGAATACGGATGAGATCGAGGCATCTATCGCCATAAATGGATTAGATTATCTTTTGGTACAAAAGATTTTAGATGGAGAAGGGGAACTAAAGAAAATAAAAATCAATGATTTGTTAACCTTGATACCTTCCAAGAATGGCAGCCTCTTCAACTTTATTAACAACGGGACGAACAAGGGAGAAGGCGCCGAAGTATTTAAAAGACGGCATTCTTCCGGGCGTTCTCAAACTTTATATTTTAGAACATTAGCTGCCGGCCCAAACATAGAATTGGTTCAAAACGAAAACGAAATCGACATAAATTTGAAGGACAATATTGTTGTATCAGGGATCAGTGCCGTTGAAAGTTTGACAGTCCCGTGTAAAAATATCGACAAAGTTAAAAACCCTATTGATGGGATGATTATATATGATGAGAGAAATAAGCGGTTTTGTGGCCGCGCCGGCGGCAAGTGGGTACCCCTTCACAGCCTATAAAAAACTGCTTTTATCGATACTTATCACTATTTATTTGTGAACACGTGTGAGATCAGGAGTAAATTTATGTCTTCATTGTTAGAACAGGCCATTGTAGACGCTTCGGCGCTCAAGGAAGCAGCGCTTAAGAATGCCGAAAGCGCAGTGCTAGAGAAATATTCTGGAGAGGTAAAAAGTGCCCTGGATACTTTATTAGAACAGGATATGGGTATGCCCATGCCGATGCCAGCAGCAGCCCCGGTAGGTGTTGCGCCCGATACTTCTTTTATTGACGATGTACCCCTAGCTCATGAAGATTCGAGCCTGGGTGGTCCTGAAGATGAAGAAGTAATTGAAATCGATTTTGATGATTTGAGGGCGCGCCTTCATGCCGAAGAGGAAGAGGGAATTGAACCCCTCCCTTCTGAGATGATGGGCTCAGAGGAGACAGCTGAAGAAATATTCGGCGCTGAGGAGGTTCCTGCCGGAGCAGAGCCACTCCCCGAAGTAGAACCTTTGGCAGAAGATATTGAAATTTCTGATGAACTTTTAGATGCCATCGCAGAAGAGCTCACTGTCGACGTGTCGGCCCAGCTAGGTGGCTGGGCCCCCGTAGCGAGCGGGCTCACAACCCCACATGTTAAAGAAATGGAAGCTGAAGAGGCTGCTGTTGCAGCGCAATCAGAAGAAGCTACCGAAGAAGAAGAAAAATATGTGGAACTTTATGAATCACAACTAACTAACCTCCAAAGAGAGGTTGGTGGTTTGAGATCTTTGCTTGGAGAAGCAAAAGATCAATTAAATATTTTGATATTAGAAAACGCCAAACTTCTATATCAAAACAAGGCTTTGAATAGCGCCTCCTTGAATGAGCGACAAAAAGAAAAGATTGTCGAAGCTGTTCGTAACGCCAGTTCAGTAGAAGAGACGAAGATGTTGTTTGAAACGCTTCAAAGCGCAGTGGGCGGTCATAGGACTCGCCGTATAGAATCACTTCGCGAAGCTGTTAGTCGACCAACCACTTCGATGCTTCTAAGTTCAAACAGAAGCAGAGACGCTTCTACTACTGTTGATCCAAATATGGATCGAATGTTACGTTTGGCAGGTTTAAAACAATAAAACATATTAGGAGGTTATATAAAAAATGTCTATTGTACAAAAGTTAACCGAAGGTATTATTAATCGTGACCTAGCTAAGGATGGTGCGGCTCTTGTCTCCAAGTGGGAAAAGACGGGCCTCCTTGAGGGTCTCGAAGGTGATAGTCTTCGAAACGGAATGGCCAGCTTGCTTGAAAACCAAGCCAAAGAGCTACTCCGTGAGTCTTCCACCATGAGTGGTGGAGACGTTGAGGGTTTCGCAGCTGTTGCGTTTCCCCTGGTTCGTCGTGTATTCGGCAACCTAATTGCTAATGATCTAGTTAGCGTCCAGCCGATGAGTCTGCCTAGCGGCCTCATCTTCTTCCTTGACTTTACGGTCTCGCAGGAGATTGGTGACGGCGCAGGCCTCAATAATGGTCGACTAGGCTATCCTACTGCATCTTCTCTCTTCGGAGGCAATGTAGTTGGTAGCGAACTCACCGGTGGTGTTGATCTATCGGGCGTGTGGGCCGAACGTGGTCCTTACGGGATGAACAACGGCTATGCGTCGCCGACTGGCTCTACGGATATTACGTTGAAGGCTATTAATTATGCCGCCTCGCAGACCGCCGGTTGTCTTTTCCTGACAGGAACTGTTGGTGGTTCGAACGTCGATCTTAACAGGTCGGTCATGTTCGATGCAGATCTGTCCGGCGCTGTTGTCGCTGTTGTCCAGCTTCCGCAGGCTCAGTTGACGAGCTCCGGCGGAGGTACATTAAATTTTGATGATCTGGTCACAGTCAACTTCAACCTTTACCGGGACACTGCTGTTACCGCTGGTGGTTTTGCCAGAACGGCGGGATTCTCGGGCTCCCAGGTGCGTCGACTGACTCACTTCTCGGGCTCTGATCGTAACAACGATATCCTGTTGGTGTTCTCAGCCTCGTCTGGAGTCAATGCCGAACGCCTAGCGAACTCCCTAACGGGGGCAGACGGCGCCGGAACAGGTCTTGGTTGGAAAGTCACGATGCCGCTTGAAGACAACTTCAACGCGGGCGGAGCGATTGGTTCAGTTATTGGTGCTACACCTTGGGGCTTGGAAAACAACAAGAACATCCCCGAGATCGACATCAAGGTTGATTCGATTGCCGTTACGGCAGTCACCAAGAAGCTCAAGGCCAAGTGGACCCCAGAGTTGGGACAGGATCTTAATGCCTATCACAACCTGGATGCCGAGGTCGAGCTTACTCAGATTCTATCTGAGCAGATTGCTCTTGAAATTGATCGTGAGATCCTAGAAGATCTTATCGTGGGTGCAACTGGTGCTATTCGGTACTGGTCACGCGCACCTGGTCGATTCCTTGATCGCACTAACGGTAAGGAAGTGGGAGCCTCTACGGTTACCCCCGACTTCACCGGTAATGTGAGTGAGTGGTATGAAACCCTTATTGAGACTATTAATGACGTCTCAGCCGTAATCCACCGTAAGACTCTACGGGGTGGTGCTAACTTCATCGTCTGCGGACCTGAAGTTGCTAATATCCTTGAGTTCACGGCTGGTTTCCGTGCCAACGTTGCTGTTGACAGCGACAAGGGCACTGCTGGCGCCGTCAAGGTTGGTTCTCTGTCTAAGAAGTGGGACGTTTTTGTCGATCCTTACTTCTTGCGGAACATCGTCCTGGTCGGTCGTAAGGGAAGTAGCTTCCTAGAGAGCGGATATGTTTACGCTCCCTACGTGCCGCTGCAGACCACGCCTACCATTTTCGGAGTAGAGGACTTCGTGCCCCGTAAGGGAGTCATGACTCGCTACGCCAAGAAGATGGTGCGCCCAGACATGTATGGCCTGGTGGTCATTAGTGATCTGAACATCGGTTAGTATAAACCGTTCGTTTACGGGTAAATAATATTGAAAGCCTCGGCTCCTAGAGCCGGGGCTTTCTATTTATGATAGTGGCACTACTTAACATTGAGGGTAAGACATGGCAGTTCCCGTTTTAAAACCAGCTTCGACAACCAATACAAACGTGTTGGGTGTGACCGGATCATATAAGAATGTGGCCGCGGCTCTTCCGTTTGGCATCTATGCGGGATCCTCAGACTTCCTTTCCGGCGCTGCAGACCAAGTAGCGTTCACTTATAAGAAGCTAGGTGGCGATGTTTTAGATATTGAGCTAGCAGAAGGAAACGTTTACGCCGCCTATGAAGAAGCGGTTTTAGAATATTCTTACATAGTTAATATTCATCAATCCAAAAACTCTCTTTCTAGTTTTTTGGGCCACACTACAGCATCTTTTGATCAAGACGGAGAAATTAAATCTGGAGACACCCTCTCGGGATCTCAGATTGAACTAAGGTATCCAAAATTTGACTATGGATACATCCGACGTACCGCTGACAGGATGATTACCGAAACCGGCCTGGGAGGCACCCAGAACATATATTCGGGCTCCTTTCCGAGCGTCGCCAATCAGCAGGATTATGATCTCCAAAATATTATATCTTCCTCGGCAGCTACAGATACGGCTGTTCCTTATTACGGGAAGGTGGGGAATAAAAGAATTATTATTCGTAGAGTCTATTATAAGTCACCCGGCGCCATGTGGCGATTTTATGGGTATTATGGCGGCTTCAGCGTTGTGGGAAACCTCAGAACCTATGGCCAATATGCAGATGATTCTACGTTTGATATTGTACCAGTTTGGCAGAACAAGCTACAAGCTATGGCCTACGAGGACGCCCTTAATACAAGGGTTTCTCACTGGTCGTATGAAATAAAAAACAACAAGATGCGCATTTATCCGAAGCCCACGGCCGCCAGTCCAAATAGATTCTGGTTTCAGTTTACTGTTGAGGAAAACCCATGGGAAGAGTCCGCTTCGGATAGACTTTCTGGAGTAGAAGGGATTAACAATATGAACACATTACCGTTCAAAAATATTGCCTATGTAAGTATTAACTCTATTGGCAAGCAGTGGATCCGACGCTTTGCATTGGCTTTGGCCAAAGAGATGCTTGGGCAGATACGAGGCAAATTTGCGACGATCCCAATCCCGGGCGAGTCGGTTACCTTAAACGCGTCCGACCTGCTGGCTCAAGCAAAAGCCGAACAAGATGCCTTACGAGAAGAGCTTAAAGCAACGTTTGATGAGCTTACGTATGTCAAGCTTGCCGAGACAGACGGCCTAATAGGGGATAATGCGGAAAAAGTATTGGGCGATATACCAACCGGCATCTATGTAGGGTAGTTAGATGGGTAACCCGAACGATAAATGGACTCAGCCAGCGGCTCCTCCCCCTCCCATGTTTTTTGGGAAGAAAGAGCGCGATCTTGTCAAACAAGTTAATGATGAATTAGCGGAACGTGTTATAGGCCAAACCATAGTCTATTATCCTGTTGACATCGACAAAACAAACTTTCATCCTCTGTATGGAGAAAGCGTTAATAAAGTATGCTTGCCTCCTGTTCGAGTATACGCCTATGTACAAGTAGAGAACGAGCAAACAAACGATAAATATTCGTATGAATACAAGACCAAGCTGTCGGTTCATTTTCACTATAAGAGATTAACCGCCGATCAAAATTTAAATGTTCGCGCAGGAGATTTCGTCCAGTATGGCGATGTTTTTTATGAAATCATGAGGCTGTATGATGATACCCGATACTACTTTGGACAGGTATATCATCAGTTTCAAGTAAGTGCCGAATGCCGAAAGGCAAGAAGGGGGAATTTCCGTGTCACCGCGTAGTCAATCCATACAAACTCAAGAAGAGATCGAGAATCCGAAACAAAATACTTGGACTGGTGTTAAAGATCCTTCTATTATCCAAGAAATAGAGATGATGCCGTCCACTCTTGAAACCATAGACTTTGCGGTTTATGATTTTTTGAATGATAGGCTAGACTTATCAACCACCAGCAACGATGGGTTTAAAAAAGTGCCCATTATATGGGCCTCCACTGAGCGCTCTTTCCAGATTAAAGCAAATAAAAACCTGAGAGATAGAGATGAGACGCTTATTTTTCCTGCCATCACCCTCGAACGAAAAGGGGCCACTAAAGATATTACTAAGCGTGCTATTCCGTACGCTAACATTCCTCCCAGTAAAGACTATCCCGCTTATCGGGGGGGCACCATAACAATAGCGAGGCGCATCAATCAGAAAAAGACTGCTGAGTTTCAAAACAATATATCTCTTCGAAGATATAGCGGCGGCGTGAGGTCTATTGGGAAAGGCCAGCCAACATTTCCCGGGATTGTTGATAAAAAGACAGTTTATGAAACTATAACCATTCCGTTGCCGGTGTGGGTGTCGGTAAAGTATGAAATCAGCCTACGAACCGAATACCAGCAGCAAATGAACGATCTAATAACACCTCTATTGCGACAAGGGGGAATGAATAGCATGCCTCGTCGCCTAGAGAGAGATGGACATAAGTTTGAGGCTTTTATTGCGGGGAGTTTTGTTAATAATTCCAACAGTAACGGGCTGCAAATGGAGCCTAGAAATTATGAAACCATTGTGAGTCTGGACGTGCTCGGATATTTAATTGGCGACGGCCCCAATGATGATCGGCCCAAAGTGGTTATTAGAGAAAACGCAGTAGAAGTTAAAATTCCTCGGGAGCATGTTATCTTGGGGGACATAGATGAATATCTAGACGATCGTGGGTTTTACAGAGAATAGTAATAATAGTTGGACTTTGCTGCATCACTTTACTATTTACTTAAAGAAAACTTGCAGAAAATTAAGTATTTAGTTTTTGATAAAAAAGGAGAAGCCATATAATGCCTGTTGATAGATTTAGATTTGTTTCGCCGGGTGTTTTCATTAATGAAATCGATCAGTCACAAACGCCGCAACGCGGAGCAGTGCCACCGGGGCCTGCGATTATTGGGCGTAGCGCTCATGGACCCGCGATGCTTCCGACCACTGTTGGCTCGTTTGACGAGTTTGTTCAGCTATTCGGAAACCCTCTTCCTGGTGGCGAAGGCGGAGACGTTTGGAGAGATGGAAACAGGGCAGCCACTACTTACGCGGCATACGCTGCACAGGCTTATTTAGCCAATAACGGCCCTGTCACTTTTGTGCGATTGCTTGGAGACCAAAGCCCAATCGCCTCCTCCGCTCAATACGCCAAAGCGGGCTGGCTCTATCCTAGCACCACCCAAGATACTGTTGGCGGCGTCTATGGTCTATTTATAACCAACTCAGGCTCAGTCTCCTCCCCGCACGTTTCCGGGACCCTGGCGGCTTTGTGGTATTTGTCTAGTTCCGCCACCATTGAACTTATAGGCCCAGGGCTAACCGGCGGCGCAGCCGGATCCATCGTTCAGGGCAACGCGCGTATGGTAAACACGACTAGTTTGAGTTCGGGCGGCTCAACTGCGCAAGAGTTTAAAGTAAAAATCAAGGCCGCCGGCTCTGTCCAGACGGAGACTACTTTTAACTTTGACGACACTAGTGGCCGATACATTAGAAAGGTTTTTAATACTAACCCCCAGATGGTTAATCCTAACATTACCACAACTACGAATAGGGAATACTATTTCTTAGGCGAAAGTTTTGAACGAAACATTAATGATTCGTTTAATTATGGAACCGATACGCTTTACGGTGTTATTTTGGGCTTGTCCGCTTCTTGTTCTGATTTTCGGACGTCCTTTAAGTTGCCGCAGACGCCCCCTATTATTGCACAAGATGGTGGCGCTAGCGGAAGCTTTAATATTAATAATAGTGAAAGAGAGCTTTTCGTAGTAGTTGCTCAGGACGAAGCTGAGTGGGCACAGAATAATCTTAAAATATCTATTACAGATATTAAAGACTCTCCCAACCCATCGTTTGAGCCATTTGGAACGTTCTCTCTTCAAGTGCGCGCCTTTGACGATAATGATAACAATCCGGTCGTTCTTGAAGAGTATAGCAGACTTAATCTCAACCCTAACTCGCCGAACTATATTGCTCGGAGAATAGGAGACATGCACGTGACCTGGGACGATGTTAATAAGAAGTATAATCATCTTGGCCAATATGAAAACCAGTCCAAATACATACGCATGAATATGAACAATGATATTGATATGGGTCGCGGGGGTGAAGATTGGCTTCCCTTTGGTTTTAAGGGCGTTCCCAAGTATGAAGGGTTTAACTTCCGCACCGGCTCGACCGACTGGTCCGATTTGGATCTCAATGTATCCTCCTCTGGCGCCAAGAGTGTTATCGTGGAAGGAAGCGGCTCTATTATGAGCGCCTCCTGGGTCGACCCTGACTTCCCCCTTGTAGATGTTGGCGGCGACGGCACCTCCTCCCCCGGCACGATACATATCACTGCTAGCTTTCAGTTTCCGGTACTCCCACTGCGGGTATCTTCTTCTGACGGGGGCCTTTTGGACAAGACAAATGCATACTGGGGCCTGCAAACTACGAAGAGTCGTACCTCTTTGGTGCCCGACAACTCTATCAAAGATATGTTGCGCATGCGTCCCGTCGCTTTTGGTCGGATAACCCCCACTAGTGTATGCGAGCGAGGCCCTGGGTTCTCTTTGGATAATCTTTGCTGGGACGTCTCTACCGCTCAGGTAGGATATAGCGGCAGCTTAACCCGCGGGTTCGTTGATGGAACCAGCGCTGCAGCCGTTAAAACTATCGGCGGCGGACGACGAGCCGGCCGGTCTATGACCGCGATTAGTAGCTCCTATACAGAACCTCTTAATCGTGGATACGATCGTTTTACGGTACCGATGTTTGGCGGCTTTGATGGCTTTAATATTAGTGATTCAGAGCCCTTCACCAACTCAACAACTTTGGGTGGTGAAGCTCCTTCGACTGCGCCGGAAGATAAAGACTACGCTATGCTTTACACTGTAAAGAAAGCAATTGATACGATCGCAGATCCGGACATGGTGAATATTAACCTAGCCGCTGTTCCTGGCATGACCCCGCGAGCAGTTACCGATCACTTATTGAATATGGCCCTGGATCGCGCTGACACTTTGGCAGTTATCGATCTGGAGGGTGGTTACACACCGGCTACGGAAAATTCGAGCAGCTTTGTCGACCGCATCGGAAGTGCCGCCACTACGATTACTAATATTAAGACACGTGCCTTAAACAATAGTTATGGCGCAGCTTACTATCCATGGGTGCAGATGCGTGATACTCTGGTGGGTACGCGCGTATGGCTCCCCCCCTCTGTAGCGGCTCTTGGTACCTATGGCTCCTCGGCGCGCTCATCAGAACTGTGGTTTGCGCCGGCTGGGTTCAATCGAGGCGGCCTAAGCCGCGGCTCTGCGGGTCTTCCCACGACTGCGGTTTTGGAAAGGCTTACAAGCAAACAACGAGATGATCTTTATGAGGTTAACATTAATCCCATTGCATCATTTCCGTCCGAGGGTATTGTGGTGTTTGGTCAAAAAACCTTGCAAGCGACCCCATCGGCTCTCGATCGCGTGAATGTGCGGAGACTCCTGATCTTCTTGAAGAAGCAGATATCCAGGATTTCTACTAGGATCTTGTTTGATCCCAATGTTGATGTAACATGGAATCGCTTCTTGGGAGAGGTACAGCCTCTTCTGAGGTCAGTAAAAGCTCGGTATGGCTTGAGTGAATATAGGGTCATCCTAGATGAGACCACAACGACTCCCGATTTGGTTGATAGAAACATCATGTACGCCAAGGTGTTTTTGAAGCCTACTAGGGCTATTGAGTTTATCGCTTTGGATTTTATCATTACGCGCTCAGGAGCTTCGTTCGATGATTAATAAAAAGAGGCTGATTTGGAATACTGCACTAATTAACGTAAACGGGAGTAACTAAGACAATGGTGGGACAATTTTGGAATAACGCGGCCATGGAGCCAAAGCGAGCACACCGCTTTTTGGTTGAATTTAATCTACCGGGACCGGCCGGAGGAACTACGACGCAGATTTATGCTCGAAAAGTAACCAAGCCGGCCTACGATATTGGCCAGTCCGAACATAAGTTTTTGGGACAAACCTATTACTATCCCGGGGCCATTACCTGGAATGACGTGGGAATCACATTGATTAACTCCGCCACTCCTGATTTCGATCTGCTGTTGCAGATCCTACTAGAAAACGCAGGGTATGTTAACCCCGATGGTGTTTCGACTGCCCCGAGCGGTGTTACAGATGCCAGCACTGTCAACAAATTTGATGCTACGAATGCGATAGGAAGAGTTTTGATTAAAGAGCTAAATGGCGACGGCGCCCCTATTGGAGAATATGAGCTAAACAATGCCTGGGTTAAGGGCATTGCGTACGGCGATTTGGATTATGGCTCAGAAGAGCTTCTCACCGTCGACGTAACCCTGCGGTACGACTGGGCTACTTATAATAATCAACCAGGCCGCGCTAGCGGGTAGGGTATAACAATGCCTTTTTGGCAAGGATGGAGTGATCCTTACACAGAGCCAAAACGCCCTTTTCGGTTTGTGGTACCGATGCCGGTATTCGTTCCGTACCCCGGCGACCTAAGAAAAATAAGCGACCTTATAGGAGAAGATCTAACCCGGGTCGTTAATACGGCGTACAATGCGGCATATCCCGGCGACGCCTTCGGGTGGCCTGAATTTTTTGCCGTAAGCTGTACGAAGCCCGGCTTTAAAACAGATGTTTATAAATCTGATAATGTTCTTGATGGCTTCCCTAAGATTTTTCATGGACAAAAGACGATTTGGAATTTTGATCCTGTTACGGTAGAGCTTATTGACACATATGACCAGGACTTGGCGGCGACGCTCACAGCCTATCTCCTGGGGGGCGCCGGCGTGAAGCCCACTCATGATCATGGCAGTCAGGTGGCCCGCATCGAGGGTCAATTGATTCCTTTTTCGAATTGCATGACTGGGGAGTCTCGGTTTGAAATAATTGAACTATTAGAGCACACAGCAAACCCTACCAGGCCTCTTGAAAAGAAGTTTAAGGCTCGTAAATATATTTTACATAATCCTTATATTAGTGAAGTAGATTTTGGAACGTTTAGCAACAACGATGATGATTTCACCAAAGTTAAAATTACGTTGATGTATGATTCATATGATTACGAGTTTATTCATCACCGCGGCGGCTCGCTGTCGTCTTTGCGTGATAGAGTTCAGCTTCGACGCGAAGCGTTGCGCATTAGAAACGAAAGAAATCTTCAGAAGTATGAGCAACCCCCCCTTGAGGAAGAGCGCCCTCGTCGTGAAGGCGAGGTACCGTCTGTGGCGGAGCTCCTCAACGAGCTTTAAGGCGCTGTAGATTAATTTAAATAAAAACTTATTTACTGTTATAATTACTAACGAAAGAGAGGTGACTTTTGTCAATCCGAAATAATGAAGATCGGTTTTCGGCGCCACAGCCGGATGCCGATCCCCCCGTACAAGCACTACAAGAGGAGGGAACGCCCAGCGACCCCTTTTCGTTTGTTGTGCCCACTGAGTTTGTAGAGCTTCCCAGCAGAGGAGAGTTTTATCCAAGCTCTCATGCGCTCCACAATCAGGAAACTATTGAAATCCGCTATATGACTGCCAAGGAAGAAGATATCTTAACTTCTCAAAGCTTGTTGGAAAAGGGGCTAGCCCTGGACAGATTGCTTGCTAATCTTATTGTAGATAAGCGTATCAAGCCAGAGGCTCTTTTAAGTGGTGATAGAAATGCTATTTTAATTGCTGCTCGAAAATCTGGCTACGGCGCAGACTACAATACAACAGTCGCGTGTCCCCATTGTGGAGAATCTGATACTTATTTTTATGATCTCGAAAATGCTGAAGTGGTTTCTTCGCCCAGCGATGAAAAATTGAAAGATTTAGGAGTAATTCGCAATGAGGAAAATAACTTTGTGATCACCCTCCCCAATAATCCAGTGGAGCTCACTTTTAAACTCCTGACCGGCAAAGAAGAGAACATTCTCGCCAGGACGATTGAGAAGCGTAAGAGGAAAAAACAAGGAGACCACCTTATTACCGATCAACTTAAGTTAATGATCGTCTCTATTAACGAGTACACCGATACCCCCCTCATTGATAAGTTTGCTGAGACTATGACATTGCCGGATGCAAGATTTTTGAGAGATATATATAGAAAAGTAACCCCCGCGATTGATTTGCGAAAGGAGTTCGTTTGTGACCAATGCAGTCACGTGGACGAAATCGACTTTCCCTTTACAGCCGACTTTTTTTGGCCTCAACAATGAATACATGGAGAGCGTCTATGAGCAGTTCTTTGTCTTAAAATACCATGGAGGCTGGAGCTTTACAGAAGCATACAACTTGCCGGTCCAACTAAGAGAATGGTTTCTCAAGAGGCTTATTAAGCAGAAAAAAGACGAGCAAGAAGCGATGGAAGAGGCCTCCGGACCCGGCGCCTCCGGGCGCAACCAATTGGGCCCTGGCGTGAAGCCGCCGCGGCTTTAATTGATTTAAAGACTATTTATTTTGTATAACTGTGAGAGGCCTCCTGTGAATGATAAAAGTCTATCTCCGATAGTAGTTAATTTGAACGCCGTGAAGGAAGGAAACTTGAATGAAAGTTTCCTTACTATGTTTGGCGGTGCGATTGAAATGCTACTAACACGCATGTTTGGCGGCAGCGATATAACGGCGCCCCGCTGGGCCAGTGTTCGGGGCACCCCTTCGCAGATCGCGTCCTTTGGCGACGCGCTTTCTAGAGAAAAAAACTACATGGAAACCTTTATGAAGCACGGACTCAATGATCCTCGTAGTTTTCGTAGCCGACACGAGCTTGAAAAAGCAGTCGCGGGCTTTGAAAAAGAAACCGGCTTAAAATGGCCGTTTAAGTAGGGCTAAAGCATGGTCGACCCCAAAGAAGTTACTTCGGCTGAACACCTCAAGGCCCTCGTGGATCAAATTAATGAGGGCCGCGGCCGAACCATAGCCTTATTAGAACAAGAGAAAGCATTTCTGGGAGAAACCCGGGCTTTCACAGAGTCGCAGCGAGAGCTTCTCAATATTAACCTCAACCTAGAACAGCAGCGTCTTCAAATTCTACAACAGAAGACAGCGAAGAGCGCTGAGGCGCTCTACAACCTAAACTCACAGATCACCGCCATGGAGTTGCTCGTGAGAGAAGGCAAGAAACTCGGCCCCGCGCAGCAAAGCGCGCTCGTCTTCATGAAGGCGCAGTCGGCAGAGCTGCAGAAACAGGTCAGTCTGGAGATGGAGAACCTCCGCCTTAAAAAACAACAACAACAGACTGCCGCCAACCTCGCTAGCGCCCAACAGAACTTCTTTAAAACGACTTTGGGCGTAAGCGATGTTTGGAAGACCACCCTTACAGGGGCCATGTTCCAGTCTAAGGACGCCCTTCGACAGATGTGGAACAACACAAAGGGAATGCTTACCGTTAGTAATATGCTGGGCTCTACGTGGATGAAGATTGTAGAGATGACAATCACAGCGGCCAAAGAATATGACTCAATGGCGGCCAAGATTCGACAGATATCCCATGGGGGCACCGGCCTTAACAGCTTGCAACAACAAACGATGCGCGCACATATTTCAATGCGCGAATTCGGCGTAGCCATCCAGGATGCTGGCCAGTCAACCGAAGCGCTGCTTAGAAGCATGGCCTCTTTTTCAGTATCCTCGGCACAGAATCGCGAGGCTCTAATGCGCCAAACAAACCTTCTCCAGGAAGTGGGCGTTTCGGCACAAGGAACGGCTCAAGCATTTAACTTTATGGACAAGGGTCTAAATATGACGACCCAACAATCTATTCGATTATCAAATCGTCTGTTTGGTTTATCTAAGGCCCTTAAGCAGCCTCCGGATGTCATTTTCAAAGACTGGGAGCAGGCCTCTAATGAACTAGCCAAGTACGGTGATCGAATGTATGAAGTGTTCGCCGGTCTTTCGGCACAGGCGAAGAACACCGGACTCGCCGTGAGTCAGCTTATTGGTATAGCAGCACAGTTTGATACATTTGATCAGGCCGGCCAAGCAGTAGGCCGACTTAATGCCATCCTCGGTGGCCCGTATCTTAGTGCTATTGAGATGGTGTATGCGACGGAAGCGGAACGCATAACCGCGTTGCGAGAGTCGATATCAGTCTCAGGTCGAGTATTTACCCAGCTTAGTCGACACGAACAACAGGCCATTGCAGCAGCTGCCGGTATTAGAGACATGGCCCAAGCCGCGCAGCTTTTTGGCGGGAGTGCACAAGCGTTTGACCAAGCCAGGGCCAGCCAAGAAGCCTTAGAGAAGAAAGCCAGAGAATCTCAAAGCGCCATGAACAAGCTAAAGATGGCGGCTTATGGATTAGCAGTTAATGTGGCGCCTTTAGTAGAAAAGCTCGTAGGCTTGCTAGATGTATTAACAAAGATTGCCTCAAATCCGATTGGTATGGTCTTCGGCGCTTTTATTATGACAATGGCGGCTGTGAATAAAGGGGTTGCTCTCTACAAATCCACCTTGCGTGGCGTCGACATGGTCAAGCGCGGCGCCACTGCCGCATCTAATTTCTTTAGCGCAGCCATGGGGCGCGAAACAGGCGCCCAGCTCACCCTCGACCTCGCCACGAAGAAAACATCGCTCACCCAGCGCATCGCTACGGGCATTACAAACACGTTAGCCGCGGCCAAACAGCGCCTCGCTGCAGCAAACGGTGTACTAGCCGGCAGCCTCGCCAGTGTCGGCGCCGTTCTCGGCGGCCTTGCGGCCGGCTGGATGATGGCTTCCATGGCCATTCGGAAGTGGGGCACCGCGGCCAGGGTTACGATTGGTATTGTTTCCGCGCTGGCCATCGCCTATGCTGCTCTACAGATGGCAAAAACTGCGTGGAATCCAGCAGCGCTGTTTGTGGCCAGCTTGGGCATCAGCGCCTTTGCCGCGTCACTGATGGTTAGCAGAGGTAAGGCCGGCGTACCGCACTACAGGAAGGGAAAAAAGAGGGGAGAGGGTGCGATCGAAGAAGTGGCCTACGTCGGCGAGGAAGGCCCCGAGTTGCGCGTCATCAATAGGGGAGATCAGATTATACCCGCAAAAGAAACCAAGCAGATAGTAGCCGGCGCTCATGAGCCCGGTGAGCGGCCCGAAGTCGAAGCCGCGGCAGGGCCCCTCGCTGCGCCTAGGCCCGCCGCGGCCATGGTCGCTACACTGGATGCCTCCATGGTCCGCCAGGAGGGGCTGCTCCAACAACTAGTGGCAAACACGGGCGCTACGGCCGCAGAGGGGGCAACTGCTCTCGGCCGCACCGAGCCGGTCCGCGCAGACATAAGACTCAACGAGGACGCCCTGAGATTCTTCATTCTCGATGAGGTCGCCGGCAAGCTAGAGGGGCTAGCATAACATGGCTACCAGATCAACCCCCCAGGACGTCGTTAAGCTTTTTAGAAAAGTGGGCAAGGACGCAACTGCTACAACGATGGCTAGTGGTACCGGCTGGAACGGTTCTGTTACAATGTTTTCGTACGATGCTGTGTATGACGCGGTCTTCAAGGGTGGCTCCCTCCCTGGCTGTAAGATATCAAATCCCATCGTAAAAGGCTGGCTTAAGCGCGAACTTTTGCCACTACTAGCCGGTCAGGTTTCGAACATCGGAGTTGCCGAGATCGACGCTATCAACAGCGACTTTCTCGAATTGGAGTATGTGGCATTAAAAAAGAAGATTAAAATACCGGGCAGCCTGGTGGTGTTTTCAGACAAATATGCACCTTCGTGGAATAAAGAAAGTGTTTATGGACGAATGGATCCTATAGCCACATTTCAAGGGACTGGTCGCAGCTTTGATCTTACGTGGCAAATAAACATTGCAGGCCACAACAAATTAAGCCTACTTAAGGCCGTTTCAGATGTGGCTAAGTTTATGTATCCCATGTACGACACAATGCAGGCTAACCAAACGGGCACTGGCACAATGCGAGCCCCCCCGCTTCTTCGGTTTACACTAATTAGCGGTGTCGATGGAACCAATTTGTCTCTCATAAGAAACACTTTGGATCCACAACAGGGACTTTTGGGGATTGTGGATAGTTTTTCATACGGCTCCTTCGTGGCCGGCAAAGGAGGGGGCGGAGAAATTAATATGGGACGCACACTGGTTGGCAATGAAATAATAGCCGCACCCACTCACACCGATCTTAATTTTAGTGTAACCGTACTTCATCAAGACGGCAAAGTGGGATGGACATGGTCTGACGACGGCACCTCGATTCATTTTGGACAAGGTAGAGGCTTTCCTTATGGCTACGGCACCACCGTATCGGGGCTGACGCTGGCGGCCTGGCAAACGCGCCCTCTCGATCCGGCGGCGGGCACTGTGCTAGCGGATGCCCGAGCACAGGATGATGCTGCAGCCGATGCGTCCGCCGAGGCAGAAGGAATTATTACTGATGCGTCCTTTCCAGGCGCCCACGTACATATTGAGGCGGACGATGATACTTAGATCGAGGAACAAAGGAAAAATATTATGACTTCAAGATACGATGCAAGAATAGTTTTTAAAAATAGAAATAATCTATATTATAATCTTTTAGAAGAGCGTGGTCTCAATCACATTGTTCAATATAACAGCCCTAGGTTCAAAAAACTAACCCGGGCGCAATATCGAAGCGTAGTGAGGACCGAACACATATGGACCATGGGAGATCGGTTTTACAAGTTGGCTGCAGAACACTATGGCGATCCCAAATTGTGGTGGGTAATCGCACGATTTAATATGAAGCCCACCGAATCTCATTTTAAGGGAGGGGATGTTATTTATATTCCTTTTCCTGTTGATCGTCTACTGGATTATTACGGAGTATAGATATGGCAAAGAGCCCCTCAAGATCTTTCGAAAGAATGCAACGCGCCGGCCAGAACATGACGGGCGATTCTTTGGCAGCAACTCTCGCATTTAACGGTCAGTGTTTTTTGATTCAAAACATGTTTGATCTGGTGCCAAAAGCCGAGGAAGCTCTCAACCGCACGGGCCTTCCTGCGGAACGCTATATCGAGTTGCTGCGCAAGGACATGCAGTCCGGAGCCTATAGGCACCGAGCAGGGGGAAATTTTAAGATGTCGGGACTTCAATATGTGGCGCCCATTCTTTCCAGTGCCACTATTAAGCCTTCGCAAACATATTCTAAAGTGGTTGGCGGCAAGAAGGCAGCGAAACTCTTAGACCTTACAACCGATAAAATGGCTATGTTGGTACCAAAGTTAAGGATTTTTAAAGTAGAATACGAGTCCATAGAAGATCTAGATGGTTTCTTGCGGCCAGACCACGAGCAGGCCCGGGATATAGAGGTAATTTTTGATGACTTTGTAAAAAAAGAGTCGATAGAGAAAATGTTTGAAGTGAAGGGTGGCCGTTTGGGAGGTCATGGTATTAAAGGTTTTAAGTGGTCTCTGAAAGGAGTTAACCCGGCAGAAGTTGATGCCAATATAACTGCCGAACTCACTCTTCATTTTAATGACGTAGCAGATATATTTAAGAATGCGGACGGCACTGTAGTTTACAAAGCCGGGCGCCCAGGAAAGGCGACTTTTTTGGATTTAATCGTGCACGCACCAGCAAGCGTGAACCGCGTCACCCCCCAGAGCCCCCGATACATGGTATATGATGGAAAGTTTTTTGAAATAAAAGCCGAAGTTGGGTGGGCGGTTCCACTCAGAGCCGGCACCGGTGAGCTTTTTACAGAAGATGAACGAGACGCAATCAAGGCGTCTCAAACGCCACTTTACATGCAGCTTACAAAGCATCAGTTTAACTTTAATCAGGATGGATCAGCAGATTTAGTCATTAACTATCGAGCCCGGTACGGTTATCGAGAAAACCAATTTGATCTCATAGGGCTTAGCGACTCTACCGCTGCTACGAGGGTAACGGAGATCGAAGAGCGAATAAAAGAATACCAGGCCCAGGCCGAAGAACAAACAAACGAGACCGCTGAAGAACCTTATGAAGATGAGCTCGAAGAAGCTCAAGAACTTCTCGATGACGAATTACATAAAAGATATAATAAACTGCTAGAAGCCTTGGTAGGCAGCGGCAACCCACCGAAACCGTGCAGGCTATTAGCAACCTATGCATCAGCTCTTCAGATGCGCATGACGCAAGAGCACCAGGCCAGCAGCACAGACCCAAATATCAGTGGCTACGAGTGGGTCCCCAGAGAGATGACTGAACCGGAAGTTGCTCGATTTCTCAGCACAGCACGAGCCGGGAAACTCGGCCCTGATCCCGGTGAGTCTCCCGATCCCGAGGCTCCGCCCTACGATCCTCATAAGAGTTACTTGTACGGCGAAACTCACGTTCCAGCGTACGCCGGCGGACCCGCGACGCAACGGATGCCGGCCGTATCTACACGGGCCAGCTCGGAAGATTTTTTTATATCTCTTACTGGCGAGGAACCCTCCCACGGATCTATGGGTACGCGCATGCTGAATAGGTTCTTTGAACCGACTGACGTTTTGACATACCCCGAGTTTATTGCTCACCAGGGCACCCCCACAGCGGCGGGGCAGCCATCAGAGGGGGGCGGCGTGCCGGCAGACCCAGAACAATTAACCTATCGGCAGATTCAGCTAACACATGAACGCTACGATGACGATGCGATCGCAAAGGACAAGATCGGTCAGGAGGTCGCGAGTAGCCGGATCGGCGGCACGGAACACTCGGAGACCGATTCCGGCTTAACCGACCAATCTTACACGTCGATAAGGACTCCCCCCTACACCAGATGGGCTAACACCCCCGAGTCAGCCTACCCCAAGGGCGAAATAGGGGTTCCCTTCTTCCTCCTAGGAGATTTAATCGATTCAGTCATTGAAGCGAACTATGACACCACAACGAGCCCACCGTCCGGCATTGCGCATGAAATCTACAAAGGGCGTTTAGCTTTGGCCACATTGGATTTGCAATTTTTAAATTTAAAGTTGTTTTATAAGAACGCGGCCGCCCAACCCAGAGGCGGTGCACAACAATTCTTTAAAAAAATCAGATATCGAGAGTGGTCTTTTAGTGAAACAAACATGAACAGGCTTTACAAGCCTATTAATATTGCGTCGCTCCCAATCCAATATGATTTTTTTATGGAGTGGTATTTGAGAAAAGTGGTGAAACCCAAAAGACAAAGGTATTACTTTAACCATTTTATATCAGATCTCCTGACAGATGTAGTTGCCCCTATGCTATCAGCAAGATGTTTTTATGGGATTCCACAGACCCAAGCGCAGCTGTCGCAGCTTGATGTTTTGATTGACAAGAATAGTGATTTTAAAAAGAAACTGTGGCCCACTAGAGCAGTCCGCGGCATGGCCCATGGCATGCCGCGGAGTGCCCCTATCCAGGAGATGATGGATGATAGGCTATTGCCTCTAAAAGTCACGACGGCCGGCGAGCGAGCCCCGGGCCCGGCGCCCGATATCCATACAAATGTACGAACCATCATGATGACCACATTGGGTCTTGTTGCTTTGAGAGGAGACTATGTAGAGGACATGGCGAATGGTATATACCATTTTAAAGTAGGCCTTAATCGGGGCCTCCTAAAAGAGGCCACCTTCGCGCGAACAGACGCTCCTTATTTGCGAGAAGCCAGGGTAAATCGAGATAAGTTTTTAGGCGCCGAACAACTTAGAGAACTTTATAATGTTACTTTGCGCCTATACGGATGCCCTCTTTTAAAGCCCGGGCAATACATATACGTAACTCCAGCACCTCTAGGGTTTGGAAATCCTGCCAACAAAAATTCACCGGCGCGCTTCTTGGGCATTGGCGGCTATCATTTAGTAACCGAGGTGACTTCCAAGATTGGAAGGGACGGCTATGAAACGACCGTTAAAGCACTTCACCAGGCAATGCCCTACATAGATCCGGACCCCGACGCAGATCTCTTGGTGTTGTAGAACGATGCCGGCACAAACCACAGGAAGTATGGTCCCATACACACCCCTAGAGATTTTGACTCCGCGCGGCTCTAATTCTTTAAGGAGTGAAGATGCTTTTTATGAGCGTAAAAAATATAAAGAAACTCCGTATTTTGGGGGGCTCCCGAACCCCCTGAAATCGTGGTACGATAAGCTTTACTTTGGAAGAGTGGATACTATTCAAAACGGTATCTTAGTTAAGAACGGCATGGTCAACCCACCGGGAATCATGAAGAAGATTGAAACTAAAACCGGAAACGTGTTTGTTTTAAACTTTGTCGCAGACGCTTTTACAGATTTGCGGGCTCATCTTAAAAGAGTATCTACCGTAGGCATCATTAATCAGAGCAGTCTTTACAATGAGATTGTTCCCGTTGAAGGCTATGGAGATTATACCCGCAACTTTAGAGGCCTTAATGACACATGGGGAAGGAGGTTTGCCACGCGCATCACCTCTAATAAACAAATAGCGGATCGAGTTTTGGATTTCAAAACCTATATGAAGGAGCTTCTAAACTATAGGGGATCAAAAGTAAACGAGATTCCCCTCACTCTCAGTGGCTATGCGGTTTCTAATTTTGCTTCGCCCATGGTCTCGGGTCTTGCCGTTACACTAGCAACAGAAAACTATGGAAATGATTTTATTAAGTTTGACAAGTATATTTTAGATCCCAACTTTCCATATTTTGTCGAAGCTGCGCGCAAGTATGGATTTTATGTGGACCGCAATGCTCCTTGGAAGCTCATCGCGGATCCTCTTTCGGAGCCCATGCTTGGCTATCTGTCTCATTATCAATATCCACTAATGGAGGAGATTGTAGATCCGACCGATCCTGCATCGCCGAGCGGCGTTAATAAAGAAAACTTTTTTAGTGCCTACTACCGAAAGACATACTTGTCGGATTTAGCGGAGTTACAAAATACGCTCTTAAATATGTACAATAATTTTGTCGACGACTATCCTCGAATAGTCAAAGAAACCACTGGCACCACGCAGTGCCCCCCGCGCTCCAAAGGTGCTGGTTATAAAGAGATTATCTCTCGCCACACAATCAACATAGCAACGCTTGAGACGTATGGCGATTTATATTGGTTAAATATATATTTTAAAATTAGGATCCAAGAAGCAAACCTAGAGTACCCTCACTATAAACAAAAGTTTAATCAAGTAGCTCAAATCTATAAGGTATATGGCCTTGAACGAGCCACGCGTTATATAAATAACGAGATTAAACCTTATTTATATAATCTCCGGCTTGGCAAAAAAGGCTTGACACGAGATGTAGGAGTTGTTACAATAGGTACAGTTAAAGATGCACCAACTGTGGTCGTGGGGGCTAGTGATTCTGGCGGAAGCGATATGGGTGGGGGCAGCTCTTATTAGGAGGACCTTTGTATTTTCAAACGCTGGATAGCAAAAACGAGTGCATAGGGTATTACGCAAATAAGGAGCTTCATTATCAAGAGCTACCGTTAGATGCCGACAAGACGTGGGACTATTCTCCCTCCTTAAAAGATAGGCACGTAGAGTATGCCCGTATTTACAGCGGAGGCAAGACGCTCGCCGAAGTATGTCCCGAAGATCTTAAGCCAACGTGGGACAAGATTATAAAACAGCTTCATGCGTTCCTTAAGTCTTTCAAGACAGGTAAGATTAACCTCGATGAGATTTGTATTTACAATCTGATCCCAGAGTTCTTTCTTTATGAGCTATGTGATGCTAAGAATGAGATTACAAAACACATTCTAAAGAGTTATGGGCGCCCCATCAATCATGATTTTATGGTGGATGTCATAAGGATGCTCTCAGATATTAAACAGCAGCCTTTGAATATAGATATTGATCCGATCAAGACAAAGCTCGTGTCCGTAAAAGGCAAAAACTTTCACAGGAAGCTCCAAAGGATTAGTCGCGTGTGCAGCTACAATCCGTTCGGCAGCATAACAGGCAGGCTTACAACAAAGCCCGGGACGTTTCCCATTTTAACGATGAGCAAAGAATATCGCGGCTGCCTCCATCCGCAAAACGATTGGTTCTTGGAGCTGGATTACAACGCCGCAGAACTGCGTACACTTATTGCGCTTACAGGACAGGAGCAGCCCACGGGAGATATCCACGATTGGAACCTCAAGAATATATATCACGGGACTGGCACCAGAGATACGGCTAAGAAGAGGATCTTTGCGTGGCTGTATAATCCCAAATCAGAAGACGACCTTTCAAATCGCGCTTACGATAAAGAACTAGTGAAAAATAAATATTGGGACGGATCGAATGTTCATACCGAATTCGGAAGAACAATAAAAGGGGTTGACAATCACCATGCCTTAAGTTATACTATACAAAGTACGACGAGTGATTTGGTTTTGGCGAAAGCAGTTGAGATCCACGATCGCCTAAGAGAGAAGGAAAGTAATATAGCTTTTATGATGCATGATTCAATCGTTATAGATTTGAAGCACGACGAGAGGGAACTAATTCCAGAACTCATGAAGATTTTTGGTACCACCTCTTTCGGCGACTACAAGGTGAACGTAGCTCTTGGTAAAAACTTCGGAGACATGAAGGATTTAAATATCAATGGCGCGTAAAAAATACAACAAGCTAGTTCGGGACTTAATCCCTGAGATTATTGAACAATCTGGTAAGAAGTGCAAGTGGCACAAAGCTCGCGACGAGGCGTTGCCGTCTTACCTGGGTAAGAAGCTCGTAGAAGAGGCCGAAGAGTTTCAGAAGAACCCGTCAAACGAAGAACTGGCGGACGTGATGGAAGTTATTCGCACTATCGAAAAAGTTATGGGACTCAGTCGCTATGCCATGATGGGCCTTAAGGCCTATAACAGGGGCACTTTTGAAAATCATATTATTTTAGATTGGGTTGACGACCAATGAACATTATGGGCCTAGGAAAGGCCGGATGTGCGATCGCGGACTGTTTCTCAAAGTTTCCTCAATATCAAATCTACAAGTTTGATACGGATCTTGTGGGAGAAAACTGTTTTAATATTCCGAAGAGAAAAACTCACGAAGCGTACGAAAAAACACCCCTAGACTTCAAAAAAGACTTGCAAAAGATATCAGGAGAAGTCATCTTCATTCTATGTGGCGCTGGGAGCATCACAGGGTGCACTCTGAGGCTCCTGGAGCAACTCTCAGACGTTTCGATATCTGTTTTGTACGTGGAACCGGACGCGTCCTTTTTAAGCGAAACTGAGACGGCTCAGGAGAGGGTTGTAAGGAGCGTCTTGCAAGAGTACGCCAGGTCTGGAGTGTTTGAAAGAATCTATTTGGTTTCCAACACGCAGATAGAAAAAAGCATCGGAGACATCCCGATTATAAGCTACTACGATACAATAAATCAAGCCATTGTTAACACGATTCATATGGTAAATGTCTTCAGCAACTCAGAGCCGGTCTTGGGCACATTTACAGAGCCCCATGAGATTGCCAGGATTTCTACGGTAGGGATTTTGAATATAGAAGAGGCCGAAGAAAAATGGTTTTATGACTTGCAATTGCCACGAGATGTGGTATACTATTATGGTATCAGTGAAGATGACTTAAAGACAGATGGAACTTTATTCAAGAGAATTAAAGAGTACATCAAAGACAAGCTTGAGGAAAAGATTAACGTGTCCTATGGAGTATACAAAACGAATTATGAACAGAAATATTGTTATTGCGTTAAGTATAGTTCTGTGGTACAATCATACATAAATGAACTAGACGATCAGGATATTGGCTGATCGTACTCTAACCCAACCATGAAAGGAAAACAAAATGGGTATTAACTTAGATAAGATGAGAGCTAAGCTCGCCACTCTCAAAGGACAAGGCGGCGACAGGGACAACTTTTGGCGTCCCGAAGACGGGACTCAGGCAATTCGCATTGTCCCCACTCCCGATGGAGACCCCTTCAAGGAGAAGTGGTTTCACTATAACCTGGGAAACACGCCGGGATTTTTATGTCCCAAGCGCAACTATAACGACGAGTGTTCGGTCTGCGAATTCGCCTCGAAGCTTTGGCGCGACGGCGTAGACAAGAACGATGATGAGAGTAAGAAGCTGGCTAAGAGTTTCTTCGTGCGTCCTCGTTTCTTTTCGCCCGTACTTGTACGTGGGGAAGAAGACAAGGGTGTACGTATTTGGGGCTATGGTAAGATGGCCTACGAGAACCTTCTCAGCCTCGTGCTTAACCCGGAATATGGTGATATTACCGATCCAGAGACAGGTACGGACCTTACGATGACCTACGGGAAGCCTCCCGGCGCTTCGTTTCCACAGACGAAGCTCGTGCCTCGTCGTCGAAGCTCTGAGTTGTGTGAGGACATGACAGCAGAAAGTTGTGCCGAGTTGCTGGAGAGCATTCCAGAGTTTGATACGTTGTTCGAGCGCAAAACATCAGAGGATGTTACAGCGCTTCTGGATACCTTCATGAACTCGGGTGTAGAGGACCCCGAGGCGGTTTCGTCCGAGACCCAAAAGTTTGGTGGGACGACTTCTACGACCACCGACGAAGAGCCTAATGCGGTAGATGCTGCATTCGCTGAGCTGGGCGCTCTCTAGCCCCCAGCCCTCCACTCCCGCAGGGAGGCCCGGGGTCATAGGGGTCTCAAATATACAAGGGACATACATGAGCGGAAAACATTTATCCAAGCGTGCCAACTGGCAGGCCGGCGCCAGGGTAACTGGCGACAAGGGTGAGAAAACCTTCCTCAAGAAGCTAAGGAAGGCTCTTCCCAAGCACTACGAAATAAGATCACAGCCGATTTTAGAAGTCATTAAGAACAAGAGAATAAGACTGGATGGTGTTGTTACAAATACGAAAACCGGTAAAAGTATTTTTATCGAATGCAAGACCGGAACACAAGGGGGCAATGCGCATGAAAGAGTTTATAAGTTTGGTCTCCAAAAGTTAAAGAGGGCCGTTAGAAAGAAATATAATACTGCAGATGAGCCTTTCTTCTTGGTGTTTGCTGGAAGAACTTTTTTTGGTAAGCCTTTTTATATTGAAAGAAAAAACAAGAAGACAGGCAAAAAGACACGCACTCTCGTAGATCCTGGCAAATATCAAGCGGAAATGAAGGTTCTTCTAGAGAGAAAGAACTATGCAATCATGAAGCCTCGCTATGAAAACATTGCCGAGGTAGCTAAAAGGATTATGGAGCGAATATGAAACCTTTATTTATGTGGGCTGGTGGCAAAACTCGTCTTATTAAAAAGTATAAAGAGCGAGACGTTCTTCCGCGCACGATTGAACACTACGTCGAGCCTTTTATGGGCGGCGGCGCTATGTTTGTTTGGGCTTACAATCGAAATAAAAATGCAACCTTTATTCTTAATGACTACAACAAGTATATTATGAGTATTTATAGAACCATTCGGGGCGACTGTAATAACTTTTTAGCGAAGATGGACGACCTCGGGTCGCAATATCTGCCGCTCAATAATAAGAATGAAGTCTCCTACTGCCGCCTCTCGAAGCCCAACAAAGAATGTACAGGCGGAGAAAGAAAAAAGTTTTATTATAATCTTTTAGATGAATATATTCACAACCACAAACAATGGGGCGCCACCGAGGAAGACGCGGTGCTTTATTTTCTTTTAAAGACCGGCTTTAATGGGATTTGGCAGACTACCAAGGAGTCTGGAGACCGTTATGCTACTCCATCTGGCCTCTTAAATCACGACAAGAAGGTGTATGACAAAAATAACGTGCTTGAATGGCAAAAGGCTTTAAAAAACACTACGTTACTGGCTGGTGATTTTGGGAAAGTGTTGCCATATGTTAAGGAAAACTCATATGTTTTCCTTGATCCTCCGTACCGAGGGTCGTTTACCCAGTATGGGGTAGACTTTGATGATGTGTGGCAAGAACGAGTGATTAAATTTTTAAATGACTCGACAAAACTGGGTGCTTATGCTATGCTATCTAATAGAGTGGTTGAAGACGAAGAAGATGACTTCTTTGAAAGCCGCCGAGGAAAGAATGAGATACTCTACTTCGATGTTACATATACAGCCGGCCGTCGCAAGCAGGCAGGCGTCGACGAAGAGGGCAACACAATATTCGAAGCCAAGAAGGCGCGAGAAATACTAATGATTGGGAGAAACTAGTGGCAAAATCAAAATCGAAGGTAGGGACAGTATCCGTTGGAGATTTAAGATCCCTCATTAACAAGGCTTCCGGAATGGAAGTCGCGTACAACCTCAATGAGGAGAATCCAACTGAAGTCAAGGAGTGGATTCCCACAGGATCGCGATGGCTCGACAGTATTATTTGTCGCGGGCGACTGGCCGGCATCCCGGTCGGTAAGATTTCAGAGATTGCAGGGCTTGAGTCAACGGGCAAGTCTTTCATGGCTGCACAGATCGCAGGCAACGCTCAAAGCTTGGGCATGAATGTAATCTACATGGACGCCGAGTCTGCGATTGATCCGACGTTTCTGGAGCGCGCAGGGTGCAACCTAGAGACGCTTATTTACGTCCAGGTCCAGTCAGTTGAACAAGTACTTGAAACTATTGAACAAATCCTTAATAGCGGAGCGGAAAGAACCCTGTTTATTTGGGATTCGCTCGCTCTTACGCCGTCCATTTCAGACGTAGAGGGAGATTTCAACCCTCAATCGTCGATGGCGGTGAAGGCTCGCATCCTCGCCAAGGGGATGTCGAAGCTTACGATACCGATTGCCAACAGTCAGTCGACCTTTCTGGTTCTTAACCAGTTGAAGACGAACATCACAAGATTTCCTGCGGAGGCAATGACCACTCCGTATGTCACCCCGGGAGGAAAGGCAATGATTTATGCCTACTCTCTGCGCGTGTGGCTGACGGGACGCAAGGCTAAGGCCAGCTTTGTTCTGGACGACAACGGATTCCGAATCGGATCAGAGGTAAAGGTTAAGCTGGAGAAGTCTCGCTTCGGAACACAGGGGCGCAACTGTGCCTTTAAGATTCTCTGGGGTGAAAATGTGGGGGTTCAGGATGAAGAATCTTGGCTCGAAGCCATTAAGTCTTCGGAGAGTCTCAAGCGCACAGGAGCGTGGTACGCCCTGGTGCATGACGATGGTTCAGAAGAGAAGTTTCAGGGCTCTCATTGGGTTGAGAAGTTGCAAGATGAACGGTTTAGAAAGCGCGTGTTCGACATTATGGATGAAGAGATCATCATGAAGTTCGACAACCGCACAGGAAATGCAGAAGATCATTACACTTTAGACGACGAGTAACTATTTATGGTAGATGAAACTCAGCAAGCGAAGACTACGCGAAATTATTAAAGAAGAGCTGGCGGCTTTAAGAGACGAAGGTAAGAAAGCATCTAAGAGCGTGGGTGATCCGCCCTATCGTGAGCGCGGGTCCACCGAATCCCAAGCCCAACAGATGGCAGCAGGCGCTGCACTCTCGGCTCGCAGAGGCGATACGCCACCAAGCAAGTTGAAGGGTGCTTCCAAAGAACTATACTCTGGAGAGATCAGCACCAAGGATCTACGCAACTTGGCCAAGCTTGGACAGAAAGTCAAGGGCCACAAAACAAAAGAACCAAAGCATCGCAAGAGTCTGCCCGGGCATGCCACGCCCGCAAAGGATTAAACCAAATGAATCTATCTAAAGAACAACTACTACAAATCGTCAGAGAAGAGACACTAGCCGAAATCGGCGTCCGCGACGCACTCATGGGTTTAGGTAAAGCTGCGGTGAGCGGCGGCGAGAAACTGTATCGGAAGGGCAAAGAGGCCATGGGGGCCCCCCCGACTCACACTGGCGGCAGAGTCACGCGCGGCGGTTCGCAGGGGCAACGGGCCCAGGACGCTTCAGTACTAGGAGTAGATGCCTCCGAGACCCCGGCCGAGGCAGCAGGCGCCCTAGCGGCCGAGACCCCATACGGACCCGAACACAGTATACATACCGCAACCAGGAGTGCCCGCGGCGGAGGGCGCGTTACCGCTGGAGGCTCTGGCGGCGAACGTGCGAAGGCCGCTGAGCGCCTAGGAGTAGACCCGAGCCAGGACCCGGTCGATGTGGACCCGTGGGCTTTTCCTGGCGGCCCGGGCGAGCACTCACCGTTATCATCCGGCTCAAGGCGCCCTGCACTTCCCGGGAAACCGAAGCGCGGTCATCGAGGCCGCGGCGAACCGAACGAATATGGCGACGTCGAAATCGGCGAGGCCGAGGCCCCTCCGATCTTCGAACACGAAGTAGAATCTCTCACTCGCTCTCGTCTCCGCCAAGCAGTTATGGAAGAGCTTTCTGATCTTCGTGGAGAAAAGATCCTCGACGAGAAGAAGAAAAAGAAGAAGAAAAAGGACAAGGATTGGATTCAGAAAGCAGTAGATCCTGAGCATAAGGGCTACTGTACCCCTATGACTAAAAAGACCTGTACGCCGGCGCGCAAAGCCCTGGCCAAAAGATTTAAAAAAGCCGCTCGCAAAGAGAAGAAAAAGGGCGGCACCGGATGGGAAGGAAAAGTATAATGAAAAAGTTATTATCAGACACTCTAGGCTTATGTAAAGACCTAGCATTGCTTCGCGCTGATCGCGCGGTGTATGTGCTTTTGACGGCGAGCAGCGCAGCAGCTCTAGTTGTCGGTCTTGTTGTCGGCCACTGCTCTGCTTTATAGGAGAAATAAAATGAAACTCACCAAGCAAAGACTCAAAGAGATTATTCAAGAATCTCTCGAAGAGTGGACCAAGGAACAGGTTAACGCACTTCTTGCTGATCGCGACCCTGGCCCAGAGCAGTCGGAGTTTTTTGCGGGACGTCCGGATATATCCCCAGAGCAGTCGTTAAGAGAACCTTGGGACGGCATTGAAGAAAACGCAGAGCGCCTGGATATCCTATCGAATCAGCTTGGGAAGATTGCACGTGCCCTAGACATAGAACTATAAAATGAAACTCTCGAGAAAAAGTCTAAGAAAACTCCTGAGAGAGGTTTATGAAGAAGAGAGGGCGGAAGGCGCCCTCGGCCATGCCGCGGAAAAGATGGCGCAGATGCTGCAAAGAAAATATGGAGACGAGACTGCCATTAAACTTCTCACTTATGCCCTCGATATAGTACAGCCCGGGCTTTATCAGCCAAGCGACGTTGAGCGCGAAGAGTTTATGCAAGAGCCTTATCCCGGTTCAAGAAAAAGAATGTCGGGCAAAATAGATTTCAAATAACCCTTGACACCAGCAGCCTATAGTGTATACTATGGTATGGGAAAACAACGTCGTTATATCTCCTTCGCGAAGAAGGTCGCAGAGCAATCGGACTACGGAAAGTTTAGACACGGGGCTGTCCTTGTAAAAGGTAGCTCGATACGCAATGTATCGTGTAACAAGCATCGCCATTGCCATTTTGGAAAGAGGTTCCGCGAATCTCACACCGGCACTGCCACACTACACGCAGAGCTTGGAGCCATTCTAGGAATGGATCGCTCTGTTACACAGGGCTCCACTATCTATGTTGTTAGAATTAATAAAGAAGGACACCCGCGCATGAGCAAGCCGTGCCCCATGTGCGAGAGTGCCCTCAAACATGTTGGCGTAAAGAGAGTGGTCTATACCAACAGAGACGGTAAGATAGAAAACATGACTTTATGAATATATTTGTAGTTCACGAAAAACCAGATGTTGCTGCGCAGATGCTATGCGATAAACACGTTGTTAAGATGATACTAGAAACGGCGCAGATGCTATGCACCATAGCGAGCGATAGGGGCTACGCTACGCCCTACCGAGCTACCCATGCTAAGCATCCATGTACGCTGTGGGCCGGCAAGACCAAGGCCAACTGGGACTGGCTCATGGCCCATGGGATAGCCATGTGCCAGGAGTATACCAAGCGGTATGGCAAAACACACAAGACCCAAGCTGTCATCGAGTGGTGCAGCAAGCTTGAGATTGACTTTCCGCAGGAGGGGTTGCTTCCTTTTGCTCAAGCGGTGCCTTCTCAATACAAAAACGAATGCGCGGTAACAGCTTACCGCGCATATTATCATGGCGAAAAAGCAAAGTTCGCCACATGGAAGACGGAGGTTCCCACATGGTGGAGAACAGTATGAAAAGAGTAATGATCATTGATGCGCTGAATGCATATTTCAGGGCATACATTGTCGACCCCAGCATGTCCACCAATGGACAGCCTATCGGAGGCGTCAAGGGGTTCTTGAAGATCCTCCAGAAGCTTGTACGAGAGAACAAGCCTGATATGGTAGTGGTGGTATGGGATGGGCCCGGAGGATCGGCTAAGCGCAGAGCTATCGTGAAGGAATACAAGGAGGGGCGCAAGCCTATTCGTCTCAACCGCGAGAGCAATCTGACGCCGGACGAAGAAACCGAGAACAAGGTGTGGCAGCAGACCCGTCTCCTGGAATACCTTAATGAACTCCCTATCCCACAGTTTATGTTCCCCGAGGTAGAAGCAGATGATGTGATTGCCTATATTGTTCAATCGGAGAAGCTTAAGGGGTGGCAGAAAGTAATAGTTTCCAGTGATAAAGACTTCATTCAGTTGTGTGATGACGAGACAGTTTTGTTTCGCCCCATCCAGAAAGAGGTCCTTACCACAAAGAATGTTTTGGAGAACTACGGCATTCATCCGTGCAACTTTGCAATGGCACGAGCCATTGCGGGAGACAAGTCGGACAACCTCAAAGGCATCGGTGGCGCAGGCTTGCCGACTGTGAAAAAAAGATTACCATTTTTATTTGAAGACAAAGAGTATTCATTTCAAGAGGTTATAGATTTTTGCGAGAAAGCGGAGGGAAAAGTAGTATTTTTTGACCGCGTAATCGAGAACCAAAACCTAATTATAAGGAACTACAAGTTAATGCAGTTATACGACCCCAACCTCTCTAGACAAAGCAGACAGAAGGTTGATTATGTGTTTGATAACTTGGGCTATGAGTTTAATAGGACCGAGATTATTAAAATGATGAACGAAGACGGCTTTGGGGTTTTCAACTGGGACGATCTATTCGCAACCATGAATCGATTTGTCGTTGACAAAGCGCTGAAAAACTAGTAGAATCAAAAAGAGGTGAACATGGAATCGAAAGAGAAGGTAACCTTTTCACGTTATGGCAAATCGTTTCAAGAGCAGTTGTGCATGGTCATTCTAGATGACCGTCCTTTTGCAGATCAAATAGAAGAGGTTCTAGATATTAATTTTCTGGAGCTTCGTTACCTGAAACTTTTTGCTAAAGTAATATTTCAATACAGACAGAAGTACGGCGTCCACCCATCGCGCCAGATCCTTGGAACTATTTTGCGTTCCGGCATCGATGATGAGAATGAAATGACGCAACAACAGGTTAGAGAGTACTATGCGCGCGCCATGGCAGCTGCCCTAGAGAACCAGGAGTACATCAAAGACACCGCGTTGGATTTTTGCCGCAAGCAAAACCTAAAGTCAGCAATGGTTAAATCTATTGGTCTTTTACAAAGTTCATCTTTTGATGAGATCGCGCTGGTGATCAATGAATCTCTCAAGCTTGGCGCAGACAACGACGCCGGCTATGATTGGAAAAAAGATTTCGAAGAAAGATTTAAACCCAAATTCCGCAACCCTGTTACAACGGGGTGGCCCCTTATAGACGGCATATGCCAGGGAGGCTTGGGACAGAAGGAGTTGGGGGTTGTTATTGCCCCCACCGGAGCGGGCAAGTCTATGGCCCTCGTGCACTTAGGCACCCAGGCGCTCAAAGAAGGTAAGACAGTAGTACATTACACCTTAGAACTACAGGACACCGTAGTGGGATCTCGTTATGATAGCTGTCTCACAAGGATTGAGTTGGGCGATCTGACTACGTTCAAAGAAAAGGTTTACGAAGAGGTGCAAGACATTGAGGGTCGCCTAATCATCAAGGAATACCCCACCAAATCGGCCTCGACGCACACTCTTAAAACGCACCTGGAGCGCCTCCGCATGAAGGATGTTCCCATTGACATGATTATAGTGGACTACGCAGACTTGCTTCGACCTGTTACTGCGCAAAGAGAGAAGCGCAACGAGTTAGAGTCCATCTACGAAGAGCTTCGCGGGCTAGCTCAGGAGTACAGGTGTCCAGTTTGGACCGCTTCTCAGACCAATCGTTCGGGCCTCAACGCTGAGGTAGTGACGATGGAGGCTATCTCTGAAGCATTTAATAAATGCTTTGTTTCTGATTTCATCTTCAGTATTTCGAGAACCACTGATGACAAGCTGGGAAACACAGGAAGAGTATTTATCGCTAAAAATAGGAACGGTCCTGATGGTATAATATACCCACTCTTCATGGACACCAGTACGGTATCGATCAAAGTACTAGAGCCGAACGAAGACGAAGAAATTGAAGTAAGCCCCCAGGTACAGAAACAAAAGTTGGCTGAAAAATATAAGAAGTTTAAAAGAGGGAGTGGATAAATGTATACAGAAGAAGAAGTGAGAGAGGCAACCCTAACATATTTTGACAATGATGAACTAGCTACGAACGTTTTTATGACCAAGTACTGTTTGCGGGACAATGAAGGCGCCTTTGTGGAGAAAACTCCTGCCGACATGCACGAACGAATGGCGCGAGAGTTCGCGCGCATTGAGGAAAAGTTCGCCGGCAACGCTTTGACGGAGGAAGAGATCTTATCTTATTTTAAAAACTTTAAATACATTGTACCCCAAGGATCGCCAATGATGGGGGTCGGCAACAACTACGTTAATGTTTCTTTGTCTAACTGTGTCGTAGTGGAGTCTCCTCGCGACAATATTAGCTCCATTGTAGACGCCGGAAAGCATCTCGCCAATTTGTTCAAGCGTCGTTGCGGCGTGGGGCTTGACATCTCTAACCTTCGTCCTGAGAATGCACAAGTAAACAACTCTGCTAGAACCACTACAGGAGCGTGGTCTTTCGCGGACTTCTATTCTTATATATGCCGGATGATAGGACAGAACGGTCGCCGAGGAGCCTTAATGATCTCCATGGATATCCGTCACCCCGACATCGAAAAGTTTATTACCATGAAACAAAACCTAGTGAAGGTTACAGGAGCCAATGTCTCTGTGAAAATAAGCGATGAGTTTATGAAAGCAGTGGAAAACAAACAATCATTTACCTTGCAGTTTCCCGTGGATTCTGAAAGCCCCACCCACACAAGAGAAGTTCAAGCCGAACACCTATGGAATGAGATAATTGAGTCAGCAACCAGTACCGCTGAACCAGGGCTGCTCATGTGGGACAATATCATTAACAACCTTCCCGCAGAATGCTATAAAGATGAAGGATTTCGTACACTTACGACCAATCCCTGCGGCGAGATCCCCTTGAGTGCCTACGACTCTTGCCGACTAGTCTCCCTCAATCTTAAACACCTGGTGCGTAATCCTTTCAGCGAGAAGGCCGTCTTTGACTTTAACAAACTCAAAGAGATAACCTCAGTAGGCATGCGGCTGTCTGATGACCTCGTAGAGCTAGAGATGGAGAAGCTTGAAAGAATCAAAGAGGTGTGCGACACCGCCAGTGAGAAGGAACTATGGGACAACCTCCACACGGCCTGTACAAACGGTCGCCGAACGGGCCTTGGGACGCACGGGCTAGCCGACGCGCTAGCGCGGCTTGGTTTGTCATATGGTTCCAGCGACGCCGTTGAAATTGTTGAAAAGATTTACCAAACAATTCGTGACACGGCGTACACCGAGAGCGTGTACCTAGCACAAGAGCGCGGCGCTTTTCCGATATTCGACTGGTCAAAGGAGAAAGAAAACTCATATATCAAAAGGCTCCCAAAAAATCTGTCTGAAAAAATTGAGACTTTTGGACGTCGTAATATCTCTATTCTTACGAACGCACCGACTGGTTCTGTTTCTATTATGTCTCAAACTTCTTCGGGCCTGGAGCCGGTGTATCGCAATAGTTATGTTCGGCGCCGCAAGCTTTCACACAACGAGCAAGACCTGGAAGCCGACTATGTTGATGAGATGGGAGACAAGTGGCTGGAATATAAAGTATTTCACCACAACGTGCACGAATATCTAACAATGTTTAACACCGACAAGATTCCTAACTTTTTTGTTGAATCGGGAGACATTGATTGGACGCAGCGTATTGAAGTGCAGGCAGCAATCCAGAGAAGCATTGACCACTCTATTAGTTCCACCATCAATCTTCCGAAAGGCACAGATCCCCAGGCTGTAGCTGATATTTATATGAAGGGGTGGAAACAGGGACTTAAAGGGATCACGGTATATGTTGATGGATCTCGATCGGGCGTTTTACTGGAGAAGGGGAAAGAGCGGTTTCCGCATCATACCGCGCCCAAGCGGCCGCTGGAGCTTCCCTGTAATATCCATCACACCACTATACAAGGAGAGAAATGGGTAATTATGGTGGGGATTATGGACGGTAAGCCCTACGAAGTTATGGGGGGCCTTTCTAATCTTATTGAGATTCCTCGCGCCAAGGCTCAGGGCACTTTGGTTAAACACCCGAGAAAAACAATGAATGCGGTTTATGACTTGCAGATTGGAACAAACGGCGACACAGTAATAGTAAAAGACCTGGTGAGAGCGTTCGACAACCCAAATCATTCAGCGTTCACTCGGATGATATCGCTAGCACTCCGGACCGGAGCAAATATTCAGTATGTGGTGGAGCAGCTGCAAAAGGATCGCGATGCCGATTTGTTTAGTTTTGCCAAGGGTGTTTCTAGGGTTCTAAAGGGGTATATCACTAATGGAGCCAATGCTTCTGAAAAAGCGTGTTCCGAATGCAAAGCAGAGGGACTTGTATACATGGAAGGATGCGTTACATGCAAAGCCTGCGGCTATGCTAAGTGCGGATAAGATATGGCATACTCAAAGAAAGTTTTAGATCATTTTAATAATCCACGCAACATGGGTTCTCTTAATAAGGATGACGCGCGCGTAGGAACAGGGGTGGTAGGCGCGCCCGAGTGTGGAGATGTGATGAAATTACAGATCCAGGTGGACGAAAATGGCTGTATTTGCGAAGCCAAGTTCAAAACATTTGGGTGTGGATCGGCCATTGCTGCGTCGTCTCTGGCCACCGAGTGGATTAAGGGCAAAACATTACAAGAAGCCGCCGAACTTAAAAATACAGATATCGTGGAGGAACTATGTCTGCCTCCTGTAAAAATACACTGTTCGGTGCTAGCCGAAGAGGCCATTAAAGCGGCAATTGAAGATTTGGAGGGCAAGTGACAAACAAAGAATGTTCTAAGTGTCGTGAATCAAAATCGCTGAATGAGTTTCACCGGAACAGCAGCCACTCAAGCGGCTATGTGGCAAAGTGTAAAGTATGCGTGGCTGCTTATTATCAAGAGAACAAAGAGAGGATAAGCAAACTACAAAAAAAGTATTACCAGGAAAATAAAGAGGCTCACGCGGCGTGGTGTAAAGAATACCGCTCTACACGCAAAGAGTGGTTTAGAGAAATAAAGAGGGATTGGCATGCAAAAAATATTGATAAGGTTCGTGCTCAAGCCCGGGCCCGCTATGCAGCCAACCCGGAGCACTATCGTGCGGCTCGAAAGCAGTGGATCGCGGAGAATAGGGACCACTATTTGGAGCGCCGTAGAAAATATTCCCACTCAAAAAGGGGAAGATACCAGTCTTACAAATGCAGTGCACGAGATCGTACACGGCCCTGTGCCTTTGAGTTAACCTACGAGCAGTTTATCGAGTTTTGGCAAAAGCCTTGCACCTATTGCAATTCGGATATCGAGACTATTGGTTTAGATCGCATGGACAGCACAAAAGGATACATTATAGAAAATGTAACGTCTTGTTGTCGCCCCTGTAATGAAAAAAAGAGCAATCTGCCTTATGCTCGATGGTTAACTTTTGTCGAAGCCCGCGATGCCGCTCCCGCTGGCGCCAAGGTGTGTATTGAATGCTGCAATGCCCAGCCGCGCGAGAGCTTTTATAAAAATAGACAGAGGAAAGACGGCTTAACGTCGCGCTGCGCCACGTGCATTCTCGCAGACCATTACGAAGGAAAAACAAAATGACATTTATACCAGCTAATAATAACCTCTACGTTGAGGTATTAAAAGAAAACAAAGAAGAAACCGGAGTGCTGCTCCCACAAGGCTATCGCCACGCAGAAAGCCCCTTCGCCGCCGTGCGCGTTTTGGCAGCCGGAGAGGCGGGCTGGGCTAAAGGCTCTGTCTTGGTAGTGGAGGCCCAGATGCTTCAAGATATTCAATATAAGGGCAAGACTTTCACGATAGTCAAAGAAAACTACGTAGTTGGGAGCTTGTCATAGACTCCCCCGAGCTAAATACAAAAAAGTTAGTTGTTGGCTACACCTTAAAGGCTTTCCAGTTTGCTATGGCCAATAATGCCATGGTGCTGGTTAACGGTACGACGGCGCCCCATCCGATTGAAGAAAAAGAGGATGCACTGAAGTGGTATCGGTTGCTTTTTGATTTAGGCATGCGGGGCCTTACACCCATCCCATCAGAAATAGAGGCTATTCGAATAGAGTCGTCGACGGCACACGTCACCACCGAGTTCCACAAATTAATCAAAATTCATTTCGAAGAAGTGTACATTTTTGATATGGAAAAAGTAACGGGGATAGAAGTCGAAGAAAAAATAAAAGATTATATTGTCTACGACTGGTTTAATGTGAGGCGAGGCGCCAAACAAGCGGCACTCAAGATGTTTGCTTCGACTGATTTTGTTAAAAAGCTGGTATTTTACCCTTCCGTGCGCAAAGATGGGAACGACGGAACCTTTAAAGACTGTTACACTCAATCACGCATACCTTCTGAAAAGCTCCAGGTGTTTGAGTACTCAGAAACCGCAGCTGAGTTTGCGGCAATGAAACTTATTAAGGAAAATGGAGTCCGGGGCCCGGAAAGGCATGTTGGAGATAAAAGTCATCACCTCAATGTCGTATTGGAACACGACAGGAGAGAAATCTATAAAAACAAAAAAGAGTTTATCATCGGAGAAGATCTTCCTTCCAACATTTTTTGCGGGGAGCCGCCAGAAGAATGCAAGTAGCAGCACAGAACGAGCAAGCTTTTCATTTGGCTGGTATTATTCCCGTGGCCGCATCCGCCGGGGAATTTAATCTCCCGGGCCATGATAGTCTTATGCCGCTTGCACCAGACTTTAACTTGATTGAAAGATCTGTAGCGGAGTGCTCCTATGCTGGCTGTGAAACTATCTGGATAATATGCAACGACGATATAGCTCCACTTATTAAACACAAAGTGGGAGACTGGGTAGAGGATTTATATACTATTGAGGCCGGCCGCTATGTAAAATATCCCAAGGAGGGGCACGTGTCCATCCCTATTTACTACGTGCCTATTCACCCCAAACATCGAGATAAGTATGATTGCTATGCCTGGTCCATCATTCACGGAGCAAACGTTGCGTATTGGATCTGCAGACGACTTGGCCGCTGGCTGATTCCTGATCGGTATTATGTGAGCTTTCCTTTTGGAGTGTGCGACTTAGAAGAAGTTAAGAGGGCGCGCCAAAAGATGAGTCGAAAGGCGCCGTTTTATTTTTCGCACGAGGGGAAGACTGTTTGTGATGGGCTGCCTCTAGGGTTTACATTTGACACAGCAGAGTGGCGCCGAGCAAAAAACATTATCAAATCAAATTCTCGCTCTTACTACCCGCCACTTGAGGGGGAGATACCGAGCCAACTACTCCCCCCAGAAGAGCGCAGAAAATCTAGACATTTTAAGTTGCTAGACGTTTTTAAAGGCGCCGATCTATCGAGTGCAACAATAAATGAACTTCCTTGGTTTTATGACTTGACAACGTGGGCTCAGTACTGTAAACTAATAATATCAGGACACCACGAACAGGTCGTACGACCCTACGGTTTTGTCACTGGCCACATCAGCATAGGAGAAGACGATAGTGAATAAAAAAGAACCCTCAATCCCATTCGTGGGGCTGCATGCGCATAGCGTTGCGGGAAGCATCTTCGATGCCATTGGATACCCGCCAGAACATATGGATTTCGCTTATGAAAATGGCGCACAAGCGCTAGCGCTGACAGATCACGGAAACATGAACGGCTTCAGTCACCAGCTCCTGCACCTCAAAAAGATGCAGTCCGAGGGCAAGAATTTCAAAGCCATCTATGGAGTAGAGGCCTATTTTATTCCGAGTATTAAGGAGTGGCGCGAAGAGTATGAAAGAATAAAACAGGACGCCAAAGAGGCGCGCAAGCTCAATAATGAAATGAGCGGCACAACGATCGAAGATGAAGAAGAAAGCAAGAGAGCCACCAGGAGCGTGCTTAATCATCGTAGACATATAGTTCTGATAGCTCAGAACCAGACAGGGCTGAGCAATATCTTTAAACTAATCTCCGACAGTTACAAACAAGAGAACTTTTATCGCTACCCGCGCGTAGACTATGAAATGTTGGCCAAATACAGCGAAGGGGTGATTGCCTCCAGCGCATGTTTGGGGGGCATCTACGCCGGAGATTATTGGAGCCACCGGGACGAAGGAGAAGAGGCTATTCTGGATGCTATGCGCTCCACTACCGAAAATATGATAAGAGTCTTTGGGGACCGCTGGTACGGCGAACTTCAATGGAATAATGTCCCGGAGCAGCACGAGCTAAACAAGTATATTATTCAGATGAAAAATGAATATGGTATTACATTAATCTCTACGGCCGATAGTCATTATCCAAACCCCACCGCCTGGAAGGACCGTGAACTTTATAAGAGACTAGGCTGGCTAGGAGGCAAAAATCGTCCGGACTATCTATCTAACGAACTGCCGATCGACGTTGATGTTGTCGGCTATGAACTTTATCCCAAGAACGGCGATCAGATGTGGGAGTCGTATAAAAAATATTCAGAGTCATGTGAAGTCGAGTATGATGATGATTTGGTGTTAGAGTCTCTAACGGAAACTCACCACATCGCTTTTAATCGCATTGAAGATTTTCAGCCGGACACCTCTATCAAGCTACCGGACTTTGTAGTGCCCGAAGGGGCGACGGCAGAAGATGCGCTCCAGAAGCTAGCGATCGACAGCTTGCGCACGAAGAGCCTGCATGAGAACGCGGAGTACATTGATCGCTTGAAGATGGAACTTGCAGTGATTGAGGATCGCGGGTTCAGTAAATATTTCTTGACCATGAAAGCCATTGTCGACAAAGCCAACGAAGTTCAGGTGACAGGCCCAGGCCGGGGTAGTGCTGCGGGATCACTGGTGGCCTATGTGCTAGACATTACGCAGGTCGATCCTATCCGCTGGGGGCTGCTCTTTGAGCGGTTCTTACGGCGAGACGCCACTGATTATCCTGACATTGACTTTGATGTGTCCGAGCCGATGGAGCTAAAAGAACGACTGGCCGAGGACTGGGGCGAGAACACTGTTGTGCCAATCTCTAACTGGAATACGCTTCAACTTCGTTCTCTGCTTAAAGATATCGGAAAGTTCTATGACATTCCTTTTATTGAAGTCAATAAAGTGACGAGCGTTATGGTACGAGAGGCCACTCCCGACGCCAAGCGCAAGCATGACATCAAAGCGGGGGTTTATAATCCTACATGGGAAGAGGTCATGGAGTTCAGCCCATCTCTACGCGGCTTCCTAATAAAGTATCCGAATGTCAAGACCCACGTCGAGGCCCTTGTTGGACAGGTGCGCTCCTGCTCTCGGCATGCGGGAGGCGTATTGGTGGCGGAGAACCTAGACGAGCGGATGCCTTTGATTAACTCTGGCGGCGTGAGACAAGCGCCATGGGCCGAGGGTCAACACGTACGGCACCTAGAGCCGCTAGGATTTATTAAGTTCGACTTGTTGGGGCTTTCTACTCTGCGAATGATTGACGGCTGTGTTCGTCATGTTCTGCGGAGGCACTACAATATTGCGGAGCCCACGTTTGAAGACGTTAAAGAGTTTTACAGCAAGCACCTTCACCCAGACGTGATAGACTTTAATGATCAGGCAGTATATGAAAACATCTTTCAGAAGGGAAACTGGGCCGGCATCTTTCAGTTTACAGAGCAGCCAGCACAGAGTTTCTGCAAGCGAGCTCAGCCTGAGAGCTTGATCGATCTTGCTGCCATTACTTCTATCTATCGACCGGGACCCCTATCGGCTAATGTCCATGAGCAATACGTGGAGGCCAAGAACAATCCCGACGGCATCGAACACCTTCATGACATTGTGGAGACCGAGACGCACGAGACATTTGGCTTTTTGATATTTCAGGAACAGATTGCGTTGCTTGCTCACAAGCTTGGCAAGAACCTTAGTTTGGACGAAGGCAACATGCTGCGCAAAGTTCTCACGAAAAAGGGAACCGGCAAGGAAGGTCAAGTTAAGAATAAGCTCTACGCAAAGTTTGTTGAAGGTTGTCAAGAAAAGGGGATGCGTCTTTCCGAAGCCGATAAACTGTGGAGAACTTTCGAGTACTTCTCTGGCTATGGCTTTAATAAGTCGCACGCGGTTTCCTACTCTATCATTTCATTCCAGTGTGCGTGGTTGCTTAACTATTATCCATCTGAATGGATGGCGGCCTTTCTCGATAAAGAGCCCGAGTCACGAAAAGAAAAAGCAATCAACATTGCCAAGAGTTACGGATTTAACATTGAGAAGGCAGACATTAATGCTTCCGGAAACGTGTGGGAAATCGATCCTACAGATAGCATGACGCTGGTGCAGCCACTCTCTTCACTGAAGGGACTGGGTGATGCAGCGATTGACCAGATATTACAAAATCGCCCCTTCGATACGATTGAAGATACTATCTTTCATCCAGACGTGGTATACTCTAAGTTCAACAAGAAGGCGTTAGACGTATTGGTGCGCAGCGGAGCGATGGATGGTTTAATAGACGAACGCTTCACGGGTCGCAAACATTTTTGGTCAGCCGTAGCAGTAGACAGGCCAAAGAACAAAAAGAAGTTTCTGGAAAATATAGAAGCGTACGAGCCCGAAGGTCATTTCTCCCACGAAGAAGAGATTGAAAATACCGTGAGCCTCACGGGCATCTTTCCCATGGACCTGGTTGTAGACCACAAGATTAAGAGCCGGCTCGATGAGTTGCATATTCCACCCATATCAGAATACGATCGAGAGCTGGGATTAGTTTGGTTCATTCCGCGTGACGTCATTCAGCGTAAAACCAAAAACGGAAAGCCCTATCTGGTTATAACCGCGATAGATGGCAATTCAGAGTTGACAAAGATTAGATGCTGGGGTATAATACCAGGAAAGGATCGAGTTTTTATTAACCGCCCCTACATGGCGCGCCTAGATTATAATGAACAGTGGGGATTTAGTACGAGATCTGTTAGAAGAAACATGAAACTATTGGGATAGGAAACAAAATGGCACAAAAAAGAAATACAAAACCAGGAAGCACAAAAAAGAAAACAAGGATCGGTAGCAGCAAGTTCACCAAGAGAGGGACTCCCGGTCCTCACGGTGGCAACAGGCATTACAAGAAGAGATATCGGGGCCAAGGAAAGTAAAAGAAACCATGAAGACAACCATCACTACCAGTCCTCTCTTAAAGGAAGCCGAACTCCGCAAGGCGCCGGTGATCGTTAGAGTAAATGAGTTTAATAATAAGGCCGCCAAAGAGTTTGCAGATCGGATATCGGCTGCTCACAACACGGGTCAGTCTGTTATACCTGTTATCATAGACTCATACGGAGGCCAAGTTTATAGTTTGATGGCCATGATATCATCTATTAAGCATGCTGAGCTGCCGGTGGCTACAATCATAGAGGGAAAGGCGATGTCGTGTGGGGCGATTCTGTTCTCGTTCGGAGACGAGGGGCTAAGGTTCATGGACCCGGACGCCACCCTCATGATACATGATGTATCAACGTCCGTGTGGGGCAAAGTAGAAGAGATTAAAGCAGACGCAAAAGAAGCCGATCGCCTGAATCAAACAGTTTATAAAATGATGGCCAGGAATTGCGGTAAGAAGGATGAATATTTCTTAGATCTTATCCATGAACGCGGCCACGCTGATTGGTTTTTAGATGCGGCCGAAGCACAAAGCCACAACATGGCTAACCAAATACGAGTACCAAAACTTAACATAACGGTTAACGTCAATATTGATTTTGAATAGGAGATAAAATGATTGTACAATACCACCGCGTAAGAGACGACGCGATTAAACCCACGCGAGGACACCCCAGTGATGCGGGCCTGGACGTCTACTACTGTCCAGAAGATTTTTCTACAACAGCCCGCAGGATCGAACCGGGAGAAGGCGCACTGCTTCAAACCGGTTTAAGATTTGAAGTGCCGCACGGCTACATGCTGGAGGTAAAGAATCGCTCCAGTATAGCGGCCCGGCGCAGCCTCATAGTGGGGGCGTGCGTGATCGATTCAGGCTACGCCGGCGAAGTGTTTATTAATCTTCACAATGTCGGAAGCGAAACACAGCTTGTTGAAAGCGGCACGAAGATAGCCCAGCTTGTTATGGTGCCGGTTGTGACATTTCAGGCATGGGAGAACGCCGACGGCGAGCTTTATGAATACCCAGTTACTATAAGCAACCGCGGCTCAGGAGCTTTAGGGAGTACTGATGGAACCGTCTAGGGCAGGAGGATTGTGGAGGCAAGACAGCGGCGCTGTGGGCTTTAGCTCGACGTCGGGGGACTGGGACACTCCGCAGGCATTCTTTGATAAGTTAGACAAACAGTTTGAGTTTACTTTAGATCCCTGTGCGACGTCGGCAAGTGCCAAGTGCAATAAGTATTTCACCAAAGAAGAGGATGGGCTCGCTCAAGATTGGAGGGGTCATACAGTTTTTGTTAATCCTCCCTACGGTCGCGGCATTGGGGAATGGCTCAAGAAGGGGTATGAAGAATCCAAGAAGCATAACACAGTCGTGGTGATGCTTATCCCTTCTCGAACTGATACAAAATGGTGGCATGATTATGTGATGAGGGCAAAAGAAATTCATCTCGTGCGTGGGCGCCTAAAGTTTGGGGGTTCTGATAACGCTGCGCCGTTTCCATCTGCGGTAGTGGTATTTCATTCTAACACTATGCTTAAGAGCCTGCCTGTGTTGGCGCCAAATGTTTATCCACTGGAGAGAACATGAGTCGTCCGAAGATACGCAAGAAAAGCCCAGGCAAGAAAAAGAACGCCCTCAAAGAGGCAGAGAGGGCTCTTCAACGCAGGTCCGGGCTGTTTTTAAACATGCCTGACAAGTGTTGCGTCTGCGAGGGGCCCTTTGATAAGAAGAGTAAAGAAATGGCCTTAACGTGGCGCGTGGTGGTTTTTGAAGAACGCCAAACCGTGCGCCTGACGTGCCCCACGTGCTGGGAAGGGGTTGAAAAAATTATGGAGGAAGAAACAAATGCAACTTAAACAAGCTCTATCATACGATGATATATTATTAACACCTCAATATTCAGAGGTTAAATCGCGACGCGACATTCATATTGGATCTCGTTTTGAGGGGGGCGGCCCAGTCACCTCTTTTCGTCTTCCCATCATAGCTAGTCCAATGGACACCATTTCGGAAAGCGAAATGGCGATCGCTATGTGGGAAGAGGGGGGCCTAGGCATTGTTCATCGATATAACAGTATTGAGGAGCAGTGTGCTATAATAGATGAAGTTCTTTTTGCAGCGGCCAATGCCGGCGCCGCCATAGGGACCTCCGGAGATTATCTAGATAGGGCCAGCGCGCTTTATGAAGCGGGCGTTAGAATATTGTGCATTGACGTGGCCCACGGTCACCATATTTTGGTGAAAGAAACCATTCAGGATCTGCGTCAAGTCTTCGGCGATGCTGTTCACATTATGGCTGGAAATGTTGCGACATTTGAAGGGTTCACAGATCTGGCTACATGGGGCGCAAATAGCGTTCGGATGGGTATCGGTGGAGGAAGCATATGCAGCACCAGAACACAAACGGGCCACGGAGTGCCAGCGTTAGAGTCGATCATATCGACACGCATCGCCAAGCAGGGAGGGCGCTTCTCTGACGTAAAAGTTATTGCAGACGGTGGCCTTCGCACCTCGGGCGATATAGTAAAAGCGCTGGCCTGCGGGGCTGATTTTGTGATGGTCGGCTCACTACTTGCTGGTACGAACGAGTGTCCCAGTGAGGTTCTCCAGACGCCCAAGGGAAAGTTTAAAACATATCGAGGTATGGCGAGCAAGGACGCCCAAATAGATTGGCGCGGTAAGACCTCCTCTTTGGAGGGAATATCCACTGTCGTACCGTGCCGCGGCTCCGTAGCCGACGTACTACACGACCTAGAGCGAGGTATTCGCAGCGGCCTTTCCTACTCCGGCGCGCGGAACATCGCAGAGCTACAGGAAAGGGCCCAGTTTGTGGTACAATCTTCCGCCGGCCTACGGGAAAGTGGCACGCACATTTTAGGACGATGAAAGATTTAGCAAGCGTAACTTTTTTTCTGCATCCTCGGCTGCACGAAGACTTTAAAATAAGAATGCATTACGATGGCTTTAAGACCCAGAGTGAGTTCTTTAGAGCGTGTGTTGTGTCTTATTTAGAAAAGAATGAAAAGTTTATGGAGTTTTTAGATTTCTATAGGGGGGATCAAAAACTACAGTCAAAAGCCAATATAAAAAAATCATCGAGACTACGACAAAACGGAAAAGATTTAATGAAGAATTTAGGGATCACAGATGATGATGTAGAAAACATATTTGATCTAATACAAGAGGAGATGCCAGACTTATGAGAGAATGTTCAAAAAAATGCTTAGCGGCACTGCGTTGCTGCACCGAAGATGAATGCCGAATGTGGATTGATTATCCAGAAGACCAAAACTGTACGCTTATTGCAGTAAACAAACACGGGCCCATGACCCTCAAGGAGGTTGCCGCCCGGCATCACATTAGTATAGTGAGGGCAAAACAGATCGTAGATGCCACATTGAAGAAAATAAAAAGCGTCGTTATGTTCGATAGATACTAATTAAATGTAGCAACGATCGTTTGTTTCTAGGAGAATATCGCCATGGGTAAAAAAGGAAATCTACTTACTGAGACGCAAGTCCGACAGTTTATGAAGCTGGCCAATCTAGAGCCTCTCGCTCCAGGCTTTATTCACGGGCTTGATGAGAAGATGAAGAAGGGCTCCGACGCTGAAGAAGATGAGAGTCTCGGAATGGAAGACGGTCCCGAACGCGACAAGAAGCAAAGCGAAAAGGATCGTCGCAAGGAAGCTCGCGGCGAAGACCGCGCAGACGAATCTCATGGTCGCGGCCGCGGCGAAGGTGCAGCGGGCCATGGACGCCCCGATCCCAATGATCGCGCCGGCGCCCGTTTACGTGAGCAACTCCCTCCCGGGGAAGAGGAAGTTGAGGAACTAGACGTAGACGTCGAAGAAGAGCCTCTCGGTCCTGAACTCCCGGAGGACGAACTCGCGCTCATGGACGACGAAGAGGGCCTGGACGCCGGAGGCGGCCGCGAAGTCAGCGTTGATGATTTCCTCGCTGCCCTGGAAGTTGCCCTCGAAGATGTTTTGGGAGACGAAGTAGAAGTTGACCAGGAAGAAGATGAGGAAGAAGAAGTTGAGCTTGAAGGCCCCGGAGGCGAAGAAGAGCTAGAACTAGGAGTAACAGACGTAGAAGAAGAAATGCCTCTTCAAGAAATGATTAACACGATTACCAAGCGCGTTGCAAAGAGAATCGTGCGAGAAGCTCTCCGAAATAAAAAATAATGATTGATAAATAGAACAAAAGTTGCTATAATAGAACCGTGGGTATCCCCCGCGGTTTTTTTTTGGAGAACATATGGACGTTACAGATATTCAACTCGCAATAATAGTCTGCGTTTATTTTTTTGGAGTGGTCTCCTGTAAATTTGCTACTCAGTTCTTCGAAGTTTCGCACGCTGCACATCTGGTGGAAAGGACGATGTATCGATGTCTTTTAATGTGTGCAAAAATACACGAAGATGTTTCATTCATTACTGAAATCAAACACGATCACCTGCGCAAAGGTGATTTTACGAGCCAACAGATTAGAGAATTTCAGAAGGTGGATAAAGAAGTTATCACAAACTGGAAGAACTCAGTTATACAGACGCTCGTCGTAAACACTCCACAATCTTTTTCTTTTGTGACAAAGTTTACAACCTGGAAAGAGGCCATGCAGCAGCTCAACGAGATGCGCGAGGAAAGAGGGAACTAACTAATGAGCGACGAAGAAGTGATGATGGAGTTCGAACCAGAAGAAATGCCCCTCCCGGAGCAAAGAGTGTTGGGAGTGTATGGGGACATTAATGAAGAAAGCACGCCGGAGTTTTTAGCGAGCCTCCTGCACTACCACCACACGCGCGAGGGCCCTCCGGACGAAGAGGGCATCATACCGATCCTGCCGGTAGATTTCTATATTGCGACGGGAGGCGGCAACGTGGCAGAAATGTTTGCAATCTACGATATGATGCGAATGGTTCGAGAAGACTGTCCCATTCATACTTTTGGAATAGGGAAGGTAATGTCCGCCGGCGTTTTATTGTTAGCCGCAGGTACCAAGGGGGAGCGTCGCATTGGTAGGCATTGCCGCATCATGCTACATCGCGTCCTGACTGGCGAGAGCGGCAGCCTTCATAACATTCAGGCGTCCGTTAAAGAGGCCGAGATTATAGAACATATGATGTTTGAAGCCTTGGTTGAAGAGACCACTCTGACCATGAAACAAGTAAAGAAGATTGTAGCTAAAAATCTCGATGCATACTTCAGCGCAGAAGAAGCAGTTGAAATGGGGATTGCAGATATAATCGTCTAATTATATCAGGAACTTATATTATGACTAACGACTTTGATCAGATAGTAGAGAAACATTTCAAAGAAAAGAGAGATATCTTTGGCTTTGAAAGCATTGTTCAACTCATCGAGGAGGTGATGGACAACCCCTCGTTTATATTAGAGGGCGACGAGGACACTTCGAAGGACCGCCCTTCAAGCATTCCGTTTCCTGTCATCAAGATTACAGAGCTTTGGGGACGCACAACGCCCAGCGGCCGAAATAAAAGCGCTGACCGAAAGCGGATTGAAAAGTTTACAACTCAGATTCCGGGTCGCACGGTGGCCGAGAAGCTGGAGGGGATCAACAATGTTATAGAATATAATCCTCGCATTGGACTACCGCGGATTATGTCTACCCTGGTTTTTATGGAGTTAATGAGAAGTATTGTGGTAGAATACACCGAGGCGGTTTCTGGGTTTCTTTTTGAGGGCTTTCTCGCGGGTCTTTTCGGCGGCAAGTCCGTCCAAGTAACTGACGTTAAAGGAAAAGAGTCGGCAGGTCAGGTGGGAAAACCCATTACGGATGTGGAACTGAACGGCCGCCATTATAGCCTTAAACTATTAAGCCCGAAGACCGTCATAGAGGGAAGCTTCAGAAATTTAGTACATCACTTTGAGGGCCTAAATGAAGTAGTTTATTTAACGCTTAGGAAAGAAGCGAACGACATTTTAAAGTGGTATGAGTTTTCCATTACGCTACCTACTTTCGTCAGATTTATTGGCCACGCAGCGAAAGGGAGCGGGGACCAGCCTATCTTGAAGACTATAAAGGTTTTGGGGTCTCAACTTATACCTATCGGCACCACTGGCCAAATAGAAATCGATGGAGTAGAGCGACAAATCAAGCACATTTACCCAGAAGGCGGCGGTAGAAAAGTTCCTTCCAATCTCTACGCGAGCCAGGGCCAAAAAGATCCAGAGGGTACGTACGTAGTAACTTATGACACAGGCGAGACCGAGGAGCGCCTTATCTTAACAGCGTCAGGACAGCATATTTGGGGGGTAGGAGACCCCGGTGTTGAGAACTACAGAACGGCACGAAAACTGGGACAGCTTGCTGACAAGACGGCAATGATTAAACACCTCAAGACCGTTCCGGGCTATGCGGACAAGGCAGCGCAGTTTAAAATTTCTCGCGCCTACATGGATGGTCTCGTCGACCAGGGACAAGCGAACGAGATTGGTGTCTTAGATCTTTCCGAAGGAAAAATCCTGGGGGTGGCCGAGCAGTATGCTGCCGAATTAAATGCCGAGCTAGTGCCCATGTATTCCGCTTTAGACTCTTTTACCAAAAACATTAACTCCTATTTTTTGACAGGCAAAAGATCCCGCGATCGTCTTGCACATGCGGACGCAGCGAGCGACAATGCCAAACAGTTAGAGTCCCAGACTAGAAAGATTGTTGAAGGAACTGGCGAAGTTGAAGCCGGCGAGGCGTAAAACAAAAAACTAGTTTGACATTACAAATAAATGTGTTATAATAATCATACGACTCGGAGGTTGAATGGTAACGTGTAAGTTCGAGGACCGGCGTGTCCTAAATGAGAAGCTTCTAAATGGAGTTAACAAGCTAGCAGACAATGTGGCCACCACGTTGGGCCCCAAGGGGAGAAATGTTATCCTCCAAGAGAAAGGGAAAGAACCCTTTATCACAAAGGACGGAGTAACAGTTTCTGTTTTTGTCCATCTAGATGATGAGTTTGAGAACGCGGCCGCACAGATTCTTAAGCAAGCTGCCAGCGAGACCAATACAGTAGCAGGAGACGGCACCACTACAGCGACAGTTCTCGCAAGAGAAATCTTCAGCCAGGCGCAAAAATATCTTACCGCCGGCGCATCTCCCGTCGAACTTAAACGAGGGATCGACAAGGCAGTAGAAGTTATTGTTGAGAACCTTGAAGAAATGGCTGTGCCTGTAACGAGCCTTGAAGATGTAGAAAGCATCGCCACCATTGCAGCCAACAATGATGCAGCGATCGGTAAGCTTGTCGCTACAGCAATTGACCAAGCGGGCGCAGACGGCGCCATAACGGTCGAGGAGGCTCGATCGATGGAGACTTCGCTGGACGTGATAGAAGGCTTTAGAATGCCTGCTGGGTATGTAGCATCGGCTTTCGTCACGGATGAGCGCCGCGGAGCGGTGAGATACAGCAGCCCGCTCCTGCTTGTGACAGACGCAAGGTTGGATACGGTGGAGCAGATCCTCCCGGTACTGGAAATAATCTCTCGCGACGGCCGGCCCTTGGTAATATTTGCTGAAGAAATAGAGGGGCAAGCTCTTGCAGCCTTGATCATGAACACAGTTCGGGGCACGATGAAAATCACAGCAGTGAAAGCGCCACTTTATGGAGAGGCCAGAAAGAATATGTTAAATGACTTGGCCGTCTCTACCGGCGCAACCTTTATAACAAGAGATTCAGCAACGAAGCTGCGCGATGCAAAGCTTACCGACTTTGGACAGTGCAAATCTATAGACATCACCAAGGTTTTAACTACGGTGATTGGCGGAAAAGGAAGCTTTGAGGAGATAGATAAAAGGATTGAACTTCTTAAAAGCGAGCTTCAACAAACCGCAGATTTGCAGGAGTGCGAAAAGATTCAGGGGCGCATTACTAAGTTAGCTGCCGGAGTTGCGGTTATCCACGTGGGCGCAGTTACTGAAGTAGAGATGACCGAGAAGAAACATCGCATTGAAGATGCCTTGGAGGCCGTGAAGGCGGCTCAGGAGGATGGCCTTGTTCCTGGAGGCGGCGTGGCGCTTTTAAGGGCCGCGGAGGGCTTGGAAGCTGATACAACCAACGAGGATCAAGCCTGGGGGGTGGAGATAGTCAAAAAGGCCGTCTTGGCGCCTTTACGACAGATGGCACTTAACGCAGGGCAGAGCCCTGATTTGATAGAGGCCGAGATCCGAAACGCTGACAAAAATTCCGGCTTCAATTTTCGAGATTTTTCCACCGTGGACATGTATAAGGCTGGAATCATTGACCCTTTAAAAGTAACGCGCGTAGCCCTACAAAATGCAGCCTCGGCTGCTGGTACTCTAATTACTACGAGCCACGCCATTATAGAAAAATGACACTACTTAAGACAGCGAGCTAAACGTGGAGGCCAAGAATAATGTCAGATTTAGAGAGCGAAGGTCAACTTGCCGTTGCCTTAACGGAACTAACAAGCAAAATCGAAACTTTAATATACAAACAAGAAGAACTGGCGGAGAACATCAACAAAATCAAAGAGGCCGTATACAATCCCGACGAAGGACTCTACGCAAGACTCAACAGACTGGATGCGCGACTGTTGGGACTAGAATCATGGAAAAGCAACAATACAAAGGTTTTATGGATTGTAATAACAGTTGGATTAGGGCTGATAATTACAACGGCATGGAAAGCGATTTTATAAACGAAAGGAATATAAATGAAAGTTAAACTTAGTTACACCGTAGACATGAAAGATGTCTTAACGGAGTCTTCTTATCTATTAGCGAACCTGGGAGTAAAAGTTAAAAGCTCAATCGAGCTTTTCAATAATCTTATTCTCCTTCTTCGTGAGGAGGACTTTAAATCTAAACAGTTTTTTGAAGAGGTAGAAACACTCCGTCAAAATCTCGCGGCCTTGGACTCCCGGTTAGCGGAAGTCGACGAGGTAGTTGAGGGTTTCCAACAATATGAAAGAAGCCAGCGCAGGGGAGAAATACTTCCGTCGCCCCCCCCTCCTAGTGAGGTCGTAGTTGAGCCCGAAGAGTCCGAAGAAAGCGCTGCCCTCAATGATTAAACTCATAGAGGTCAAAAAGATTAAAGATTTTAATCCCATGGTTCATCGTGAAAAAGCGCGCTACGAACTCTGTGAGATTTGGATCAATCCGGATTCTATTTTGCAAGTTAGAGAGGCCCCCGCAATGAAGCGGAACCTTAAAGAGGGATATTTGCCAAGCAAGCTAGATTCACGTCAGGATTTCTCCAGTGTTCACTTTGGATCCGGAAATAACGTGTCGATGGCTATTGTTGTAGGGACTCCCGATATAATAGCTGAAAAAATCCATAGAGTTGCCACTAGAAAAGTTTTAAAGGGATAAAGTGCTTAAACTCGATGATGATATTCCCTACATTAATAAGCCGTGGGGGTACGAACGCATTTGGGCACACACCGACAAGTACGTTGCTAAATATTTATTCATTGAGGCGGGACACAAACTGTCGCGCCAATATCACGAAAAAAAAGATGAAACCATATACGTGTTACGTGGGCCCCTCATCCTAGAGCTCGGTCCCGATAACGAGAATGACGACGTGGTGACGATTGGGCTCATGGAGGGGGAGGCGTATCATGTTCGACCCGAAGCGGTCCATCGCCTCTGTGCGCCAGAAGATTTTGATGTAGAACTGATTGAAGTGAGCACCTGCGACTTGGGTGATGTAATAAGGCTTGAGGACGATTATGGAAGAACTCCGGATATTAATGCTTGACACCCTTGAGTTAATGATTATAATATAATATGAAGGAGGGATAACATATGTATCCTATGATTAGACGGTCGAATATTCCGACCACGCGAAGCTTGCTGGACAGCATTTTTGAGGATGATTGGGGATTTGCTCCGATCGTCAATTCTTTTTTGCGAGAAGCCAGCCCCCAAATCAAGACAAACGTTACAACGTCCGACAAGGACTATCGGATTGACTTGGTGATCCCTGGATTGACCAAGGAAGATATTAATATTGATGTCAACGACACCACTATCGCTATCTCGTACGAAGCCAAGGAAGAAAACAGAAATGTCATGTCCTACAGCTCTTTTCATCGCAGCTGGACGCTCCCTAAGAACGTGAGCCCCGCCGGCATTAATGCGGAATACAACCAGGGCATTTTATCGGTAACCGTACCAAAGCCCGAGACCGAGGTGCCAGTGTCGCACCGCATTGAAGTTAAGTAAAAAAAATATTTTTCTTTTTAACCAAGACGCCCCCCGGGGGGCGTCTTTTTTATTTAAAAAGCCATTAAAGGAGATTTGCTTCATATTTACTAGAGGGCACCCTTGCGGCTGTCACTACGGGTTAGAAAGGTTGCAGGTGCAAAAGTAGGTGTTGAAGAAAGAGTAACCGGTTAAAAGGAGGGCCACATGGTCAGCTGGAAAAGATTTATAGGACTTATGGTGGCCCTGCTGGCACTAGGGGCTTGTACCAATCAGCCGACTCCTAGTCTAGCCGCGGCCAACGACACAGCCGCCCGAGCCCTCCAAGAGACAGCAAGTGTCTTACAGTTTTCCCAACTTACCCCCACAGAAATAATTGCGAGAAACGCCGCGGTTAAGGTGATCGATCCTTTTAAGCACGGCCATGGTACGGGAACCTATGTAAAAATGTATGGTCGCTATGTGGTTGTTACAGCGGCGCACGTTGTAGAAGATCACAGCACCATGTTTGTTGAGGGCCGCGAAGAAGAGACGGTGGTTGGCGTTGTTGTATACCGCGATCATGATGCCGATTTGGCTATAATGGTAGTGCCGCAAATCGAGTCGAGAATAGCCGCTCCTTGGCGCCCATGCAAAAGCAGCCGAAACCTCCTGGGCGCGCACGTGACGTACACGGGTTTTCCAGGCCGTCACGATCTTCTTACTATTCGAGGGCACGTTGCGGCACTTGAGCATGACATGGTAGTAACCAATATGTTCGGTTGGTTCGGCGCGTCCGGCTCCGGCGCATTCGATCAGCGTGGAAGATTCATCGGCGTAGTAACCGGCATCGACGTGGGAAGCTGGGAGCTGCCCATACCACTGGACAGCATCGTGTGGGTCTCTCCAATATGGTTTTTAAACGAGGACACAGCGAAGGTTAGAGTTATAACAGCGGACGACGTAGGTCTCCTAAAGTCTTTACCGGGCGCCATGGCCCCTCGCCGCGGCGGTACCGTAGGTGAACTGGGGAACTAAAATGAAACGTGCCGCTCTTTTTATTGTTCTGGCGGTCGTGGTTATAGCAGGGTGTATGGAGGGAGATTATGCCCTCTACAGCTTACACCCACCAGAGCTTGTCGAGATTGAAGTTCCAGTAGAAGTTATTGTTGAAGTTCCAGTAGAAGTTATCGTGGAGGTGCCCGTGGAGGTGCCGGGTGAGGGGGGGGAGGTCTGGATTGACTCGTTTGAGCAGCCGTATACCATGAATGGTATTGATATTATTTGGCTGATTGATAAGTCGGGATCGATGATGCAACACGCTCAGGCTGTCGTTAATGGGATCGAGGCCATGATGAATGCGCTGCCCCCTTCTGGCTGGCGCCTAGGGATTACTACTACGTCGTGGACAAACACTCAGAACACCCAACAGTTTCCTTTGGTGCCGGGCGACACGGTTCAGGATGCCTGGAATGCCTATAATAATACGGGGAATCATGGGTATGAAGCGGGCTTTGATGCGATCTATGCCTATATCATGGATAATACTTATAACCAGACGTGGCTTCGACCCTATGCGGGATTGCTTGTGGTTTTTGTAAGCGATGAAGAAGAACAGAGCAACCGCGATTTTACCCCGACGAACAACGGCCTGCAGGACTTTATTAATTGGTATGGCAATATTCGCCCATCCGTTTTCTTGGCAAGTATTGTGAACGTCCCGGCCTCTGAATCGGTTTGTGCGCATGCTCCCTCTAACTACTACGTGGGAGATCGGTATATAGATGCGACCAATCATTTTGGGGGCGTCGTTGTGGATATTTGCTCACCGGATTGGGCTCCCGGAGTCCAGGAAGCCGCCATTCAGGTGCAGCCCTACGAGGAATGGGAACTGACTCACCCTCCCCTCCCAGATACTATCGTTGTTTTTGTAGATTTTGCTCCCTTCCCAGACTGGACTTATGACACCGCCACGAATACGGTACGGTTTGATGTGCTTCCCCCCGAGGGCAGCTTAGTGGAGATCGGCTACGTGATAGACACCTTTCTTCCCAATGCCGGCGACGATGATGACTCCGCCGGCGACGATGATGATTCTTCGGGAAGTTAAGTTAAACTTTCACTTTAGAAAAGATATAATATAAGAAAGGAGTTTAGCAAATGAAAATTAAAAAAGAACCAATACTGCTACTCAACAAAGTAAAGAATACAACCATCTACGATCCCCCAGAGCCGCTGGGATTAATAATGGCTGAAACCAAAAAGGCCACACGCTATCCGTTTCCACTATCTCCCGAACAACAATTTGAGCTTTTGTACCTTATGAGGAGCAGGAGGTCGGGCATCATCACGCGTGAAGAGTTACAAAATCTAATATTTGCACAACCCACGCTGCATTAAATATTTTTGTAGCTCGGGTATAATTAATATATGAGACGTTTCTTTCGCAATTCTATCAAATTTAAAGATTTAGAGGCCCGCATGCGCCAATTAGAAGAAAAGGTGAGCGAGTTGGAAAAGATTGCAGACGAAAGAGATTCCCTGTGGCTATTTATTGAGGAGATGCGCGCACAAGAAACGGAGGCTCAAAAGGCCATTCAAGAAGAACTGGAAAACGTTATTATTCGCAGCTTTACACCACAGGGAGATGCTTAATGAAAAATGCAAGCGGCCGTAACTGGAGAGAGATACTTCAGCGCCATCAATCTTTACTGTCGGAAGACAAAGATGATCCTTCTTACTCCCAGGAAACCTATAACGCGTTTATGTTGCTCGCTCTATCCTCTGAGCGCGGCGGCAACAGGGACGAAGTTAAAAACGATATTCGCGCTGTCCCGGAAGTACTGACTGTAACTCCGGTAGAGCGCGCCGAGGGAGGGGTACAAAAACAACTGAAGGACTACTTTCTTTCCACAGTCAAGCTCCGCGTGCGTTTGCCGAGAGGGGCGGATCGCGATTTATTGACTCAACAGATAGCGTTGGACATTAGTAAGATGCGCGGTGTTAGTGTGCGACGACACACTTCCGAGGTGAGTTTTGAAATTCGCGAAGAAGAAGAGATACAAAGGAAATATAAACAAGGACACTCGCGAAAGAAGAATAGACTTATTGGCAAAGGAGGCAACCGAGACACGGGCGGCGGCAAAGGTCACAGCCGCCCTTCTATGGCGAGATCCAAATCAGCGCCTGCTGGCTACGGGGGATTAGAAGAACAGACCCCTGCTACCAAATCTGATTGGCGGAAGGAGCTGGCAGCAAAAGCTAAGGAGGTTGATTGGTCGAAGACGTTAGCCGAGCCCGCCGACGAAGATATCATTATCGAGCCAGAGCCTGACCCCACGCCTGCGCCTGCCCCAACGCCTGTGTCGACGACGCCTCCCACACCAGCCGACCAAGGTGACTTAACCGATACCGAACTGGAAGCGCGCAATATAGAGCGCCTTAGAACCCGAGGGATACTGCCTCCCGCTCCTCCCTCTGATATCCCGGGTGCCGATGCGGCGGTAGATATGGGCTTAAGCACTCTCGCCGAACCCGAACCATACAGTCCGGAATGGAAAGCTCCTACTTCTACTCCCACACCGCGCCCCGAACCACCAGAGGACTACGAGGATCCCATAGTGGTCGCTCAGCACCGGCAAGGAGTGGAGCGCCAAGATTATTATGCAAAATACGACCTGGGTTCTGTGTGGGATGGTGATCCCAAAGACAAGGATCAAATGAAAGCGATCGCTAAGGCCGCCAACAAGAGGCACGGGCTCCCCGCCGGTCTTATGCACCAGCTGGCCGCTCAAGAATCAGGTTTTAATCCGAATGTAACAAGCTCGGCCGGCGCGGTGGGACTCGTACAGTTCATGCCGAGCGCAGGATTGGGTTACGGCCTCATTCACCCTTCTGCGGAGGCGAGGGCCCGATACGACTCAGCGCGCAAGGAGGCCGGCGATAGCAGCGCCGCCAAAAGAGCGGCTGACGACGCGCTAATGCGCGATCCCGACACTATTGATTTGCGAAGAGATCCGGTTGCCAACGCAAACGCGTCAGCACGAATGATGAAAAACCTGCTGCGGAAGTACAATGGTGACGTAGCTACAGCGGCCGCAAGTTATAACTGGGGCCCCGGCAACGTGGGCGAGCTTATGAGAGAAACCGGAGCCACCAGCGTCCTCGATCCGGCGGTGTTTTATCATCCTGATTTCCCGTCGAATACTCGAAAGTACGTAGCCAAGTTGGCCAAAATCGGACGCTATGACATGCCCGCCGAGAAGCCGACGCAGGTAGTAGCCCAGGCCCCCGAGCCTGCCGCTCCCGCAGCGGCCGCATCGCCCGAGCCTGCCGCTTCAAGGCCGAAGACACAGCGGGAGATCTACCAGGATCAACAACGTAGAAAGAAAAAGAAATCCCGAATGCAAGAAGCTGTGCGAAAGACGGGAGGCGGAGCTAAAAAAATCAGAATCAAAATAAGATCAAGGAAGCTCCTAAAAGAAGCAACCGCGGCAGACGTCGCAGCGTCGGGTCTTAGCCGCGATGAATTTGAACGCGTGGCGAAGGGGGGGGTAATTATCGAGCCCGAGCCCGATCGTAAGCGTGTTGTGTTTAGTCCGGAAGAAGGCTCAACTATCGTCGCCGATCGGCCCCCTCCGAGCCCCCCGAAACCAGCCGACCAAGGCGACCTAACCGATGCCGAACTGGAAGCGCGCAATATAGAACGTCTTACGGCGCGAGGGGTGCTGCCTCCCCCTTCCGCGCCACCAGCCCCTAGCCAGCAGCCCGCGGATCCGCTGCCGCCCGGGCGTCTAGTGGGGCCAGTACCCTTCCCGGGTACGCCGACATCGCCCGCGACGCTGCCCTACGAGCCGGAAGACTGGCAAGACGATTATGGAAGCCCAATGCCAGGGGGAAAACCCACCCGAGACTTTCATCTCAAGCCGAAGCCACACCCGATCTTGAAGAAAAAGAAGGGCCACTACGGCGCTGATACAGGAAGATACTGGGATAAGGGAAAATGGAAAAAGGCGCTAGAGGATGAAGGCCTTACGCCCCTGGAGACCCTCTCTGCGGCAGAGAAGCAGGAGCTTTCGCAGCGCCACGGACAGCCCCCCAAAATCCAGGTACCCGGGAAACCTCCGTTCGTGAAAGAGCGCCCCCTGGGCCCCGTGTTGCCCCCTGAAATGGTCGATCCCGCAAGGATAGAAAGAAAGGCGTGGAGCAGCCGACTTAAGGCTAACGCGCCCTCCAACATGGAAATTATAGCTGTGCGTAAAGTTGGAGGTTACGGAAACCAAGTGGTAGGCAGGTTTTGTGACCAAGGGACTGGTAAGTGTTACCACACCAGTTTTAATCATCTAAAAAGCCTTCCCGACTTGGAAGTGGGACAACGGCTTAAAAAGGGGGATGTAGTTGGGCGGATGGGGAGTACCGGGCAATCCACGGCGGCGCATCTTCATCACGAGCTATGGGAAGAGCCTGACGACTATTTAGAGACGGGCACCGTCCCGAAGTCGCGCTATAAAAAGAACATTGCGTGGGACGACTTCATTGAGGGCGGGAAACAGAGAAAAAGACAACGCAAGAAAGAAGCACGCCTTCAGCTTATGAGGGATGCTGGCCTCTCCCCCGAACAGATTGCAAGCGACAGACCCTGGAAAAAAAGAAATCCGTATCTTCGCGAGCAGCGTCAGCGAGCTACTGGGGGAAGTACTTTAAACAAAATCAAAATAAAAATCAGACCAGGTGGAGGCGAGCTTATGACTTCTTTTGAAGTTCAGCCCAACTTAAATTCTGAGATCTGGAAAGGCAACCGATTGCGACCGGAGATTAGAGAACGCCTTCGAGAAATCGCAGAAGAATTTATTGAAAAATTAGACTTGACGAACGTAGAGATTAAGGATATAATACTAACAGGATCACTTGCTAACTACAATTGGTCAGCATATTCAGATTTGGACGTACATATTGTGGTTGATTTTAGAGACATAGCCGCGGATGAAGGATTGGTGAAGAAATACTTTGATGCAGTTCGCGCCAACTGGAACCGTAAGCACGACATTAAGCTGAAGGGGTTTGAAGTGGAGTTATATGTTCAGGACGATGATGAATCTCACACATCGACGGGAGTTTATTCTTTGTTAGCCGATAAGTGGGTTCTAAGGCCCTCACGCAAACAGCGAGAAATAGATAAAATAAATATATTTAAAAAGGCGCGCCATATTATGCGCGACATAGACAAGGTTGAAAGCCGTTTAAGGCGTCAAGAATATGACGCTGCTGTAGAGCTAGGCCAGCAGATCAAAAACAAGATTAAAAGAATGAGACAAACCGGCCTCGAAAGAGGCGGAATATATTCTACTGAAAATCTTGCGTTTAAAGTATTGCGGCGCGGAGGATATATGGGCAAGTTGCTGGACGCAGTTGGCGATGCTTATGACGCCCAAAGATCGTTAGCAGAACAGGAGTAAGTTTTGGCACGGAAAACCAAGAAAAAGACCGTCGCCGCGGAGCCGGAAGAAGTTAAAGAAGAAGTTTCAACGGAGCCAGAAGTACTTAAGCCGAAGCGCCCTGCTATCCAGGCGCCACAAGGGATTCGGACATTTACGATTGCGCGACAGCACGACGAAACCGGAATATCAGGTGTTGGGGTTGTGATTGAAGGGGTTGTGCTAGCAACCGGTCAAGCAATTATTCATTGGCTCACTCCGGCCCCGAGAGGCGCCTTGGCTATTTTTGATTCAATGGACGATTTTATTAAAATCCATATCAAACCTCATCCTGAGAACGCCAGCATTCTCACCTGGGACGATGGAGAGCAGGAGCGTTTTGGAAACGCCCCGCTAGATCCATGACAGACCGTCAACCTAAAAAAGGAGATTTGGTGTCCTATCAAACTTCTCAGCTAGACATACTGGGCCCGCGCCAGGGAGCGCTGGGGATTGTAGTCGGCGGTCCAGACCAGCATGGCAAAGTAGAGGTTGAGTGGTTTAAGAAGTTTTCCCTCGACAAGCTTTTCAGATGGAATTCGGTGGAAAACTTACGCACCGAGTCTTCATATCGGTGTCGCATAGAACCTGCACCAAAATCCTACGAATCTCCCGCGTTTCTAGAGCCAGAAGAGGGCGAAGAGTTTAAGAACGATGAGCTTTTCTGAGGGGGCCATGTTTCGAGTAGGAGACATCGTAGAGCATACGGGGTGCGAGGGCGGATTACCCTCAGTGGAGCCTCGTACGCCGCAAGGTAAGGGCCTCATCGTCGGAGCAGCAAAGAGAAATATCGATCCACACTGGAATAGTTGGAAAATAGAATTCTTTAATGGCAGAAGGTTTGAAGTAGCCGAAGGATACCTTAAAAAAATACAGGGAACTGTTGACACCCGTGAGTAGATGTGTTAATATTGATAATATGAGTATGAAGGAGCGTACTGAGAGATACATCGCACGCCGCGGCAGAGAACTGCGCGGGGACAACAACTCGCTGCTAATGGATGAGTGTACCGAAAAATACACCACCCAGCGTATCGCGGAACTGCGGGGCGCCCCAGTAAAACAAGCGACGGTTCAAGAACACCCCTACATTAAACGCAGACTGGCAGAGCTGCGAAAAGGAAAGTGAATGAAGAGAGGGCTTATCGATCTTTGGACGGCGCTTCTTAGAAGGCTTCCGGGAGGCGAACTACGCCGGTGCCGGAATTTAAGCCGCTATGATACTAAGTGTATCAAACACCTTAATCACTTGGGGAAGTGCGAAGACGCGTGGAGGCATAAATGGCACAGAAACAAAAGTTTGTAGAAGGCGACCGGGTGCGCGTTAAGGACTGCGAACCGTCTGCTCTTTGGGAGGTTTACGCCGTCCGCAAAGCAGGGAGAAAGGTAAGATACAGCGTGAAAAGATTAGGAACTCTAGGTATCGCACGTATTTGTAACGTTAAAGGAAATAGACTAAAAAAGGTGGAGGAAAAATGAGTTTACCGTTTTCGATTGGCGACATAGTTGAGATAGACGAAGAAAAGATATT
>Ga0114908_1000067_pt1 | contig 82196 bp, 65 predicted proteins | sample MalvireepMed_s17_FD_87292 | JGI IMG/M metagenome (GOLD analysis project Ga0114908, IMG submission 87292) | Marine viral communities from the Global Malaspina Expedition - Malaspina viral metaG DeepMed_s17 | ecosystem: Environmental > Aquatic > Marine > Oceanic | place: Mediterranean Sea... | reverse complement strand
CGGTATTCTTTTCCGGAAAACCGAATCCGTTGGTCGGTCTACATTCCGTTTTAATGGTTCTGGGCACATCCAGATTAAGGGCATTGTACGGCGTGTCAAAAATATGAACCCCCATATCGCCCAGGGTACCACAGCCATAGTCCATCAATTTTCTCCAGTTGCCCGGGTGGTACATATCATCTTTATAAGGTCGTTGTTTTGATGTTCCCAGCCAAAGGTTCCAATCCAATTGGTCCGGAACGGGGTCCTCTCCTTCGAGCAACGGGCCATCGTATCCCCAATTCTTGGGGGACCATGCATGCACGGTATGTACTTTTCCGATTATTCCAGATTGAATCAATAATGTGGCCAATTTGTAATCGTAAAAGGAGTGTACCTGGATTCCCATTTGGGTGACCAGTCCTTTCTCGGCGGCCACTTTTTTCATTTCCCTTGATTCGGAAACGTAGTGGGTCAACGGTTTTTGGCAGTACACGGGCTTGCCCATGCCCATCGCCATCAATGAAGCCGGGGCATGTGTGTGGTCCGGGGTGGATACGATCACAGCATCGATCTCATCCCCCATCTCTTCCAACATAGCACGGTAATCAAAAAAGATACGCGCCCCTGGGTGCATTTTATGGGCGGCGGACAGGTTGATGGCATCCACATCGCAGAGCGCAACGACTTCCACGGCACTGTGGGAAGAAACTGCCTTTAAATCCTCCATGCCCATGTTTCCGACCCCGATGTGGGCCGTCCTAAGTTTATCTTTTGGAAATCCTGCCTTTAAAATGGATGGGGCAAACATAATGCCAAGAGCCCCAACACTGCTTTTCTTTAAAAATTCTCTTTTGTTCATGGTCTGGAGGTTATAGTTTTTTAATTTTTATGTTTCTGAACCAAATGGGGCTTGCGTGATCCTGCAGGGCAATGTAGCCCGTTCTGTATTTTCCATAATCAGGGGCATTGTCCCATTTTCCCGATGCTTTTTTGGCGTTCCATTCTTCGGACCACGGTACAAATTCCAACAGTTTTTTGCCATTGAGCCAGTGCTCCACCTTTTCGGGGGTGAACACGATTTTTGAGGAGTTCCATTCGCCCACGGGATTCAACTGCTTTTGCGATTCGTCCGCCGTGTGCATGGCATAATCGGCGCCCGTTTTCTGCCAGTCCTGGAGCAGTTCGGGATGCTCGGCACCGAACTGTGAGTTGTAGCCCGTCAAATCGTGGATATCGGCGTAGTTCTCGTCATCGATGATCTGGTATTCCGGGGCCACTTCCGGTGGCCCGTCATAACCTTCCTTTACATGGTAAAAGATCCCGCTGTTGGCCCCTTCGGGAACCTTCCATTCCAGGTAGAGCTCGAAATTGTCGAACTCCTCGGCGCCATAAACAATATCCTTTCCGCCGGTATAGTCCTGTTCCAGTCCCAGTTCGGTATCAAAAGTGAGTACGCTGTCCTTGATGGTCCAGCCAGGGGGCAGGGAGTCCATATTGTACCCACGCCAGCCTTTCAGACTGGAGCCATCAAAAAGATATTTCCATTCGGATGCCTTTTCTTCGGTAGGAACCGATGTCGTTTCTTCTTTTTTGTTGGTCTGGTCCTTGCAAGCTGCAATGGTCAGTAATAAGGTCATTATTGATAGTGTCAAAATAGAACCTCGTTGTATAGGGTTTACTCTCATTTGTTTATTATACTTTATGATTATGAAAATTTGTGCGGGCGGTAATCGCTAAGATTTAGACTCATTTATTGGAACTGTTAATAGAGCCTATTATAACTGTGGAAAATGATGACCTAATCCCACGTTTCCTTTCATTTTGTTTGATGATTCAGCAACTGTTTTAATATGAAGGCTATGGATCTATGTTTTGAAACATGTAGGTCCATAGCCTTGCTTTTAATTCAAATAAATATTCAGATCTTAATTTAGTGTAGGGTCAAAAGAGCCTCCCCAACCTTCATTCTGTTCCAATTGTGGATTTTTATTTATTACATCCGCTTGAATGGGAAAGAAATAGTAGTTATCCGGAAGCGTACTCTCTTTTACTCCTGACAGTGGTACCTGTAAAATTGAATATTTAAAATCTGATTCAATTAGTTCGTAGTCGTCCGCCAAACTCCGGGCTGTGCTTATGGCCATCTCACTGCCCTCTTCGGTAATGGCAATCGCCTCCACTCCGTGTTTGGTGGCACCATCGAGGCGGTCTAACATTCTCAACCTTCTCAAATCCCAAAAACGATGTCCTTCAAAACAAAACTCAATATTTCTCTCGGCCAATATGGCCTCCCGGATTTCTTCCCTACTGCTTGCGGAAATCCCAAAATTACCATCGGCTCCTGCTTCAATTCCAGCTCTCTCCCTTATCTGTTTGAGAATATCCAAAGCAACGGCAGGATTACCAGTTTCATTGGCCGTTTCTGCATAATTGAGCATTACTTCTGCAAAACGCATCAGCACGTAATCCAAATCATATTGCTCCACTTCTGCCTGTGTGAGGCTCAAAAGGCTATTTTTCTGGATAAAGAACCCGGTATAGCGATCTAAATTGGTAGAGTTGGTATTTGCATTGGGATTGATTCCAAAATCATCCAGTTCATTGGCAATACCCAATGCGGTATATTGTCTTTTACCCGTCTTCCCTGAAACCTCATAAATTTTGCCGTTCCATACGATGGACTTGTCAAATCTTGGGTCACGATTTTCCCAATAATTCTGAAGAAATTCCTCGTCCGTCATATTATAGGCACTTAAGGGGTCATTGTACAACCTTCCATCCTTCATAGGAAATTCTTTTACAAATTCCCATGTTGGACAAGCATTGGCAGGGCCTCTACTTTCCGAACCGGGACGTACCCCGCTGTCCCAAGAGGCCGTCTTGTTTGGATAACTGTTTATGACGGAGAAAACCACTTCTTTGTTCCTTTCCTCCAAAGCTATGTTGGCGTAGTCCTCCACTAATCCGTATCCGTACGCCAAAAGGGTCTCATACGCATTCTTGTTGACAGCGTGGGCTTCCGACCAATATGCATTGTCCCATGGTTGAGTAGGGTTAAATTGTGGGGAAGCTTTGTACAATAGCACCTTGGCCTTGAAAGCCAATGCAAAATTGGAGTCTATCTTTCCATATTCATCCGATCCTGTTCCAATACTTTCCGGTAATAGTTCCAAGGCCCTGTCCAGATCTTCAATGATAAAATCAAAACATTCTTCTGTAGAGTTCCTAGGTACATAAAGATCATCTTCATACCTATCTTGAGGTACCTTAATATAAGGCACACCGCCATGATAGACGACCATATCAAAATATCTGTAAGCTCGCATGAAAAGCGCTTCGCCGGTAATTCTATCCTTGACCGGCTGTGGAAGTGTTCCACTTTCCACATCCAAAATGGCCTGGTTGATCAGCCTAATGGTGTAATAATCCCAATTTTTAAAATTCTCATTAGAAATGGTGATCCGGTCCGCATACCATTCTATACCGGCAAGTTGCTGACTCAACCTATCCGATCCCGCATTCCAATTACCGAACATTGGATATAAATTAACCATGTAGGCATTGGCCAGGTTTTCATCATTCCAGACAGATTCAGGGCTATAGTTGTTTAAATCCTCGATATCAAGGACATCGGAACAGCTTGCAAAAAAAACAAAAAGTCCAAGTATATATATTATTTTTTTCATATTCCTATCAATTAAAAATTAAAGTTCATTCCTAGCGCAAACGTCTTCATTACAGGGTAAGAATCGTAGTTCGCCTGTTCTGGGTCATGAAATTCATTTACCTCCGATATTGAAAAGAGGTTGGTTGCATTAAAGAAGATTTTTGCACTTGAAACGCCTATTGTATTCAATACTTGAGTGGGTAGGTTATACCCAAGGTTCAGGTTTTTGAGTCTTAGGTATGCACCATTATAAATCCAAAAAGAGGTAGCTCCGGTACCGGACTCATACCAACTGCTGCCCACTACCCGCGGATATTTGGCATCTGGATTTTCGGGGGTCCAAACATCGCCAGCCCAAATGGGATAATATGGGCGAACACTGCCGCCGTATTGCCTCATTCCTGGACCTTCCTGGTTGCTGATGATACGATCGTATGCACTGACCCCTTGAAAATGTGAGTCCAACGTAAAATTCCCATACCTCAAGTTGATACCGAAACCATAATTGATTCTTGGGGCTGCTTTGGTGGAAAGTAATTGAAAGTCATTACCATCTATTTTACCGTCCGGTCCTGGAGAATAACCGTCTCCTCGGATATCTTCAAAATAAAGACCGCCCAAATATGGATCCCTGCCAAACTGGGTAAGCCCTTGGGCCAACAGATCATCCAATTGCTCTTGGGTTCGGACGATTCCCAAAGACTTTAGCCCAAATATCCTATTTAAGGGCTGCCCGATCCTTGATTCCGATTCCCTGAGTCCTCCTTCGCCAAAAATGGGGTCTTCGTCTATTTTATCCCACTGATCCTTGGCATATCCCATATTGGCATAGACCGTATAGTTAAATTTTCCGTTCTCTGAGAAATCTTGCCATTTAAGGGATACTTCACCACCTCGCCAAGACCTTTCTGCATAATTTTCCGGAGCTAGCGACTGTCCATAGTTATCTGGCAGCGTTACCAATCTAGAACCTAGGATGTCCGTTTCCTTTTTATAAAAGGCATCGAATGATCCACCAAGCTTATTGTCCAAAATGGAAAAATCCAACCCAACGTTGTAATTGGTCATGGTGGCCCAGGTTAAATTAGGGTTTGGTGTGGCCCCTGGACTGATACCGCGATAAAGGTCGTTACCAAGAATATAACTGCTCCCATTTCCATAGGTGTTTCTAAAGGAGAACGGGGATATTGCATCGTTATTGATATCTAGATCATTGCCCGTTGTACCGTATGATGCTCTAAGCTTAAGTTCATCCAACCAGTTTAACTCTTCCATAAAAGCTTCTTGCCCTATTCTCCATGCACCGGAAATGGAAGGGAAGAAACCCCAGCGTCCATTTTTTGGAAAAAGTGTATTTCCATCGTATCTAAAGGAGAATTCTGCGATATAGCGCTCATCAAAATTGTAATTCAATCGACCTATCAAGGATTGTCTTGCGCCAATACCCTCATAGCCTGACCCATATCTTCTCTCGGAATCGGTGGAGTATACAAAGTCCTGATCGTATTGGGTAACAGGATCTTCTGCCTTTGCATACGAACCATAGTATCCGCTTTCCCCTTGTTCAAATACTGCCATGGCATCCACACCATGCTTACCGAACGTGCGTTTGTAGTTAAGGAACCAGTTTACTTGATATTCCCATGCTGTATTGATATTATAACTTAAAAACTCTTGATTTTGGCTAAAGGTGAAGGTGCTTATCTTGTTGGGGTCCGGAGGTGCAGGAATGAACCTGTTGCCATCTGGATCAGCTTGGGTAAAAATGTAATTGTGTTGATACGTCAAATAATGTTTGCGCAAATAATCCTCTGCCAAGTAACTGCCCCTAAACTTGGTGGACAGACCGGGCACCATTTTATCCAAATCGATGTCCAATGAAACAATGGAACTAAGTTGTCTTCTTCTGGTTCTAATGTAACGATCGCCAACAATTTGATCAATAACGCTCCATGCCAACCAACTGCCCATTGGCGTTTGTACCGGATAGTCTGTAATATAATTGGCCGGGGTTCCATCCGCTTCCAAATAAAATGGATACGTTTTTGGCCAGTTGAAGGTTACCCTGTAAAGGTCGGCAACGTCATAATCGTCATCTCCGGAAAAAGGCCAATAAAATCTATTATGATTTTGCTGACTAGCAGCTAGATTAAGATCCAAGGTGATACTGTTGGAAAGCTTGGCCGACATATTGGATCTAAGGTTGTACTTGGCATAATCCAGTCCTTTAAAGGAACCTTCTTCTTTGCGATAGCTGCCAAGGGCATAATAGGTCAAGGCCTTGCTTCCGCCATTTATGCTCATGGTATAATCCAGACTCGATGGATTTTGCCATATCATGTCATTTACGTTATAGCTTCTGTTTTTGAAATATTCAAACTCTGTTTCACCGTTTGGTGGGGCTGTACCCAAGAATTCGGCTACCCTGTTTTGGTAAATAAGTTCATCAGTTGCTGTGGTTTTATCCGATAGCAATTGTTGGGTAGGCATGGCAGATGCGTAAGTGGTCTGAAAACTAAAGATGGGCTTTTCGTTTTCACTTCCTGTTTTGGTGGTCACCAAAACCACACCGTTACCTGCTCTTGATCCATAAATGGAAGCCGTTGCCGCATCTTTTAGAAACGTCAATTGGTCCACTTCGTTGGCATTTAGGGCATCGAAGGCATCTTTGTCCCTTACGATACCATCGATAACATATAAAGGTTCCCCAAAACTACCCCGCATTCGAATGCTGGAAGATGCACCGGACAGGCCCGAAGTATTGGTGATGTTTACCCCTGGAGCACGTCCGGCCAAGGTATTGGATAAATTATTGGTGGGTATCTGGTTCAATTCCTGAGCTTTAACAGAAGTTACCGCCCCAGTTAGATTCACCTTCTTTTGGGTACCATATCCAACCACTACCACTTCATCCAATCCAGCGGCATTCTCCAGTAATTGTACCGCTATGTCCGTCTTTCCCTCCAAGGGTATTTCTTTGGTGGTAAACCCAAGGTAGGAAACGACCAGAATAGCGTTGGCATCGGACACGGTTATGGCGAAATTCCCATCAAAGTCGGACTGCGTACCATTGTCGGTCCCCTTTTCAATAATATTGGCACCAGGCAGTGGCACCCCCTCACCATCGTTAACCTTACCCCTTATGAGCAGATCTTGGCGTATGTTGTTATTGGTTTTTTTGGGTTTGATGACAATTGTATTGGAATCTGTAACTTCCATAACCACGGAAGCGCTCATCAAACTTTGCTCCAAGAGCCTGTTGACCTTTATTTTTCCCTTTTTCAGTTCTACTTTGGGCTTGTCTTTGAAGAGGTCTACTTGATAGATAAAGTTATAGTCTGTCTGTTCCATGATCAAGTCGAATACCTGATCTATCGTTAATTTTTGGTCCCTTTCCACAATGATGCTTTTCTGCGACAATACCTTTGAACTATTCATTCCCATGGCTAGGGTACAGAAAAAGAGTAGATAAGCTTTCATAAACAGTAGCAGGAACCTTTTCCCATAAGGAAAAAGTGTACCTCCCTTTAATTGGTTTTTCATAAATTTGGTTGCATTTAATTAATACTCGTTAGTTATTTGTACAGGGGGAAGAATTATCGTCGGTGAGATGTTGGTAATTCTGTCCCTCTTCTTTTTTTTAGTGAATCCTGTAACCGTAGTTTACCAGATGACCACTTTATCTTCTTCTATGTCATAATTTTTGATGAATTTAGTGTTCTTGATTAGTTCTAAAATTACTTCTAAGGGTTGGTCCTTGCTCAAGGTGCCTTTGAACTCGACTTTCCCTACAGCTCTATCCTTTATTTCAATATCGATGTCGTACCAACGTGACAGGGTAGTGGCGATTTCTTCCAATGTCTTGTTCTTGAACAGAAAAAGACCGCGACGCCATGAGGTCTCCGCCAGCACATCCACTTGTCGGGTCTCAATTTCTCCAAGTTCCATATCCACTACGGATTGGTCACTTGGCTCAAGCATGGTTTCGCTATCCTGATAAGTGACCGCAACCTTTCCTTCCACTAGAGTTGTGAGCAAGAGTGTCTCGTTTGCATAGGCCTTTATATTGAATTCGGTGCCCAAAACAGTAACTTTTTGGTGTTCTTGCTGCACTTCAAAGGCACTTCCTTGGTTTTCCATTGCAGGGGAAACATCAAAGTAGGCTTCCCCGTAAATCAATTCCACTACGCGAGTGTCACCTGGATGAAAACTGACAGGGTACTTCAACTTGGAGTCCGAGTTCAACCAAACCTTCGTACCATCGGAGAGGGTCATGGCAAATTGTTTCCCACGTGCCACAGTTATGGTATTGTACAATTCGTCAAACTTACTTTCATCATCTGCATAGACCACCTCTTCACCATTACTCGTCGCATAGGAATTTTTATAGGAACTGCCTTTTTTCAATTCCACCTCGGTTCCATCCTCCAAAGTCAGCGTAGCACCATCGGTACCTTGTTCAATAGTGATTTTCTTTACCAATTCTGGAGCCCCATTGTCCGATGGACCAACCCAATAGTATGTACCCAGGGCTAGTCCAAGCAAAATGACAATCGATGCGGCCACTGCCCACCATTTTTGGTTTGACCAAAGTTTTGGTGTTCCTTGATGCGGGTTTTCATCCATTAATTCCAACAATGTATCATAGGTTAAGTTTCGACCTTTTTCCTCAAAGGACATGTGCAAGAGATATTCCGCTTTAACATAGGTGTTGAACACCTTTTTGTTCTCCGGATTTTCCAACCAGTCCAACAATGTCTTCCAATCTTCCTCGCTCAATGTTTTGTTGAGGAATTTATGTATCAATCGTTCTTCTTTTTCGGTCATTTGGTTTTTATTGTGCATAGATTAAACGGATACAATTTAAAAGATACTTAAACATTACTTAACTTTTTTTACATTTAACCCGAGCCGATTTGTTTCACACCACCAACCCCCATTCCCAATATGAATGAATGTGAGCACGAAAAAAGATTGAGCCAGGGTATCATTGAAGGTGATGAAGGAGCGTTCAAAGCATTTTTTGAGAAATACAACCGTTCCCTTTTTGGCTATGTGGCGAGTATGACCAATGACCACGAGCAGGCCAAGGACATTGTACAAATGAGCTTTGTTTCTCTATGGAATAAAAGAAAGACTTTACAGCCCACCAGCTTAAGGCCTTTATTGTTTACGATGGCCAAAAATCTTTTTATCGATGAGTATAGAAGTTCCCTTAGCAGGGCCAATTTATATGCAGAACTCAGCTTTGACGCAATCCAGGATGAACCTATAGACCTTGAGTATACACAACGTCAAATCTGGAAATTGAAAAAGGTCATTGATACGTTGCCTGAACGTTGCCGTGACATTCTTCGCATGACAAAACTTGAAGGCCTGACCAAACAAGAAGTAGCGGACTATTTAGGTATTTCTGTTCGTACTGTGGAAGCCCAGATTCGAATCGCCTACACCAAAATAAGGGAAACCTTTGCGGCTGAGGATTCTATTATTTTATTCGTACTTATGGGAGCATTGCATAAAATGAACAGGGATTCATTTGACATGAGGCGTCATAAATAAAATTTGGGTTCCTGCATTGATCTGAACAGTCAAAAAAAATACTTCAACTAGATTTAATATGCACTATTCATTTAGGCTTTCCGACTATTGCAAGGATTGCTTTCACCACAATATGGACAAAGTGCCTAAAGCCAATCTTGCGGTTTGGTTGATCTTGATCAGTACTTATTTGTAATTTCACCATATTCGCTTTTAACTGATTTTGAGTGCCATGCTACTGACAGTTTTTTGCAAAGGGATTACCTAAATAAAATGAGTAACAGAAATAAGAGTTTAAACCATAACCGCTATCATAAAAAGTTCAATTAAACGATTCATATTTATAAGTAATTATCTCTAATACTGCACGCAATACTCTATGAAGAAAATTGGGATAATACCGTAAATGGACCAAGGAGACCTCTCCTTTGCATAATGCGGGTTCTGTCGCATTAATCCATTATAACTCTATAAAAACCAATTTAATTTTTACATTAAGAAGCCAAGGAACAAAATATTTTAAACACGGTCGATTTAGAATATCTTGATTCCGTGTTGCTCAGCAAATAAGCATCTTTCCCTTGCAAATATTCGTTCAAACATTACGTATATAAATCGATAACGGCCCGCGACCAAGAAAACTATGGTTTTATTTCCCGAAGGAGATTAAAAACCCGTATTTTGTTTTGTGTTAACTCTTCCATAGAGAAGGGAAAATGCGTGTTCAACCTACGTCAAACATTATGCAGGGCCAACTATGTATTTCCTGTCTATACCGACCGAAAAAAGAAGTATGAGCAATACGATGTCTTTTCTAAATCTAAATTTTTGCATCAAACTTTTTATTCTCGCCTTTTTGTCAATCCCGGTTGAAGTGCAAGCTCAGAACAACAGAATAGACAGCTTAAAAAATGAATTGACGCTTCATAAAGAAAAAGATACCATTAGGGTAAAGCTGCTAAATGATTTGGCCTATGCGGAACGAAGAGCAAACCCAAATCAAGCTATTGCCTATTTAGACGAATCCGAACGGATTGCAGAAACCAATAATTACACTAAAGGCAGAGCAAAAGTTTTATATGTAAGAGGAACAATAGATGCTATTAAAACAAATTACAGCGAAGGCTTTTCAAATTATGAAAAGGCCATTAAACTCTATGATTTAATTGGTTATAACATAGGAATTGCTGAATGTTATAAAGACATGGGCATCTTTATGTCTCATAACGATGATACAGGACGCGCACTAGAGTACTACGAAAAGTCAAAGAAAATTTACAGTGAATATAGAAAAGAAGCAGAGCTTGCAGAGCTCCTCTTTAACATTGGATGGACAAATGCTAAAGTTCAAAACTATGATGAAGCCCAAACTAACTACCTAAAAGCAATTGAAATTGTTGAGAAAACTGGCAATAAACAAAGACTGTCCGCTTGTTGGGGAGCCTTGGCCATAACCTATTCAAATCAGGGCAATTATCCAACCGCTTTGGATTATTACAATAAATCCTTGGCGTTGGCAGAAAGTATAGATAGTCGGTCTGATATAATTAGCTCTAAAAGTAACATTGCCACTATTTATTATTACCTAAAAAACTATGACAAAGCCATAGAGATATTTAATGAAACCCTAAAATATGAAAAGGATGACGATAAAGTTTCTAGTGCATATACCTTCAATAATATTGGTTTAGCTTATAAGGAAAAAGGTGACAGCCAAAGCGCCTATGACTACTTTAACAAAGCCAATATTTTATTTAAGGAGACGAATAATAGGACCGGAGTAGCCTATACCCTAAACAATATTGGAGATATATATTTAGAGGCCAAAAATCATAAACAAGCTCTGGATCATTATGAAGAAGCAAAAAAGATTTGTTTAGAGATTAAAAACTATATAGGCTTATGTCATTCTAATCTTAGTTTGGCCAAGGTATATGAACAAAGACAGAATTTTAATGAAGCATTAATGTTCGCTCTCGAAAGCAAGCGCATTTCCGTTAAGTATCAATTATTGAAATATGAAGCTGAGACCGAAGAACTACTTTCGACTTTGTACAAAAATATTGGCAACTATAAAAAAGCCTTGGAGAGCCACCAACAATATAAAATATTGAATGACAGCCTTTTTAACAAGGAGAATGTTGAAAAAATTGCCCAAATTGAGTACGAGTACAAATACAAACAAGCTCTGGACTCCGCCAGTATTCGTGAATTAAAGCTTACCAAGACTGTACTGACCACCTCGCAAGATCTGGCAAAGACCAAACAAAATTACTTATGGGCTGTTATTGGCATTCTGGTCATCTCTATCCTGTCCGGTTCTTTGGTATTTTATCAAAAATACAACAACGTAAAAGTTAAAAACCAAAACATTATAACCGAACAAAGGCTGTTGCGCTCACAAATGACCCCACATTTTATATTTAATTCGCTTTCGGTACTGCAGGGCATGATCTTGAACAAGGAAGAGAAAAAATCAATTACCTATTTATCAAAGTTCTCGAAACTACTACGACTTGTTCTAGAAAACTCAAGGGACAAAATAGTTCCTCTCATTCAAGAATTGGATGCCATAGACAACTATATGATCCTACAAAATTTGGATGCCGACTTCCCTTATCATTATAGTCTGATCGTGGATGAAAATATTGACATCAACCTATTTCTAATTCCACCAATGTTAATTCAGCCCTTTATAGAGAATGTTATAGAACATGCCTTTATCCATGACCAAGAACAATGTGAAATAGAGATTCACCTAAGTTTCAAGAATCAAAAGTTAAGCTGTACCATAACGGACAACGGTGTTGGAATAGATGCCATGCTCCAAAAAACAAATACAAAAAAGAAGTCGTTGGCCACTATCATTACCAGTGAGCGGCTAAACCTCTTGGCCAAAGATTTCAATATGACAGGATCCGTTTTTGTTGAGGATAGAAAAAGCTATAATGAGCAAGGAACCAAAGTTACTTTGATCATTCCCTATAAACTAATGGAGAATTCATGAAAGCACTTATCGTTGAGGACAAAGCCTATATTAGAAAAGGCTTGATAAATCTTTTGGAAACGGTTGAAACCAAAGTAGAAATCATAGGTGAATGTGCTACGGTCAAGGAGGCCGTGGTGGTCTCGAACGCCTGTAAACCAGAATTGATATTTCTGGATATCAATCTCACCGACGGTACCGGGTTCGATTTTCTCGATCAAACCGAGCATCTTAGCTTCAAAACCATATTTATTACCGCCTACGAAGAATTTGCTTTGAAAGCACTTAAAGCTGGAGTTGTAGATTACCTTTTAAAACCTGTTGACGTAGAGGAATTGGATTTGGCCTTAAGAAAGGTAAAGGCCTTACCTATTGCGGAACAAAAACAGCAAATACATACGGCAAAAAAAGTTTGGTATCAAGATGATGCTACTTTGGTTCTCTCGCTCAGCGACAGTTTTCAGGTCATTAACCTACAAGAATTATTGTATTGCGAGTCCGATAAGGGGTATACGACATTCTACTTGGCCAATGATAAAAAATATGTGGCTTCCAAACCATTAAAAGAATATGAGGAGAAACTTGAAAAAGTCAATTTCACAAGGCCCCACCAGTCTTTTATGGTAAACTTGAAATACATAGACAAGTACGATAAGTCGGGCATCATATATTTAAAAGATGGTCAAAAAATTCCTGTCTCCTCCCGAAAAAAAGAAGCTTTTATAGCCACTTTTTTAAAGTACAATAGTCATTGAGAACTATTGTCCCAATGATTTAAATCACCAGACGCAGCAATCTTCCAAAACGCATATTCCCTTACATCGCACAAATAATGATTCCCGGTTCGCGAAAATAGATTGGCTATTTCATAGGAAGTGCCATTGCCCCATCTTTACCCTGTCCAAACCATTTCTTACTTAAGTCCTCTTCGAAAATCACACTTTTCCAATGGTACTTATGAAGAAATATTAAAATCAAACTTTAATGGAAAACATCAAAACCAAACTTGGCCAAGGAGGTCTTGTACTTGCAGCTATGGGGCTAATTTCTGTCCTATTGTCAATTTTTAATTACAACATCAGATTACTTGCCTGGATAGATAGCTGGGGCACTACCATGGGATGGGTGCTCAGGGTAGTATTAATTCTAGCAGGTGGCGTTCTGTTTTTTCTATTCGGAAGGGCAGAAGAGGAATAATCGATCAACTTAAAGAATCATACAAATGAAAATACAGCTGGTAATTTTAATGATAGCGATAACGCTGGTTTCCTGCGGAGGAGACGCGGCAAAACAGCCTGCCAACGCCGATGGCTTTGCAGGCATTGAGAAAGAACTGAAAAGTGAATTTGGCGATGATGCCCACTACACGGAATTGACCATCATTCACAATGAATCCATTGGCAATAGCATTTCGACCACGGTAACCGATGCCCCGGAATCTTTAAAAATGGGGCAATGGACCTATTCATTGGGCAACTGGAACCAAACCTCTGAAGTGACCCTGGAAATACCAGAGGGTACCAAGGCGGCCGATTTTATGTTTCAATTGGGCGAAAAAATCAGTCTTGAGAAATTAGGTGAACTTGTTGAAAAATCGAGTGAGCAACTCAAGGCGGAGGAAGATATCGACAACCCTCGACTTGAAATGGCGTTTGTCAAATATCCAAAGAACGGTGATGTGAATGATGCGCAATACATCGTAAAACTGCAACCCGAAAATGGGGGGACTTCCTTCACTTTTTCATACCAAATGAACGGTTCGTTAATTGAAATGGACTACTAACTGTGTATAGCTTTCTCATTATGGGCTGTACATAATTAATATCACAAAATAATTTCCTAAATATTTAAACCCAAAACCATGATCAAAAGGATTCAAAATTTCACAATTGTATTAACCTTGTTAATGCTGATTACGATTGGCTGCAATAAGGACGACGACCAACCTAACAACGTTAATCTTCAAAACTTGGAACTGACCTTGGATGAAAATCCGAGTAATGGTGAAATTATAGGCACCATACAAACGGACGGAGGTTCTGCCATAAATTTCAGTATAGTATCACAGTCGCCATCTGGAGCGTTGAATATTGGCGGTTCTACTGGCGAACTCACCATAGCCAATGCGACCTTGTTCGATTTTGAGACCAATCCTACGATTACGGCAACCGTTACCGCTGATAATGCTGAAAATTCCGCAAGCATCACCATAAACTTGAATAATGCGAATGAGGTTTCCGGCCAGAATTTAGAGGTGACCATAGATGAAAATCCTGCTGACGGACAAGTAATCGGTAGTCTCCAGACCATGGGCAATGCTTCGGGTTTTGCTATAACTAACCAATCTCCCGAGGGAGCCATGGACATAGATGCAAATACAGGCGAACTTACCGTGTCGGATGCTTCGCTGTTCGATTTTGAAACCAGCCCTACATTGACGGCGACCGTCTCTATTGAAGATGCCGAAAATCCGATATCGGTTACGGTAAACCTTAACAATGTCCTTGAGATTACTGTTCAAGATTTTACCGTTGCTGTAGATGAAAATCCTAATGATGGCCAGGTTTTAGGAAACATTCAAGCCAATGGTAATGGCACGCTCAGCTATTCCATTACTGCACAAAGCCCAATGGGAGCCATGGCCATAAATGCTGGCACCGGTGAGTTGACGGTCATTGACCCCAATCTGTTCGACTTTGAAACCAACCCCGTAATCACAGCTGACATTTCTGTTACCGATGGTGCTGAAACCATTAGCGCTACAGCTACAATTAATTTAAACGATGTGGATGAAGTATCTGCCACAAATACCAACTTGGCGATTGATGAAAACCCATCTAACGGGGATGTTATTGGGGCCTTACAGGCAAGTGGTTCTAATTTAACGTACACCATTACGTTCCAAAACCCTGCGGGAGCCTTTAGCATAAATCAAAATACGGGTGAATTATCAGTGGCGGACGAAACGCTTTTCGATTTTGAGACCAACCCAAATATGTTGGCCACCATTTCAGTAAGCAACGGTGCCCAAACCGTTTCCGCCAATGCGTTCGTGGCGCTTAATGACTTAAACGAGATTGGGGAATTCAAATATGGTGGCGTCATTTTTTGGATAGACCCTGCTAGTAATAATAGTAGTGGATTGGTAGTTGCCGTAAGCAACCAATTTTATTCAGGAACATGGGGTTGTACCGGAACACTTACTGGAGCTACAGGTACGGCAATAGGCACAGGAGCAGCAAATACAGCAGCAATAGTTTCGTCAGGGTGTGCAACTTCTGGAAGTGTAATTGAACTAATTTCCAATTTAAATTTGAATGGATATGATGATTGGTTTTTGCCCAGTGAAGATGAATTAACTGAAATATATACAAATATTAGCATTGTTAATGCCACTACTATTGCAAATGGAGGGCAAGTAACATCTCAATTTCATTGGAGTTCTACAGAAATCAATACGACCGCTGCAACACTCGTGAACCTGACTACCGGTGTAATAGGCGGTAGCGGTAAAGATGGTAACATATACTTTGCAAAACCGGTAAGAGCTTGGACAGATTTTTAAAAATTATTGCCACAGATGGTTTTGACCATCTGTGGTTTTTCAATTATAACAAAAATCATAAAAAACTATGGAGAATCTAATTCGGCTTAAGCCCAACTATACCAACTTGGATGCACTTTATGAACTTTTAAAAAGTTCTAGCTACGAATGCTCAAAAGAATACGACACTTGGGAACATCGTGCGGATAGCAGTGGGCAAATGTCCCAATGTATTGTGCTTAAAAAAAGTGGCATGCATGCTGTAAAGCTGTTCTTTGTGAACGAAAACACGGTAAAGATAAATTATATCATTCCCAATAAATTAATGAATGCCTATTTTGGAAAAAGTGTAAAGGCCCGAAAAAACATTTTAGAAGTGATTGCAGGAGCCATAAAACAGGCCATCCTGGTAAAATCCCAACAGCAGGCATTTGAAGAATTAGAGGGCGAAATTAAAAATTTGGCAGCATAAGGCTTAGAATGTAATCCAATTAATTACAAATCAAAATGGATAAAAGCAGCACGTACTTCCCACCAATAAACACTAAAAAATCATCCACGAGACAGGATGAAAAATGGGATGAGGCAGTAGCCCACTTTAACAATAAACAGTATACTAAGGTAGTGCCAACGCTATTGGATTATGTCGGAAATCATCTTTCCGATAAAAAAAAGGGAGATACCTATGAAATACCCCATGGGTCGGTAGTGGTTTCCATTACCCAAACAACCGATGAACTATTAATCAAATGCCCTTTTTTGAATATAGAAAATGCTAAAAAGGTACCAATGATGCGAAAATTGGCAGAACTGCGCATGTATCCCCTCAATTTGACCAACATCGTCTTGGACGATCATTTGGTGTATTTTTCTTTTTCATGCCCGATAAGCCTGTGTGAACCGTACAAAATATATGGGGTGCTCCGTGAAATCTGCTATTATGCGGATAGCTATGACGACGAGTTTATAGAGAAGTTTGGTGCAGCCCACATACAAGGGCCAAAAACAATCCCTTTTCCTGAAAATAGTAAACAGGAGGCTTATGGTAACTATCTGAAAATTTTGGAGGATGGCCTACAACGCTTCGATCAGTACATGGAAAAACGGCATGGAAACAATGCATGGTACGCCTTGAACATTACCTTAAAAAAAATAGAGTTTCATGCAGAGCCGCAAGGGTATTTACGTACTCTATTGGAAAAGGCGGTAGACGGACTTTTTGATGGTAGGCTGCCATTTCATGACCGATTGCAGAACGGAAAATCGGCCTTGGAAAAATTGAAAGAACTTCCAAAGGACCAATTCATGGCCGACCTTTATCAGATAGAAACCTTTATTCCCTACAAGTACAGTGGAAAAAAGGAAAACATCCGAGAAAACTGGCAAGAAAATTATGAAGAGGCGCAGGAAATGATTGACAATTCTAGATTTGAAGATGCTACCAATCTCTTACAGTCCTGTTTTTACAATTTGTTCTATTACAATTTGGTCAACGAAGAAATCAGCAAACCCATCACCGATGCCCTGGCACAAGCAAGTGGTCTGGTATGGAACCAGTCTGCTTCAATCTTATTAAAAGGTATGCAGGCCATTATGGAAGATGTATTTATGGGTACCGATTACGGTATGGACCTTTCAAAACTCATGGGCGAACAAATGCAGCAATCCATGGCGGCCATGCAAGAGATCATGGCAAATTTTAAAACAAATTAAGCACAAGGGATTATGGACCACATAGAAAGTTCGGTATATAAGATAAATACGGCAAACGGTACGGGAACAGGTTTTTACCACAAAGAAAATGACCTGATCATCACCAATTACCACGTAGTGGCGGGTTGTAGCACCGTAAGCCTGGAAGGGAAAGATAAAAACAGGTACTTGACCAAAGTTGTTTATGTAAACCCGGGAAAGGATATTGCATTTTTACGGGCTAACGATCTTCCCAAACCTATTGATACGGTGGTTATTGACCATCATACGGAATCACGGATAAGAGACAAGGTGATTGTCTTGGGCTATCCTTATGGCATGCCGTTTACGGTTACCGAAGGTATTGTTTCAAATCCGCGGCAAAGTATAGGAGGCCAATATTACATTCAGACAGATGCCGCCATCAACCCTGGCAATAGCGGTGGGCCGGTTATCAATGAGAAAGGGGAGTTAATGGGTATCGTGACCTCAAAATTTTCCGATGCCGACAACATGGGTTTTGCCATTCCCATGGAAACCCTTCGGGAAGAATTGACGATTGTCAATGACCTATCGGATGCCTTCACTTTAGGCTGTTCCAATTGTGGGGGGCTTATTGAGGAAAAAACCGATTATTGCCCCAATTGTGGCACAAACGTAGACGAAAACCTGTTTGATGAAATGGCCTTATCGGACTTTAGCCTAAAGGTAGAGGAGGCCATCACCAGGTTGCGCATAAATCCCGTTTTGGCCAGGTCGGGCAGGGAGCGTTGGTATTTTCACCAAGGCAGTGCGGAGATACGAATGTTCGTTTATGACACCAATTACCTTTTCGCTACCTCCCCCTTAAACAACTTACCGCGTAAAAATCTCGCTGAGATCTATGAGTACATCCTAACTGCAGATATGGGCCCGCATCGATTGTCCATTTCCGACAATCAAATCTACTTATCGTATCGCATCCATATCAGCGATTTGTATTCCGACCATAAAAATGAAATTCTGGAGTGCCTGGCCCAGCTTGCCACAAAAGCGGATGAACTCGACAATATATTCGTGAACGATTTTGGGGCCGAAATGACGCATTACAGCAAATAGTGTTTTGGAAGCCTTGATAAATGGCTTGCCTTAACCATAAAAAAAACTGGTCACCTTGAAAGGATTAATGATTGTATATGATACTATTTTGCAGCATGGCCCATTCTTTAAAAAGCTTAGGGCTATGCTGTTCATTGCCCTCTTATTTGTTTCATGTAAAGCATTAGTGCCAACTCCTGAAGAAAAAGTGGTTCTTAAAACATTGGATGAGGTAAAATATCCGTTCCAAGAAATCACGAATGAGGATGTGTCCCCATCATTTTCAGATTTGCTTGAAGAAAAGGAAGTAGTGCTTTTGGAAGATTGGAGAAAGTCAACATCGGTTTTAGCGAACTTTTTTCAAGCGGAATGTGCGGACTGCCCAAACCAAACAGCAGGCCTAAACCCCCTTTATAAAATAGAGAAAGGAAGATTTCTCCACTTTGGACTACAAAACGAGATAGGCGTCGAAAATTGGGTCTTTAAGAAAAACGGAAAATTTGTAACCCGATTTTATATGTTTCAAGGCGAATCACGGGAAACGATAAATGAAGAACTAAAAAACATTCAAAATATAAACTATGTGTTGTTGGAAGGCATTTATCCAAGCGCAATCCATACCAAAAAGGTTTACCTAGAACATGTAGCATATACTCCTCTTATAGAGGCTGGTAACGAATGGTACGAAGCCATATATCCAACAATATTTGATTATGCCATAGACTTAACTGAAAAGAACCCCGTTTTAAGATTTAAGTTTAAAGGAGGGTTGTACTCCTATCAAAAAAAACATAGTAATGGCGAATATCAACTTGTCAACTTTGTGGAGCCTCTTTTTTACGCCAATGCTGTAACTATTGATAAGCCCCGATCCTTTTCTTCTTTTACCGATGCCTTTTATGCCAATGCCACATTTTTCCTAATGGAATTGGAAGAGGAGGCCGAAGTGTCGATTCGTATTGAACCTAATGTAGAAGGCAAGGACTTCAGTTTTTCAATTTTTGAAAACAACGGGTTTTTTACCATTGAAGAATACCTAAACAAAAAGGGGGAACTATTTGGACAGTACAAAGTGGTATTGAAAAAAGGAGGATATTTGATACGGATCCTGCATGAGAATGCAGATTATGCCGAAACCCCATTATATACAGTTGAAATAAATATAACCAACATGCATTAACTCATTTTATACTAAAAAAACAAACCCATCCTGTGTTCATACTCATCATTGCCATACTGGTTATTGTAGCAATTCTACTGTTAGTACTTGCCTTTCGGTTTTTCAAATGGACCTTAAAAAGCAAAGGACGGATTCAAACAGTTTCGGTCGTCTTGGTAGTGGGTATCGTAGGAATGGCAATCCACCACTTCTTTTTTAAGAATATGCGGTTTATACAGTCCGAAGTTTATCCCAATCTGTATTTGATAAAATATCCCAACAAGGATTATTCCAGTGTAGAACGAGCCATCGAAGAAACAATAAGGGAACACCTGAAGACGGACCATATCATAGGAAAACCACTTTCCTATACAGGAGAAAACGCCATCTATTTTTATAAATACGGGGGAATGAGTTTTGGTTTTATTGGAGACGCAGGCACTGGTTATTTTATTGACCATGAAGAAGATTTAGGGGGCTTTGTTACTGAAGAGCTGGGCATGTACCAGGATTATAGGTTGGCAGAATTTTATTATGACCCATGTCCAAATGACCCAACCTTATACTGTGGTGAAATCAATTATTTCAAGGAGGGTGAATTCTTAAAGGTGGATAGCCTAAAAAATATTTTAACGAAAGGTATTGACCCTAAATCAAAACGTGTAAAATGAAGTTTCCATTGGTCATTCTAGCCCTCTTATTGCTGTCATGTGGTCAGGAGAACAAGCCTATTGAAAAAGAGCAAAAAGCTAAAGATTCGGTGAATACCCACCTTATGCAACCGTCAGAAAACTTAAACGAGGACGAATGGGAAGCACCGGCCGAGGTTCAAGAAAAAAGCCCATTGGAAATCAGCATCCAAAACCTATATAAATCCATGGAAGACAAGAATGAACAAGAATTTCTACGACAGTTTCCTAAGGATTTTAATCAGTTCCAAAACTATTTTGGCCGGGATAGGGTAAATGACGCCCCCAATGTGCTTTACGAACACGGTGTACATTATATTGAATACTTGTTTTATTTGTTGCGAACCAACAAATACCCCAGTTATGAAAAAAACATCATCCGTATTTGTGAGAATGGCCGATGGGAGGCGGATGCGGTCAACTACTTTCAGCACCATGCCATAAACCATATCAAGGAAAACGAAAAATATAATTTGATAAACGAGCTTAGTGATGACAAGGCAAAATCGGTCCTGTTCTTCCTTTTTGATGGGCCTCATCCAAAATTTGATGCTGATTTTGCTTCCCATTTAAATGCTTCAAAAAAACAGATTTTAGAAGAATTGTTTGAAACAGGTTTTTTTGATAATAATGAGAACCCTGACCCCTTTCAAGATGAAGAAACCAATAGCACCTACACGGTTTCGGATTACATAGAAAATGAGCGCTTTTTTATAAGGGATATTGATGTAAACAACGATGGGGTACTCGATAAAATAGTGAGTGCCAAACCTTATCAAGGTGACGAACTGTTGCTCTTTATAAATAATGGGGAAAAATACCGATTCGCCTTAAAAACAACCAATTTTTCGGAGGATGGAGGCAATCAAATAGTTGATGTGGTTGCAGAACCGGGCGGCTTTTTCATTAAAATCGAATTTCCTGACCGTGGATTTAACGAGACCTACCATCACATAGCCCATAAAGACAATAGTTGGATACTGACGAATTCGGTCTACAAAACCCAAAGCAGCAATCAAGAAGATGCCTTTATCTATGTATGCGATGTGGATCAAGGATTAAATATGGCCGACGCCCATTTTTTTGAGAAGCTAAAGGGGAGGCCTGATGAAGTTGAAAAAGACACGTTTTGCAGAAAAGAAATGATATAGATGCAAATATTAAAATACATTTTGGTTTACCTATTATGGACAGTTTTGTCATTGTTCATAGGCATTGGATATATGCGTTTGGTTTTAGGGGCCAATACGGTAAGTGAGGAAGGTTGGGGCTATCTGCTACATCTATTTTATGATATTGGAATGATTCAGGTTGGTCTTTGGGTTGGGGCTGCCATTGCATTAGGCTTCGTGTTGTTAGATGTTTTTTACCTAAGAAAGAGACTGAAAAACAACCCGAAAAGAACGGTTATCCGTTTGGCGGCACTACTGATTATTACCGTACTCTTGGCATTGGTTCACTATATCCTTGAAAAAGTCATCGATGTTATCTAATTCAAAAAAGTTTAAAATGAAACACACATATATCGTACTCGTTCTTTTAGTTGCGGCCTGCCATCAGGGATGCAAGGAGAAAGAGGTACCCAAAACAAAAGTGCAGAAAACAGAGATGGTTCACGAGAAAGTCGACACCCCGGAAACCGATAAAAAGCCCACAAAATCGAGGAGTGCTTTGCGACCGGACGAACCGGTGTTTTTAAACCAAACCTATACCGATACCCTTGAGTTCAGTGACTACGAAGACGATTTTGATTATTGGTACCTAAAGGGCCGAAAAAATGGTGCAAAGGTTTCACTGATTTATAATTGGGACTGGCGCAATAATCAAGATTACAATTTCAGGCAAGGTGACCTCATAGCGGTCCAATGGAAAATGGATAGCATTGTTAATCCTGGGGATGAAGGGGTTGTCGATATAGAGGAAGTAGCCATTACTGCCAAAAAAATTGCATCAGGCAACAAGCCGATTATATTTTTATCCCGCAAAACCATTTATGATGAAGGACTCAAAGCAGAAGTGAGTTCCATGGTCATCAATGCCTCTTTTTGTGAGAACATCAGCAATCCTGAAAAAGCGGCATTGGGTTTTGTCGCCTATGACATTGGCAACGAATGTGAATGGGGCTATGACTCCAAAGGAGAACGTGTCCTGTGGTGCCGCATAGGCTCCGCGTTGGATTTGGGCCACCAATGTTCCGACAGGCAGCTCAGCTTTTTGCGAAAATGGTTTGCCAAAGATACCGTCGCCCTAAAAAAACTGGAAAGTTGTCCCACGATGCCCAACACAGCAACAATTCAGACCACTTTTGATGAGATTCTAATACAGAACAATGAAGTCGAAAAAACAATTACGGTGAGCTATAAAGTGACTGGAATCAATACGCGGGAGTCAAAATCATGGCATTGGTCACAGATTGATGTTTTTGAATATAATGCTGAAAATATCCTTTTGGTCGATTCCAAAAAATCGGATGTATCTGAAGATGAAATCAATATGAATCCAGATGCAGTTGAAAACATTGACCCTCAAAGCTTTGTTTTGGCCCTCAAAGAACACATACTGAACGAATGGAAGAAACAGGACAATTTTGATTCCCTTAAAATCATGTTTGCCAATAATGTTTTAAACATAAAAGGCAATGACGGTTTTACTTTAAGTAATTATGATTTTAATGAAATGGTCATTAACGGTACCGATGACCCTCAGGTATTATACCTCACCATTGGTAATGAAGGCGGCGGTGCCGGTGGTAATGTTATGGTTGAGGAGAACTATCGGCTCACCGTTTTGGATGCTACAGATTTTCTTATAGAAAAGGCAAAGACAAAAGTACTGGAATAGAAATATGCCTTAAAGCTATTGCACTAAGTAAAAACCAACAACATGAAGTTCCAATTTATAATTCTGTTGCTACTATTGACCACATCATGTGGACAAGGAACCAAAGAAGAAAAAAAAGAAACAGAGGCCAAGATGCAAGGCGCTATTGAAGTGGTTGAAACCGTAACGGACACCCATCACCAAAACGGGCATATTGGTTTTGATAAAGTAATTCGTGCAGCAAAAAGTAGAACATTGCCCGTAGTGGAAATGACCAATTTTGACAGTTTTATCGATGAAGACGATTATGATGAAATAGATGCCGAAGCTTTGAAATTGGACCAAATCTATCCTGATTTTAATACCAACAACTACCGATTCAGACCTATTGCGTACTATCAGGTCCCGTTATCCAATAATTTCCACACCATTGTCATTACCCTTCTAAAAGGCGAACATGAAATGAAGACGGTATTGATCAATTACGATACTGGAGGTACACCTATCGCACACCAAGAAGTAGCCTTTGACGAAATAGCTGAAAGCATGTCCAGAAAAGTCTCCCGCATAAGCGAAAACAAATTGACGGTAAATAAAATCTTTTGGGGCAATACCAAAGAAGTGGAAGAAATTGAATATGAAATCAGGGGTGATGGTACCATTGAAAAAGTAGGCGCCAAAAGGTTGAATGATTCCGTTGAAAATTTTACGATGATCAACAGTGTTTTAATGGACTTAAAATTGGATTGGGTGCAAACAAAGACCAACCTGATTTCCACAAAAGAATATCCAGCCAATCCTGATGAAACCATTGTGGTCATCCCAGAGATCGTGGATGAGGGCGAGCAATATTTTGGCCTCAACAGTCATATCGTTATTGCCGATAACCGCTCGGGAAAAATAACCCACCACTACTTTGAAAGCAATCAGACCAACCAATGGGTTTCAGACGCCATTGAGTTGGACGAAATTCAGATGGGACCAAATGCATTTAAGATTACCGAAAACAAAGTGGCTTTCGGTTTATACGCTTCCTACTTCGGGCACTCAAGGGCAAATCCGTACCAAAATAAGACGCTGTCACTATTTATGAAATCAGAAGATAGTTTGATCAAGGTGCTTGCCGATTATACCGTTGTAAATAATGGTGGAGAGTGGAATGGGGATTGTGACGGAAAATTTAAAGATGAAGAAAAAGCGGTGGTGCTAAGCACCAAGAAGACCAATGGCCATTTTGATATTCTGATAAACAACAAGATAACCGAAACCAAGAGTTTTAAAGATAATGATGGGGAATGCCAAACAGAAGCATCCATTCACTTTAAAAACTCCATTTTAGAATTCAATGGCAAGACATATGTTGAAACCGATGCCGAGGGCATTTCATATACCGAATACCAACCGCAGGAATCAAAAAACTTCCAAATAGAGAATTTTGATGTAGCACATTCCTTTGAGTTAAACGGGAATAAAATTGTAAGCGGAAACTATATTCCAGAGGACGGAAAACATTTTGCATCGGATACAGAAACAGAAACCGATTGGGGTGACCGCCTTTTACTGTTGGATGCATCCAACGAAATCATATTTCAATCAAAAGGGGGTGGGGACGTCTATTTGTTTGAACCCCATTTTTATAAAAGCGACGTATCAAACAAAATCATCATTATTTGTCAAAAGGCGAATGAATACCCGTTTGGAGGAGAGGCTTTTATGCTTGAAAACGGAAGCCTAAAACATATTGGAACTTTGGATATAGAGGGAGATGATGAAGAAAATTATTTGACCGAAATCCTGGAAATAAATGAAATGGAAGGCACCCTTGTTTTTGCCCTCAAATCTGAAGAAGTGATTTTGAGGCCTGGCTCAAAAGATATGTTTAAGACCAACAAAAATGTCATTTATGTCTATCAAAACAATGAATTGACGTTTAAAACAAACTAGAAATGAATTTTAGAAAAATAGTCTTTTTGATGGTAGTCTTTTTGGTTCAGGTGCTTCACGCGCAAAGTGAGCCTATGTTGCCGGAGCTATCTGTCAAGGGCAGAACAATACAAGAGGTAATCCCAACAGGTTGGAAAATACTGTCAAAAGCTTCAGGAGACTTAAATGAAGATGGTATTGAAGATTTGGTTTTTGCCATACAAAGCCCGGTAAAAGAGAAGCTCGCGAATAATGATGGTACTGAAAATGATACGCTACACGTAAGCCCTAGGATACTTGGCATCTATTTTGGCAAACGCAATGGTAAATTCAAAAAAGTACTTCAATCCAACGAGTTTATCATCAATCGAAATACACCCACGATGGAGGAGCCTTTTAAAGGGCTTCAAATCCTTCCAAATGGTGAATTACAGATAGATTTCTATATATGGCCATGTCGCGAATGTACAACATGGTCTTCACACGCATACATTTTCAAGTTTCAAAACAGCGCTTTTGAATTGGTCGAATATAAGGAAAGTACCATCAATAGGGTATCAGGCGATGAAATGGATTACAGCATCGATTTTCTAAATAAAACACTGAAAACCGTAACCGAAACACGCAATGAAGACGATATGCCTGAATATGAGGAAACGTTACAAAAATTTGAGTTGGATAACTTAAGAACCATCCAGTCTTTGGGCAAACCCTTTACATGGGAATTTCAACAATTACGCATATAACCATCATAAAATAGCATTATGGAAATCAGTGCAGTGCCATTGAGAAAGCCTCGGAAGCTAATGAAAAAAAGGGCTCCAATGAGCTAACCTTAATGAATCAGTTGTACTGTTTTTAACATTTCACAGATTGGACCACGGGAGTTGGGGGTCAAACAAAGGTCACTACGGTAGAATTGATATCGAAGGTGTCCTGTTCCAGGGAAGACAATAGATGGAATACAATATCCTTTTCTGAGAAGGAGGGTTTGTAAGCAAACCTGATGGTACTGCTATTGGCGTAACACAGATTGTTTTCCTTTGTGTCCCTCATCATATATGGAATGTCATAGTAATGGGACAAACGTTTTATAAACTCCTTTTTGAGGGTCAGGGAGCCCAGTTCATCCCTAGAGTACAGAGAGGTGCCGGACTTTTTTACAAATATTTCCGAAAGAGTGACGGTCATGGAATCCTTTTCATTTTTTGTTTTGAAAATACTCGATTTTTAGTTGGAACATCTCTGCCATTTTTGTGGCCCTGAATTTCGCTTCTCCGGCTTTATCGCCGGTAAAGTTTTCATCAACGGTTTCAAAAAAAAGTAATTTCCAACGTTCAAAATGTTCGGCTTGCACCGGTAGTTTAATATGGGGCGCGAAGGGACTCCCATTATATGTATGTTCTTCCAAAAGCACCGTTTGCCAGAAACGGTACATTTTTTCCAAGTGGGTGGGCCAATGATTGCCTATGACCTTATTGAATATGTCGGCCAATAAATCATCTTGACGGACCTTCCCATAAAAGCGATCAACCAATTTTTTAATGTCCTCCAAGCTTTCAATTTCTTTCATTGCTTTCATTTGTTTTATCGTAATGGTATTTTATTGTTCAGCTTTCGTCTGTATCCCAAAGAATATCTGGAGGACAATGGTCAAAGTTATGAAGAATCGACATAATAAGGATAAATTTATCCGAAATAAAACGAGTTTGTGGAACCAACCTTCAGAATGGAAAAAGAAGAGGGCAAGGAGAGTCCCATGATCTAGCTTTGTACGATGTGTTGATCAGGTATCCGGTTAGCAATGGCTTTACCATATATGGAACAGGATCACCATGGTATTGAACATGAGGCTCAGGACCAAGAAATTAAAAGTGGCCAAGGGTTTTAACTGGGCCAGTACCGCTCCGTTGAATGCCATACATAATATGGTCACCAAAAAGAGCAGTACCATTTTGAGGACCATTTCCATGGACCCCATCAAGAGGACCATGGCGGCAACTGAACCAACACAGCTCTGACCGATAATGGCAATGGTGGAATAACCCAATTGGCTTTTTTTAAATTCGTTGTACGCTCTGTAGTACAGTTTTTTCATTGCGTTAGTTCTGTATTTATTCCCAGAATGGGTCGTTGGTATTGTCATTAAATTTTTCATGGTCGTGCTGTTTTATTATGATGTTCATTTGGGTGTCCGTGGCGACTTGTTGAATGTGGTTGAAAAGCTGTCTTTCCTCGAACCGTATATGCTCTTCCAGTGTTTCCTCGATTTGGCCCAAGGTCTTAAGGTCTGCTTTCTTCTCAGTGAACAATCGGGTTAGCCTTCTGTGGTCCGAAAGCGCCTTTTTTACCCATGGATGATCGTTTCCCACTATGGGGAAGATGTGGGTTTCCTCAAGTTCGAAATGCGGAACCAGATAAGTTGCATAAAACCAATCCGCATACATCTTGATACGTTCCAAGGGAATATTTTTTGACACTCCCGTTCTAATCTTCCAACAGAGGAGCAAACCGTGATGGTGCTCACGACTTACTCCCTGAAGGGCACTGTGGCGTTTGATAGGTGGGCGGTCCATAGGAAGAGATTAGTTGTTTAACAAACTTTTTTCAAGCTGCTCGGATTTTGGAAACAGGATGTTGTTCTCCAGATGGATATGCCGATGGAGGTCCTCTTCAAATTCCTGTAATAGTGAAAATGCCACCCGATAGGTATTACAGGCATCTGTGGGAGGCGTGTAGGTATTGCTCAATTCCGAGATTTTACGGAAGCGGTCCCCCTCATTGTCATGTTCCTGCATCATCATTTGAATAGGGTTGCTGACCGTCCCAAAATTGGGGGCCTCCAAGGTATCGGTCCCCGTTGGCTTGGTCACCATTTTACGGATCCAAGGAAACAGGACCAATTCCTCTTTCTTCATGTGCATGGCCAGTTCCCCGGCCGATGTATTGAATTCTTCCAGGATATTGAACAGTTCAGGGTGGCGTACCCCATGTACCTTACACAATTTGTTCAGGTATTGTTGCAGTACCGGGATCTGTTTTTCTACATAACGATGGTGTTTTTTTTCAACATAGTCAATCAAAAGGTCCAATGGCCAGGTCTTGAAATCAGGCAGGTTCTCCAAATCTTTCGATTGAACCGATGCAAGTTCTTCCAATAGTTCCTCCAAATTCAATCCCTTCTTAGCACTTACTTCGGTCAAGGTACGGTTCCCTTTACAACAAAAGTCGATGTTGTGTGCCTTGAATACTTGCGCTGTACGGTAGTCCTCGGCTACCAATTGTCCAATTGTTTTTTCCATGGTGTCGTTCATCTTATGTAGTTTTATAAATAGGACAAAATTGTCCTTTATTAAGGTAAATTTTTTATCTTTTCAAATAGGTCAATCCCACTTCCAGTCCTGTGGCCAATTCGTACAGACTTGTGTTTTTCAACATGACCCTTAGGTTACTTCGGATATCCACGAACTTATCGTGGAGGGGACAGGGTTTGTCGGCATTACATTCCTTGAGACCCAGACCACAGCCAACGTAAATCTTATTCCCGTCTATGGCTTTGACAATCATACTCAAGTTAACCTTGTCCATATCTTTTCTTTCAATCTCAAATCCGCCCGTAGGCCCTTTTACAGAATGGACGATGTTGTTCCGGGTAAGTTGTTGCAGTATCTTGGCTGTAAAGGCGATGGGTGAGTCTATCTCACCAGCTATTTCAGTAACACTAACGCGCCTACCATCCAAGGATTGCAGGGCAATATAGACTGCAGCACGTATACCATATTCACAGGCTTTGGAAAACATCATAAGCTTTTACTATCGGTACAAAGATAAGATAAAAATAAATAGGATAAAAATGTCCTTTATTATTTTTGAGGCGAATCTTCATGTTTTATTGGTGCAAATAAAAACCAAAAGCGGACTTGATTGGTTCGTTTAGGGTACAATGATTCAACTCCTTCATTGCTGTTTTATCCATATCATCCATAATCCCAGGGGGATACATAGGGTGCTTATGGCCAAAATTTCGGTATGCCAAGGTAGCGGGTTCCATTGTTGCCAGGCAGAGAGGCCTTTATGGGCTATCAATAGTTCCGAAAGGGTAAAACCTAAAAGGTACAACAAAAAGCCTTGTTTGGATATGCGGTACAACCCCAATACATCCATGTAAAAGAACACTCCAATGCTTACGATTCCCAGAAAGATCATGTGAAGGTAACCAATGGTAAAATCCAGATAGGTGGTTGCCAGTGTTGCAAAGTAGGGGAGTGCAGTGAGCAATTGTAAAACTATTTTGATCACAAATAAACCGATGATCAGTTTCAAGAAATTGAACTGTATTTTGGAAAGTTTCAATGCTGGCAACTGGGCCTTGAGCGTTCCCCACAAGTAGGCAAAAGCATAGAGCTGTGCCAGCGCTCCAACGCCGGCCAATATATACAGTGCCAATGGTGGCTCCGTCCATAGAGTGGAAAGGAAAAAACTAAGTGCGATCCCAATGTTTAAGCACAGAAAAAAGCGATTGAACCTTTTTTTGGGAAATACCTGGCCGCGTTGTTCCAGGACATATATGAACAAACTGATCAGGACCAAGATCATCCATCCGTTGTACTGAAAGTGAAGATAAAAATAAATAGAGAGCCGATACCATATGGATTGCGCTCCCAAGTTGCTCATGATGGCGCCCAACGCCCAAGGACCCAAGTTGGAGATCACCATATAGACCAAGGCCGCCTTTATGCACTTAACCCCCTTACTGTTCTGTATCTTTGAATCGATGTTCTTCCAAAAATGATAGGTATAAGCATAGGATACCAAAAGGAAAAGGGTGGAAAAAATGATGGAATACAGGCCATACCCTTGAAAAGGAAAGGTCAATAGCATACCGACCAAACTAACTTGTGTAATCCTGAATATCCATCGGTACCTTTTATGGGGAACATTGCCCACAAAACAATACTGCAGCAAGGTGGTCAAAGCTACATATACCCAGCCCAATAGGGCAATATGGGAATGGGCGTGAACCATATACCTATAGTTGAAACCAAAGGGAATGATGGAGTAGGAGCGTAGCAGCACGCCCAAGAGGGCCGCTATGACAAAATAGCCCATGGCAATTTGTAAATGACGTCGATATATCGTTTTCTCCATGGTGTGTTCCACTCGATACCGGTTAAAAATCCTTCCTGTTCGCTTTGTACCGCAACCCCAAAACGGGCCATAGGATCCAAAATAACAATATGGCCATCGAAACAACAAATCCCAGATTGGTGCCAAAGAACTTTTTGAAAATGGCTCCGGTATACCCTAGGAGTGCCGAGATGTCCAATTTTAGCAAAATCAATATCCTGGATAGGTCAATCGGATTGAGCGCAGTGGCGATTAGGGAAAAAGTATCCAAGGGATATTCCTCGAAAATGATGAGCGACATTAGGAAAAGGCCATCATAGACCACGGCCAAGAAGAGCCATAACAATACGGCATATCCAAAACCTTTGATTTTGTTCTCATTGGAAATGGCAATCAAAAAGGATAGTCCCACGAAGATGAATGTCAATAAGGCCCCGGTAATCAATAAGAGGGAGAAATCAAAAATTGCATTGCTCCTGATCAGACCATACAAAAGAAAGGGAATACCCAGGCCCAATATTAAACTCAGTGTCAACGAGCCGGCCACCCCAAGGAACTGTCCTAGGAAAATAGAGCTTCTTTTTATGGGTTGTGCCAACAAAAGCTCGGTGAATTCACGGGAGTTGTAATAATACATGACCCCAAAAATGGTCCCTATCAATGGAATCAGAACAATGATGACGTTCATTAGGGTGATTACGGCCTTGGACACATCATTGTTCAGGAACAAGAGGACAAATCCCAAAGTGAGATAAAACAAAAAATAAACGTAGCTCCAACGGCTGCGTATCAAATCGTAAAAACTGTATTTAAGAATCTTCAGCATGGCTTTCAGTGTGGGTTAGGGCCGCAATGGCATGTTCAAAATCGTGTTGGCCGGTTTGTTCCATCAAGGTGCGGGCGGTTCCTTTAAAATAAATCTCACCCTCCAGCAGGTAAAGGAGCTCATCGGCCATTTCCTCTACAAATTGCATGATATGGGAGGTGATCAAAATGGTCTTGCCCTTGGCTTTTTCTTTTAGGATCAATCCCTTTAAACAAATGAGGGCCCTTGGGTCCAATCCCGTGGTTGGTTCGTCCAAAATGATCAAGGGACTGTCGAACATAAAGGTCAGTACGATGTTCACCTTTTGTTTGGTACCGCCAGACAAGGTCGATAATTTTTTCTCCAAAAAGGGTCTTAGGCCAAATAGGCTAATCAGTGATTCTTCCTCACTGGGACTGTTCCTAAGATCCTTTATCATACGGATCAGTTCCTTGACCTTGATGTTGGGCGGGAAATTTGCGATCTGGGGCAAGTAATCTATTTTTTTGCGGTACTTCCAATCCTTTTTGATGGGGCTATCCAGTACGGAAATGCTTCCCTTATCGGGAATGACCATCCCCAGTATACTTTTGATCAAAGTGGTCTTGCCCGAACCGTTTGGGCCGAGTATGGCATAGATACGACCCTCGTCGATGGATAGGTCTATTCCTTTTAACACCTTGTTTTTTCCAAACTTTTTATGAAGGGCATTAATTTCAATGGTCATGGTCGAATGTGCATTAAAGGTTGATCGTCTTTTAAATTATCAGGTGTGAACACAGGCGAGACCCGTTCGGAGAAATCGATGATGTCCATGAACAGGCTCCGTAAAAGGACAATGGTCTCGGGCGTACGGTTGACCACATAGGAGAACAGTTTTACCGGACGGTAGGGAACGTCCCCGATACCGTCCTTGTTCAGGTCGTACCCGGTATAACCGCTCCAGAAATTACCTTCGAAAACATTGTCGTTCAGTTTGCTGTTATAGGAGATGTCAAAGGAATTGTACAGAAAATTATTGCCTTTGAAACTATTGGTATAACAGGCACCAAGGACACGAATGGCCCATCCGTTCCCGATGAAGTCGTTGTCCATGTACCTTATCCGGTTGGATCCCTCGATATTAATGCCGATGGTGTTTTCCTCAAAGGTGTTCCCACGGATCTCTGCATCATTGATCTCCTTGAGCAACATGCCGTAGGCCGCAGTGCCCCAATTTTTCCTAAAGATGTTGTTCTTCATGGTAATGAACTTGGAGAACATGACAGCCACTCCGGCTCCATTGTTCTCAAAGGTATTGTTGGTATAGATATCATTGTTGGAGAACATGAAATGGAGCCCGTACCGAAGATTGTCCGTACTGATATTGTCGGTAATGGTAATTTGGTCCGAAAATTCCAGATAAATACCGTCACGAGTACCCTGAACGTGGTTTTTTGAGACCTCAACATAAGAGGAGTACCAAAGCTGTATGCCATTGCCGGAATTATATTCGTCCACCGCTTCCCCGATGATTCTATTGTGGAACACTTTTCCATGGGACGATTTTTCCAAATAAATGCCAAAGAAGAGTTTTTCCAATACCATATTTTGAACGAGAAAGTTCTTGCTCTGTACTACCCGTATGGCTGCATTGTCCTTGGTGTAGCTTACCCCGACATTGATGACGTACAGACCGTCCAAGGTCACATGGTCCGAAGTGATCCTGAAGATCTCTCCTTTTTTTTCGCCATCAATAATAGGATAATCGATTCCTTTGATATATAAAGGTTTGTCCACTAAGATCTCAAATTCACGGTAAGTGCCTTTTTGTATCAATAAAGTGTCAAAAGGCTTTGCAATGGCAATGGTTGCCTTAATGGAGCTCTGTTCACATGTGTGGCAAACATTCCAAGTATTGCCCCAAATGATCGGTGCCCATAGGAGTAACAGAACCCTTAAGGTAATTTTGTGATGTGGATGGAATGAAAGCATGATGTGATTGTAATTTATAAAGGTTTATATTTCTTTCGGTTCAGGTCTGAGGTTGGTCAGCGCTGTGGAAAGTTCTCTACGGCCTTTCCTGTTATTTGGGTCACTGCGATGCGATAAACCACAGGCATTTCTGATGCTTGCAACCTTCCGGAAAAATGACTTAAAAAATGGGGGCGCTCCGCTTTTTTTTGGTCTATTGTCCGCTCTACGCCCTCCGCGAATTGTTTCAAACAGTATTTGGCATTATCTCCAGTAAGTTCTTGAAAAACCCCATGTACTTGTACCGATTCCCAATGACGGAATGAAACGATACAATCGACTTGAAAGGAAACCTTATTGTGCTCCCTCAGGGCAGCAATCCGATGTCCGTTGGAGGCGAAGCATAAAATACATTTTGCACCCTTGTCAAAAAAATAAGTGGATGGCACCACATGGGGCTCATTGTCCGCGATGTAGGCCAAATGCCCCACATAATTGTCCTCCAAAAGTTGTTCGCATTGTACGGGTTCCATGTCTTTCATCACTCTTTTGTTTTAAGTTGAAATTGTTTTTTAATTTCCTTCCATGTGAATAGGTCGCCATCTTGCATGTTCCTTGTATAGGTAGCGGCCTCTTCGTTGGCAAACGCACTTAGATATTCGCCCATCGGACTGGGAATGTTTCCACTGATCAAATAGGTGGCCTTTTTGGCATCCACGAGCTCTCCGGGCCGATCATAATCATTGACCAAGAAAAGGGCCATGGTAGCCTCGTCCTGATCTTTTAAATGGTTCATCATACATTCAATCGCATCAAAATTGAAGACCTTTCCTTTAGAGGTTACCAGTTGGGCGGCATGTTGTTTGTCCACGATGGTCATGCTGCAATAATGGCAGCCTACATGTCCATAGTCAATAGGTTCTGGGCCTACTGTGCAGCTTAGGTAACCGAATAATGCAAACAGGCTTAACGTCAGGTATTTTTTCATGTTCTGTTATGATTTTTTTTGTTTTTCCACCCAAGGTAGGAAGCGGCCAGGGTAAGCATCATTCCGGCAAACATGAACCATGCACCTGTGGAAGGTAAAGAGGTCACATCAAAATTGAGCATCTTTACGTGTCCCAACAATGGGGGTTTATAGGTCATTGGGGTGCCATCGGGATTGGTCAATTTTATAATGGCGTTTGGATCTAGGTTTGTCCCATAATCGACTAACCACTGGTTGAAATCGTACATGCCCAATATGCCGAGTATCGACATGGTCAAGAACCACCCCAAGAACCATTTATAGTCGACTTTTTCCAGATATCCCAGAATACCGATAAGGGTTCCAAGTGTTACCATGATTCCGATCACGATCGGAAAGGTGCCGAATTCCCACATGTCATCCACTTTCGGTAGTGTATGCATGCCTATATAGTGGTTCAGGCCATCAATGTTCTGGATGTCAAACTCGTTCACTCCCTCTAGGCCGTTGATATGGATGTTCATACCCAACGGATCGGGATATTGTGGCGCCCCCAAAACGATGTTCCAGAGTGGGAAAGCATAAAGTCCCAATAACAACAAGGGGCCGACAATCATAAGTATACTAGCCTTTTTCATTTTTCTAGATTTAAATGTTACAAATTGAGCGTGGTTTTTGGTTGAAGGTTGATCTTCAATTTGTAAAAAAAAGCGGGCAGGTCATGGACACAGCCCGCTTGGTTCCGTGATGGATCAATCCGAACTATTCACCAAGGGACCATTTCAGTTCAATCTCCGAATTGGCAGGGGAAACCCTAACATATCCTTGCATTTCCTGATGCAATGCCGAACAGAAATCGGTACAATAAAATGGCCATACACCAACCTGTTTCGGTTCCCAGACAGAGGATTTTGTTTGACCCGGCATAATGAGCAGCTCCGAAGAGTTCTGGCCCAAAATGGCAAAGCCGTGTGGTACATCGAAGTCTTGTTCGTGATTGGTAATGTGGAAATAGACCTTATCGCCCACTTTGATTCCCTCTATGTTATCTGGTGTAAAGTGGCTTCGAATGGTGGACATATAGATATGTACCTCGTTGCCATCACGGACCACTTTGGAATCGGTGGGCGATTTTACGGCATACGGGTGCTCATTTTCATCCAATCGATAGATCTTCTGTGATTTAGGGGCCAATATATCGGCAGGAATACCAGCTGCATAATGGGGCTCTCCATGAGTGGGGAAATCATAGATCAATTCCATTTTATCCCCGGAGATGTCATAGATTTGCGCTGAGTGTTCCATTTCAGGGCCAGTAGGCAAATATCTGTCCTTGGTAATCTTGTTCATGGCCACAACATATTTTCCAAAAGGCTTTCTGGAATTACCTCCTGGAATCATCAAGTGACCCACGGAGTAATAGGTCGGTTTTCTGTCAATGACCTCCCAGGTACCCAATTTCCATTTGACCACTTCAGAAGAGATAAAGAAAGTGGTGTAGGCATTGCCTTTTCCATCAAATTCGGTATGTAGTGGCCCTAATCCGCCACTTTTTACCTGCCCTGCCAATACGTCCTCAAAATTAAGGATAGGGATGCCGTAAGCCTCACCATCAAATTTTTCAGCCTCAATGGCCGCTATCATCTTATCAAAGGAGTGTACGGTCAAGTCTGCCGAGAGCTTACCGTTCCCGATGATGTATTGACCGGTAGGGTCAACATCACAGCCGTGCGGTGATTTAGGCGTCGGTAAAAAGTATACAGCTCCGGGAACTTTTAAAGGATCTACGGTCAAGACCTCTTTTTTCATGGTGGTCATGGCTGTATGGGAGCCTTCATCATAAAGGTTATGGGCGTAATTGGCAGGCATTTTTGTACCCCCGCCATTGTTCACGTATTCCTCGATTTTCTTCCAGTTGACAGCGGCGATGAAGTCCTTGTCGTTTTGCGAGGCGTTGACCTCTTGCAAGGTATGTGCTTCCTCAGTGTTATAGGTGGTAAAGAAAAACCAACCATGGGATTTTCCACGTCCCGGGTGGGAGAGGTCATAGTTGAAACCGGGCATCAACAATTGGAATTTGAGGTCCATGTGGCCATGCTCCGGGTCCACGCTGATAAAGGACAATGATCCCTTGAAATTACTTTTGTATTCGTTGATGGGCATGTCCCTTTGAGGAATGGGAACGGAAAACCGGGTCCCTGCCACCACGTATTCGGTATTTTCAGTGATAAAGGAGGAACTATGGTTACCGGCACTGTTGGGGACTTCAATGATTTCCTCTGTTTCAAAAGTACTCAAGTTGATACGCGCAATTCTTGGGGTGTTGTTCCCGTTGATAAAAATCCAGCGACCGTCCAATTCGCCATTGGTCTGGGAAATGTCCGGGTGGTGCGCATCGTCCCAAGGGACGAAACCATGAGAGGTGTTCAACATGGGCTTGGTTTCTTCGGAATACCCATAGCCCGATGTTGGGAACTGTGAAAAGACAGGGATTTCCTTGAACATCCGTCCGGATGGCAAGCCGTAAACGGTAAGGTTTCCACTATATCCTCCGGATAGGAAGGCGTAATATTCATCCTGCTCGCCTGGAGCTACGTATACTTTTTCGGCGGCACTCGATGAGAGTGCCCCATTAGAACTTTGGTTCTGCTGGCCGCAGGAAACCAGCATCAGTGCTGCTCCTATCGGCATTATGAGTTGTTTATGGAATTTCATTGTATTTGGATTTATTCGTTTCTACTTGTATTTGTTATGGAGTGGGAGGTAGGATAACTTTGTCGATGACATGTACGATTCCGTTGCCCGCCGGTACGCTGGCAATGATTTTGGCACCGCCTACATAGACATCCTCCCCTTTGGTTTCCACGGGAACATTTTGATTATTGGCCTGCCCCAGCTTTTTGAAATTCTTCAAAAATTCCTTGGAATAGTTGCCCGGGGTCACATGATATTTCAAGATATCGGAAAGTTTGGCTTTGTTTTCGGGTTTCAGTAGATCTTCCACGGTACCTTCAGGGAGGGCGTCAAAGGCGGCATTGGTGGGGGCAAATACCATCAAGGGACCGGCATTGACCAAGGCATTCTCGAGTTCTGCCGCTTGAACGGCTGCAACCAAAATGCTATGGTCCGGAGAGTTGATGGCGATGCTCAATACTGTTGGTGTGGATTCATCATCTTCGATAAAGGCCTGTCCCTTGTTGCTTTCCAAGATGGCCTCCGATTCGTTTTGGCCCGTATCGTTTGTTTCGTTTTGAGCCCTGTTTTTGCAGCTGCCCAATATGGACACAAGGAACAGTCCCAATAGCAAATATTTGATGGCTGGTTTCATAAAGGTTATTTTAAGGTTCTAAAGTATTCAAGTACAGCCCTGGCCTGATCTTCTGTGAGGCCTTGGTTGGACATTGGGGATCCGTTAAATTCTTGAAGCAGGTCTTTGGCCAAAGGGTCTTGTTGGACCATTTCCTGAGGATTCAATATCATGTTCATTACCCATTCGGGGGTCCTTCTTTCCAATATTCCATTGGGTGGTGGACCTATGAACTTTTTGCCTATTCTGTGGCAAGCCAAACACATTTGGTCATAGACCTCTTTTCCTTTGGTTGCCATGGCCTGATCGATTTCCGACCCCAGTTCCACCGATGTTATAGGACCAACCCCTTTTGTTGTCATATCTACACGTTCGGAGGCCTTTAGCTCCGTTGAGGTATTTGTTTCGGTAACCTGTTCGGTCGGTGCTTTTTTGCGTTGCACGTTAAATCCCTCCTCTTTTTTTTCTTTGTCTTTTCCCCCACAGCTGATTAGGGCAAGGGTAAAGAGGATTGATGTTACTTTGAATATTGCCTTCATTTGATCATGGTTTTAAAATTTGTGTCAAATGTATATAGGGTTATAGATTGAAAATATGATTTAAATCATAAAAAGGATAAAAATGTCTTTTAATCTTTGTTAGCACATTTTCAACATGCTATCCAATTCATCAAAATATGCCATAAAGGGAGTACTATATTTAGCATTGAACTCCGATGAGAACCATAAAATATTGGTCAGGGATATATATAGGGTGGTCCATGTCCCCGAGGCTTACTTAGCCAAATTGTTGCAGGAGCTATCTAGACACGGCATCATATCATCCACAAGGGGGCCAAGGGGAGGATTTTATTTAAATACGATCGATAGAAAACGAACCCTTATGGATATTGTCAGGGTCATTGACGGCGAAAAGCGCATCAATTCCTGTGTTATGGGTATCCGAAGCTGTGACATGGACAATCCCTGTGTGCTCCATAAGCTTGTGGGGTCGAATAAATCCAAGTTTATACATGTACTGAAAAACACCACTATCTTGGATTTAATCGAAGGAAAACAGGATATAGAGGAGTTCTTTCCAGGTTGACCAATGGTACAGGGGCGATTCTTCTTTGGGATCGCCTTATTGAACAATTGTAGGTTTATCTTTTAATAACCTGTCCTTGGATAGACGGTTTCCCTGATAGGAATCCGCAGCGTACTCTCTTTTTGGTTTTGACATGTTTTCAAAGTTAATTCAAACAGTCAACATGCTCCTATCTCATAGTCCGGTCAAATGTAGTAAGTCCAGGGAAGAGAGCCTCCAGGGCCCCATTGTCAAGGGCAAGCAGTTCCTTAAGGGAGCGGTAGCAGGCCCCGAACAGGCGCATATAGGTGTTCACCGTGTTACGGGATATCCCCAGGGTGGTACCTATCTTGCGGTTGCTCAGCCCATCGAGGTGCAGGGACATTTTCTGTTTTAGGTCCATTGGATCAAGTGTATTGGCCATATCGCTCGTTTTTGAGCGACAAGGTAATTGTTACTTGATCTTTCAAAGTGGCACGGATCGAACCGATATCACTGGCACAAAACGAACCGAAACGAGTCGGGCAGACAGCCAGAAGTGGCACAGATCAAACCGAAATGCCTTGCACTATAACTCGAAATGGGTGGCACAAAACGAACCGAAGTATCCACTAATTCAATCAGTTGTTTGTATTCAGGCAGATTTGATTTTTCAAGGTCAAATGGATGAATTGAAGCCAAACAGAGATTTTTATAACCAAACAGAAAGTCAGTTCCTTTCTCATTAGTTAGTAACCCAATTGGTTCCAAATTCATTCTAACCGCAATTTTATCCATTCTTTTTTTCTTTTCAACGCTCAATTCCATTTCGCATTCAGTTATTATGTATGCAAGATGTTTATAAGCAATTCCGTATTCTCGATTTTCTAAATATTCAGCAATGATTTGTTCTCAATCTTTTATTCCGATACTTTCAAAATTTGATAGTTTAATCCTATTCGACCAAACCGAATTTAGAATCTCATTGCTCAATTCGGCAATCTCTTTCTTTAATGATTTCTGAAATATTTTAATCAAATTTCGATGTTTTTTAAATGGGCCACAACTTGTTTATATGCTGAACTTTGTTGTGCATATCCTTCCAAAATAGCTCGCTATGCCCAAGTTTTGCAAATTATCGTTCCGTATAGATTTATGTTATTTTTCCGAATAAATGTAATACAGACATTATAATCGGTCACCAAATAAGGTATCAATATTATTCTCGTCCCGTGAACATGAACATACATACCTTATGTTTTAAGGATAATTAAGCTACAAAAGTTTTAGATATAATATCTGTCGGTTACACTTTTATAGAAAGTGTTACAAAGCGTTGAACTATAGATTGCCTTTGAGGATCAGTAATTGAGTTTTTAAAGTTGAAAACAAATAGCTTTAGATCATTACTGTTTTTATGGGTAGTTGGGCAAATAAAATACTCCAACATATTCAGTACTGGTTTCCACTAAAAAACTATAAAAAAAACAACGGCCTTGTTCTTATCCATGTACGTATCAGTATAGAAAAGCAAGGGTCTAACCAGAGTATTCATAACAAGGTCTTAGTGGATAATAGGTGTTATTCTACAAGTAAGTTACATTAATGCAATCCAGCTATTTTTTGAGCAGAAAAGTTGAAGTATCAAAATTAATTATTATGTTCGTACATAATAATGAAAAATATCCTCCATATTTATTCAGATGAAACAATTGCCGATCGTTCAACAAGCGGGTGTTTCATCTCTTTTTAACCAATGCCATGAAAATTAAACAACCTATACTGTTTCTATGTATATCCGTGATATTAAGTTCGTGTAAAACGGATAAGACCAAGTCAGATGGTGAACCTGCAGATCTTGATAAAACACCCTACGAATATGTGAATACATTTATAGGAACAGCGCCTCTTTTGGATGAGGAAATTATAGGATATACTCCTCCAAAAGATTGGAGGGTTTGGGCAGGTTTGACTTACCCAGGGTCATCATTGCCAAACGCTATGGTACAGCTAAGTCCAATCACGGAATATGGTACAGGAGCAGGTTACGAGTATGAGGATACTGAAATTTTGGGGTTTGCCCATACCAACAAGGGACACTGGAATTTATGCAATCTACCAGTTCTGCCTATTTCTTCCCAAGCAAAAGCTCCCTACAAAGGAACTTTTTCACATGATAATGAATCGGCTTCCCCCGATTTCTATCAGGTTCATTTACAGAATTATGATATCAATGTAAGATTGACTTCAACACTTAGGGCCGCCATACATGAATATCAATATGGGAAGGCTGATGGAAAAAGAATATTGTTTGATTTGGGAACTGCCAACAACCATGTTTCCCATTGGGAGATTTCCAAAGTATCGTCCAACGAAATCAGTGGTTTTCAGAAGGTGGGCAAGGATAAGATTCATTTTTTTGCCCGAATCGATGGTGCTATTGATAGGATTGCATCGACCAACCTTGGAAAACCCAAAGGATACGCTATAGTACATTTAAAGGACAATAGTAAGGAAAAAGTTACCATGAAGATGGGATTGTCCTATGTGAACGTTGCTAATGCAAAGCTGAATTTGGAAGAAGAAGTTGGGGCCAAATCTTTTGATGAAGTGTTTTGTGAGGGGAAAAAAATATGGTCGGATTTCCTAAATCAAATTGAGGTTGCGGGCGGATCCGAAAAGGAAAAGGAAATCTTCTACACCTCCCTTTATAAATCTTTTTTATGGCCAGCATTACGAAGTGACAGCAATGGAGACTTTGTGGATGCTTCGGGAAATATTCAGAATAAGGATTTTCAGTACTATACCATACCTTCATTATGGGATACCTATAGAAATAAAGTAGTGTTGATGGAGATTTTGAGGCCGGAAGTAACATCGGATGTTATCGAATCGCTTATCGACAGGGGGAAGGTTACCGGATTTATCCCTACATTTTTCCACGGAGATCATGCAGCATCTTTCATAACGGGGTCTTATTTGCGTGGCATAAAAGATTTTGATGTGGAAAAAGCATATGAGCTTCTACTTAACAATGCTTATAAAGAAGGAGGAACTCGTCCGTATATAAAAGAGTATATGGAACTAGGGTATATTTCGGATCCCAAAATACAGGAGCCCAACACCGAATCCAAAGGAAAGGCAGGGGTGTCCAAAACCTTGGAATTTGCCTATGATGATTATTCCCTTTCGTTATTGGCAAAAGAAATGGGTGATTCGGAACACCAAAATGATTTATTTGACAGATCTAACAACTATAAGAACGTATTTGACCGGAAAACCAATTTTATGCGGGGTAGATTGGCAAATGGAGATTGGATCACTCCCTTCAATCCAGAATACCCGTATTACGAGTATATGTACAGAGAGGCCAATGCCTGGCAGGTTTCTTTTTTTGTACCCCACGATATGCATGGCCTTATCGACCAATATGGAAGCAGTGAAAAGTTTGAGGAAAAACTGGACTCGCTCTTTTCCTATAAATGGAACCCCAACCATATTGCACGAAATGTTTCAGGGTTTATGGGGCAATATAGCCAAGGAAACCAACCAGGGCACGAGGCTCCTTTCTCCTATTATTTTATTGAAAAGCCAGAGAAATCCCAAGCGGTCATCGATAAATTATTGTCCGACTATTATGGAATTGGTAAAGAAGGCCTGGCACTTTCCGGTATGGATGATGCCGGGGAAATGTCTTCCTGGTACGTATTCAATGCATTGGGTCTATATCCGTTTTCCCCTACGGACCCTGAATACCTGGTTACTGTCCCCATTTTTGACACGGTAACCTGGCATTTGAAGGACGGTAAGAATGTGAAAATCATAAGGGAAGGAAACACGAGAGCACTCAAAGACATACATGTCGATGGAACAAAAATAGATGGCTACTTTATCGATCATTCCATATTTGAAAGGGGAGGAGAGGTTTTAATTCGAACAAAGAATTAATAGCAACGCTCATTGCCATAAAACAAATACCTTAGATAGAACAACCGAAACGCAATTAATAGATTATGAAATCATATTTTTTACACACAGGACTGTTATTCCTTATTTTGTTGACTAGCTGTAAAATGGAGGAAAAAAAAGATGGGTCGAACATGGGTTCCGAAGCCATTTTAAAAACCAGATGGACCGATCAGGTAGACCCAAACCATGTTTTGCCCGAATATCCCCGACCTATTCAACAGCGTAAGGAATGGATGAATCTAAACGGGTATTGGCAAGTTGATACTTCTCCAAAGCAAGACATTCCTTTTGGTAAGGCACTTTCGGATACTATTTTAGTTCCATTCGCGGTGGAATCCTATCTCTCCGGAGTCCAAAAAAAAACGGATGACCTTCTCTATCGCAGAACATTTACGGTACCGGAGGATTGGGATGATCAAGTCATATTGAATTTCGAGGGAGTGGATTATCATGCTACCATTTATGTCAACACACAAAAAGTTGGAGAGCATAAGGGCGCTTTCGACCACTTTTCATTTAATATCACCAAGTATCTAACTAAAGGTGAGCAAGAATTGATGGTCAAGGTTCATGATGCTTCCAATGATGGTTTACAGCCCGTAGGAAAACAGGTCAAAAAACCTGAAGGAATTTTTTATACTTCCACGACCGGTATTTGGCAAACGGTATGGGTCGAACCAGTTTCATCGAACCATATCCAGTCCTTCAAAGTGGAATCGGATATCGATAAAGGGCAAATTGATTTTTTTGCTGATACCACAGAAGGGAAAGGAACCATCAAGCTGGTCCTAAAGGATGGAGATCATTTGGTTACCGAAACAGAAGGCTCCCCAGGAGAGCATATTATACTTCAGGTCCCAGAGCCGAAATTATGGAGCCCAGAGCAGCCTTTTCTGTATGATTTGGAAGTACAATTGGTCAATGATGGTTCCATTACCGATGAGTTTTCCAGCTATGTGGCCATGCGTAAAATCAGTTTGGGAAAAGATAAAAACAATGATACCAAGATACTATTGAACAACGAACCTTATTTTCAAGTCGGCGTGCTGGATCAAGGGTACTGGCCCGATGGTTTGATGACACCGCCTACAGAAAAAGCTTATATATGGGATATTGAAACCTTTAAAAAGATGGGCTTTAACTTGTTGCGCAAACATGCAAAAACCGAAAGCCAACGTTGGTATTACCTATGCGATAAATTGGGAATGCTGGTTTGGCAAGATATGCCGCAAGTTTACCCACACGAAGATTTTGAGAAAAGGCTCACCCCGAAAGACAAAAAGCAGTTTGAAAGCGAACTAAAAGCTATGGTGAATGACCTTTATAACTACCCGAGCATTGTGATGTGGGTCGTTTTCAATGAAGGGTGGGGACAGTACGACACAGAAAGGCTCACCCATTGGGTAGAAGATATGGATGAAACAAGATTGGTGAGCAATGCCAGCGGATGGACAGATCATAACGTTGGGGACATTATTGACATGCACAGCTATCCCGGCCCCGATATTTATCCGGTGGAAGAAAAGCGGGCGACCGTATTGGGAGAATTTGGAGGCCTTGGATTGGCAGTTCCAGAACACCTATGGCAGTCGAACAATTGGGGCTACCGTGAGATGACGGATACGTTGGAATTTAAAAACTCTTACGCAGAGCTGTGGGACAATGTATGGCAAATGAAACAGGGCAATGCGGCAAGCGCAGTGGTGTACACGCAGCTATCCGATGTGGAAGGGGAAGTAAATGGTCTGGTAACCTATGATCGTGAAATCATAAAATTGCCCGTGGAATTCCTTTACGATGTTCATAACGATAATATGGTTTCCCCGGTAGTCATTTCTTCCGATCACTCGTTGTTTTTGGAGCATGAGAAAGTCGCATTGGCAAATCGAAAAGGAGAGACCATATACTACACGCTAGACGGCTCAGATCCTACAGAAAGTTCAAATAAATATACCGAACCCATATGGGTCAATGCAACATCATTGCTGAAGGCAAGGTCTATAGACGGAAATGAAAAGAGTAAAGTAACGCAGAAGCAGTTTGAAAAAGTGGACTCCTTGAATCCACCACAGTTTCAACTGAGTGACAATTTTCAGGAGGGCTTGAAATATTCTTATTACCAAGGGCAATGGGATTATCTACCAGATTTTAGTCAACTCGAATCATTGAAATCGGGTATTGCAGACGGCATTGATTTGGACAAAGCAACTCGGGAGAGCGATTTTGGCTTGACATTCGATGGGTACGTTCGCCTTATGGAGGATGGTATTTATACCTTTCATTTGACATCGGACGATGGTTCCATGCTATGGATCAATGATAAGAAGGTCATTGAACATGATGGGCACCACGCCATGGATACCAAAACGATAGATCTACCGCTTCAAAAAGGATATCATAAACTTTCGCTCCATTATTTCCAAGCTAAGGGAGGATTGGGATTAGATGTAAAAATCATAGGACCGGATGGCAGTAATTTGTCAAAGGACAACTATGTACATAACTAATAGAGTATTCCCAGGTTTCTTTTAAATGTTGATGCATATAAATGAAAAACGCTGATATAGTGTTATTTTTGATTGTATGTGCAAACATTAAAAAGCAGTATTATAATTTAGACGCCAAATGAAATTTGAAATAGACCACAAAAGTCCAGTTCCCTTGCACGCCCAAGTTGAGCAATTGCTCCGTGAATTAATAGCACAGGAGGAATACCAAAAGGGAAAGACACTTCCCAGCGAAGTTGAATTGAGCAAACGACTGGCAATCTCCAGATCTACCGTGAGGCAAGCAGTCAAAAAGCTTGTATTTGAGGGGCTGTTGGTCAGGAAGAAAAAGGCAGGTACTCGAGTTGCACCACAGCCTGTAAGTTCGCGTTCCAATAATTGGTTGAGCTTTTCGCAGGAAATGAAAGTAAGGGGGATTCCGATACGGAATTTTGAACTGCATTTAAGTTGGGTAAAGCCCCCCTCCAATGTTGTTGACTTTTTTAATATCCCTGAAGACAAAAAAGTTCTTAAGATGGAACGGGTAAGAGGAAAGCCCGACGAGCCTTTTGTTTATTTTGTATCCTACTTTCATCCCCGAATTGGGCTAACAGGTGAAGAGGATTTTAAAATGCCCCTGTATGAGATGCTTGAACAAGAGCATTCAACAATAGCGTCACTATCCAAAGAAGAAATCAGCGCAACAGCATCCAATGAGTTGGTGTCCCAAAAACTTGAAATTGAAATAGGAACTCCTGTGTTGTTCAGAAAACGATTTGTTTTTGATCAAGGGGAACGCCCCATTGAGTTCAATTTTGGCTATTATAAATCCGATAGTTTTATTTATTCGGTTGAAAGTAGTCGATAGGGGATTGTTAAATTCCTAATATTATCCTCAATAATCAAGCACTTTCCAAATTACAAAAGCAACTTTTTATTAAAACATCATGATTTAAATAAAATAAATTATTATGTTTGTACATAAGTACATTATAATTTATTTGTTGATTTAATGATTCAGAACGAAGAAAAAAGCAAAAGCACATTGGGAATAAAGCGTAAGACCGACCAATATATATTACCCCCTACTCAAGTTTCAAGCCTGCATCAAGATGGCCAATATGATATTTATCCGCGTCATCATATGGGAAGCGGAAAAGTTTTCGAAGGTTATGAAGGGCTTGCAGATTTTATTATCAAACACAAAACAGTTTGCCTTGATGGATTTTCAGGGGTGGCATGGGAGATTGTGGCCCATAAAATATGTGATGCCCTCAAGAGCAAGGGTTTTACGGTCAATGCCATCGCAATTGAGGAATGTTTAAAGGATGAAAATGAAATTGCATCCATGGTCGCTCCCTTTTTAGGGGATGAGGAATCGGTATGGGGGAGAAAATGTGATTTTTCCCTTGTGGATTACTTTGATAGGGAAAAGCTTAAGACCGTCCAGCCCAATGATCAAAATATGATCAATATAGTATACGGGAGCGGGGCCAGTTTAGTGGATTGGGATTGCCCGTTGGTTTATTTTGATTTACCAAAAAATGAATTGCAGTACCGAATGAGGGCTGGTTCAGTAACCAATTTGGGTATTTCATCTTCCAATGTGGATTTTAAAATGTACAAACATTACTACTTTATTGATTGGGTGGTTTTGAACCAAGAGAAAGAGAGATTGTCCTCCAAAATAGATGTCATTGTAGATGCGCAGTTCAGCGGTACGATTACATGGTCGCACATGAACGATATCAAGGAAGCTCTTAAAGTAATGGCCACTTCTGTATTCAGGGTAAGGCCTTGGTTTGAGCCAGGAGCATGGGGAGGTGAATGGATGAAGGAGCACATATCTGGTTTGAACAAAGATGTCGTCAATTATGCTTGGGCATTTTCTTTGATCGTTCCCGAAAACGGACTGCTTTTTGAAAGTGATGGTAACCTTCTCGAGATTTCTTTTGATTTTCTGATGAACCAAGAATCCAAAAATGTGTTGGGCAGGCATCAAGCAACCTTTGGAACCGAGTTTCCCATTCGCTTCAATTTTTTGGATACCTATGAAGGAGGGAATCTATCCATCCAATGTCACCCCAGTCTTACTTACATTCAAGAAGAATTTGGGGAGAACATAACACAGGATGAATGCTATTATATTTTGGACTGTAAGGAAGATGCCAGTGTTTATCTGGGATTTCAGAATGACATAGATCCAGAAGCATTCAAGGCAGATCTTATACGTAGTCAGGATGAGAATGTTGAATTGGACATTGTCGACTATGTGCAAAAGCACCCTTCCAAAAAGCATGAGCTTTACCTTATTCCCAATGGAACCGTACACAGTGCAGGTTCTGGTAATATGGTGCTGGAAATCAGTGCTACCCCATATATTTTCACCTTTAAAATGTACGATTGGTTGCGATTGGACCTCAATGGAAAACCACGTCCTATCAATATTGAGCATGCCTTTAAGAACCTGAATTTTGATAGAAAAGGAGAAAATGTACCCAAGGAGCTTTTCTCTAAAACTTATGTGGCCGAAGAGACCTCGGATCATTCCATTACCAATTACCCAACCCATCCCGATCATTTCTATGACGTCAGAAGACTTGAATTCGATGCAATTATTGAAAGAAGCACCGAAAACTCATGTCAGGTAATGATGTTGGTCGAAGGGGACCGGATTCAATTGGAAACTGAAAATGGTCATGTGGAAACACTTGCTTATGCCGAAACTTTTGTTGTTCCAGCTGCTGCTAAAAGCTTCAAGTTGAAAAATTTGGGCCAAGGTAGGGCCAAAGTCATAAACGCATTTCTAAAATAAACACCATGAAAAACAAACGAAAACGCACTCAGTAGTACAACTAAACGCACACAAAAAACTAAAAATTAGCTTAAAACAAACGTATGAAATCAATAACTAACTTTTTAAGGAATGGATGCCATTTTTGGAGATTCTTTTCGGGGATTCCTTCAAATGAGCTGACAGTTGCCCCGGCAATGGTGGACTGCAAGAAGGGCTTTGTTATAAAAAGGTCTTATGCTACCGTGATTTTGCTGGCACTTTTCACATATTGTGGATTCGCACAGGAAATTAACGTTACCGGTAAGGTGACCGATGAACTGGGTCCCATATTTGGGGCCAATGTCCTTGTCAAGGGAACCACTAACGGAACCAGTACGGGTATGGAAGGCCAATTTTCCCTTACCGCAAATGAAGGCGATGTACTTCTTGTATCTTATATTGGATATAAACCACAAGAAATCATTGTTGAAGGCGATACGCCATTAACGATAACACTTGAATCGGATACCTCCAATTTGGACGAAGTTGTCGTAGTAGGGTATGGTACGGAAAAACGGGCAGATCTTACCGGGGCCATCAGTACCATCGATGAGACTGCCATTCAAGGGAAACCTGTGAGCAATTCCTATCAGGCGTTACAAGGAGAGTCGCCAGGATTGATCATTCAAAATACAACCTCCCGGCCCGGTTCTGTCCCCCAGATAAACATTAGGGGTGTAAGTACCATCAATGGAAACACTCCCTTGATTGTGGTCGATGGTGTAATCGGTTCTCTAAATAATGTGAACCCCAACAATATTGAGAGCATAAGTGTTCTTAAAGACGCCGCCTCATCCGCTATTTATGGTTCCCGTGCGGCCAATGGTGTGATATTGGTGACCACTAAAAAAGGGAAGTCAGGAAAGCCTGTATTTCAATACCAAGGATCTTATGGAGTACAAACACCTACCAATTTTCCTGAATTTGCCTCTTCTTGGGAATACGCCACATTACGTAACGAGGCTTTGGTGAACTCAGGGTTTCAACCTGCGTTTACACCGGAACAGATTTTGGATTACAAGGAGAATGGTCCCAATGTATACTGGAACCGTGAGATTTACAAGGATATGGCACTGCAAAGTAGCCACAATCTGTCCATGAGCGGTGCAGAAAATGGTCTTAACTATTTGGTATCGCTCGGCTATGTGGACCAAGAAAGCATGTTCAAAGGTCCTGATTATGGCTACCAACGATATAATGCCAGAATAAATTTGGAAAAGCAGGTCAATGATAAATTGAAGTTGGGCGGGCGTATGTCATTTGCCCGAAATGATATCAAGGACAATGCATATTTTGAACAGTGGATCATTGAGCCCACCATGCGTATACCTCCCATTTATGACATTGTGGACGAAAATGGTGATTACACGCTTGTAAGTGGAAGTAATAGCAACCCTTTGGCCCAACTTGAGGTAGGGGGGACCACCAAATATCAGAATGATGAGTTTCTGGGGAATTTCAGTATAGAATATGAACCGGTCGAAAACTTAATATTAAAAGGTGTTTTGGGTGGTAACTTGACCAGCAATAAAACGCATCAGTTCCGCAAAGCCATAGACTTTGCATACCCAGGAGGGGGAAACAATGAAAATTCGGTAACCGATAATTATAATAGGTCCCTGTATTTAAATCCTTTCTTGACGGCTAGTTACAGCAAGGATTTTAATGAAAAGCATAGTTTCAACATGATGCTGGGAGCTTCGTCCGAAAGTTTCAAAAGTGAGTTTTTTGGTGTTACGGGAATCGATATTCCTGGAAATGAGTTTGGAGTAATCAGCAATGCCAGTGATATCCAGAGTGCCAATGGTTCTGGAAATGAATGGTCTATCCAATCCTTCTTTGGTAAAATTGGATATTCCTATGATAGCCGTTACCAAATCAATGGTAATATTAGGTACGATGGGTCGTCCAGATTTTCATCGAAGAACCGTTGGGGTGTTTTTCCTTCGGTTTCCGCCGGATGGACCATAAGCAATGAAGCTTTTATGGAATCCGTTGATTTTGTCTCTTTTGCCAAAGTTAGAGCTTCTTGGGGGCAGTTGGGCAATCAGGACATCAACGATCTATATGGCTATCAAAGTTTGGTTAACATCAATAGTAATGTTTACAGTTTTGGTGGCGTGCCTGTTTCCGGATCTTATTATTCCGTAAGCAACAGTAATAGGACATGGGAGACATCAACCATGAAAAACTTGGGTATAGACCTATCCTTGTTCAATAGAAGTTTTGACCTGACCGTTGAGTTATTTGATAATCTTACGGAGGACATATTGCTCCAATTGCCAGTTCCAGGGACTTATGGTCTAGGACAGCCTTTCCAAAATGCAGGATCGGTACGAAATAGAGGTTGGGAGTTGAGTTTGGGTTATAGGTTCCAAACAGGGGAAGTTGACCATTCATTAAATATTAATGTTGCTGATAACAAGAATGAAGTCGAAGATCTCCGAGGTCGCGAATTTATAAATGGTTTTGATGTCAATACCATTTTACGGGAAGGATATTCCATCAATTCCTACTACGCATTGAAGAGTGATGGTTTCTTTAACACAGATGAGGAAATAGCCAATAGCCCTACTCCGATTTTTGTAAATGATGTAGACCCCGGGGATATCAAATATGTTGACCGCAATGGAGATGGACAAATCGATTACGACAACGACCGTTTTATCCTTGGCAATGAATTTCCTCGGTATACTTATGGTGCAACTTATGCCGCGAATTGGAACGGGTTTGACTTTTCAATCTTCGTTCAAGGTGTGGGACAGCGAAAGCAATGGCTGCGGGGAGAAGTGATCGAGGCATTCCATAACAGTAACGAAGGACCTGTGTTCAATCGCCATCTTGATCGTTGGACCCCACAAAACATGGATGCTTCATATCCAAGACTTACAGTCGGTGCAGAATCGGTGAACAATGCGGCAAAATCTGATTTCTACATTTTTGATGCCCACTATCTTCGAATCAAGAACATTCAATTGGGGTATACCATACCTGATCTAGCGGTTGAGAAGATGGGACTGAGCAAAATCAGATTGTATCTCACCGGCTTGAACATAGCCACATTCAGTCCGTTGAACGCTATTGGCGTAGACCCAGAAAATACAGGGGCAAGTGGAAGGGTATACCCAGTGTCCAGAATCTTCTCTTTGGGACTAGACATTAATTTCTAAAAAAAACATCATGAAAAAAATATTTTTATTTCTAAGTGTCATATGGATATTTTCCGCATGTTCTTCAGATTTGGATCTATCCCCAATGGATTCGCAGAGCGAATTGAATTATTGGGATACCGAGGAGGATGCGCGAATATTCCTGAACTCGATTTATGCTGATTTAATGTCGGCACAAGACTACCTATACTTCAACGCACTTTCGGACAACGCCTATACCAAGGCCATGGAAGATTACCGTAATATTGCCAGCGGAAGTTACGGCACCGCAAATGGCGTAGTGGCAGGTGTGTGGTCCGGGAGATATGAAGCTATACGTAGAACCAATATATTTCTCAACAACATTGATGAAGTTGCTGAAATCACCGAAGACCAACGAACAGCCCTTACCGCTCAAGCGAGATTTGTTAGAGCTTGGCACTACTTCAACCTTATAGAACTGTATGGCGATGTCCCTCTTGTTACGGATGAAATTAGTATAGAAGAGTCGCTTACCCTTGAACGGGACGATAGCGAAATGATTTTAGACTTCATTTATGATGAACTTACTACGGCAATCAATGGTCTTCCGAATAGTTATCCGGCCGATCAAAGTGGTAGGATAACAAAAGATGCGGCAATAGCATTTAAGTCCAGGGTCCACCTGTACAATGAAGACTATGGGATGGCGGCAACGTTGGCAGAAGGACTGTTGGGCGATTATTCGTTGTTTCCCAGCTATGCTAACCTTTTTAAAACGGAAAATGAATCAGCCAACGAAATTTTATTGAGCCTTCAGTACATCCCTACATTTAGGGAACACAACAATCAATATTCATTGATACCACCGAGTTTGGGAGGGTATGCCAATTTTTCCCCTTTGCAAGAACTGGTGGATGCCTATCCGACCATAAATGGATACGGTATTGATGAGCCAGAAGCAAATTATGATGAGAACAACCCATATCAAAATCGTGACCCAAGATTGTCCGCGACAATTATTTATGATGAATACACCATGAAGGATTTTGAAGGCAATGATATAGTCATAGGAACTTCTCCAGGCGATGAACCGGATGGACTGAACTATTCATCCAATAGTACGCCGACCGGATATTATGTGCACAAGTTCTACGATCCCATGGCCCGGAACCAAGTTAATTCAGGTCTTAACCTAATTTTGATTCGGTATGCCGAAGTACTCTTGAATTTAGCTGAAGCAAAAATAGAGTTGGGAACATTCAGTCAGGCGGATTGGGATGCTACCATTGGTGCCATAAGAGCAAGGGCCGGACTTCAAGGGGATGCACTTGTGTTTCCCGGAAATGACCAAAACCTGTTAAGGGAAATTGTAAGGAACGAAAGAAGAATAGAACTGGCATTTGAAGCCGGACATCGATTTTTCGATATCAGAAGATGGGAAATTGCCGAAGAGGTGCTCAACGGTTGGGCCCACGGTATTAAAACGGACGACAGCATTGTGGACGATGGATACATTAGAGTGGATGAGAGAAACTTTGACCCCGCAAAACACTATTTGTGGCCCATTCCTCTTAGTGAGAGAGATATAAATGACAATCTAACCCAAAACCCTAATTGGTAATGAAAACAATACTAAAGTCACTTTTGACATTGATGGTTTTATCCATGACATTGATTTCATGTGATAACGACGATTACACTTTAGATCCAGAAATTGCACTAACGGGTTCCTTGGAAAGCCCAGGTAATAATGAGACTATAGAGATAGACCTTGAGAACGGTGACAATATCATCTTTTCATGGACCCCGGCACAGGCCAATGATGGTGGTACCATATTGTATACCATAAAGTTTGATAGACCGGGCGGGGATTTTAGCGACCCATTGTATACATCGCCGTCCGATAATGGCGGTGGCGCCACTACTTTTACCATGAGCACCTCGCGGATGAACATCATAGCGGCAGAAGCTGGTATTCAACAATTGGAAACAGGTGATGTGGCATGGACGGTCGAAGCCTCGAGCAGCTATTTCAGGGAGAATTTCGCCGAGCCTTCTACACTTAGTTTGACTCGACCTGAAGGGCTGGCGATATTTCCAGAATACATGTACGTATACGGTTCTGCTACCGAAGCATCCGATATTCCAAGTGCAGTGGCATTCAAGCAGATTTCCAATCAATTGCCCAATGATAATTTTCAACCTGGCGTTTTTGAATCGGTAACCCGACTTTCTCCAGGCGAATTTTATATCGTCAATGGAAACAATGCTTCAGCTGAAGACTTGACCCATTATTACATCAATTCGGAAGGAAAGATCAGGTCAGGGGATGACCCCACTACTTTTGATATGGAAGAGGGTGTGTACAGGGTACGTATGGATTTGGCCAAGGCCACTATTTCCTTTGTCGAAATTTCTAACATTCAATTGTATATTTTGGCCAATCAAGCGGTTAAGGCAGACCTTGAATACGTCGGAAATCATACTTTTGAAGCTACCAACGCCTATTTTGAATTCTTAACGCCAGAATCCCCCGATGCACCGGATTGGTTAGGTTGGGAGGAAGAACGCTACCGATATCAATTTCAACTGGGAGATGGACAGGTTTCCTATCTGGGAAGTATGCACAACGAAGCAATGAACGGCTCTTTGGTTCCCGGGCTTGAAGGATACAATGGACGACCCAACGGAGGCGAACCGGAATATTACAATAATGTGTATTTCTTGGGACCAGAGGCCGCCTATTGGCAAGGAGCCTGGAAATTTCCAGATGCCTTGAACGGTGCAAATTTTACCGTCAGGGTAGTGTTTGATCCCAAGGCTGAAAATTATTACCAAGAATTAATACAAGAATAATTACAGAATATGATAAGTTCAAAAATCACATTTTTTTGTTCCTTGTTGTTTTTATGGGGGGTCAGTTGTAGCAGCGACCCCTCCATTGAGGATCAGTTGGAAGAAGGAAACGAAGAAACTGAAAACCCGGTTCCCGAAGAAGAGGAATCCTTGAGCCATAAAGAAAAGGCCAAGGCCGTTTATGACATGATCCAATCCCTTTATAAAAAAGAGGATTTATATAAAGAAAATTTTCCATCACAATCAGGAGATCCCTCTTATAGCTACTTATGGCCCTATGTGGGAATGCTCACGGCTGGCAATGTGCTTTATGAGCTAGGGTACGACAGGTCTATTTTGGATAAGGAGTTTTCCGGCCTTGAGGCCTATTATGATGACAGAAGTGTTCTGCCCACTTACCAAGCAGCTCCGGTGACCGAGGGACAGACCGATCATTATTATGATGATAGTGCCATTGTGGCCATGGAACTCATCAAAGCTTACGAGCTTACAGGGGATGCCTTTTATTTGAACAGGGCCAAGACCGTTACAGAATTTATTATGTCCGGTGAAGATTCCCGAATGGGCGGCGGATTGTACTGGTTTGAGGGGGAATCCACCAATTGTACAGATGGCCCCAATTGTATGAAAGCGGCCAATACAAGCGCATATGCGGCCTATGTAACCAGCAAAATGTATCAATTGACCAACGAGTCACAGTACAGAACTTTTGCGGAACGGGTGTACGAGTGGAACCATAACACCTTAAGAGATCCCAGCGATAACCTATATTGGAACGATATCAATATAGGAACAGAGCAAATAAATACTACAAAGTGGACTTACAATGCAGCCTTGATGATCATGGCAGGGGTCAACCTCTATGAAATATCCGATGATCAGGAATACTTGAACGAAGCCATTGCCACGGCACGATCTGCCTACTCCAAATTTACAAGCGTCGTCAATGGGCAAATATTTTATCAAACCCACGACTCTTGGTTCAATGTAGAGCTATTGTCCGCTTTTGTACAATTATCGGCATACGATTCCAAAACGGATGAATACATAGACGTTTTCATTAAAAACATGGATTATGCTTGGGATAATGCAAGAAATGCCGAAGGACAGTTTTTTGAAGACTGGTCAGGTAATAGCGAAGGCCGTTACTATTGGCTACTTCATCAAGCAGCTTTGATAGAAGCTTACGGCGTGGTGGCCTTATATGAAAATGAATCATAAATGGATTTTGATCGGAAATACTGTTTTTCCAGTAATTGAATAAAAGAGTAGATGTTCAGTATAGGAGTTGATATAGGAGGAAGCCATATTTCATCTTGTGCGTATAGCCATGAGGACAAAACCTTATGTAGGGAAACGTTTTCTTATAAGAAGATAAACTCCCAAGGCACAAAAGAAGAAATATTGACCGGATGGGTAGATGCATTGCAGACCACCATTCAAGGTCTGGGCAAACCAATAAGTGGCATAGGAGTGGCCATGCCCGGTCCGTTTGATTATTATAATGGAATTAGCAAAATCACCGATGTTGAAAAACTTCAGTCCCTGTACGATGTCAATCTCCGTTTGGAGTTGGCCGATAGGCTTAAGATTCAGCCCTCCCAGATTAGATTTATAAATGATGCAACCGCATTCTCCGTTGCCGAGGCATTGATAGGTAAAGCATCAAAATATAAAAAAGCAATTGCGATAACATTGGGCACGGGATTGGGATCTAGTTTTTTGTTGAACGGTAAGCCCATCATAAAGGATAAACAAGTTCCCGAAGGAGGTTTCCTTTACAACCAATATTATCAAAATGTGTTTGCGGACGATCTTTTCTCCACAAGGGGCATTATCAATGCTTTTGAAGAAGAGACGGGTAAGAGACTAAAAAATGTAAAGGAACTTTGCGAATTGGTCGATGTAGACCCCAATGCCCGTAAAGTCTTTAACGATTTTGGAATCCGACTGGTCGATTTCATCAACCCTTATATTGAGGAATTTGAAGCCGATGTCTTGGTCTTTGGAGGTAACATTTCCAAAGCGTTTGAATTCTTTGGCCCTGCATTAAAAGATGCGTTGAAAGGGGTTGATGAGATTTATGTGTCAGAATTTGGAGAGGAAGCAGCGATTATGGGAAGTGCCCTTTTGTTGGATGAACATTATTATGCTGGGATATCGGAAACCTTAAAATTGATGTAATGGATACAAAAAAGATGAATTTTAAGGTAGTGTTTCCTGTACTCTTGTGCTACATCGTTATGGGGTTTGTGGACATTGTTGGGGTGTCCACTGGTTTTGCACGACGTGATTTTAATCTTTCACCGGAAATGGCGCAGTTGATTCCCTCTATGGTATTCGTATGGTTTTTTTTCCTATCCATACCCGTAGGTGTGCTGCAGCATAATTTAGGCAAGCGCAAAGTATTGCTCTTTGGTATACTTTTTACTACTGTGGGCATGTTTTTGCCATTTGTATATTATTCTTATGCAATACTATTGGTCTGCTTTGTATTACTGGGAATAGGGAACACCATTATTCAAGTTTCTTCAAACCCATTGCTACAGGATGTAGTGGCCAAGGACCGTTTTTCCAGTTTCATGAGCCTGTCCCAATTCATAAAGGCCATTAGTTCACTTGTTGGCCCGTTGATCGTGACCTTTGCCGTATCTCGGTATGGCGATTGGAAACTTGTGTTTTTAGTATACGGCATTACTTCTTCAATTGCAGGGCTTTGGTTGATGCTGACCCCTGTTGAAGAATCATTTTCGGAAGAGAGGGCTACCTTTGGTTCGGCACTCAAATTATTGAAGAATCCATTTATTGCCGCTATGGTACTCGCCATTTTCTTGATTGTAGGGCTTGATGTAGGCATGAACACCAACATTCAAAATCTTCTTACGTCCCAGTTTGGGATAAGCTTGGAACAGGCATCCATAGGGATAAGCATCTATTTTACGGCATTGATGATAACCCGGTTTTTAGGCGCACTCCTATTGTCTAAAATTGATAATCTCAAGTTTTTGTACTGGTCGTCCTTACTGACCATTCTGCTACTTGTAGTCCTGGTTTTTTCAACATCAAGCCTGATGGCTCAAGTAGTTATTTTTCTGATTGGTCTGACCTCAGGGAACCTTTTTCCATTGATTTTTTCACTGACGGTAAACAAGATGCCCGAACGTGCCAACGAAATCTCCGGATTGATGATCATGGCAGTTGTGGGAGGAGCGGTTATACCACCGATCATGGGATTGATCAATAAATCCTTTGGAGTTCAATTGAGTTTTGTAGTGCTCGTATTGTCTGCACTATATGTTTTTGTTACATATTATATTATTAAAAAAAGAGGTTAAATGATTTATAGATTTTTGATTGCCTGTGCCGTTTTGTTCGTGTCTTGCGAAACTTCAAAAAAAGCAGATGGAGTAAAGAAAGATACTGCGGAGAATTCACTTCTTGGTTATGTGGACCCTAATATCGGTACCGCCCATAGTCGATGGTTTTTCTATACACCTGCTTCCATGCCCTTTGGTATGGCGAAACTGGGACCTTCAACTAATGGAAGCTTAGGAAATGAGCAAGGTTGGGAAGCTACGGGCTATGATTCAAGGGATAATACCATCGAGGGATTTGCCAACCTGCATGAATTTCAAATTGGTGGTTTTTTGTTCACCGCCATGACAGGAGATCTAAAAACAACCCCGGGTGACATGGAAAACCCCGAAACAGGCTATCGTTCCAGTTTTGATAGAAAAGATGAAATTGCCCGCCCCGGTTATTACAAAGTAAAACTTAAAGATTACGATGTAACGGCCGAACTTACGGCTACAAAACGCGTGGGGTTCCATAAATACACATTCCCAAAATCTGACAGTGCCTATGTTATTTTGGACATCGGTAACGAGTTGGGGGAAAGTGGCGACGTAAAAGATGCCGAAGTAACTTATAATCCCGAAGACCGTACATTCACGGGATGGGTGATCACGTACCCCAAATATGTTCAAAAATATCAGCAAGGTGCTGAGGTAAAAATGTTCGTGGCAGGCGAGATAAACAAAAAAGCAGAAGAGGCAGGAACATTCATTAGCGATAAACAATTCAAGGATGTGCTTGATCAAAAAGGAGAAGGTGCTGGAATCTATCTTCGATTTAAAACGGAAGAGAATGAAGCTATTGAAATCAAAGCAGGGTTTTCCTATACTTCAGCAGCGAATGCATTGGCAAACCTCAATGCAGAAGCAGAGAATTTGACATTTGATGAAGCCCTTTCAACGGCAACTAAGACGTGGGAAGACGAACTCTCAAAAATTATGGTCACTGATACTTCAACGGTCAACAAGACCAAATTTTACACTGGTTTGTTCCATGCCTTATTAGGTAGGGGATTGGCAAACGATGTAAACGGGCAGTTTCCAGAAAATGATGGAAGCATAGGTCAGATTCCATTGGATGCAAACGGAAATCCGGAATTTAACTTTTACAATACCGACGCTATATGGGGAGCCTTTTGGAACCTTACCCAATTATGGACACTTGCATGGCCTGAATATTATAACGATTTGGTTCAAACCCACCTTGCCGTATACAAAAACTCCGGTTGGATGGGAGATGGCCTAGCGAATTCCCGTTTTGTATCCGGTGTTGGTACCAACTTTGTGAGTTTGATGATAGCATCCGCTTATCAGGCAGGTATTCGGGATTACGATGTGGAACTGGCGTTTAAGGCCGCCTATGAAAATGAGGTCCGTTATAAAAATAGGATAGAAGGAGCCGGCAAAACCGATTTAAAAGGTTTTGTGGAAAATGGGTATATCAATTATATCCCGGGAATGGAAACTATACCCGAAGGGTCGGGATTTTCCGTGTCACATACGCTGGAGTATTGTTTCAGTTCCTATGCCGTGGCCCAGTTTGCCAAAGCCTTGGGGAAACAAAAGGAATACGAAGAATTGATGAGACTTTCCGAGAATTGGAAAAATCTTTACGACGAAAAAACCGATTTTATAAGACCAAAGGATAGCTCAGGTAATTTTCTAGATGACTTTGACCCTTTTGCCCCTTGGATCGGTTACCAAGAAGGAAATGCTTGGCAATACACCTTTTATGTCCCACATCAACCCAAGGAACTTGTGGAGAAGATGGGAGAGGAAAAGTTTGTAAAACGATTGGATTCCATTTTTACGGTATCCGAAAAAACGAAGTTTGGAGGTGAACAAATCGATGCCTTTGCTGGATTGAATTATTTATATAATCAAGGGAACCAGCCCAATCTTCATATTGCTTACCTCTTCAATTTTACGGACAAACCATGGCTTACCCAAAAATGGGTGCGTGAGATTTGCGATGGTTTTTATGGTGTGGAACCCATTCATGGATATGGGTATGGTCAGGACGAGGACCAGGGGCAGTTGGGAGCCTGGTATAATATGGCTGCCATAGGCCTATTTGACGTGAAAGGACTGGTGGAAATCGACCCAGTCTTTCAATTGACAAGCCCAATCTTTGATAAAATAGAAATAAAATCAGGTTGGGGCAGCTCCATAACCATAGAAACTAAGGACAACCTTCCTGAAAATCATTACATACAATCCCTAAAGGTGAATGGTACGCAGCGCCATACTAACCAGATACCGCTCGATGTACTAAAAAAAGGGGCGAAATTAGAGTATCAATTAGGACCTGAGCCCGATAAGGAATGGTTCAATTAAATTTTAGTTCAATTAATTTGATTTAGTAGTTTAGTTAATAAGACACGGACATTAATGTCCGTGTTTTTGTTTGTATTATGTACATAAAGGGTCCTCTCTAATTGAGCGATTGTTTGCACTGTTGGACAAAATGCTGCTTTTGAGCGCCCCGATTCCCTATGGCTATGTGCTGGGTTGGATGTTGTTGATCATTATCTTCATATAGATTAGATTTTGGTCATTTCCTTCCCTTTTTTGGTTACCACGACCGCTGATTGACCAGCTAATTTTGTCATGTAATAATGATGGAATCAAATCGGGGAACCATGAAAACAATCAATTTTATAAACAAAGTGCTGCTATCTTTTGTTATGATAGGGATAAGCGCCCAAGCACAAACAACCGACACTGGTGTTGAAACCAATCAAATGGTCGAAAATTCCTTGCAACTCTTCAAGCAACTATCAAACGATATTGCACTTAAGGAAGAATTTAACTACCGGCAGGAACTTAAGGACTCCAGATCTGATAATTCCATGTTTTATTTCAGGGACACAACCCTGAGCAAGACCAAGTTGTTAAGGCACTTTAAACGTGCAGCAAGAAGTTCGGACAACAGCATACAGTTCAAGACCTATTTTTTGGAAAAGCAACTGTACTTTATCAATAACCTAGATAGAAAAACCCTTTCCGGAATGTATGATGCCATGCGTTCAAAAACCTTGAACGGATACTTGGATATATTGGCAGTATTCGCAGCTACTGACCAAATAATACCAACCATGGTCCGTAGTTAAGATTTTGGTCATTTTTGAAAATAATATGGTTATCAAGAATGGCAACCCCTCCTATAATTTTGTTCACCTAATCTAAAATCAAAGTAGAAATCATGATACGACTAAATTTAAACACAAAGAAAAACCTGACCATAGGTGTTATGGTTTTGGCGATATCAGTATTCATTTATGCTTTCACAAGTGCTGAAAATGAAACTGAAAAACAAGAATCGGGGATGGTGGCACTTCCGGTAGAGGTCGCCAAGCCTATATATGAAAGCATTACCGAATGGGACGAATACACCGGTAGATTTGAGGCCAGCAGCAGGGTAGAGGTACGTGCTCGTGTGAGCGGCTTTTTGGAAAAAGTCAACTTCCAGGACGGTGAACTTGTTAAAAAAGGACAGACACTTTTTGTCATCGACCAAAGACCTTACAGAATTGCTTTGGATGAGGCCAAGGCCAATTATGCCCAAGCTTTGGCTTCCCTGAAAACCGCACAGGACAATTTTGAGAGAGTGGAATCTTTAAGGGAAACAGGAGCGCTGTCCATTGAAGAATACGACAGAAGAAAACAGGCCCTTGTACATGCAGAGGCAAGTATCCAATTGGCACAGGCAAAGGTCGATAATGCCAAACTCAATTTGGAATTCACGGAAGTAAAGGCACCTATTTCTGGACTGGTCAGCCGAGACAGGGTCAATGAGGGCAATATTATTGATGGAGGCAGCGCTAATTCTACCGTGTTGACCACTATCGTTGCAACTAGCCCCATACATTTCTATTTTACAGGAAGTGAATCGGATTACTTAAAATATGTACGATTGGCAAGAAATGGGGAACGTGGCGAGGCACGGTCCGAAGCATTGCCCGTTTTTATCAAATTATTGGACGAGGACGAATTTGTTCACGAGGCCAAAATGGATTTTGTGGACAACGAAATTGATATGAATTCTGGAACCATTGAAAGCAGGGCGGTACTTGAAAACAAAGATCATTTGTTGGAGCCTGGAATGTACGGTAAGGCCAAATTGGTAGGCAGTGAGGAACATAAGGCAATGATGGTCCCCGATGAGATTATAGGCACCAATCAATCCATTCGGTATATCTACACCCTGTCAGATGACAACCAAGTAGTAAGCAAGGCAGTAACATTGGGCCCTTTGCATTCCAATGGGCTTAGGATCGTAAGGGGTGGCATATCACCGGACGACAAGGTCATTGTCAATAATCTACAAAAGATAAGACCGGGCATGGTGGTAAGTCCGTCTCAAGTGGCCATTCAAGGAGAGGTCAACAACCTTACAGCGGTGGCCCAAGCAGATTGATATTGGAAGAGCTACCAACCGCAAAATAAAAACGAATAAAAAGCATACTTCTATTGCCCTCCAAACCCTATTTGAAAAAGGTGTTTGGAAGGGTGCCGGGAGAACTAGCATCAAAAAGTCAAAACAATGAAATTCAGTCATATATTTATTAAAAGGCCCATATTCGCCGCAGTGCTCAGCGTACTGATCCTGATTGTGGGAGGGCTTGCCTACGTCTCTTTGCCCATTTCACAATTCCCGGATGTGGCGCCCCCAACCATTGAGGTCGTGGCAATTTATCCCGGTGCAAACGCACAGACCCTTTCCGAGAGCGTAGCCGCACCTTTGGAGAAAGAGATCAATGGAGTTGAGGATATGATCTACATGACCTCACAATCATCAGCTGATGGGCGAGTGGTACTACAGGTGGCCTTTGAATTGGGGACAGACCTCGACAAGGCACAGGTACAGGTGCAAAACCGGGTGGCCATAGCGGAACCACGACTTCCAGAATCGGTAAAAAGGTTGGGAATCACCACCAAAAAGATATCGCCGGATATGCTTCTTGTAGTGAACATGTATTCTCCGAAAAAGACCTACGACCAGACCTATATGGGTAACTATGCCGTGCTCCAACTCAAAGATGAACTAGCCCGTATCAAAGGGGTTGGGGATATACAGATTTTTGGAGCGGCCGAATATGCCATGCGCATTTGGCTCAACCCCGATAAAATTGCGACATTGGACATCACTGCTGGAGAAGTGGTCGCAGCCCTAAGGGCTCAGAACGTACAGATTGCCAGTGGTACGTTGAACGCCCTCCCTTCCGGGAGCCAATCGGCCTTTGAGGTGAATATACAGACCCAAGGAAAACTGGTGACCACGGAACAGTTTGAAAATGTGATTATCAAATCAAGTGGGGATGGGAGAATTGTTCGCCTTAAAGATGTTGGCCGTGTAGAACTTGGCGCGCAGAACTACGCCACAAAAGGATATTTGGGCAAGGACCCCGCCATAGCCATGCCCATTTTTCAACAACCGGGCGGGAATGCCTTGGAAACTGCTTCTCAGATTCAGGACAAAATGGAGGAACTGTCAAAAAGTTTCCCGAACGATCTTGAATATAAAATAGCGTACAATCCCACTGAATTTATCCAAAAGTCGGTCGATGAGGTGTACCGTACCATTTTTGAAGCAGTAATTTTAGTGGTCTTGGTGATTCTCTTGTTCCTCCAATCCTGGAGGGCGGCCATCATTCCAATTCTTGCCATACCCGTTTCGCTCATCGGTACTTTTGCGGTGATGCAGGCAATCGGGTTCTCGCTGAACAACCTTACCTTGTTCGGATTGGTTCTTGCCATCGGAATTGTGGTGGACGATGCCATTGTAGTGGTCGAAAATATGGAAAGGTATTTGGCAAAGGGATTATCCCCGAAAGAAGCTGCCTTCAAGACGATGGACGAAGTCGGGGGAGCTTTGGTCGCTATTGGATTGGTTTTGATAGCCGTTTTCATTCCAACTGCATTTTTAGAGGGCATTTCCGGACAATTTTATAAGCAATTCGGGATGACGATTGCCGTTGCCACTGCCATATCGGTTTTCGTGTCCCTTACCTTGAGCCCGGCCATGGCTGCATTGCTCATGAAGCACGAGGATAGATCTTCAACAGAGAAGACGGCGATATGGTTACGACCGTTGGCCTTTATTGGAAATCGTTTCAACGCTTTTATGGATTGGGTTTCCGAGCGCTATGGAAAAGCGGTGCAAAAATTGGTACGTACCGCCACCATGGTCATGGCAGTCTATTTTGGACTGATCGCCATTACAGGATTTGAGTTCAATAGGGTGCCCCAAGGATTTATCCCGGCTATGGACCAGCAGTATTTCATTACCATTGTCCAGCTTCCCCCGGGTTCCTCGCTGACCAGAACCGATAAGGTTGTCCGTGAAGTACTTGACTTGGGCTTGGATATTGATGGTGTGGAAAATGCCGTTTCTTTCACAGGATTTGATGCAGCATCGTTTACCAATGCATCCAATGCAGCAGCCGTGTTCTTGACCTTGGAGGATTTTGACATTAGAAATGAAAAAGGCCTGGCATATGAAGATATGTTGGGAACCGTAAGAGCAAAGTTTAGCCAAATTGATGATGCCATTGTATTGGTTATCCCGCCACCATCGGTAAGGGGTATCGGTAATGCAGGTGGGTTCAGGATGATGGTCCAGGATAGAGGGAACCTGGGAACGGAAGAACTCCTCAAGGCTACCAATGAGCTGGCCATGGCGGCCAATCAGGACCCTATATTGAACAACGTGTTCAGCTTTTTCAACAACCAGACCCCGCAATTATTCTTGGATATCGACCGCGTAAAGGCCGAAAAATTGGGAATCGATGTGGGGGATATCTTCCAATCCTTGGAGATTTACATGGGTTCCGCCTTTGTGAACGAGTTCAATTACTTGGGAAGAACTTTTCAGGTAACGGCCCAAGCCGATGCTCCAAACCGGTTGACACCCGATGATATTTCAAGGATAAAGGTCCGCAACGATAAAGGTGAGATGGTTCCCTTGGGTACCGTTTCCAAACAAGAGGATATTGCCGGACCTTCACGAATCCCAAGATTTAATCTGTATCCGTCAGCTTCTCTCAATGGGGATTTTGCTCCTGGCCATAGCTCAGGTGAAGGGTTGGACCGGATGGAAGAATTGGCTGCGGAAATACTGCCACAAGGCTTATCCTATCAATGGACGGAAATTGCCTATCAAGAAAGAAAAGCGGGCAATACCGCAGGTATAGCATTTTTATTAGCGGTCGTGTTTGTATTCCTTTTGTTGGCCGCTCAGTTCGAGAGCTTGGTATTGCCATTGGCAGTAATCTTTATTGTGCCTATGGTATTGTTATCCGCAATGATCGGGGTCGATTTGGCCGGATTGGACAATAACATCATGGTACAGATTGGACTGGTAGTGCTTGTGGGACTGGCGAGTAAGAACGCCATTTTGATCGTGGAGTTCGCCAAACAATTGGAGGACCAAGGGGAAGAACTGAAAACCGCGGTAATTGAGGCATCAAAACTGCGATTGAGACCAATACTAATGACGGCGATGGCCTTCATCCTGGGAGTTGTTCCATTGGCCATTGCTACAGGAGCAGGTTCGGAATTACGCGTGTCCTTGGGTATCGCCGTATTCAGTGGAATGCTCGGCGTAACCGTTTTCGGAATTTTCTTGACTCCTGTATTCTATTATTTGGGCAGAAAATGGTCATTAAAAAGGGATGTAAGAGAGAATAAGGAGCTGGTTCATCAATTAAATTAAAATCAAGCAACAATGAAAAATTCAACAATAGTAACCATAATAACATTCCTGTTGGCCTCTTGTGGAATCACAAAGAGAGATTACAATGTTCAAAATGATGCTGGTGTAAAGCAGGATTTCCTAGCAAAGGAAATCAGTGAGAAAGCGTATACCGAAGCAGCGATAACAAAAGAATGGTGGTCAGAATTCAATGATCCCATTCTTGATACGCTCATTGAAAAGGCCAGAAAGCACAATCTGGATATCAATACGGCAGTGGCCAATTACAAGGCATCACGGGCTTTTCTCAAAGAAAACAAATTGGACCGATTGCCAACGGTGACCGCCAATGGCAATTATACCCGTACCCGTTTGGGAGAGAATGTATTTGTTCAGGGCAGCAACCCTACCTTTAATACGTATAATGCAAGTTTTGACGCTTTTTGGGAAGCTGACCTTTTCGGTAGGGTAACCAATAGAATCAAAGGGGCGTATGCCAATAGTAATCTTGCCTTGGCCGATATGCACGGAATGTACGTAAGCATATTTGCCGAAGTGGCCAATAATTACATGGAGCTTCGCGGTACACAATATTTGCTCGATATCGCCCAACGTAACTTACAGGGGCAACAGGAAACTTATGAGCTCACGGTCAAATTAACGGAAGCGGGTACCAGTAACAGCCTTGATGTATCCCGGGCATTGGCCCAATTGGAAAGCACCCGAGCCAGTATTCCACCTTTGGAGGCCAGGATAGAGGCATTGAAGAACAGTTTGAGCGTGCTTATTGGAGAGGTTCCCGGAAATTTGGGAAATGAAGTGGTTGACAAAAAGCCATTGCCAAGCCTACCTGCAACAGTAGCTCTGGGCGATGTTAGGGAAATGCTCAGAAGAAGGCCCGATGTCCGTAGGGCGGAGGCTGCACTTCAGGCGCGCATTGCTGCCTATAATATCTCTGTGGCCGACCTCTATCCAAAGATCGAGTTTGGTGGTTCGGTTGGATTTTCGGCAGTCGATTTTGCGAATTTCGGTGAAAAACCATCTTTTACTTGGACCTTGATGCCCAGTATCAGTTGGGCCGCTTTTAATCTGGGTCGTGTAAAACAACAGATCAAACAAAACGATGCACAGGCCATTGCCGCACTCAATCAATATGAAAAAGCGGTACTGCAGGGATTGGATGATATCAAGACCTCCTTGGCAAACTATGCCAAAGAGCTGGAACGAAGGGAGATTTTGCGTATTTCATCCGAGGCAAGTGCTCAGGCAGCAACCTTTGCCAGGCAACGCTTTAACTCTGGATTGGACAGTTTTATTGATTACCTAAATGCTGACAACGCTTTGTTGCAGGCTGAGAATGCGTTAGCTTTAAGCGAGATTTCGTCGGCGACCTCCCTAATAGCCATTTACAAGGCCTTGGGCGGCGGTTGGGAAATCATTTCAGAAGATGAATTGGATACTAAATTTCAAAACTTGCATCTGGCCAGTGCCGATGCCAATTAAAACTTAGGTTGTAAGGTGGATCGGATATTTTGGACAAAAAATAGCGCCGATCCACTACAAGATATATGAACAAGGCCGATATACCTGTTTTTGAAAATACGAACGATTTACATGAGGCCATTGGTTTTGCCCATAGGAGCCATATGCCCAATTTTGATGTGTTTCCAGTAGAAGATATGGAAGCTTCATCGAGAAGGTGTATGCCGCCCTATCGTCAAGGATTTTATCAGATAGGGTTGTTGAACTATACAGGAAAGAGTCAACTCAATCTCAATACCGATACCTTGGAATTGAATGAATTTCCTTTATGGTTTGTGGTTCCAGGACAGGTGTTCTCTTGGTTTAGGGATGAAAAGATGTCCGGGTATTATGTGATGTTCAGAAAGGAGTTTTTGATCAATACCTTTCCGGATTTGCAGAAGGATTTTCCTTTTTTGAAAATGTCCGAAAACAATGTGCTGATGCTCACCAAAGAAGAACATGAGTCGTTGTATTTTGATATGGAGCGGATGCATTCGGTATTTAAAAACCCGCATCCATATCAAGAGAAAATGTTGGAGGGAATGCTCGGTTCCTTACTATATTTCTGTAAGGCAATCCATGAGCGGCATAAAACAACTGAAAATCACCTGAGCAGGTCACAGATCATTGCAAATCAGTTTGAAGCGTTGGTGGACAAAATGTATGTGGATACCAAAAACGTGAGCGATTATGCGGAAGAATTGAACATAACACCGAACTACCTGACCACGACCATCAAGAAATTGACAGGAAAAAGTGCAAAGGACATTATTCAGGAACGGCTTTTGATGGAAAGTAAGAGCCTATTGAAATATTCGGGACTGGATATCGCTGAGATCGCCTATCGCCTAAATTTTCAAGAACCGACACATTTTACTAGGTTCTTCAAAAATTTGAGCGGAGTAACGCCAAATCAATTTAGGAGAATGTAAATAGTTTGATACCGATTTGACCAACAATAAATTGAGAAAAGAAATACTACTAAGAATGAAAAACCATATGCTAAATTTGTAACATGAAATAAATGAGTAATGAAGAATGATAAATATGTTGCCGTTGTAACGGAAGCAGGTAACGGACTGGGCCACAAGTTTGCCAAGATTTTATTGGAGAATGGGTATGAGGTTGTGCTTGCGGCATGCGGGAAAAGCTTTGAATTACTCTCCAAAGACGGGGAGGATTTACACGGATATCAGCTTTTGAAAACCGATTTTAGTTCGGAAGAGAGTTTGCGTGTGCTTGAACATACCATTAGGGAATCATACGGCAAATTAGATCTGCTGATCAACAATGCTGAAATTGTCAATGGTTTTGGCCACAAGATAGATCAGATCAATATCGAGGATATAAAGGAGGTCTATGAGATTAATTTTTTCTCTATCATTCGAACCATACAAACACTTAAGCCTTTATTGAATCAGAGTGAAGAACCTAGAATCATCAACATCACCAGCTCCTTAGGGGACATCAATAAGATGAAGGATGAAAGTTTTTGTTATTCGGGATATAGTCTTACCGCCTATTCTACCTCCAAAGCAGCGCTTAGCATGTTTACTCATTTGCAGTGCAAGGAATTTAAACCCTCTAAGATAAAAATGTACAGTTTTGATCCTGTAAACATGAAAAACTGTACTTACAACTCCGTAGCCATTTGTGATGGCATCAAAGATGACTTTATTTCCCTCATTGAAAGAAACCCAATGAGAGCTTAGATTGTCTCATTGAAAATACTATGCTATGTACGTACTTGGCTTGAATTTGTATGGCCTAAAGTTCGGCGACCTTTCTACATCCAACAATTTAATTTTCGTATTCAATTGGTTCATAAAGGGATATGGTCGATTATACATCTGAATATGAAAAATCGATAGGGATAAATTCTTCATTTTTTAGCAAAAAAAAGGCCCTGAAACAGGGCCTCTTTACAGCTTCATGAAAGGCTCAAACTTCCTTCACAATCGCTTAGAAATAGTATTGTTTAAATAAAATCTCAAGGTATTACTCACCTCTTTCTTGTTTTTGCTTGTTCACCATAGCTTCTACATCGCTCAGCAATTTTTTGGCATCATATACAATACCATCTTTGATGGTGTATTCTATTCCACCAACTCTTTCCACTTTTGCGGTTTCATCGTTCAAACGAACGGCGCCAGTTCCGTATAGTACCTTTAGGTTTTGAAGGGGATTCTCGTCCACAATGATCATATCGGCCAACAAGCCTTCGCGGATTACACCATATTCGATAGGTTTCTTCAAAGGCTTAAAGATTTCTTGGGCACTGTGCATTGTGGCAGCACGAATAACTTCCAATGGATGGAATCCTGCTTCTTGGAACATTTCAAGTTCCAAAATTGTCCCAAAACCATATAGTTGGTATATGAAACCTGAATCTGAACCTAGGGTGATTTTTCCACCCATGTTCTTGTATTCGTTTAGGAACAGCATCCAAACTTGATAATATTTTTTCCATGCCACTTCGTCTTCCGTGGTCCAGTCGAACCAATATGCACCGTGGCTTGTACGGCTGGGGGAAAAGAAATCCATTAAAGAGGGCAATGTGTATTTTTCATGCCAGTCTGCATTACGTGCCCTCATCACATCCCTCCCTGCTGAATAGATGGTCATGGTAGGGTTGATGTAGAAATCCAGTTTTAAAAATTCATCAAGAAGTGCGTTCCACTTTTCACCTCCCGGTTTTACCAGGTTCCATTGGCGGGCAACTTGGCCAAAACGGTGCTGTTCATCTCCATAATTAATATCCACCGGCCAAGGCTGTACATCGTTGTTTTCGTACATGGATTCGAATAGTCCATAAAAGTGGGTCATGCTGGTAAGTCCCAATCTAGCTGCATCGATCGTGTTCATTTGTGCCACCCCGCTTTGTGCAAGGTGGGCGGTGCTCCCCATTCCCAATGAATTGGCTTCATCGAGTACGGCCTCCATAATTTCTGGGCGATGTGAACTAAGTTTTAGCCCGTCCACACCTTTCTTGTTGGCGTAGCGAACCCATTCCCTGGCATCTTCAGGAGTTAGGATTTTACGTCCTTTCCATTCTTTTCCAGTTCCAATCCTATGGAATGAGACCATTCTTGGGGCCACAATTTCGTTCTTGGCACTTCTTTCTTTTTCTTTGAGCGACCATTCCAAGTCTCCAAATGGAACGCCTCTTATTGTGGTAATTCCATGGGCCATCCATAATTTGTATACGTACTCTGCTTCAGGAGCTTTTGGAGCACCTCCAGTGTGTACGTGCAGATCTATAAGACCTGGCATCACATATTTTCCGGTAGCATCTATTTCCTTGGTCTTGCCATTGCCCAGTGCTGGGCGCTTGGATTCGTCAATAGGTACTTTTGGAACACCTACTCTTGCGATATCCACAATTTTATTGTCTTCGACTATAATGTCCACGGGCCCTGAAGCAGGACCTCCGGTACCGTCAATTAAAATGGCACCTCTAATAATAAGCCGGTCAAAGGGACCTTCTCCTTCACCCGGTTTTCTGTCAGGTGCTCCAATGGTCTGGGCACACATCAGCAAAGGGAGCAAAAGAAGTGTTGCAAAAAATAATTTTTTCATGATTTAAGGTTTAAATGGTTGGTGGTTGGTCAAACCCATGATTGTGAAAAATGGGCATAAACAATCCGTATTTAATAACACTGTTCAATACTATGTTAAAAAAATATAGATTTAGGGTGACAGAAGGTTGTTTTTTGTCGTTTTTGATAAATAATGGAAGTGTTATATGGGATTAAGACAGCCAGCCTGATAAATGGCTCAAAAAATCACAGAACCGTCATGGTGTAGAAAAATCGTGATCAGCAAATTGAAGGTAGTTGTTCTACCACTTGGGAGAGCAAGATCAGAAGAATTGAGGAGATAAAATCTTCTTTTTTGTTGGACCTTAAAAACGCATAGGCCCTTTTCATTTGAGTTTTTACCGTGTTTACTGAAATACCGTTGGCTTCGGCAATTTCAGTATAGCTTTTTCCATCCACTACGACCGATACGAAAATTTCTTTCCTTTTTGTGGGCAATTTATTTATTAAATCATTCAACTTATTGTTTTGTCGGTCCGATCTAGGTTCCGGAGCACTAGGGTCCGTTTCAAAAGTATCCAGTAGCTTTTGCTCCCTTTTTTTCTTTTCTAAATATTGAAAGCTTAAATTTTTGACGGATTTTTTTGCATAGGCCTCAAAAGATATATTTATCGTGATCGACTCTCTTTTGTTCCAAAACGAAACAAAAAAGTCCTGCACAATGTCTTTTGCAATATCCTTATCCTTTACTATGGAAAAGGAAACCAAGCACAAAAGTGGATAGTTGTCTTTAAAAAGCTCTTCAACCTTAAATCTCATAAATTGAGGTTTCGGGGGATATTCATATAAATTTAAAGTTACCGAAATATAAAGTTAAAGTTGATCATTACCCAAAATGGTTGAAAAAATTATTGATTTTTAAAAAAATATTTGATGATTGTCACCCTATTTCAATAAAATACTATCTAATAAATGAGAACAATGATCGAATGCATAAGAAAGAAACATTGCGTACACTTTTAAAAAAGTTGAAGGAGTCGACCGGTTGGAAGGATAAATCTGACAAGGAGTTCGAAGATTTCACTCAAAAATTGATCGAGCGTATTATTGAAGAGGATTTGGTAGACGAATCTTTGGAACTTTTGGAAGGTTTGGATGTGGATAAGGATTGGAAATCCTTGCAGGCTAGAATGTCAAAAGGTAAGCTCAAAAAACTATATCCGAAAAGGATTCTCAGGTATGCCGCTATTTTTATCGGGGTCGTTTCTTTGGGAATAGGTTATGTGTGGCTAAGTGATAATAAAAATGATGCCCTATTGTCCGATACGGACGATATGCATGTAACATTGGATACGGGTTCGGATAGAACCTTGATAGAGTCACATGGTAGCCATGCCGTTACACTTCCATCAGGTGAAACAGTGGCCATCCATAATGGGGATACACTAATTTATGGTTCTAATGAAGAAATCAAGGACTTTGTTTACAATGAGCTCAATATACCCAATGGGAAAATGTTCACGCTTGTATTGTCAGATGGCACCAAGATTTATTTAAACTCAGGAACAAGAATCAAATTTCCTGTAAAGTTTCCTGAAAAAGGTAGGAGGGAAGTGTTGGTTTATGGTGAGGCTTATTTTGATGTGACCAAGGATGAAAAGCGTCCGTTTGTGGTCAATTCCAAGGAAGTTGAGATAGAAGTATTGGGAACACAATTCAATCTGTCTTCCTATGACGATCAGAATGAAGTGGCCACAGTATTGGTAGAAGGTTCGGTGAGTCTTTCACGTTCGGAAAACAGTTCTGACAGGATTTTGTTGAAACCTGGAGAAAAAGGTGCATGGAACAGGGACAAGGGAATAATCGAGGTAGAAGAAGTAGATGTTTCATTACATACCGGTTGGGTTAATGGAGAGGTTGTTTTCAGGAATGCACCGTTTACCGAATTGCTTGCAAGTTTGGAGAGGACCTACAATGTGAAAATAGAAAACACCAACGACAGTATTGTTGGACAGACTTTTAGTGCAAGGTTCAATAGAAATGTGGAAAAAATAGAGGATGTTCTTGAGGCCTTAAGGATTATAACACCTTTTGAGTATGAGTTTGTTGATGGTAAGAAAGGTAAAAAGAAGGATGTTAAAATAAAGTAACAGATAGATAACAACCAAACGATAAACTATTAATACTAAAATATATATGCCAATGAAATGACTTTTTTATTAAAAAAAGCACACAAAAAAAGGGAATGTTGGCCCATTCCCTCTCTTGAACTGTGTGTAATAAATATCGATTCAAACTAATTAAATCAACTCAAAATTATGAAAAAAAAACCATCTAGAATTCTTTTTTTAAAGAGATTCTTGAAGAATGGTTTATCAACCAAATTGACCATTTTTCTAATAATTGCTTCGATAATCCAAATTAAGGCGGCTAACTCCGATTCGCAAGGAGAAAAGCTTTCACTTGATTTAGAGGAAGTTACCATAGAGAGCGCATTGGGCGAGATCGAGTCTCGTTCCGAGTATCGTTTTATGTATGAGTACAGTCAAATCCCTTTAAAAAAGAAAGTAAGTTTAAAGACAAAAGACCAAAAAGTTGAGGATATCCTGACGCTTTTGTTCAGGGACACTAAAGTGGTTTATCAAATCCGTGGTAGACAAATCATACTGATGAAATCTGCAAGTAAAAAATCATCGGATGGATTTTCTTCGGCCGAACCCGTTAAGCCAATAATACAGAGTACTGTAACAGGTACGGTCGTGGATTTTAGCGGGGTACCTTTATTGGGTGCGAACGTTATGGTTAAAGGAACGTCCAACGGTGCCCAAACGGATTTTGATGGAAATTTTACCATAGAGGCCGAACCAGGAGACATTTTAGTGGTGTCCTACATCGGTTTTAAGACTTCGGAGACCGAAGTTACGGGTAGCGGTCCCATCACTATTGAACTCCAAGAAGATTCCGCACAGTTGGATGAGGTTGTTGTAACCGCCCTTGGTATTTCCAGAGAGAAAAAATCTTTGGGGTATGCAACGCAAGAAGTGGACGGAGAGGATGTGAACAGGACTCCAACGGATAACGTAGTTAATGCCTTATCTGGTAAAATTGCAGGGGTTCAGATCAAGAACAACACCAACATGGGCGGATCCAGTAATGTTGTGATTCGTGGTAGTACCTCTTTGACAGGTAACAACCAAGCATTGTTCGTTGTGGATGGTGTTCCTGTGAGCAACTCCAACTTTAACACCGCCGATCAGCAAAGCGGTACCGGTGGTTTCGATTACGGTAACATGGCCTCGGATATCAACCCAAACGATATCAAATCCATTAACGTACTTAAAGGTGCGGCAGCAACGGCACTTTATGGTTCTAGGGCCACAAACGGTGCGGTGATCATTACCACTAAATCAGGAGCCGGTGCAAAACAAAAACCAACAGTAACTATCAACTCAAACGTTACCATGGGATTCATCGATAAATCCACATGGCCAGATTTCCAATATCAGTACGGTACAGGATATGGTCCTGTTTATGGTAACGATGGAATGAGTTTTTTCAATGACCAAGATGTGAATGGCGATGGGGAATTGGATTTGGTGACACCAGCTACCGCATATGGTTCTTATGGTGCGCAGTTTGATCCCAATCTAATGGTATATCAATGGGATTCCTTTTACGAAGGATCTCCGTATTATCTCCAACCAAGTCCATGGGTTGCTCCGGAAAGCAGATTGATCGATTTCTTTGAAACCCCCGTAACTATGACCAATAGTGTTGCGGTTGCTGGTGGAAGTGATAAGGCAACCTATAGGATTGCCTATACCCGTTTCAATCAAGATGGGTTGATGCCTAACAGTAATATGACCAGGGACAACATTTCCATCAATACAACTTTTGATATTACCGATAAGTTCTCCGTTTCGGGAAGTGCCAATTATATCCTTACCGATGCCTTGGGACGAAATAGGACAGGTAGTGAAACTGGTGCCAATGCACAGAACGTAATCTCCTCTATGAGAAGGTACTGGGCCATGAACGTTGGTATAGACGAATTGAAGGATGCCTATTTCAACACGGGAACCAATGTTGACCCATTTATGGGAGGTACAATCGATAACCCTTACTGGGTCGTTTACGAAAACTATCAGAACGATTCCCGTAGTAGGATTTTTGGAAACGTATCCGCAAAATATAAATTCACCGACTGGTTGAATGTGGAAGGTAGGGTCTCCTTGGATACCTATTCCTTTATTCAAGAAGAAAGGAATAATGTAGGTACAGCTGGTGCCGTGGGAAGATATTCCAGGAGAAACATCAACTATAGTGAAGAAAACTATGATTTGATGATCAACTTCAACAAATATGTTACAGACAAGTTGAACATCAGCGGTGTTTTGGGAGCCAATATCAGAAGAACGGACTTAAGTTCCATATATGCCGAAACAAACGGTGGATTGGTACTTCCGGATTTGTTCTCCCTTTCAAATTCATTGAACTTACCACCAGCACCCATAGAGAATGTGGAGAAAGTTGGAGTTGATGGATATTACGGTCTGGCCTCGTTCGGTTACGATAACTTGATCTATGTAGATTTAACAGGACGGTTTGACCATTCCTCTACATTGCCAGAAGAGAACAGTACATATTTCTATCCATCCATTTCTTCCAGTTTTGTGTTTTCCAATTTAGTGGACAAAAACTGGTTGAGTTTTGGTAAACTTCGTTTAAACTATGCAGAGGTAGGTAGTTCCGCACCAGCAAACAGTTTGATCGATGTATTGAACAAACCGACACCATTTGGAGCAGTTCCTTTGTACGGAACAAACGATACCAAGAACAACGAAGACCTATTGCCCGAAACAACAATCAGTTACGAAGCAGGTCTTGAAATGAGATTCTTGAACAGTAGATTAGGCTTTGATCTATCTCTTTACCAAACAAATTCCAAGGATCAGATCATCCCTGTGGCCATTTCAACCACAACAGGATACTCTTCTAGATTTGTGAACGCTGGAGAAGTTGAGAACAAGGGTATTGAGGTAGCCATTAATGGAGACATCGTAAAAACGGAGGATTTTCAATGGAAAGCCAATGTAAACTGGGCAAAGAACCAGAGTGAGGTAGTTTCCTTGTTCGAAGGTGGTAGCAACCTACAATTGGGAACGGTAAGTGGAGTTTCCATTAATGCAACAGTGGGGGAACCTTATGGAACCATTCAAGGAACCGATTACATTTACGTGGATGGAAAACGTTTAATAAACCAAGAAACTGGTGCTTACGAGCGTACAACCACTTCCAACAACGTAATCGGTAACATTACCCCAGATTGGACAGCGGGTATCACCAACCAGTTAAGGTACAAAAACTTTGATTTGAGTTTCTTGATCGATATCCAAAGTGGAGGAGATGTGTATTCGAACGATATCTCAACAGGTAACCGTTCAGGGCTGTACGCTTGGTCTGTAGGACTTAACGATTTGGGCAATCCAATAAGAAACTCCTTGGCCGATGGCGGGGGAATCATATTGGACGGTGTAGCTCCTGATGGATCTCCAAACACCGTTAGAACTGCAATGGATAATTACAGAAATGCAACAGGTAGTGTTATGGCACCACAGGCGCACTTCGTATACGACGCATCTTATGTGAAGTTGAGAGAAGTTGCCTTGAACTATAACTTCCCAAAAATGGCCTTTATGGACAAACTTAGCATTCAATCGTTAAGATTGGGGTTAACAGGTTCCAATTTGTGGATCATCCATAAGAACCTGCCATATGCTGACCCAGAAGCTGGATTGAGTTCCGGTAACTTGCAAGGTTCTCAAAACGGGGTTTTGCCTACGGTAAGAAATATCGGTTTTAACCTACAAGTTCAATTCTAAACCCAAAAAAATCAGAAAATGAAAAACTATTATATCATAATTTTAATGGCACTGTTTTTCTCATGTTCCGGTGATTTGGAAGACATGAACGTGGACGTGAAGAACGCAACAGAGGCTCCGGCGGAGACCTTTTTCAACAATGCCGTGAAAAATCTGTCCGATACCATGAGCGGTATCACCTATGGGGCCAATGGTAACCCATTTAATACAACCAGATTGTTGGTGCAGCAAATTTCCTCCGTAACCTATAACGAGGGAACCACGTACTATTCCAACTTTACCTGGAACGAGGTGTATATGGATATCTTGAACAACCTTCGCCAAAGTGAGGAAGTAATTCAAAGTGCTGAGAGTCTGACTCCCGCAAACGAAAATCAATTGGCGATCATTGAGATTGTTCAGGTGTATACATGGTCCAAACTTGTGGAGTCTTTTGGAAATATTCCCTATTCACAAGCACTGGATGTGGATAACATTTCACCAGAATATGATGATCAAGAGGCAATCTACACTGATTTGATTGCAAGGTTGACCGCAGCCATCAGTGCTTTGGATGCATCCCAACCTTCATGGGGTCAAGACCTTCTTTATAATGGAGATGTGGCCAGCTGGAGCAGTTTTGGAAGTTCATTATTGTTCCAAATGGGAATGAGGATCATTGACGCCAATCCTACTTTGGCCAACGATGCCATAACCACCGCCTTGCCAAATATCTTTACCTCAAATGCAGATATTGCACAAATAGAGCATTTGGAGTCACAGCCAAATACCGCTGAACTTTGGACGGATTTAGCAGTAGGTAACCGTAGGGACTTTGTGGGAACAGATGTTTTTATCGACTACATGAACGAATTGGAAGATCCACGAAGATCAGTGTTCTTTCAAGAAGTCGATGGCACAGATGGTGTGTATCGAGGTTCAGAATCCGGCCTTGTGGTAGCTTATTTTGATTTCTCCAGATTTGGAACACTGTTCTATCAGCCTACCACTCCGGTAATCCTTTTGGATTATGCAACAATAGAATTTTTGTTGGCAGAAGCAGCTGAAAGAGGAATCGCTGGGGTGACCGATGCAGAATCGCACTACAATGCGGCCATACAGGCAAATTTTGATTATTACGGACTTGGAGACAGCGCAGCTGCCTACTTGGCTAATCCAGAAGTTGCATATACTAGCGCTCCCGGTACTTGGGAAGAAAAAATAGGTATGCAAAAATGGGTGGCATTGTTCAACCAAGGATTGGAAGCGTGGACAGAGTACAGAAGATTGGATTATCCAACCTTAGAAGCTCCACCTCAATCCTTTGTTCCAACTGTCCCCGTAAGATTGACGTACCCTATTTCCGAGCAAACCTTGAACAGGGCCAATTATGAAAGCGCAGCTGCGGTCATAGGTGGAGACCTGCTTACGACAAGTTTGTTCTGGGATGTGGATTAAATTCTTGTAAAATAACCAACTTAACCATAAGATTGCCTGGGCTGTGACCCAGCTCAGGCTCTCATTGATTTTTTTATCCGTTTGATTAGCTCAAAGGGGCAGGATATGCTCTATCTAAATTTGATTGCTCAATAAATCAAAATCCTGCCCCTTTTTTAATTAATGGATCGCACATTTAAATTTCTAAAGATATAAATTGTTGTACCCAACGTTTTGGGCTATTCTCGTCACATTAAAAAGTAAAAACCATGAACATAAGACTTAACAAAATAATATACCTTCTCTTTTTTATAGGCACAACAGTTTCTGCACAGCAGTTGAATACCGCAATGGACTCAACGGTAACTGTACAAGGCAGGGTGAATATTAAAGGGAAAGAAGTAAAATACAAAGCAACAACTGGTAAGCAACCTGTATGGGACGATAAAGGAAAAATAATAGCCGGACTGTTTTTTACCTATTACCAAAGAACGGATGTGGACAATATTGCCAAAAGACCATTGGTAATTTCTTTCAACGGTGGTCCAGGCTCAGCTTCGGTTTGGATGCACATTGCATATACCGGACCAAAAATTTTGAATATTGATGAAGAAGGATATCCGGTACAACCCTATGGAATTAAGGATAACCCTAATTCCATTTTGGACGTCGCCGACATCGTTTATGTAAACCCGGTGAATACGGGTTACTCCAGAGCTATAAACGAAATGGACGATAAGACCAAATCGGAGACCTTTTTTGGTGTTAAACAGGATATAAAATACTTGGCGACATGGATTGATAATTTTGTCACAAGAAACAACCGTTGGGCCTCACCCAAATTTTTAATTGGAGAAAGCTACGGAACACCAAGGGTTTCAGGGTTGTCATTAGAGCTCCAAAACTCCCATTGGATGTATTTGAACGGGGTTATTTTGGTTTCCCCAACAACCTTGGGAATAGAAAGAGGTGCTGTTGCAGGTGCAGCGAACTTCTTACCCTATTATACTGCTGCGGCTTGGTTCCACGAGCAATTACCTGCTGATTTGCAATCCAAGGATTTAGTGGAGATTCTTCCGGAAGTAGAGGCCTATACCATTGATGTACTTACCCCGGCAATCTCTAAGGGAGGATATTTGCCAGAATCAGAAAAAAAACAAGTTGCAGCAACAATAGCGAGATACTCTGGATTATCGGAGAAAGTGATATTGGAGCATAACCTACGTATACCAAAAACCTTCTTTTGGAAAGAATTATTGAGAGATGAAGGCTACAATATAGGTAGATTGGATTCACGCTACTTGGGAATCGATGAGCAGACCGCAGGAACAAGGCCCGATTACGCGGCAGAACTAACCAGTTGGTTACATTCCTTCACACCAGCCATCAACCATTACTTCAAAAACTATCTAAATTATCATACCGATATAAAGTATAACATGTTTGGTCCGGTGCGTCCTTGGGATAGAAGCAACAATACAACAGGATACGATTTGAGACAGGCTATGGCACAAAACCCGTACTTGAATGTATTGGTTCAATCCGGATATTATGATGGAGGTACGGACTACTTCAATGCAAAATATAACATGTGGCAGATGGACCCCAGTGGTAAACTTAAAGATAGAATGGAGTGGAAAGGTTATAGGAGCGGACATATGATGTATCTTAGGAATGAGGATTTGCAAACCGCAAACGATGACCTCAGGGAGTTTATCGCAAAGTCGCTCCCGGCAGAAGGAATGCCCGCAAAATATAGTAGAAAATAAACAACTGATGCAGGGCCAAAATAGAATAGACTACAATTAACTTATAAAATGAAGAAACTAAAATTTCACTTATTGATTCTTGCTGTTGCCTTAGTGCAAGGAGCAATGTACGGACAAATTGAAAAAGCACCGGAGCGTGCCGAAGGAGAAGGGCCTTGGAGCCAACTGATCATCAGAGGAGCTACGATGATAAACGGCACACTGGCCCCTCCACAGGGTCCTGTGGATATCGTTGTGGAAAACAACAAAATCGTAGATGTCAGGGTGGTTGGCTATCCAGGGGTTCCAATAGACCCTAAAAGACGCCCAGCTCTAAAGCCTGGAGGAAAAGAACTAAATGCCGAAGGAATGTACATAATGCCCGGTTTTGTGGATACCCACGCCCATATTGGCGGAATGGCACAAGGAACTTCTGCCGAATATGTTTTTAAACTTTGGATGGGACATGGAATCACTACGATCGCCGACCCAGCATCTGGCAATGGCATAGAGTGGACCTTGGAACACAAGAAAAAAAGTAAAAACAATGAAATTACCGCACCACGAATCAAAGCATATACTGCTTTTGGTAGTAAACTTAATGGTGAAATGGGTAGAGAGAACATTGCCACACCGGAGCAGGCCATCGAATGGGTCCGTGCAAATGCCAAAAAAGGAGCGGATGGTATCAAATTCTTTGGAGCCCCACCAAAAGTTATGGAAGCTGCATTGGTGGAGAACAAAAAATTGGGACTTCGTTCCAAAATGCACCACTCCCAGACCTATGTGGGGCAATGGAACGTGCTTCACAGCGCTCGTGCAGGTTTAACGGCAATGGAACACTGGTATGGACTTCCAGAGGCATTGTTCAATGATAGGACAGTTCAGGATTATTCTTTGGACTATAACTATCAGAACGAGCAAGATCGTTTTGGTGAAGCAGGCCAGTTGTGGACCCAGGCAGCAAAACCATATTCCGATAAATGGAATGCCGTAATGGAGGAGTTGCTCGAGTTGGACTTTACACTATCGCCAACAATGGTGATTTATGAGGCCAACCGTGATTTGGCAAGAGCAAGAAGAGCTGAGTGGCACGAGGAGTATACTTTGCCGACGCTTTGGGAATTCTACTCACCAAGCCGTCAATCCCACGGTTCTTATTGGCACTATTGGGGAACAGAAAGAGAGATTGATTGGAAGGCCAACTACGAACTTTGGATGACTTTCATCAACGAATATAAAAACCGTGGTGGTCGTGTAACAGTAGGAACCGATGCAGGTTTTATTTACGAATTGTACGGATTTGCATATCCAAGAGAAATGGAATTGTTGCGTGAGGCCGGTTTTCACCCGTTAGAAGTAATCAAAGCAGCAACACTCAACGGAGCGGAGTCTTTGGGTATGGATGATGAGATAGGTACCATTGCCGTAGGCAAATTGGCAGATTTCGTGATTACAGAAGAGAACCCGTTGGCGAACCTTAAATCCTTGTACGGAACTGGGGCCATCAAATTAATGGAGGACAATACCATTGAAAGAGTAGGTGGTGTAAAGTATACCATCAAGGACGGAATCATCTATGATGCCAAACAATTGTTGAAAGATGTGAAGGAAATGGTGGATAAGGAAAAAGAAGCCAAAAACTATAAAATATTGCAACCAGGAATAAAAGGGTAAAATTAGTTTGATTTCAATAGGTTAGAATATATACCCTTTTTACAATCGTGGTGGTTGTTCGCAATCACCACGATACTTCACTACAAACAAAAATCATTTCAGTATGAACAAATAGGTTGTTACGGTAAACCTTATGTTTCAACGAGCAAGAAACTTATACCCAATTTTAGGGTAACCCCTATCGTGGCAATTGTTAACAATTTACATCATGTCGGACATTTTAAATTTTAACAATACAGAAACGGCCTTTGCCACAAAGTCCAATATGGAACTTAAAAAGGCCAAATTCTTATTTGGAATGTTGGAGTATGGTCAGCTTACCAAGCTGGCGAAACCTACGCTTAATTTCGCTTTTCAAGCTAGACTTCCGATAAAGGGAATATTAAAGAAAACCATTTTTTCCCAGTTTTGCGGAGGTGAGAGCCTTCAAGAATGCAAAACACAAATAGATCAACTATATCAAAATGGGGAAGTAATGTCCATATTGGACTATTCTGTCGAAGGAGCTGAGAACGATAAAAATTTTGATGCCACTTTAGATACACTGCTTAAAATCTGTAAGTTCTCCGAATTTCAAAAGCAGATCCCTTTTTTGGTTTTCAAGCCAACAGGACTCGGTAGGCTGGAAATTTTTCGTAAGGTTTCGGAAAATGTACCTATGAATTTGTCGGAATCTGAAGAATGGGCAAGAATAAAAAAAAGATTTGAAGCCATATGTAGGGCAGTGGCAGAGACCGATAATTTAAAGATTATGGTAGATGCTGAAGAGTCTTGGAGCCACAATGCCGTTGATGGGCTTACAGAAGATATGATGCTTAAATACAACAAAGAGCGAACTGTTGTTTTTGCAACCGTTCAACTTTATTTGAGCAAAAAATACGACTACCTAAAACATTTAAAGGATTTTGGGGAAAAGAGCGGAATCAGAGTGGGGGTAAAGTTGGTTCGCGGTGCCTACATGGAAAAGGAAAGGGACAGAGCTTTGGCACGAGGATATGATAGCCCAGTATGTCCGGACAAATCCACGACCGATAAAAATTTTGATAACGGGGTAGATTTTGTTCTTGAAAACCTGGATGTTTTTGATTTGTTTCTCGGAACCCATAACGAAATCAGTTGTAGGGAATTGGTTAAGAAGCTCTACAATCAGGGAATTAGCGTTACAGACTCGCGCGTTTGGTTTGGTCAGTTGTTCGGGATGAGCGATAACATTAGTTTTAACATGGCCAAAGCAGGGTATAATGTGGTAAAATATGTGCCCTTCGGACCAATTAAAGATGTAATGCCCTATTTGATTCGCCGAGCAGAAGAAAACTCATCCGTAGGTTCACAATCTTCAAGGGAAATGGAATTGCTCAAAAAAGAATTACAACGACGAAAGGAAATGGCCAAATTGAGATAATGAATTCGTAATGGTGCCTTTAAAGGTCGTAAGGGCATTGCTTTTACGGCCTTTTTTTGACCAAAATCGAATTGAACAAAAAAAGGCCGTCATATTGTAATGACGGCCTTGAAGTTATTCGTTTTTGGTGTTATCCCAAAAAAGGATACCTATAATCCTCGGGGGTCACGAAGGTTTCCTTGATCAAACGGGGGGAGACCCATCTGAGGAGGTTCTGCATGGAGCCCGCCTTGTCGTTGGTCCCGGATGCCCTTGCCCCTCCGAAGGGCTGTTGCCCCACAACGGCGCCCGTTGGCTTGTCGTTGATGTAGAAGTTACCTGCCGCGTTCTGCAGGGCCTTGGTGGCCTCGTCGATGGAATAGCGGTCGCCGGAGAGCACTGCCCCGGTGAGCCCGTAT
>Ga0114908_1000059_pt1 | contig 90020 bp, 119 predicted proteins | sample MalvireepMed_s17_FD_87292 | JGI IMG/M metagenome (GOLD analysis project Ga0114908, IMG submission 87292) | Marine viral communities from the Global Malaspina Expedition - Malaspina viral metaG DeepMed_s17 | ecosystem: Environmental > Aquatic > Marine > Oceanic | place: Mediterranean Sea... | reverse complement strand
TATGTTGACGATGTTGTGTTAAAGAGAGAGGATGCTAAACGTCTAGCGGAAGTTATAATCGAGTTAACCGTGGAGAAGGAAGATGAGTAAATCATATTTATGGAGTGAAGATGCTTACGAAACAAAAGTTATGTTAGGGTCTATTAATAAGCTAGTCTGTGATGCCCTGCAAGAAATTGCACCTGATGAAAGTACCACAGTAGAAGCATACGAAAAGGCTACTACACCTACAAGGAAAGCTGTTGTGGCTCTTAAGGATGCCCTATCTTTCGTCAAGCAGATTGAAGAAAAGTATGCCCATGTTGAATGTCCACAGGTAGGATTCCCAGACGAAGACTATAATGAAATGTTGGGTTCTGACGATAACCTTCCTTGGTAACGAAAGGAATTAAAATGAGTAACTTACATAACTTGCAATGGTATGAGATTCCCTGTAGCTGGCAGGTGTATGGAACTGTTGAAGTCGCCGCCAATAGTCTTGATGCTGCAATTGAAAAAGTAGAGGATGAGGGATTTCCTTTGCCTAGTAGAAGTAGCTACGTTGATGGTAGCTTTGAAGTTGATCGTGAAATTGCAGAGGAGTTGAACGAAGAATGAAACTCATATCATATATTTGCTATTGTCTTTGCGCAGGAATGTCGATCTTTTGCTTTTTAACTCTGGAAGATAAATCATACGCAAACTTTTTTGCAATTTGGTCCGTATCTAATTATCTAATCTACAAGGAGACTAATTAAATGACTGATAAAATGCCAGAGTATACCATCGAAAAGATGATCGAACTAGCAGCGTATGTAGTAGAGAGTGCGGACAGGGAATTTCTTGAAGAAGTGGTCTATAACTATCTTTTAGAAGGCTATGAGTCCAGTGAAGAATATTTCCAATATGATTGGGATGCCATGTTCGGGCCTCCTTATGAAGATGATTCAACTCCCGACTTAAAGATATTTAAGGATGAATCCTAAAATGATGCTTCATAAAGGTAATATGATTGAGAATTTTCAAACATGGTCACATAAGACAGTCCAACATGGATTTAAAAGTGTATATCACATCTCTTTTAATCACATGAAGCGGCCATACAACATTCTAGATATGCAGACTCTTGACGAGTTGGATTATCTGCTTGATACTATAGTAATTCCCGGCGACTATCAAGGATTGATACTCAGAAGTTCTAAAGGCTCGTTTGTAGTCGGAGCAAATGTCAAGGATTTTGTTTCGGCGCATGACGCACCAGATGAGGATATTGATAAAATACTAAAGAGGGGTCAGGATGTCTTTAACAAGATAGAAGACCTCAATATCCCAACCGTAGCTATCATGGGTGGAATAACTATGGGTGGAGGCTTAGAACTAGCTCTGGCTTGTAGTTCCAGAATCCTAATCAAGAACCCTGTGCCAGAAGACACACAATACACTACGCACCAACTAACCAAGCTGGCTCTCCCAGAAGTCAAGCTAGGACTGTTGCCTTCTTGGGGAGGCACTACACGGTTGCCCCGTATCATTAAGCCCACTAAAGCTATGGAGCTTATATGCTCAGGAAGAAACGTGGGTGAGTCAGAGGCTCTCAAGATTGGCCTTGTTGATGTAATAGTGGATAGACACAAAGCAGAAGACTGTGCGTATAATATAATAAACACTATTGACCACAGGGGCATTCAGGCTTCTAAGTGTGTTCCTCCAGATGTGGGGAAACTTACAATTATATTGGCTGGGGTGTATACGAAGTGGCTTATCGGTAGAAAGCAAAAGAAGATGTTTGGGGATAAAAACAAATACCCTTCACCTTATAGGGCATTGGAGACATTCAAAACCTGTCTTGGCTTGCATAGGCATACGTCCCAAGATGTAGAACGCAAGGCTTTTATACCGCTGGTTAAGTCTGACCAATGCAAGGAATTAGTAGGCAGGTTTCTTAGCGGGGAAAGGTGATGAAAAGTCGTGACTTCTATGAAGCGAAGCTATACATGGGGTCCGTAGACTACTCTACCAGAGAACAAGTATCTCAACATCAGGTAGAACTGTTCTGTGGGAAAGTTCATGAAGAATACGACATTGTTATACCCGTCAGGATAACTTCCACTACTTTTATTTCTGAGACTAATTATCAGGAAAGGGGATGGGAAATAGCTGCTATTAACTATCCTAAGTTTGACTTTTCTAGAAAACAAGTAAAGGAATTCATTATGCACCTAGCCGACCGCCTTTTAACAGAGTTCAATCAAAGGACGATATGTGTCGTGGATGACACAGACTATGGACTCGGCAAGAGTGTTACCATGCTGGAGAATGGCGATGACTAAATCTTTTGCAGAAACAGCTATGGAGTTAGGTGGCAAGAGCCAAGAAGAATCTGTCAGTATCGGGAAGATGGATACGGCAGACGATCAGGTTGAAGGCTTATTTGAAGACAAGCACCAAACTAAAAATAGTCCAGTCTATAAAGCAGTTTGGGATAGAGAGTTCCCCAGTAAACAGTTTTTTGAGTTTGATTTCCACAGACCGAATTCGCAGAAACTAATTAACTGTCTTTCTATCATTGAAGAATGTAAAAACGAAGGCACTCTATATGATGGTGTTAAGCTGAGTGAGCATCTCTTAAACGCCCTCTCTAAAGCTGGATACTTCGGACTGTTAGTGCCACTTCCAGATAAGCCAGCAATTTCTTTTTCTGAGTTTTCTTCATTCTTAACAGATGTTGCTAAACTTGAGCCTAGCGTAGCTGGAATGTGTTCAATCCACGGTTGTATAGGATCAGTAGATCCCGTTAGAACATTTGGAAATGACTATCAAAAAGATAAGTTTTTGCCGGGGCTATCTGATGGAACTTTTCTGTCTGCCTTTGCTCTTACTGAACCCTGTGCCGGATCAGACCTAACAGCACTAGAGACTCATGCTAAAATAGATGGAAACGATTACATTCTTAATGGAACCAAGTTATTCATTACTAACGTGCATTATGGAGGACTTGTTTCTGTTGTATGTCAGATAGATAATAAGCCCCAAGTGTTGTTAGTAGAGATTCCTGACGGCGATACTGACACATTTAGAATTGGACACTATAAAATTCATGCGCTTGCGAGATTAAATAATAACTCATTAATGTTCACGAATCATAGAGTTCCTAAAGAGAACTTAATACAGTTAGATAAGGGCGACGGTCTGACTGTAGCATATCATGGTTTAAACTTAGGTAGGATTTCTTTGTGTGCTAATGCATCTGGTTGTATGAAGACAATGCTGGAGTCAATGATTCCTTGGGCTAGATATAGGCAGACCTACGGACAACCTATTGCAAACAGGGAGCTAGTCCAAGAAAGAATAGGGCGGCTTGCGGGGTATGTCCTATCCTCCGACGCCCTTGTAGCTTGGTGTTCAGCGTTAATTGATAAGGGATACAGAGGCGAGTTAGAATGTATAATTGCAAAGACATTTGGCTCGGAATGTCAGAAGGAAGCGGCAATTGACTTGTGCATGAAGACTCATGGAGGAAGGTCTTTCTTAGGGGGACACCTCATAGGCGACAACATTCACGATCTTCTAGCTCCGCTTATTTATGAGGGCGAAGGAGATATGTTGAATATGGCATTTTTTAAAAGCCTAGTGAAAGAGCATGGTAAAACTTTCTTCGAGCCTGTTGGAAAACTTATGGCGCAACTTGGAAAGAGAAACCCCTCAGTCATAGACATTGTGAAGAATTATAAAACCTTCTTGCCCTATGTTAACTGGATGGCTAGGGAGGCAGTTCTTCCCAAAAGAGGTATACGTCCTATGGGGTTTAACAAAGACCTCGTAAGTCACGCTAAGTTTGCAATCAGAGGATTGCAGAAGTCCGCATGGGAGGTTAGCGCATTAATGAGGAGATACCAACTTGGTCTAGCCGATAGACAATGCAGGATGTCTATTCTATCAAGAAAAATTCAAAACCTCACAACTATTATGGTAACGGTTTGCTATGCTTTTTCTAAGGGAGATCAGCTAATCGCAGAAATAGCAAATGTATCGTGCGACAACCTCGTAAATAAGATAACCGGCAAGCATCCGACCGATTCTCAGATAAAGAAAAGTGTTGCACTAGGAAAGAAGATAAGTGAAAAAGAGATAGCTTCCTATGGTTCGGTGCTTATGAGGTACTAATGCTACTTTACGAGTTTAAACAGTATCATCCGAATAATTCTGGTGAGTCCACTTTGCCGAGGAAAGAAACTGAAACGAGAATTTATCTCGATGAAGAAACTACTGACATTATCTTTTATCAATATCTATTTGAGGGACCGAAGGTATTAGATATTAATTCAGTAACTATACCCATACGTCAACTAGCTAATCTTTCTAAGATGGCTTTAACGGCATATGCCTCTATCTGGATAAATTCTTACAACACTTCAGAAGGTAAGTAGAATGGAAAACTATAAAGTAGAGTGCATAGCTAACACAGGACTTCCTTATTTAGCTCATCCATTTGAAGTTTTTTTTGACAAGGAAGAAGCCATGTTTGACTTCATGGATATAGTCCCAGAGTCATACACCACTAAACATTATCAACGAGACAACAGAAACAGCAAATGGACGCTAATTGCAGAAATAGAAGGATGGAGAAAAGACTGCTGCAATGAATGATATGACCACGGCAGGTCTTCCCCCTTCTAGCTTTCTGAAAGAGGAAACCATGAATAGGCTTAAGAACACTATTTGTTATTTATGTGGAGCAATGGATCGCGTTGCCGATGGAGGCGTTGTATGGAGAAAAATGATTACTCCTTTATTGAAAAATATTGGAGTGGGAGTTCTTGATCCATCTGACAAGCCAACCGACTTTGCTCAGGAAGATCCTTCTTTCAGAGAAGATATAATCTCTTTCAAAGAGGAGGGCAGCTTTGATGAAGTAAAAGACTCCATGAGAGATATAGCTGCGATAGATTTAAGAATGGTTGATATAGCCCATTTTGTTATCATGTATATGGATATCAATGTTCATATGTGTGGATCATATCATGAAGCATTTACTGCGATCCAACAAAAAAAGCCCCTTTTAATAGTTTGTGAGCAAGGCAAAGAGAATGTTCCTAACTGGATGTTTGGGGTAATGCCGCACCAGCATATGTTTTCGGATTGGGCCAGTCTCATTCAGTACCTTCACGATGTTAGCTCTGGCTACGACAGGGAACATTATAATAGATGGAGATTTTTTAACTTTGAAAAGGTTTATGGAGAATAAGATATGGCTAGACACTCTAAAAGAAGATATACAGGACCACAAAAAAAAGAGGACTATCTGTATCCTAGTCGGTATGGCAGTCATGCATCAATGATTGACGAAGAAAAAACTTCTGAACTAACTGATGAAAAAATGGTTGTTCTAAAAGACGAACATGGGATGTATATTACATACAAGGATCGACTAGATAACGGTTTGGCAGACCCTAAACGGACCTATCCGCCTAGACCGCCCCTGACACAATGTAAGAAATAACGAATGTCTACGGAGAGCCGAAGATGTATATGCTAAGAATGGACAAGATAGATTTTGACCTCGTTGAAGAAGTGAAACCATCTTTTGACAATTTGCCAGAAACAGACCATAAAGACGGAAAGTACCGTCTTCGTAGGTACTCTGCTATTGAACTGCGGCACACGCTGCCGGGCATTGAAAAGTTTAAAGTGTTGCCCGTCTCCGACTTTACCCAAAGCTCAGAGTATAACAAGTTTCAAGGAGATGTGAAAAGAAATTTTGAAAACATAGAAGAAGAAACCCTAGCAAGTAAGGGCGTCGAGGAGATAGTTTATATGTTTAGGCACGTTAATGAACTATCTCCCGGCACACGGGTTGACATTCATCAAATGCGTGTTATAACACGATATCGCCTAGTATCGACTCCCGTGTCACCTGAAGGGGCGCATCAGGATGGCTATGACTGCATAGCCATGATTGGTATTGACAGACATAATATTTCTGGAGGAGAATTGTTAATTTCTTACACAAAAGATGGAGAGCCTTTTACTTCCATTCCTTTAGATTTGGGAGTTATAGCCTTTCTAGACGACAAAGCCTTATGGCATAATGCTTCACCATTAAGAGCAATCAACGATAATGAAAAAGGCTACATGGATGCCTTCATTTTAACTGCAAATAAGTAAGGACTAGAACTTATGACGAATCTATACCACAAAGACCTAACCCGCAATCACAAATCTTTAACTAGGGCAGAGCAAGCCGACCTATATCAGAAAATTCAAAACGGTGACACCGATTCTAAGCATACCGTAATCCATAGCTGCCTTCCACTTGTCATATCCATTGCGAAAAAGTTTAGGTACAACAATAAACATATTGATCTTGAAGACATGATTCAAGAAGGGAACATGGCTTTGATGAAAGCGGTGGATCGGTGGGATCTTGAGAAGGGGAGCATTACAACGGTTGCTACTTGGTATGTAAGGAACGCTTTGATAGATATGATTACCGACGCGAGATACAATATTAAGCACCCATACGCAATGTCTAGGAGGGCATCAGAAGAACTTAGAAAGATTAAAAATATAGACTCGACTGACATAGGCTATATTTCTAAAGAGACTGGCCTAACTCGCAAAAGAATTAAAAAGCTATTGTCCGTTTCCCCGCGAGGAACTACCAGAGTCAAGGTAGATACGACAAATCCTATTGTCAATTATGACACGCTCGATGAAGAGCAAGTTAATGAAAAGCCCTGTATGGCCGATCTTATATCCCTTATTAACGAAAATTTAATGGGAGATCAGAAAAGGATTTTCTGTCTTTGGGCTGGCGTGAACGCAAAAAAGATTGGACCGAAAGAAATCGCTCTTTCTTTGGGCAAGACAGAGAAGTATGTGTATGATAATATATACGGAGCAAAAAGAATACTATCACGCGCATCCAAGAGGTGATACATATGCCTAAATATTACATATCTGATGGAGCGGAGAAAACAGTGATAGAGGCCGACAGTCCTTTGCAAGCGTGTTTTAGAGCCATCAAACACAGATTTGAAGGAGTCCCCGTAAAGGGACACTATAAAATTTCAGAGCAGGGCTTTGATACTCATGATGATGATGTGGTTTTTTCATCGGACGAAGTTATCCATGCTCTAGTGGAATTGCTAAACAGGCAAAAGAAAAAGGGCGAAAACCCAAAAAACGACGAAGATGAGTGAAGGGAGGGGTTGACTTCTGCCGATACTACCCTATAATGGGGTAACACGAACGAAGAAAGCGTTTACATATCAGGAGATTAGGAATGAAGTCTACACAGGAACTAAAAACCGTAGTTCGATCTGGAGTTCAGAAGAAAACTGAATGTGGCATGGTGGTCAACGCGAAAGCGTTTGAGATGCTTGCACGTCAGTATTCTGATCCCATCAAGGCAATCTTGCAAGAGATTGGTGCTAACGCAGCAGATTCCCACATTCGAGCCGGTATTCCCAATCGGCAGTTCGATGTGAAGCTCCCCAACACTCTTGATCCGCATTTGCGTATCAGGGACTATGGCATTGGCATGACCAAGGATGTCATCTACGATGTTTACATCAACTACATGAAGTCCGATAAGACCTCTACCAATAGCGAGACTGGCTTCTTTGGAATTGGATCTAAAACTCCACTCGCCTATTCTGATTCGTTTAACATCAAGACCTACAATGATGGAACGATGACCCTCTACACTCTGGGTTACAATGAGCATTCTATTCCAGAACTCAACGAGTTTGCTTCTTACGAAACAAGCGAGGAGAATGGAGTAGAGATTTCTTTCTCAGTAAAACCAGATGACTTCAATGACTTTGCAGAAACAGCATCCAAGGTCTATACTTTCTTTGACACTGTTCCAAAGGTCACTGGAAATGGCTCTTTTTCTATCGTTGAATATGAAAGACTGATTAGCGGCGATAATTGGTTTATTATCAAGGACTCCTCTAGCTACGATTCATCCTATGTAGTAATGGGCAATATAGGCTATCCTATTAATCGTGAACAAATTATGGTCGAGTGGAATGACCATTACAATCATCTAATCCAGTCTGGCATTGTTGTAAGTGTAGACATTGGTGATATTTCTATCACTCCGTCTAGAGAGGCTCTGGAGTATAACGAAAAGACCATTCAGAAGATAAGAGATACTCTGGACGAGGTTAGGGACGACCTACAAGAACAATGTAGTAAGAAAGTAAACGAGTGCAAGAACGCTTGGCAAGCCAGAATTCTTTTGAATTCTATTCAGGGTAGTCTTGGATACAATGCTGGCAAACTTATTGGAGATGTAGAGTTCAAGGGAAAGAAGATCCCTCATGCTGCCGGTCCAGAAGTTGTTAGGAAATACTGGACTGAGCATCGGGTTAAATGTTCAAGACAACCTGAGAATGTTGTGCCTATCAACGGCAAGACCGTAGTTGTTATTAAAGACATCAAGAGTAAGTTTGATAGTCGCTCCAGACACTTTTGCCACGAGCATGGCAAGAACGTATATCTAGTCGTAGCTGAAACAGCAGCAGGAGTGATGAGAGAGCTTGGATGCTCTCCAGAAGACGAAGTTGTATACCTTGCTAGTGAACTTTCCGACCCTCCTGCTGGAACTTATAAGAGGGGAGGAAGTGGAGGTGCGCCTCTAAGGACTACTATTGATTGCTATAAGTTTAGTCCAGACAGAAATGGTGGCTGGCGACGAAACTATAAGTCTAGGTACTGGATCGAGACAGAAACTCTTAAGGAGGATTCAGAGGAGTTTATCTACGTCAAATTTCACAATTATCATATCACAACTGAAGGTAAAACTGTATCTCTAGAAAGTCAGGTCATCAGTGACTTGGAGGCTCTAGGAATTGACATACCGGATATCTATGCGGTCAAGTCAAAGGATATTAACAAACTTTCTAAAAAGAAAGGAGCAATCACTCTCAAGCGGTGGCTTCGCAAACAGTGTGAGCAGTTTGATAAGCCTGAGACGCTCTTGGCTATGACCAACTCTAATAGTCGGGAGGAAATTGACCATCTATCATCTTATCTGAAGATCATAAAGGATGGAACGAAGAAGATCGACTTCCTCGATAGTCCCTTCCAAAAGATGCTGGACTTTGTTAAGCTCACCTCTGAGGCTAAGATGAACACTCACGCCTTGCGAAGAATTGTAGCGATATCCGAATATCCTCTGGACCTTAAGGACTCTAAGAAAAATAACGCGGAGATAGTCAAACTGCAAACTAAACTTCAGAACAGGTACGGGTATGTTCTGGACAACTGCCTGTACGAACTCTCATACCGAGGAGATGCTGGAAAAGTAAACTCTTTTATTGAAGTGATTAACGCTATCGACTTTTACAAAGAAAACAAAGGAAACTAATCATGGCTAACGTGCCTTATATGATCTCTGGCGACGGTAACATTACCCTTATCCTCTTTGGCGAGCAATACTTTATCAACGTCGAAGATAGCCAGCACGCTAGGGTTATGGATGCCTTGCGTGAGAATGCTACTGAGGATGAACTTCTCACCCTTATCGACAAGGCTGTCGCGATTCAAGACTACACTTCTGAGTCTGGTCTTATCGAAGTTAAAGACGGCTGTGTCCTCTACGACGGTGAAGAAGTCCATAATAGTCTTACAGAAAGAATTCTCACCTTCATGGGAGAAGGACTTCCTGTGGAACCTCTGCTGAACTTCATGGAGAAGATGATGCAGAATCCCAGCTTTGCTGCCAGAAGAGAGTTGTTTGATTTTCTTGAGCATAAGAACCTTCCTCTCACTGAAGATGGAGACTTCCTTGCTTACAAGGCTGTCAAGCACGACTACAGCGACAAGTGGAGCGGTAGTTATGACAATAGCGTTGGAACTGTTGCCCAGATGAAGCGATTTTCTGTCGATGATGACAGGAATAATGGCTGCTCTGCTGGACTCCATGCAGGGACTCTGGAGTACGTCCAGTCCTACGGTAGCTTTCACGACTCGCCAGAGAGCGACCGTGTTATCATCGTTAAGATCAGTCCAGAGAACGTCGTAAGCGTTCCCCACTGTTCTGACTGTCAGAAACTTCGCACCTGCGAATACACTGTTGTCCGCGATTATGAAGGGGTTATGGAGTATAATCTCTACATGGACGATGGTGAAGAATGGCGATACGAAGAAGAAGACGAGTACGCCGAACACGGTGATCCATCTTGGAACTAGAGTTCTAGCGGGAATGGTGGAATAGGCAGACACAAGGGACTTAAAATCCCTTGCCCGATTGGGCGTGTGGGTTCGAGTCCCACTTCCCGTATTTCTTTAAGGAGATTATAATGAAAGATCTAGCCCCAAATATATTTCGCCAACGACTAATCATCGAGGGTCTAACGGAGTCCCGGCTACGACCTGCCTTTATGGTGGAGTACCTAGAGAGCCTGTCTAAAGAATTAGACATGGTTCCTCTCGGCACACCCTCTTGTTCACATCATGCTGAGTTTGGTTGGTGTTGTCATATGCACTGGATTACTAGCGGAGTTCATATGTATACATGGGAGAATTGCTCTCCCCTATTCTTCAGCGTTGATATATATACTTGCAAGCCTTTCGATGAAAAGGTTGCTGTTGAGTTCACTAAAAACTTTCTAGCAGGAACGCTTATCGAACTGGAGCATAGACCTGCGTAAGAAAGCCCTCGTAGCTCAACCGGATAGAGCAACGGTCTTCTAAACCGTAGGTTGCAGGTTCGAGTCCTGCCGAGGGTACATGGGGCTGTAGCTCAGTGGTTAGAGCGCCGTTCTTATAAAGCGGGAGTCGTGAGTTCGATTCTCACCAGCCCTACTTTTGAACATACCGTTAAAGAAAACCGTAACGAGGAAGGATATTGAAGATGCACAAGAATGAGGACTGGAAACACGACGCTAACAAGTTAGCCGAGGAACTACTTGAACTTGCCTCTGAGATAGTTAAGCAAGTTAATAAGCCACATAAAGACTATCACTCTAAAATTCAAGATGAGATAGCCGATGTGTCATACAGGCTCAACAACATGATAGAGTGGTATGACACAAAAGCTATGGCACAACGAATGGTTGATAAATGGGGAGTTGGCGAAGATGTCATTTGATTTTTTTGATACGGATGACAAGGCCGCTATCTTAGACTTCATCTACTGGTATGACATAGCAATGCGAAACAGCTTAGAGTATGAGTTTATGATTTCTTTTCTTAATAGCTATGAAAACGAACACGATATATATGACTCAATCGCTGATGCGGTTTGTGAGTGGGATCTTGCATAAATGAACAATGCAACATTTATTGAATATGATGTAAAGATAACTTTGGGATGTCCAAGGTGTGATTATATCTTTCAATATGTAAACTACAATATACCTACTGATTCGCCCACCTATCACACTTGCGGTAGCTGCGATACAAAACTGTTCGTTGCTCCAGCCTCTATCAAGGTTGAATTTAACAGCCTTATAACCAAAGAAGAACCCCTCATTGTCTCGAACGCTGAGATTATCAAAAAGGCCAAAGATACTGTCAGATCATATGGCTTTGACGCAAAGGAGGTAGCCGCAGCATTGGACAAAATCGACGCTAAGACTATGGACCTCGCCTCTCTTATTAAGGGCATACTCGCTAACCTAGAGTGAATCAAATGACGAATGACTTAAGACCTACTGACCTGTCTGGGATTCTAGGGCAAAAGCAGATTATGAAAGCTCTAGAGATAACTATAACAAGCGCAAAGAAGCGGTCTGCCTGTCTAGACCATATGCTGTTTTATGGTCCCCCCGGCACTGGCAAAACAACTCTCTCTAACGCGATTGCGGCAGAGATGAATTGCGGGATACAGATAGCTAACGGGGCGAACCTAAGAACTGTTAAAAGTCTCATTCCGTATGTTATGCGCATCAAGTCAGGAGAAATATTATTTATTGATGAAATCCATCGGATGACGAAGCTCGTTGAGGAATTCATGTATCCTATCATGGAAGACTTCAAAGTTGATATGTCCGTTGAGACAAAGGACATGATTGGAGAGACTATAAGTATTGACATTCCTCGATTCACCCTAATCGGAGCAACTACAGAATTTGGCTCTCTTTCCAAGCCCCTTATTGATAGATTCAAACATAAACATACCCTTGAGCTATATAATAATACAGACCTTCGACAAATAGTTGATGTTAATTCTGAAAAGTTAAACCTATCAATCTCCGAGGAGGGGTCTAATTTTGTAACAAAAATCTCCAGAGGAACGCCGAGGATCGCCAATGCGACACTCGAATGGTTACGCGACTACCAGATCGCGGAGGAGGTTCCGAGGCTCTCAGGGAGCCATGTGAGGGCCGCTATGGACATGAAAGGGGTTGACACAGAGGGGTTGACGGGCATGGACAGAAAATACTTAAAAGTTCTACAAAACAGCGCTCATCCCTTGGGAATTAATACGATTGTTTCACTAACGGACATCGACAGGCAGACAATTGAGGGTATAATTGAACCGTGGCTCCTACAAACCAACAAGATTACTAAAACCGGAAAGGGTCGCGTGGCAACTTGAACTTATTTGGTGTATATAGTGCATAGATACAGGGCAAAAACAAACAGGGTCGTTGACGGCGATACGGTAGATTTTGAAGTAGATCTTGGGTTCCATATTAGTATAAACATTAGGACTAGGCTATTGGGAGTGAACACGCCAGAACGGGGGCGTAAGGACTTCTCAAGAGCAACAGTAATGCTAAAGGATCTTTTATCTGATGCTTCAGATGATGAAGGTTATATCATAATTAAAACAGAAAAAACAGGTAAATATGGGAGATGGCTTGTGAGTATTGACGGTGTTAACGAAGCGTTGTCCGAGGTGTGGCCTTATGAGTAATATTGATAGGCAAATTACAAATATGGAAAATCATATATTTACCATAGAACTCGCAATGGAATCTGCAATGACAAGAAAGGAGCAAGAAGAATTAGGCCGAAAGCACAATAAGTTCAACAAGAAGTTAAGGAAACTTAAGCGTAAATCTTGCTCAGAGAATAGGGACACCTCAGAGAGAACGGGGGGGGACTGGCTATAGTCAAGGTAACGCTATAGCACCGGAGTTCGTGGTTCTATATTAAACATGGAGAAGGTTAGATGATTGATATAAGATTTGACAGAAGAAACTTTATGAAAGTGGGAGGTATTAGCACCGGCCTTGCCTCTCTAGGATTGTCAGATGACAATGTAGAGAATATTCCCAACAATGAAAAGTCAGTAGTCTGGTTATGGCTAGGCGGTGGAGCAACTCATATTGAGACATTCGATCCTAAGCCAATGGCTCCAGTGGAGGTAAGATCCACTACTGGTGCGGTTATGACCAATGGAGGCTTCCTCCTTGGTGGAAACTTTATTAAGATGGCTAGCAGGGGAGACAAGATTGCTGTAGTTAGATCGTTTGCTCACAGCAACTCTAGTCATAGAACTGGCACTCACTGGGTAATGACTGGGCATAACTCGACTGACAACACTCCACAGTCAATGCAACAAGAACCATCATACGGTTCTATCATGTCATCGGTATATGGAGCCAATCATCCTACAACCGGAATGCCCTCCTATGTCAGAGTCAATGGTATTTCTTTTGATGGCCCAGCTTGGTTAGGAGGTCAGTATAAGCCCTATGGAGCAAGTGGCGAAGGTGTTGAAAACCTTAAGACCAGAGTGGAGAACAATCGTTTTCTTCAACGTCGTGACTTAGTTGGTGGACTAGACAAGCTAAAGATTGAGAACGATCTGGAAATCTGGCCCGACTTGCGTAAGCAATCCTTTGGTCTTATTTTAGGCAAGGCTAGCGAAGCCTTCGATCTTAAGAAGGAACCAGAAGCCAACCGTAAGAAGTACGGCAAGGGGCTGGGAGAGCAAATGCTGCTGGCTCGCAGGTTGGTTCAGAACGGAACCAAGTTTGTAACCATTCATTACGGCGGATGGGATATGCATAGCAACATTGCGAAGTCCCTTAACGGCAGAATGCCCCCACTTGACCATGCCCTGTCTACTTTTATTGATGATTTGTATGACAGGGGTATGAGTAAGAATGTTCTGCTCGTAGTTACTGGTGAATTTGGACGCACCTATCGCGTTAATAAGAATGCTGGTAGAGATCACTGGGCGCAACTTAGCCCACTGATGTTTAGCGGTGGAGATTTTGAAATGGGTAGGGTAATCGGGGAATCTACGGCTAAGGCAGAAACTCCCAAGAGTGAACCCTTTGGGCCGAAAGATGTTACCGCTACTATGTTTGCCCACTTCGGTATTGATCCTCAATTGCAGAAGATTGATTTCGCTGGTCGTCCAAGATATTTCGTGGAGAGTGATGCGAAGGCAATTCTTTAAAAGGTGTACTTAAAATTTAAGGAGAAGTTCGACAATGAGAAAATTTATTACTATGTTGGTGGTTTTTGCCGCGTGTCTTGCTGCAACTACTGATGTTCAGGCAGAAGATAAGGATTCAAAAGTTAATGGATGGTCTGGGCATCGCACAATTATCCCATATCGCGCACCCGCTTATCCTCCACCTGCACCAACCATTCCCACTCCAAATCTTGATGGGTTTCACTTTCTGCCACACCTTTACATCGGGCCTAATGACAGAGGAGGCTTTGGAAGTAACTTTGGTCTAAGGTTTGGTAGATTTAGGTCTTATGGTTTTCGTCTTGGAGTTGACTTCTTTTAGAGGGGGAGAATGTGCATGAGTGATAGTGTTAAAATAAACGACTGGGTTCAAAGAACTGCAACGCCCCTACCGGGGAAGGAGCCTTTCGACTGATATCCTTGGTCTATTGCGCAGGTTGCGCAAATTGAGGAAGACGGTGTTCATGTTATGTTTTCATGTAAGTGTATGACTCATGACCTTTCTGATACTAAATACTGGTTCAACGGAGAATATGAACCTCTTGACCCTATGACCCTTGATGAAAAGCTAGATGCTCACGCCCTACACTGTCCTTTTAAAGTGAATTTCTCAGCAACATCTTTCCCCTCTAACAAAATTATTTTCCAAGCAACTACAGAGGACTACAAATGAAGCTCGAAAGAGGACAGAAGCGTTGCAAAAATTGCAAGGCCATTAATGCCGCTAGGCAACGCATCTGTACGAATTGTGACGAAGAGTTCAAGCTCAAGAAGACCCGTATAAAAAATGAGATTGTTAACTGGGAAGAATTACAGCCCGGAGATACCTTCAGGATCATTAACGGAACTGGCTCGTACTTTACTATACAGAGCGACTGTTGCTCGGGTAAAAAGGGTGAAAAGATCATGATGGGCCAGAAGGGAAAGTTTGAGGTGAAAGAGATTGTGGAAGACGGCATTAAGGCTCATGGACTCCCCCCTTACAATTTTGGAAGTAGCTTTGTGTATATGGGGGAAGATTTTTTTAACGAGGACTTGGGTATTCAAAGGACCGCCCATCGTATTGTAAAGATTAATGACATTAAAACTAGACATTGAGGAGTGTCAATATGGCCCTCAACGCCACAAGTAAGCCTGCGATCTCGTTTACTTTAACAATCACTGAAACCTCTTACATGAATAGTCAGGTGACGGAAAGTACCATAGGAGGAAAGTCGGACCTGACGTTTACTAACGGTGACGGAACGGGCCAAATCAATATGGGTTCCGCCATTAGTGGGAATTTGCCATCTGGAGGTGTTACATCGTATGACTTTACATCATTCCCAAAAGCCGTCTTTGGCAGTTCTATTAATCTAGACTTTTCATCGGGCATAAAGGGGATCACCGTTGTTAACAATTACAACATTCCCACGGGGTCAGGCGGAATTCCAATGGCAGTCGCAGACCTGCCCTATATCAATATTAATGCAACCGGATCTAACGCATTTACAGAGTTATTTAATGGCGAGTCTGGGAATATAAAAATCAACCCCCAAGGATCGTGGACATTTGTAGACTTTGTAGGCCGATTCCCAACTGCCTCCAACAAACTCGTCCATCTCGTAGATTCCGGCTCAGGTGTGCCTTACGAGATAACAATAATAGGCGTCACGGGATAATGTCGAAGGAAAAGAAGTGTCTCACCTCTTCTAGCTCTTTCCGAATTTTATTGATCGGGGAATCATGCAAGGATGAATACGTTTACGGAACTTGCGGACGTATATGCCCCGAAGCTGCCGCAATTTGCTTTAAAAGTAGCGGCGTGACCAAAAGCAGCGGAGGAATGACTGCTAATGTGCTTGCCAATATCCACTCCCTCTGCCCTTCCGCAGATGTTGATGTGGTTACAAATACTTCAGCGATAATAAAGAGAAGATTTGTTGATCTTAGATACAACACAATCGTTTTCAGAGAAGATGATTCCGACTTTTGTGAGAGAGGGGAATTTAGTGACATCTGTTTTAAAGAATACGATGCTATAGTAATTTCTGATTACTGTAAGGGATTTTTGACAGAGGAAGATATCCGATATATAAGTAGTCAGGGGCGCTCTGAGGCACCCCAGTTTATAGACACAAAGAAAACGCTAGGGCGATTTCTGAATAACATTGATTTTGTTAAGATTAATCAAGAAGAATATGACAGCAATGTCTCTAATCTAAAAGACATATTAGATTCTTGCAAAAATCTCATTGTAACCTGCGGACGCAATGGCGCAATTCATCACAGCAAGGGGAGTCTTGCCGTGCAATACGAGGCCGACAAGGTGGACGTAAGGGACGTGTGTGGTGCGGGAGACACCTTTTTAGCAGCCTTGGTGGTAGAATATCTTAACGAAGAAAACATTGAGTCTAGTATAAAATATGCGAACGAGATGGCCGCGAGAGTTGTGAGAAAGCTCGGAGTGTCAACCCCATAAAAGTGGACAGTAGATAGGGGAGAGTTAAAATTTTTCCTAAGAAAGTGTGGACCAATGGATGTTATGATATACTTCACATAGGTCACGTAAGACTGTTTGATTACGCCAAGTCACTAGGGGACATTCTTATCGTTGGGATAGACAGCGACAGGCGTGTCAAGGAACTTAAGGGGGAGGGCAGGCCAATAAATAGTCAGGAAGATCGTAAGGAAATGCTTCTTAGCAATCACAACATTGATGGCGTCTTTATTTTTGATTCTTCAGAAGAGCTTAGCCATCTAGTTAAAAGTAATGAAATTCATACGATGGTTGTTGGGGATGACTACAGGAGAAAGAAGGTAGTTGGCTCGGAACACGCTAAAGAGGTAGTGTTCTTTAAAAAAATTCAAGGGCTTTCAACTACAAATATTATAGGAAGGTGCCCACAATGAAAGTCTATGATTACTGCCCGTTTTTTAGCTCTGCCGAAAACGATTTATATGAAATTAGAATAAATGAGCATTGGGACTGTGTAGATAAGTTCATTATTATAGAGTCCGGAGAGACACATACGGGGTTCAAAAAGAGACCGAACTTTGACCATGAAAGATTTAGAAAGTACGCAGAGAAGCTGCTATACGTACATTTTGACACCTTTAAAGAGGAAATGGCAAAATACCCTACCCTCATAGACCACAAAATTAACAAAACTCGCGAAGGAACTCCTGCGGAACATGATTGGGCTAGAGATAATTTCCAAGGCAATTATATCGTTAAGGTTTTAGAAGACCTTGATGCCGACGACGAAGATATTGTGTATGGTAGCTCTCTGGATGAGATTATTTCCACAAAGTCTCTTGGAAAAGCAATAAAAATAGTGGGAAATAATAGGTCAGAGCTATTTAAGGCCAAGACGTCAGAGGGTCATGATAAAAACGGCTTACACATCACGAAGTGGGGCGAGTATAATGATTTGCATATTCCTCCACTGATGGGATTTTGGCTTAAGACATACGCTTATAAATTGAACCTTTTATGTCCTACCGTTATTCCTATGGCGAATATTACAACCTATGGCGCGTTAAAAACAATTTTACCCGCTACTCTCAGGCATCTAGCGATATATACTCATGATGCGATTGGCTCGTTTCACAATCCTGCTGGATGGCACTTCACTTGCTATGACAACACCCCTTTTGGAGGGGGGGTATATCAAAAATACTCTAGCTGGGCACATAGTAAAGATGATATTAATTTTTGTCGAGACCTTCCGAAATGTTGCGTTCATCATTTCAGAGAAGAGGTAGCAATTAGAGTATTTCAGGAGTTTAGCTTAGAAGTAGTTAAAGTTAAAAGAAAAACACATCCAAATTTTTTGTTGGATAATATAGATATGTTTAGCCGGGGTCTTTGGAATCCCCTTGGAGTTGATGGTAAAATAGACAGGGAAGAAGCGAAACGAAGAATGGCTGGCCTTCCCCCATCCCAGACTACGGTTAGTTGCGGGCCATCAGGCACTGAGGGTATAAGTTCTGCATTTGCCGAGCATGGGCCAGTAATCGAAAACGGACGCTGGAAGGAGCAACATCTTGGTTGATTTAAACCCCGAAATGCAGATTCTGGGAGCCTTAATTGACGTAACACACAACAAGAGGCTCCTGTTTTGCGTTCCCGAAAGCGCAGGAGATATTTTTTTGTCCACTAGCTTGCTGCCTTCCATGAAAGAAAACTACCCTGACTTTGACATTTACTTTGGATGTAACAGACAATTCCACGGCATCCTAAAGGGCAACCCCAATATATATAAAGTGCTCCCCTATATGTCAATTATGGAGAATGTATGGGTGATGGAGGGAGGAAGTGACTGGGGGGGATTTTTTGATGTCTCGATTATTGCAACTGTTTTGACCCAGAGATTTATCAACTATCATCACAACGGGATGGATGTGAGTTCTTTTAATTTTAGGAAGTAAGATGCACCAGCTTGAGACATGCGCCCTAGTTAGTGGCGCCAAGATAGGAAAATGCTTTATTCAAGAGGAGGAGATTGAGATTCCTCACGGGGAATATATCACATTCCACCCTCATCACGACAAGGGAACTGCGAGGCAATACGATCACTGGGGAAGGGTTATTGATTTAATTACTGACGAGCTTCCTAATATCCAAATGCTACAGATAGGGCAATCAAATGATACTCCATATCGTGATGACCTACATTGCGTAGATCCTAGCTTACTGGGCAACACGACTTACAACTCTTTGGCGTATGTCATAAAGAATAGCGTGCTACATTTAGGCTATGACAGCCTTGCCGTCCATCTAGCCTCGCACTACCAAAAAAAGATCGTCGCACTTTTTCCCCATTGGGCCAAGAGTAGCGGTCCATATTTTTCTAGACCAGAAGATGTCATTCTCTTCGAGCCAGATTTTTCAAAAATTAAACCCTGCTTTAGTTATGACGATCCCTACAGGCTGTTAAACACCATCGCTCCAGAAGATATTGCCAGAGCAACCATTCATTTATTGGGGAATTGAGCGTATAATATGGTGCGATCTTTCTATATATCCGTGGATATGGGAGATCTTGTTTACTCCCTCCTATTTTGTAAAATTCTTAACGTAGATACTATCTATGTAGATGGAGCGAGCAACGATGTGAAGTTCGATTGGGACTCAGCTAATTTTTTACTTCCTTTAATCAATAGTCAGGACTACATTAAGGCAGCCGAGTTATATGATGGTCAAGATTTTGATGTCAACTACGGATTGCACCCCACAGAAGAGCCGGTGATCGTAGGAACGAACCTCACGGCCTATCATGCGTCAAAATTCAATATCAACCAAGACGACAGCAGGCTTTATGAGCCGTGGCTTAGAGTTGGCGAACATCAAAACCCAATACTCGCCCATAAAAAGGTATTGATTAACAGGACAAGCAGATATCACGGAGATTACAGCTTTTATTCTAATTTTTTGAGATATGTTGATCCCGAATTTTTAGTATTCGCTGGATTAGAATCGGAATATTCAGATTTTTATCAACAGTTCGGCATAAGTATGGACTTTGTGAAAGCTACAGACGGACTAAGACTCGCTGAAATAATCAATGTGGTTCCAACATTTGTAGGCAACGAGTCCTTGATATGTGCGATTGCAAAGGGCCTTGGAAAGCATTGCTACGTCGAGTATGGCAGGATGGCTGCTAACTATATTTTCAATCGCCCAAATATCTTCTATTTTTAGGAATATATAGCTATGGCAGTTTACGACTGTTTTCCATTCTTTAACGAGAACGACCTTCTTGAGTTGCGACTCAACCAACATTGGGATTTCGTTGACAAGTTCATAATAACCGAAGCAGGAGAAACTCACACTGGATTAAAGAAACCCTTCAACTTTGATCACGATAGATTTAAAAAATACGAGTCTAAAATCAAATATGTTACGTTCAATAGTTTTGAAGAAGAAATTCAACGCAATTTGAACCTACTCGACGAGCACAGCGTCTCCGACAGAACATCAATTGGCCAACACACGGAGGACTGGATTAGGGACCACTTCCAAGGCAATTATCCAGTCAAAATACTGCGAGAATTGGAGGCTCAGGACGAAGACATCATCTACATTAGCGCCCTAGACGAAATTCTGAGCAACAAAGGCTTTACGAATGGTCTGCAAATTTTTGAGGACAAGGGCAAGCGATACCACCTGAGAATGTCTGGCATTCCGCTGTATAGAGAAGAGGCGCAGCCAGTAATGGTTAGGCCTATTTTTGGCTTTAAGCTCGACATGTATGCCTATAAATTCAATCTTTTTTCAACGGTCATATCTGGACCGGCAATGACCGAATGGCAAACTATGAGCAGGAACCTTCCCTCCACGACAAGAAGCTTGGCCTATGATACCCACGATCCGGTTGTAAATGCAGGATGGCACTTCACATTTTTAGACGATACGGATGGAGAAAAAATATTGGCTAAATATAAAAGCTGGGCACATTCCAGAGATCGTGACACATTAAACGACCTCTCGAATGCAGACTATTCAGCTGAAGAGTGCATGTATTTTGATATTCAGACAAAAGAGGAGGCTGTTGAGAGGATGCTGAGCATATACAAACCCAACAAAGTGGACATATCCGAAGACACTCATCCAATTTTTCTTGTAAATAACTTGGATCAGTATGGTGGCTATATTCTATGAATGATAGAATTTGCATATTGACAATGTATACGGAGGAGATTAAAGAACTCGGCGTTATAACTGTTGAATATAACAAACGAAGATACTGTGAAAAGCACGGATATTCTCTTGATATTAGAAAAGACCCCTCTAAATTCCACACGACTGCTGATTATGGAATGCCCCACTTCGGATATGAAAAAATAGGGGCGATTCTAGAACTCGTAAACAGCAATAAATATGAATGGATATTTTGGTGTGGCTCGGACACGATGATAACTAACTATGGTATAAAGCTCGAAGACCTAATTGATCCAGATTATCACTTTATTGTCCCTAATGATCTATGGGGCCTTAACACGGACTGCTTATTAGTCAGGGCCAGTTCCGAGGCCGCGACTTTTTTGAAAGAAGTTTACGGCACGTTCCATAAATACGTGGACGAGAATGGCGTAAATATAGATACGGGGGTAAGATTACCTGACGGCGGCGCGAGATCGTGGGCAGAGCAAGGGGCTATTAACGACCTCAAGGATAAATACAACGACATTATAAAGGTAGTGCCGCAAAAAACCATGAATTCATACCTCTACCAGATGTACCCTAGCCCTTGGCACCAGAGAGGGCTAGATTGCGATGGTAACGATGGCACATGGGCGCCGGGAGATTTTTTGTTGCACCTTCCCGGCATGCCAAATGAGGCTCGCTTGAACATAGTGATCAATCTTCTTAAAGAGGTAATAGGTGACGACCAATGACTAGGAAAGTATGGTATGCTCCCAATGGTTTTGAGGCATATGGAGAAGAAGAAATTAAAGCCGTCGAAGAGTGCCTTAGAGATGGCTGGCTTGCTGGATTTGGTAACAAGTCTCTCGAATTCGAGAGGAGAGTCGCAAATATTTTCGGCAAACAGTATGGGGTGTTTGTAAACTCAGGGTCTTCTGCGTGCTTGCTCGCCCTTGCCTCCCTAGACCTTCCGAGAGGAGCGGAAATTGTCACCCCTGCCTGCACATTTTCTACAACGGTCGCCCCCATGGTCCAGCTTGGCTATTCTCCTGTATTTTGCGACGTTGGCCTTACTTCGTATGTGCCCGAAGTGAAGGATGTCATAGAGTTAGTTTCTAAAAACACTAAGGCTATCATGATTCCTAATTTGATTGGAAACAAACCCGATTGGCCAAAACTTAGAGAAGCTCTTTCAACAATTGGCAGGGAAGATATCTATCTCATAGAGGATTCTGCTGATACTATCACACACACTCAGGAATCCGACATTTCCACCACTAGTTTTTACGCGAGTCATGTTATTACGGCGGGTGGGTCTGGAGGCATGGTCATGTTTAATGATGAAGCCCATCGAGACAGATGCCTCCAATATAGAGATTGGGGTCGCGTTGGCAACAACTCTGAACATGTTGACGATAGGTTCAATCATGAGATAGATGGAATTCCTTATGATTTTAAGTTTCTGTATGGAGTACTAGGGTATAATTTCAAGTGTTCTGAAATGAATGCTGCATTTGGATTAGTGCAGCTTGATAGGTTCGAAGATTTTAAAGCCGTCAGAAGGCGCAATATTGAGAGATATTTAGACAATCTCAAGGACTTGGGGAAGGTCTTATTGCCGGATGACAGCATCCAACCCAACTGGCTTGCAGTTCCACTTCAAACGGACGATAGACTGGGTCTTCTTACTTTCTTGGAGCAAAATGATATACAGACTAGAGTTACATTTGCAGGTAACGTTACACGGCATCCAGCATACAGACATTACCTGCAAGCCTTTGACAATGCTGATACAATCATGAAAAACGGGTTTTTGTTGGGTGCTCATCACGGAATGGAAGTAGAGGACGTGGACTACGTTTGTGAAAAAATCAAGGAATTCTGTGGGAAGTAAAAAGATGAAGGTGGTTTATGTAACAGGCTGCTTGGGCTTTATAGGCTCCTATGTAACCCGACAATGCCTAGATCTCGGATGGTATGTGCGAGGCATCGACAAGATGACCTACGCAGCCAACCAAGACCTATTAAAGGAGTTCGAAACCTACGACAATTTTGTCTTTGAGAAAATAGACATTAATGACATTGAGTTCTTATACGACTGCGACTATGTTATTAATACTGCTGCCGAAACCCACGTAGGCAACTCTATTGTTTGTAGCGACTGCTTTGTTAGTTCCAATATTAAAGGAGTGCACCATCTTCTTGAGCTAATACGCAACTTTAGACAAGAAGGAAAGGACGTTCCGGTATTATTTCATTTTAGTACGGATGAGGTTTATGGTGATATAGGATCGGGTAGTCATACAGAGGACGACCTCTTGATGCCATCTAATCCGTATTCAGCTACCAAGGCTTCAGCAGACATGCTCGTTCTTGCATGGGCTAGAACATACGGAATACCCTACATCTTATTAAGACCAACAAACAACTACGGGATAGGCCAATATATTGAAAAGCTTGTACCCAAGACCTGTAAGTATATTGGGTTGGGAAGAAAAATACCTCTCCACAACGATGGTTTGCCTGTAAGGAACTGGCTTCATGCTGACGACACCGCTTCCGCTGTTGTACAGATCATAAGTGCTGACGTAGTTAATGAAATCTATAACGTTGCCGGTGGGTTTGAACAGCAAAATATTGCTACCGTTACAAAAATATTAAGGGCTTATGACAAGCTCAACAAGCAAGAGTCTAATATTCAAGACTTCTTAGATCTATCTGCCTCCAGACCGGGGCAGGATGTTCGATATGCTTTAAACGACAGGAAGCTAAAGAACTTAGGCTGGTCTCCGAAGAGACACTTTGATTCAGAGATACAAAATATAGTAGATTATTACCGCGACAAATTTATTTGGTAAGGGTGGCATGATGCAAGACAGAGTCTTAATTATTTGTGAAATGGCAAACAACCACATGGGCGACGTTGCTCACGGCAAGTTAATGATTGAGCAATTCTCCAAGGTCGCAGATTCATACCGCGACACTTTTGACTTTGCTTGGAAGTTCCAGTTCAGAGACTTGGATACTTTCATTCACAAAGATTACGTTCGTCGAGACGACCTCAAGTATGTGAAAAGGTTTAAAGAGACCGACTTATCACAAGAACAGTTTATAGATCTCATGCGTCATGCTGAAAAGCACGGCTTCTGGACTATGTGTACGGCTTTTGACGAACCCTCAGTGGCACGCATTAGCGAAATGAATTTCGATATAGCAAAGGTAGCAAGCTGCTCCTTTACGGATTGGCCCCTACTTAACGAATTAATAAGCTTAGACATTCCCATTATCCTGTCTACTGCCGGGGCAACCACACAAGACATAGACAATGTTGTTAGCTTTATGCAGCATCGAAACAAGGACTTCTCCTTAATGCACTGTGTTGGACAGTACCCCACGGATGCCAGCAACTTACAGCTAAACCAAATAAGCCAGCTTATGGCCAGATATCCCGATGTAGGGGTGGGATATTCCACGCACGAACATCCGTCAGAAACTCGGGCTATCTCTATGGCGATAGCTAAGGGTGCTGCGCTTGCCGAAAAGCACGTTGCTGTAGAAACAGACCAATATCCTATCAATGCCTATTCAGTAACCCCAGAACAAATGGACAAGTGGCTTCGATCTGCAAGCGATGCTCTGGTAATGAATGGCTCTCTAGGGAAGCCGCAGCCTCGTGAACAGGAACTGTCTGACTTGGGGCAGTTTAAGCGAGGGGTATTTGTAAAAAGAAATATCCAAAGCGGAGAGACTATTACTAGAGATGATCTCTATTGCGCTTGGCCTAGTATCGAGGGGCAATTTTTAGCAAACTCCATGTCTAAGTATAGTTCGTTCACGGTCAATGAAGACCTACCAGAAGATAGCCCATTGCTAACTGCTAATGCAACCGTAGAAAATCGCAGAAACGATGTGTGGGATATAGTCCAAGACGTGAAAGGGTTTTTAAACGAGTCGAATGTGGTTTATCCTTCTCAAGCTGAATTAGAGATATCTCATCACTACGGTATAGATGATTTCTATGAGACGGGGATCTCAATGATTACGGTCGTCAATCGGGACTACTGCAAAAAGCTGATTGTTGTTCTTCCGAATCAAAACCATCCAGAGCAATACCATCTGAAAAAAGAAGAGACTTTTGTGGTTTTGCATGGAGAATTGGATTTGAAACTGTCTTCAATTAATTCAATTGCCAATAGCTGGCCAGAAAAAATCGAATCTCACCACTTGCTGAAGGTTGGTGATGTTATCACGATTGAACCAGAAGTGAGGCACGAATTTTCTAGTAAAAACGGGTGCGTTCTAGAAGAGGTGTCGTCCACCCACTATGTTGACGACTCATTCTACACTGACCCTTCTATCGTCGAGAACAGGAACAGGAAGACTTTTGTCTCCTATTGGAAATAAAATGAAAGTATCAGACTACATAGCCTCTAAGGTTGCCGAATATGTAGACCATGTCTTCTTGATATCTGGGGGCGGCTGCATACATTTGGTTGACTCTTTTTCTAAGTCTCCGATAAGCATGATTCCCACGCTACATGAACAGGGGGCGTCGATATGTGCCGAGTCTTATGGGCAGTATACCAATAGGCTCGGTGTTGCCCTCGTTACGACAGGGCCGGGAGCCACCAACGCTCTCACTGGAGTAGCTTCTGCTTGGCTCGACTCGATCCCCATGCTAATTATTTCAGGGCAGGTACAAAATAAAGACAGGGTGGGGAATAGGGGCGTAAGGCAGATTGGGTTTCAAGAAATCGACTCTGTTTCTATCTATAAGGGGGTCACAAAATGGGCAATTACGATAACTGATCCTCAAAATATTAGGTACTGTGTAGAAAAGGCTCTTTGGTTTGCAACGCATGGTCGCAAAGGGCCAGTTCTGCTGGACATCCCCTTAGACATTCAAGCTGCCGACATAGACCCTAGTAGTCAAGGGGGCTTTGAGGCACCCGAGTTTTTTGACACAGGAGGATACCCACCAAACTTAGAGTGCGTATCTGCCATTTTAGACGAGATGGACTCCGCAAAGAGGCCGATTGTTTTGGCTGGGAACGGAATTCGTCTGGCAGATGCGGTGCCCGAATTTTTAACCTTCATCCGTAACACGAACATTCCTGTCTTAACAACTTGGAAAGCAATGGACTTCCTAGAAGAAGAACATCCTCAATACGTTGGAAGACCCGGAGGGGTTGGGCAAAGAGGAGCCAATTTTAATCAACAGAATGCAGACTTCATCTTAACTATAGGAGCCAGACTAGATCATGGGCAACTCGCCTATCAACCACAATATTTTGCCAGAGAAGCTGTAAGATGTATAGTAGACATCGATAGGAACGAGATCGAAAAGCTAGGAATAGAAATCCACTATCCGGTTGATATGGATGCAAAAGTCTTTTTAAACGAAGCCAACCGGCTCTTAGCGGCAGACCCGTTATTGGTTGACCCGCTGCCTTCTGAGTGGTTATCTAATTGCAAAAGGCTATACGAAAAATACCCGGTGATCGAGCAGAAATATCTGGATAACGAAGGTCTCATAAATAATTATGCGTTTATTGAATATCTCTCAGAACTACTCCCACAAAACTCTCTACTTATACCGGGAAGCTCTGGAGCATGCAGTGAAGTCACCATGCAGGCATTTAAATGCAAGAAGGGAACTAGAGTTTACAACAGCGAGGGTCTTGGAGCCATGGGCTTTGGCATTCCAGCCGCTATCGGCGGCTGTCTAGCGAGCGGCAAAGAAACCATTTGCATAGATGGTGATGGAGGCTTTGTTATGAACATACAGGAACTTGAACTGACTCGAAGGTACAGCTTGCCAATTAAATTTTTTGTTCTCAATAACGACGGCTATGGCTCCATTAAGACAACTCAAAATACTCATTTTGGGGGACGGTTGGTAGCTAGCGACCCCTCAAGTGGGCTAACGCTCCCTTCCGTTGAGTTAAATGCAGCAGCATACAAAATACCCTATTTTAGAATAGAAACCCAGCAACACCTAAGAGAAGGCTTGAAGCAAGTATTGGCCAAGAAAGGCCCGGCTGTCTGTGAATTAATGGTTGATCCTAATCATGTCACCCTTCCCAAAGCCTCCGTGTTCAAGAAAGAGGACGGAAGCTTTTCAACAAGACCGATGGAAGATCTTTTCCCGTTCTTGGATAGGGAAGAGTTTCGAGAAAACTTAATGATAGAAGAGATTCCAGAATAAGGTAATGGTATGAATAAAAACATATAAATTCATGATTAATATTCTAATCACAGGTGCTAACGGCTTCATAGCCAAAAGCTTAAACGAGTCTCTAAGTTACCATTACGATATAAATATGTGTGACAGGCAGAAATTAGATCTGCTTGACTCTGATAAGGTTCTTGAATATATAAAACTGAATAACTTTGATGTTGTTATCCACGGAGCAACTTATGACGCTGCCCCAGAATTTTCAACGAAAGACCCGGATGCTGTTCTAGAAAACAATCTAAGGATGTTCTTTAATCTAGCCAGATGTAGTGACTATTTTGGTAAGATGATTTACTTTGGCTCTGGTGCAGAGTTTAGTCGCCCCCACTGGACCCCTCGTATGTCAGAAAATTATTTTGGCATACATGTCCCTGTCGATCAATACGGATATTCAAAATACTTGATGAACGAATACGCTTCGCTGAGTTCTAATATATACAACCTTAGACTATTTGGCCTGTTTGGTAAATATGACGACTGGAGATATCGTTTTATTTCTAATGCTTGCTGCAAGGCTGTGCTGGGGATGTCCATATCCATGAGACACAACTCTGTATTTGACTATCTGTATATAGACGACCTAATTTCCACCGTAGACTGGGCCATTAACAACATTCCCGAACACAAAGACTACAATGTATGTAGCGGGGAATCAATTTCTTATATGGCTCTGGCTAATTTAATTATAGAAGAGTCGGGGAAGAAACTGGAGATCATCGTTGAACAAGACGACACTAGCTATGAATACAGCGGAGACAATTCACGCCTCATCGCTGAAGCGGGGTTGGTTTTTACGGACATTCGATCCTCGATAAAAAAATTGTACAGGACGTATCTGCATAACAAAAGTATAATATCTAAGGAGCTATTTGTTTACTAATGAAAACCGCCATAGAACTTTTAGATAGGGCAGTGTCGTTATTTCGAAAAGAAGAGCCAGACACGGGCCTTCCACAAAAAATATTCCACTTCGTGAGCAGGTCTACGCCCATTGTGAATGTTGACTTGCTTATCAAGGATGAAACCGGCAGAATTCTTCTGTCTTGGAGGGATGACGAGTTTGCTGGGAGCGGGTGGCATATTCCCGGCGGCATTGTAAGATTTAAAGAAACCATGGAGGACAGGCTACTCAAGGTTGCAAACATTGAGATCGGAACTGAAGTAGAATACGATTCATCCCCGCTATGTTGCAAGGAAGTCTTTTTACCTCACGATACGAGAGGGCATTTTGTGTCGTTTTTATATAATTGCTTTTTGAGTAGCGATTTTGACCCCTCCAATTCGATGTTCGGCAAAACAGACGCAGGATTTTTACAATGGCATGAGGTGTGTCCCGATAATTTAGTGGAAGTCCAAAACATGTACCGGCCATATATAGAGGGGACATATTTTGCATAAGCATAAAACTATAGCAATCAGTGGCGGATTTGATCCTATTCATGTAGGGCATCTCCATATGATTAAAGAGGCTTCCAAGCACGGGAGTGTCATAGTTATTCTAAATAGTGACGCATGGCTAGAGCAAAAAAAGGGCTATGTGTTTATGCCCTTCAAAGAAAGGAAAGCAATCCTAGAAGAGTTTGAATCCGTTCATCACGTTGTTGAAGTGGACGACTCTGATGGCACAGTGTGTGCCGCTTTAGATCAATTACGCCCATGTTATTTCGGAAACGGGGGAGATAGAGTCTCTGATAATGTTCCAGAAGTGAAGTTCTGTAAAAGGTATAGTATTGGACTAGTGTGGAATCTTGGAGGAAGTAAGATTCAAAGCAGTAGCGAATTAGTCACTCATTCAAAAGACTATGACTACAAGGATAGAGATTTAAAAAAACACAACGACCCTTCCGATCCCTTTGAACTAGAACTAGGGGGTCAGGGGTAGTGAGCAAGCAGCTAGTGAAGTTCTGTAGGATATGCGGCAGCGCACTTTTCGAAGACCCTATTTTTGAACTTGATAACATGCCCAAAGCGGCACAGCATTTACCGTCAACTCCCGAAAAAGGAGTCAGGTTAGAGGTGTGTCAATGTTCTGGGTGTGGAGTCGTTCAATTAAACAATGAACCCGTCTCTTATTACAAAGAGGTCATCCGCGCCGTCGCATTTTCACAAGAAATGAAAGACTACAGGGTCTCCCAATTCAAAGCATTTGTTAAGGACTATGCTTTAGGTGGGAAAAGAGTTCTTGAAATAGGATGCGGAAATGGAGAATATTTAGAACTCATGAAGGACGCTGGTACAGACGCCTATGGAATTGAGTTCTCTCCAGACGCAGTAAGGCATTGCCAAGATCAAGGATTGCAAGTAGACCGGCAATATATAGAGAGGCCAGATGAGAAAGTTTTTTCTGAACCCTTTGATGCATTTTTTATATTGAACTTTTTTGAGCATCTTCCAGATCCTAATACTACACTCAAAACAATTTGGAATAATCTAGAAGAGGGCGCTGTCGGCCTAATAGAAGTTCCCAATTTTAACATGATGCTAGATAATGATCTTTTTTCTGAGTTTATAGGAGATCACTTATTCTATTTTACAAAAGAAACCCTAATATCAACGCTGAGTAGAAATGGCTTTGACATTGTGGAATGCAACTCTATATGGCATGATTACATTATATCAGTAACAGTGAGGAAAAGAAGCAGCCTAGACCTAAGTCGTTTTTATGAGCAAAAAAATAAAATCACATCGGCTTTACACGAATACATAGACAGGTATCCTGACCACACAGTAGCTATTTATGGAGCGGGACATCAATCTCTTGCGGTTATGGCCCTCTCTGATCTGGGTGGAAAAATCAAATATGTTGTTGATGATGCAACTTTTAAACAAGGTAGATATACGCCAGCAAGCAATATTCCTATAGTCGCTTCCAATGTGCTATTTGAAGATCTGTCAGTTGGAGGTATTCAGGCAATCATCGTGATGGCGGCAAGCTATTCAGATGAAGTTGCAACAAAATTAATAAAGTCGCAAGCCAACGCCTTGGATATTGCGATACTCAGACAAGATGGGTTAGAAATATATAACACTAACAGTAAAGGATAATTATGGCTAAACTTGATATGGTGGTTTTGAAGGAAGGCGAGGGAGACGTTCCTATGCCGGGGCAGGCAGTCTTAATGCACTATGAATTATGGGCTGGAGAAGGAGTAACCTCCTCCTTATATGATTATGGTAAAAAGGAATATGTAGACAGCATTTATTACAGCACGTATGACACGAGCATTCCCCTCTCAGGCCCTATTGAAATATGCATCGGGCAAAGAACGCCAAAGGACGAGGTTTATACTAAAAGAGATTCCATTCAGGGTCTGGATGATGCCCTACTCTCTATGAGGGTGGGAACCAAGTGTCAACTTTCTATACCGGCTGAATTGGCATACGGAGAAGAGGGGGCAAGCAGCTTCCATACTTTCCATGGGTACAGAACGCCTCCAAATAAAGAGATTAGGTGTAATATAGAGTTAGTGGACATTGTAGAGGAGTAAAGCATGGCAAAGAAGCAGGAATTTGTTTCCAACGTAACTGGGGAAGAGTGGTTTAAGCACAACACCCAGAGATGGACAACCGTAATTAATCAAGTCGGAATCATTATGGAGGATGAAATCCATGATGGTAAAAATGGTGAAAAGATAACTCTTAAAGCGGGCCAGCGCGTCATCATCGATGACATTCGAGGTCGCATCAAGCCGCAATACAGGGTTCTTGACGCGAATGGTAAGGTTTGGTTTGTATCGGCCCTTAATGTAAAGTTCGCTAAAGATGAAGAGCGGGAGGCAACGGCGGATCACTATCAATATAGAGGTGGAGTCAGGGTCGATAAAGGCTCTAGGCATGACGGCACGCCCCTAAATCCGCGATACACGGTGGATACTAGCACCGAAGAAGAGTATGCCGCAGCACGAGCTAAAGAAAAACAAGACAGACTTAAAGAAATGGAGGGGCTAGATAATGCCTAATTCACACAATGCTATGTTTCACAATCCGCTGGAGGGCAATCCTCATGACCCATCTCCTATGTGGTCAGATGATGAGCTTAAAGAGTTCACTGAGCAACTTGCAGCCGGAAAAGAATTCACCCCTGAAGAACTTGCCAAGATGAAAGAAGGCAAGGTCATGCAAGCGACTGGGGTGGGGGATGAGGGATTGCGTCAAAACTGGCTCAAAAATTATAAGCCACATGTTTATGATAAGATGATGAAGTTCCCAGAAAAGATTGCAAATGGGGAAAGCATTGCCATCATCCAATTTCAGTACGATTACTTGTGCAACTTCGATTGTGAGCATTGCTGCATTGATAAGTTTTATGTGCCTAAAGACTGGGAAAAGGCTAGTGGGAGACGCAAGTTTGAACTGGAAGACGTGCGTAGGCTTTCCCAAGAGTGTGACGAAATGGGGCTTGCCAATTTTGTTATCACTGGCGGTGAGCCTCTGATCATTAAAGAGTATGACCAACTCGTAGAAGCCATCGATCCTTCTAAGTTTTATTTAGTCACAGACTCCAATGGGTGGTTTTTAGATCACAAAAAGGCAAAGCATTTGAAGAAAATCGGAATTGATAAGGTGCAGCTAAGCCTTGATGGGGCTTCTGCGGAAGATCACGACACGTTTAGGCGTGCGCCGGGTTCTTGGGACCGTGTCATGACAGCCATTGACGCTTGCAAAGAAGCCGATCTGCATGTCATTTTATCCACTGTTATCTGGAAAGATAGAATCTACACAGAAGAATGGAAAAATTTCTTGGACTTTGCCAAGGAAAAGCAGGTCGGCACCTATGTTGTATACGCCAAGCCGGTGGGTGCATTTGAAAATGTGACTGATCAAATGATGACCGAAACAGAAGGTAAGATTTTACAACAGTTCGAGGAAGAGTACGACATCTTTACTCATATGACCCCATCTTACGGTAGGGACATCGGGTGTATTGCAGTTAAACGAATTTTGCCAGTTTCGCGGTATGGTGATATTATGCCGTGTCCTTACCAGCATGTGTCATTGGGCAACTTTTTTGAAGAACCCCTCAAGGACATTGTGGGTCGTGCATTAAACATGAAGTGGTTTGATCCGCGCAAGAATATGCCTTGCATTTGTGGCGTGGACAAGGGCTTTATTGAAAATGTGATTTCTGAATCTTATGGAGACTCCGAGGTTCCTGTAAGGTACGACAAGGTTCTCAACTCGGACGACTTCCTTGATAAGGGCAACATGGGAGACGTTAAAGACGGGACTGGCACTGGTAAAGAAAATGAAACGTGGCAGAATGCCCCGTTGATTACAGTTAAAGGCACTAAGATTAGACCATTTAATCCGGTGACGGACTCAATGGATCGTGCAACCTAAAAGGAGACATGAGATGATTTCGTTTACTGAAAAGGCTCTAGAGGTAATGAGGGAAGCTGCTCAAGAGGGCGGCATCATACGGGTTGCTGTTAAGGGAGGGGGCTGTTCAGGTTTTTTGTATCAGGTTAAAGTGGAAGACAATCCTCAAGAGAACGATAGCATTATAGAGTTTGAAGAAGGCGATCTTAAGGTTTGTATTGATCCGCAAAGTGCTTTCATGCTGGACGAGACAGTAGTGGATTATGAAACTAGCCTTGCTCAGTCTGGTTTTAAATTTGTTAACCCCAAAGCCGAGCGGTCCTGTGGATGCGGGCAGTCCTTTGGATGCTAAAAGAATAGTCGGATTTACATGCTCCTGCTTTGATTTACTTCATGCTGGACATGCGATCATGCTACGTGAAGCTAGAGAGCAATGCGATTTCTTAATCGTGGGGCTGCAAGTTGATCCTACGATAGATAGAGTCGATAAAAATAAGCCAATTCAAACCCTAGAAGAAAGACAAGAACAGTTAGAGGCCATTAAATATGTAGACGACGTACATATCTATAGCACAGAACGTGACCTCTACGAAGCCTTGAAGAAGATTAATCCTGATGTGAGATTCATAGGGGAAGACTGGAAAGATAAAAAATTTACGGGTCATGACTTACCAATCCCTATTATTTATACGAAGAGGTATGGGCATTCTACTAGCGAGCTTCGCCAAAGAATCTTTCAGGCAGAACAAAAGCAGGTGGGGGCCAAGAGCGACCTCCCAGCAGGTAAAAATTCTGGCAGAAAATACGTGCCGAAAGGGTGGGGATATGAAGATTGGCTTGTAAATAAGGAAGAATATTGTGGCAAATTGCTTTTCTTAAAAAAAGACAGGCAATTTAGCTGGCACTATCACGAGTTAAAAGATGAAACATTCTATGTTCACTCTGGTAAGGTTGAGTTGAAGTACGGGTTCGGAAATAACGTAAATCGGGGCGGTATAGAATGCCTTAGCAACCCAACCGAAATTGTAATCCTAGAGCCGGGGGACACCTTCCACGTACCCACAGGGCTACGCCATCAGGCTAAAGGTCTTTTAGACAGCTATATTTTTGAGTTCTCCACTACCCATTTTGACGAAGACTCCTACAGAATCATTAAGGGTGACTAATGACAGACCCAACCGGCATCCAGCCTGCACCTAAAGATATTATGCCATCATCTAGTCAGGCTGTAGAGAATTCTAGCAAGCTAACAGGGCAACAAAAGTTCTGGAGAGACTTTACAGACGATCTTTTATCTGAATTAGACACTGATAACGAGAGGCCCTGACCTCATTCTGGTGTATAATTTCAGGGAGAGACTACGCACTCAAAACAGGAGCAGATAATATGCCTCTTAAAAAATGTACTGTTGACGGAAAAGCCGGATACCAGTGGGGAGATGCCGGGAAATGTTATACCGGACGTGACGCAAAAAAGAAAGCGATTCGCCAAGGCGTAGCAGTAGAGGGACCGGAAAAGTTTTCCCGTATTGCCCAACTTGAAGAAACCATCTTTTCTGAATCCGAAATTGAAGCCGTGGCAGACACCATGCACGACTTGGGCTATGATGTTCGATCTATAACAGCGACTGCTTCCGCGTTACGCAGCCAAGCCATGTACGATGGATACAGGACCACTTCCATGGATTTAGATCGTGATGGCTATGGTCATTTTCATACCTTTAAAAGAGATGACACTGACACCTCTAGGGCTAGAACTAAATTTGGAGACATTATAATTGGTGCCCATGAGCATGCGATTGTTGACGGCAAAATCCAGCCTGCCGATGGCCATACGCACGAAATCAAAGACATTGGCCCCGGTGAGGGATGGGTGTACGAGGGCTGATAATGCGGTACAGTCTATTAGCAGAAGAAATTGCTGATTTTTTTTATTCAGATGAGGGCAGTGAAGGGAGTCGCGGATCGGTAGAATACTGGGGAAATGTGGAAGCCATAGAGGACATTATTGAGGACTTTATGCAAAACAAACTGACCCTTGGTGAGTAGAAACATGATAAGATCTTTGATTCTTCCCCTTTTGTTAATCTTTACTTTTTGCCCTGCGGCTGAAGCTAAGTTCTTAACACTTAACGATATTGGTGAGGCTTCCTGCCGAGTTCGAGTTAGGAACGCAGCCGGAAGCGGCACGTCGATATCGGAAGATAAAGAACACATTTATGTGTTGACAAATGCCCATGTGGTTGGGAATAATCAACGAGCTACATGTGAATTTTTTAGATATGGCCGTAAAACCGGCCTTATTCCGGGTGACGTAGTTTGGACATCCTACGACACTAGGACTGTTAATGACTTTGCTATTATTCGTATTAGGAAATCCTATTTTGGAAGATATCTCCCACGCATAGTTCCTCTTGCCCCTGCTGAACACGCCGTTCAGGAAAATGATTATATCGCATCTGCCGGATGCCCTCAAGCACGTTGGTTACAACTCTGGGAAGGCCACGCTCTTTCAAAAGCTTCTAGGAATCAAGTACTGTTCACGCCTCCTCCCCTCGGAGGGCAAAGCGGTTCTGGAGTGTACACGCTCATCAAGGGGCATACTTATTTATGCGCTATTCTTACTTGGAGAGTGGAGGAGGATATAGGAGGGGCTATTCATATAGGTAACTTCTTACGTGCCAGTAAAGGGGAGGCTTCTGCTGAAGAGTTCCAAAAGGTTCCTGCTAGCTGGAAACATATCAGCACCAAGACTGAAACTCCTACCAAGAACGTCCCCAAGGCTTGCTATGCGTTGGGTGAGAATGGCCTTTATTATATGCAAGAAAAGAGTGGGAGTGTAGGTAGCGGATTCCTTCAGTCGGTCATATTACCAACAGGGCATCGCCATATCAAAATTAAAAAGTGGAATTGCTGGCTTTGGTACGATGGGAAAAAATACTTCTTTGACAAGAGCGGTCCCTTTATCAAGTGTCCCGGTGGAATTTGCCCTCCTATTATAGACCCTCCTACGCCGACCCCTCCCAATGGAGACGGTGGTGATGGTGACAAAGATAACCCATACGGAATATTGCCTCCTAACTGGGAAGGTCACGAGGACAAGACTGAAGAGTATGAAAAAGCTATCGAAGATTTAAAAAAACAGGTTACAAATTTAAGTAAGGAGAAAAAGGACTTACTATCTCAGATGGAAAGTCTTAACACGGAAAAGAAAGACCTGTCCTCCAATATAGACAGCCTAAAGGAGACATTGGAAGAAAAAATTGCCACCCTATCTAATTTAAACAATAGGCTAGAAGATTTAAAATCTAAAGATGATAAGAACATTGAAGAGATAAACGGACTTAACGGACAGATTAACAGATTAAATAGTGATATTTCTTTGGGTTCACAGCAGGTTGAAGGATTGCAGGAATCCTTAGACAAAAAATCACAGATGTTAGACGGGCTGTTAGGAGACTATAATCAATTGGACGGAGAGGTTGAAGAGGTCAAAAGTCAGCGTAATCTGTTCGCTTGGCTTTTTGGGGGAACTAGCACGGGAGGAATTTTGCTGTGGTTGTTCTCATGGTACTGGAAGCTAAGAGGAAAAAGGAAGGCCAAAGATATGATTGAAGACAAGCTGGACCCGGAAAAAGTTACTGACGCAATTAACGACAAGATAGACCGAGTCCAAGAGGAGAAGCTTGGGCAAAACCATGCTCTCAACGGCATCGTGGACTATCTTCAAGAACGCCTTGAGTCTGTTATAGAAGACAAGATAGGCTCCCTCAGTCAGAGCTTACAGGATAGAATTGATAAGATTGAGGTTTCCGCTAAAGACATAGACGTTAGCATCTATAACACTATCGATGACAGAGATGAAGTTAAAACTTCTAGCGACACAGGCGGTGAGGAGATTCCCGTTATACAATCTCCGTCTGCAAAGGAGGCCCTTGACAATCAGGATAAAGATGGGGACCGCGCATCGTGCGCATGCGATGCAATCTTAGATTACATTAAACAGCCTTCCTTTCCGGCAGCTAGCAGTAGGATTAAAGAGTTTATAGACCTAAAGAGGTGTGATGGTGAACGGGTAGAAGAGTTGGCATTTTACGCTCATCTTTACAAAGAAGCCATTGACCTACTTAAAAGAAATTCTTTGATCGTCATCAAAGGCGGAAATCCAGACAAACTTCACGGACAAATTAAGGCAGGAGAAGCGCTGGAAGACCATGTACGCAACGAGTTTTTACGTAGAGTATCTAGTTCTACGATTAATCGCCATATTATATACCACGAAGCAATGATCGGCTTTCTATATAAGCAGGCCGTAGCCAAGCTAAAAAGAGGAGAGTTCAACGTTTTGGGGTATAAAGATATAGCAAAAGCAATAGAGCAATGGGTAAAGACTGAGTTCTTAAAACGAATGGGTTTCACCTTATAACCAATGGGAGACATTAAATGCCTGAATATCAAAATACTTTTAGAGGAGCCAACCTTGAATTTCCGAATTTGGGCGTTCACTTCATGTTGGCTGAAATCATCAAATTCAGAAAGCAGCTTACTGTGCGGCAAGAATTTCGTTCTCAATCTGGCTGGAATGATTCCCTGAATCGCTATATGATCACGGAGATCGAAAAGCTTGGCGATACGCTAGAAAACATCACGTATAATCCTGATGACCTGACACTGGAGGAGCTAGAGGCTCAAGCGTCTAATACCACCAGAAGCGTGGCTGACGATTACAACGACCTTGCCCTAACGCAAGACAATGTATTAATGCCAGTAGGCGTAAATCGTAGCATCGTATGGGATTTGACAGGGGCAGATTTAGATATCGCGCAGCTTGACCCCTCAAACTGTCCTAACGACGCAGCAAGATCGTTTGTTACAGCACTCGACAATGTTTTTGTTGAGTTGACTCGCTTGGACAGTAGGCATCAGCCATATTCTGTAACAAAGTACGAATCAGTTATGATAAGATCCCTTCTGAATGTGCTATACACCCTGAGCCAGAGGAAGGGTGGAGAAGCAAATAGGAGCGACATTCCTACCGGAACGCTTCCTTCAGATGAGGGTACTACTTTTGCTGGCTGAAGCTGGTCGTTAAGAAATCCTTAACTGTTTTGTAAGGAGGGGGTAGGGGTGTCGTCCTCTACCCTCTTTTTTTCTAAGGAGGGGCCATGAGCGATTACGTAAAGAACGTTTTAAGCCATAAAATTTACAATAAGATGCATAATGCAGACGGTCGTGGTCAGGAAGTGGCTATTGATCCTGCTACCATAGTATTAATTGCCAAAATATCTATGTCTATTATTAGTGCTATTAAAAATTGTAAAGACTCTGCCGAAGAAAGAGAAGGGGTTATTAGAAACCCCGGAATAGACACTGATGGTATTCTTAAATCTATCGTGCGTAAGAAGCTCGGTTGGTTTAAGTATTTCTTTATCGGGGCTAAAGTTATTAGGGCCATAAAGGAGATTGGATCAGAAGTAAAACACGATGAGCTTAACAGTTCAGGACTATTCGACGACTTGGGTGAAGATGGTCGTCGTAAATCGGGAGTATTTGATAATGGTCAAAGATACTACGAAATATAGAGAGGTGTCCCATGCTTCGCCGCCAGTTTCTATCGTGTTGCGCTTGCCTGTTAACCGGATGTGGCAATGTTAATAGCGCACCATCGAAGTCAAAACAAAAAATATGTTCGCATCCCGACGCCTTGTCGATATATAATACGTATGACAAGTGGGGAAAAACAGAACTCACTTATCATATGTTAGACAGAGACACCAGACACATGAAAGCAGAAGAATGGGACGCGGTATGGGTTGAGTCTTTTCGTTGCTGGTCAGAGGTGTGTCCTCTAACTTTCAAGCTCATTGGCACCGGATCAGCAGGATGGCAAAAAGCGGACATAGTTATTGATGTTAATAGAACCGCCGAAGGCTTTGGCTCAAAGGGAAACATTTTGGCTTGGGCAGAAATGCCTAATAGCTCCGACTGGGATGCGCAACTGTGGACTCAATTTGACAGGTCAGAGGACTGGGTTACAGAGAGAGACGATAGCAACGACGCTATTCTGCAAGGTGTTGCCGTTCATGAAATCGGACACCTTTTGGGGCTGGGACATTCCCAATACTTATCTTCTGTTATGTATCCGTACCACGTCTCAGACCTTATTATTGCCCCACAGGAATACGATATAAGAGCAATACAGACTCTGTATGGAGAGAAGTAATAATGGCTGTTACCAATAAGATCAAATTTTTCAATCAGGAAAAAACTACCGAGAGCGTTACCACTTCAGCAAGCTTTACTCTTCAGGGAACTATTCTGGATGCAGATAAGCTTACAGCTAATAACAGATACGTTATGGTAAGTTGGATTAACTGCAAAAGCCCCGGAACCAACGATGGTGGGAGCAAGCTTTCCTTTGAAGGAGGGGCCGGGGACATAACTGGGTCAGTGCAGCAACGTCACGACACCAACAGTGTAGGCATGGCTGTATCACATATAGGAGAATTCGTGGCGCCAGACCCTCCTGAGAATATTGGCATTTATAGAAAGAGAGTCGCCGGAAGTGCGGAAGAAGAGACGGCTTACGGACAATGCTTCGCAATAGATCTTTCCTTTTCAGGAGACAGCGGAAGCCTACAGGACGGCACTAATTATAGCAGCAGCACCACCACTTCCACCAGAACGGAAGCTCCCGGCGGGGTTTTCCACAGTCATACAGTAAATCACGGGGGATCAAATTTAATTTTAGCCTCTGCTAAAGTATTTGACAATACAGATACGGCCTTGATTGGCCTGTATCTAGACACCGTTCTTATTGCTAGCGGTTCCCGATTTACGCAAGACCCAGCAGACATTAAGGAGGTTGTATTTGCAGTAGCGCAGAATATAACTGCCGGTCAAAAAGTTGAGATTAAAAATATTGACAACGATGTTGTGAATGCTGACTACACCTATGTTTTTGCCCTTAATCTCGATAGCTCTCCAGCCGCCTCAGAAACTGGCAAGATGACTAGCTGGACGGACTATGGTTCTAGCGGAAGCTGGGGGAGCAAGGTCATGGATGGAAATGCACAACCTTCTTTCATCGTAGCTATGGGACGCCAAACCAACGCAGGTATTGCATCTGGAAGGCCAGCAGGGGTCTCCTTAAGGAACAACACCGCAGGCGAATGGATGCTATTTAATAGCAGACCCAGTGGCGATTTCAGCCCCTTGTATTTTCCAGCTACGAATTATGGACAGGACACGGGCCAGAAAGAAACTTCGGTAATTGTAGGGGTTGGCACCATCAGTGATACCGGCGAAATAGAATTGGTGACGATTTAAGATTTTTTGAGAATGACCCCTCCGCTTTAGGAAAAGGGGGGTATAATAGGGCATGGTCACAAGGGTTTTATAGGATCTAACAAAAAGGAAAAATATGAAAACCACAGAAACGACCGATTGGAACCTCCTTCTTTCGAACAAGTGTGCTGTAAAGACACTTAATAAGTTCGCAACAGGTGACGAGACAACGAAGGCGGTTACATCCTGCTTTACCAACACCCCAAAGGCAGGAGAATTTAGGAAGCTCGTCAGAAATCATGGAACCACATACGCTCGCAGGCTGACTAGAAAAGCCCTGCGTTACCGAGGTCTTTTGAAGTAGGAGATTTGAATGAGTGATCTTAATGAAGTTATCGTCAGCGGTCGTCTCACTAGAGACTGTGAACTTAGGCACACCCCGACTGGCACCGCTGTTACAGACGTTATTATTGCCTCGAACAGAATCTGGTCTAAAGACTCTGACAGGCAAGAGGAGACAACCTTTGTTGATGTTACTATTTGGGGGAAACAAGCCGAATCTCTCCATGAATATTTAGTAAAGGGCCGACACATCATGGTGGTCGGAAGACTCAAGCTAAATAAATGGGAAACTGAAGAGGGAGACAAGCGCAGTAAGCTCACCATGGTGGCGGAAAAGATTAATCTTACGCCGGGTGGCCGATCAAACGGTGGAACACAATCACCTTCTAAGTCAGAAAAAGTGACCACCGAAGCAGCCGAAGAAGTCCCCTTTTAAAGCCTAGAAACCCCTCTAGGAAACCTCAAGGCCCCTTATTTAGTTCGTGCTAGATAGGGGGTCTTGTTTGTAACACAAGGAATTACACATGCTTGAAATTATGCTTTTTGCCATAGCCGCTTATATGGGTTCTTATTTTGTAGAAGAGGAATAATGCAGATGCCGAATGTCATTAGACGAACTTTATTTTTGAAGTGGTGGCTGTTTATTAGTACGGCCATGGCGGCAGCCGCATATCTATATCTGACAGGGGTATTCCACCTTTTATGGGAGGGGGATGCTACAAAATTAAGCTTTATACTGCTGCCCCTCTTTATGTTCATGTCTATTTGGTGTGGGTATAAGACATGGACGCTTAGTGTCTTTTTAGATTCAAACAAGACAGATAAATATATCGTAGAAAAAATTGAGCACCTCATGGAGGTTGGATGGTTTACAAGCGATCTTTGCTTAAGTATTGGAATGATGGGGACAGTGATTGGATTTATCATGATGCTTTCTGGATTCTCGCAGGTAGACGTTGCTGATATGTCAACTGTTCAGGGAATGATCAAGGGGCTGGGCGTAGGAATGTCCACTGCGCTATATACTACTTTGACAGGACTTGTATGTAGCGCTCTCTTGAAAATTCAATACTTCAATCTCAGCCAAGCAATTGATAAAGTACGCAAATGAAAAGAAACTACCACACGGAACTCGCCTTCCTTGACCTTTTATTCAACACCCTATTATGCTTCGCTGCCCTGTTCGCCCTATCCTTTATTCTTATAAACCCTAGCAAGCAGAATAAAAACGTAGAGGCTAAAGCGGACTTCATTATCACCGTCACTTGGCCTGCCGACATGGACGATGATGTAGACACTTATGTTGAAGACCCCGCAGGTAACCTTGTGGCGTTTATGAGACGCGAAGAGGGGCTAATGCATTTAGACCGTGACGACGTAGGGTTTCGTTCTGACCGCATAGAAACAATCGCTGGGATTGTAGAGTTTAAAGAAAACCGTGAGGTCGTCACCCTAAGAGGGACTTTCGCTGGTGAATATGTAGTGAATGTTCACATGTATACAAAGAGAAGCGGGGGCATCCCCACCCCGGTGTCAATCAGGCTTGAGAAATTGACCCCTTTTAAAATTGCTGCGGTCAGGGAAGTTACCCTGACAGATACAATCACAGAAGACGGCAAAAAAGCAGGTGAAGAAAAAACCGCTTTCCGTTTCACTCTTAATAATAAAGGTGAAGTTATTGATGTAAACCATTTAGAAAAATCGCTGGCTCTTCGAACCCCACAAAACGCTCTACTGAATTGATTTAGGCGTATATATGACAATCTCATTAATGTTTTTAAGTATGGCCATTCTGATTTTATGGTTTATCATAGGGTCAAAAGGTCATTGGGGAATTAAGACTACGGTTATTGCCCTTACATTGTATCTTTGTGTTTCTATCGGGGCTGCATTGCCCGATTTCGCGGGGTGGCCATCGGTAGCACCGCTCCCGTCCAAATTTTTAGTCCACTGGCTAGTAGTCAAAGAGCCACCTAAAAAAACAAAGAAAGAAGGAGCTATTTATGTTTGGGCTACGTCGCTTTCCGACGATGCTGGGGAAAAGAGGAAGGGATGGTACAGATTTTTAATTCCATTCTCGTCTATTGATACTTCCGAACCCCGTGTATACAAAACTCCGTACTCCATAGATAGCCACAAAGAAGCCGATGGGATTGTTAATAGAATTAAAGACGGCAAAGTTGTCGTAGGGGAACGTGGAAAAGGGAAGGGTGGGGAAGGCAAAGGAAAGGACGGAAAGAATGGATCAGGCACAGAAGGAAGAGACGGCAACGGCGAAGGAAGTTTCAGCTTAAGCGAAGACGTGAACTTTCAAGATCTTCCTCCAGCCTCACTGCCAGATAAAAACTAAGGATTGTAGTATAATGAAAAAATTAAACCTCTTTACGCCCATTAGCAGCCTCGGGTACGGTGTGGTAGGGTTGAATCTTTTAAAATCGCTATCTGTGGACACGGAGATAGCATTATTTTTGATAGGAAATCTGGAAGGCACAGAGGAGGAGGTGGGCCTAGCCAAGGAAGCCATGGCAAGAGGAGATATATTTGAAGACTTTAGTGACGCCCCCTCTTTAAAAGTTTGGCATGAGTTTGCTCTAGCAGAACGTATTGGAGGAGGCCCCTCTTTTGCGTTTCCCTTTTTTGAAATTAACACGCTAGACAAGAGAAGGATTAATCATTTACTCTCTGTTGACGGAGTTCTAGTTGCGTCAGAATGGGCTAAGAATGTTATTAAAAATCATGCCTATCTACCTCCCCTCATAAGCGTCGTACCTCTAGGGGTAGACCTCTCGATCTTTACGCCGGGACCACACGAGACTACAGAGAATTGTGTGTTTTTGAATTGCGGGAAATGGGAAAAGCGTAAAGGTCACGATGTTCTTTTAGAGATGTTTAAAACCGCCTTTCCAGATGAAAATGATGTCGAACTCTGGATGATGTCTTCTAATCCGTTTTTATCAGAAGAGACTGGTCTAGCGAAGTTCCGTCACGAATGGGAGCGGTATTATCGAAGTGACTCTAGAGTGAGACTACTTGACAGGGTGCCGACGCACCATGAGGTTGCACAAGTTATGGCGTCTGCTAATTGCGGGATATTCCCAAGCCGAGCAGAAGGATGGAACTTAGAACTATTAGAAATGATGTCCATGGGCAAGCATGTCATCGCAACTAATTATTCTGCTCACACAGAATTTTGCAACGATCAAAACGCTAGTCTAATAGAAATTGAAGACTTAGAAAAGGCTGAAGACGGTATATTTTTTGACGGCGCTGTAGGTGAATGGGCTTCGTTAGAGGGGGCACCGTTTGATCAGGCCGTAGAACACATGCGTTCTTTTTATGAGTACTGGAAATCTGACAGGGAGCAGCAATACAACATGGAAGGTGTCGAAACAGCAAAACAATTAACATGGACGAAAACCGCCAGCAGGATTAAGGAAACTATCTATGGAAATCAGGATACGTCGTCTGTCTGAGAGCGCCATCATACCCACCAAAGCGAACAGTTCGGACGCTGGGTGGGACTTGTATGCGGCCGAGGACGCCATTATCGACCCGATGAATCGTGAATTGGTATCGACTCAAATAGCCATGGCTATTCCCGAAGGCTTTGTAGGCCTTATATGGGATAGGTCTGGCATGGCCGCTAAGAGAGGAGTTCACCGTTTTGCAGGAGTCATTGATAGTGGATATCGCGGAGAGATCAAGGTTTGCCTTTGGAACGCCTCTAACAAATACTGCATTGTAACTAAAGGAGAAAGGGTGGCGCAAATTCTTTTCCAGCAGGTTCCGTCTTTTACTTTGAAAGAGGTTTCTACTCTTGAAGAAACAGAGCGAGGAGAAGGAGGCTTTGGAAGTAGCGGGCTATGAAGATCAACAAGGATGTAAAGCTAGATTTTGATGACGTGCTGCTAGTTCCCCATAGAACAAAAACAGCGTCTCGTAAAAATGTAACCATCGAACGCAAGTTTCAATTTTATCATTCCACACGTCATTGGAATGGCACTCCGATAGTCGCTGCGAACATGGATACTACCGGGACGTTTGCCATGGGGGATGCCCTAATAAGGCATAATATGGTAACTTGCATTCATAAATATTACAATCTAGAAGAGCGTGTTGAAAAATTCACCTCTTACCCAATTGAAGGGGTGTGGTATAGCTTGGGAATTAAACACTCTGAATTTGAAGAACTGTGTCGCTTTGTTGAATCTACAGGCACTGTGCCTAATATCTGCATCGATGTTGCCAACGGCTATACCGAAAACTTTGTAGAATTTTGTGCCAAGGTACGAGACAATTTTAACGACACCCCCATAATCATGGCTGGAAACGTTTGCACCCCCGAGATGGTTCAGGAGCTAATACTACACGGGGGTGTTGATATTGTTAAAATAGGTATCGGCCCCGGTTCCGCATGCACCACACGCCTAAAGACGGGGGTGGGATATCCTCAATTTTCAGCCATTATAGAATGTTCACATGCCGCACATGGCCTTAAGAGCGAGGAAAGAAGAATGGGTCTTGTATGTGCTGATGGAGGATGTCGCACCGCAGCCGATGTTTGCAAAGCCTTCGCTGCAAATGCAGATTTTGTCATGCTGGGTGGGATGCTGGCAGGAACAGACGAATGCGAAGGGGAGTGGCAATATGAGGGATGGATTAGCTCTCCGTGTGGAATGAGAATACAAAAAGGGAATTCCTCAAAACCTAATCAAAAAAAGTCTCTTAAATTCTATGGGATGTCTTCTAAAAAAGCACAAGACAAACATGGAGAAGGGCTGAAGGACTATCGAAGTAGCGAAGGGCGTGTATTTGAAGTTCTCTACAAAGGCTCCGTAGACGGCATTATTCAGGATCTCTTAGGTGGTATTCGAAGTTGCTGTGCCTATATTGGTGCAACCTCCCTAAAAGATATGGCAAAATGTGCTGAATTCATACAAGTAAATCGGACCCACTTTGATCAATCCACATAGGGTTTGGGTGTATAATAGAGTGAGCCATTCTTTCCTGCCACAGAAGGGGTCTCCCCATGCTTAGCTTTATTCTAGAGAAATTTAAAAAGTGGCGTAGGGGGACTGGATTTTTAGCTCAAGACGACCCTCCTACTGTGCAAGACCAGACAGGCCAAGACGATCAAGACGAACCGCTGGAAAACCCATCTACAACGATAGTCGTGAATCTTAGAGAAGACGGAGAATTTACGGTAGCTTTAGACTTTATGAGAACGGGAGATGAGGTTTCTGATATTACAGGCACGATGCTCCACATGGTTAATTCAGGCCTTATGGCTGAATATTTTGTAGAAGCCTTGAATTTGTGGGCAGAAGAAAAGGAACAGAAGAAGTTTGTTTTGAAAATAGTGAAGCGTTGGAGGTCTCTATACGACGAAGTAAACGCGGAAGACAAAACAGTTCTTGCTCCATCCAAACTAGCAGTCGATCCGACAGATGTTTTTGGCTTGAGGCGTTTGCAACAGAAATGAAGAAGACTCAATTACCATTTTCTAATAATAACCACAAGAGGTGTTATTATGAGCCGTGTACCCGCCCCTAAAGGATACGATGTATACTGGGAAAAATGGATAGACGCTTTTGAAGAAGATCAAGAGGTCTCTTCTGACGAGACTGGCGAGACGGACGAAGAACCCTCGTATGAAACGTTTGAGTACGGTGACGAAGAAGAGGGCCATCTCAGCGAAGAAGACATATTTCAAGACTCAGTCTCACATATTCAAAGTATCGTAACTCCGTTTGGGATTCTTCCCATAACCGAACAAAATAGGGCAAGCACCTATTTTAAATTATGGGTAGGCCACTGTAATTTTAAGCTTACGGAAGATTTCTACAAAATTATAGGGCGTGAAGGTGGGGTGGAGGCTCTAGATATCCTTACTCCGTATAGATTTAGAATAGCGGTTGGTAAGATGTTTGTAGACAGGCATGTCATGAAGGCCGTGCGAGATAAAATGGTCTTATATGCAAGTGGCAAAACTGACGATGAATAAAAGAAACCGTCTTATCCCCATACCAAAGGCGGCGATTTCAGAAGTCCACGATTATGATGTCATAATATCTAGTCGTGAGATATTTTTAAGTGGTTACGACCGAGAGGAATATCTTGAAGTAGATTATAGAGTAGCTACGAGGTTTATTAAAAACCTAAGAGTATTAGAGAGTCTCAGTTCCGATCCAATAGTCATTCACCAATATAGCGCGGGGGGCGAATGGGAAAGCGGAATGGCTATATACGACGCCATACAGCATAGTGAGGCGTCTTTTGTTTTTATATGTCACGGACTGGCTGCCTCTATGGGGAGTATCATCCCACAGGCTGTCCACGGCAAGGGTGTCAGGCTAACGATGCCCAATTGTTACTGGTGTATCCATGAGGGTGAGCAGTCAATGGAGGGAACAGTCAAGCAAGTCCGGTCCTATTATGAATTCTGTAAACTTAGCGGGACGCGAATGTATGACATATACTCTGATGTCTGCTATGAGACGGGTGCATATTTCCAAGACATTCCTAAAGCCAAAGTTAAGGAGTTTGTAAAGCATAGGCTAGAGTCAAAGGAAGACTGGTGGCTAACCGCAGAAGATGCGGTTATATACGGGTTTGTTGATGGAATAATTGGTTCTGAAAATTACGAATCAATCTTAGATGCGCGGGATCATTTGGTGTAATACTATAGTATAGGGAAGGACTATTTCACATGTAAGGACTCAAAGGAAATTTATCGTCTCTGTAAAGAGAGGGTTTTATTATGGCGTTTATCACTAATATTACGACTACACCGGTTACTGGCAGCTATGGAGATAATGGGCTGCCCCTGTATGTTGACAATCGTCACGGAAATATTCGTGACGGGGGAACAATTGCAGATTCAACCAACTGGTCATCGTCTGCTTTAGGCGAAGGCAATCCTATTATTACCATCGTTTCTGGCGTTGGACCGGTCGAGGGAGCAGTCCCCGGCACTTTCAATCAGGGAACACAGGTAATGATGATTGCTTCGACCACTATTGCTGGAGAGTCTAGCACCGTTATGGAAGGTGGAGACTCCAACAGTGCCAACGTCGCTTATTCTCCGTTACAGTTAGATGTTCTTAGAACATATTTCTATAAGACGGCAGTACGGCAGGGCAACTGGAATATCTTCACCGGAGCGTTTAGTTCTGTCACTAACGCCGTGTCTGGCGCATACAACATCACCACAGCCGTCGATGACGCTGCTGGAATGCGTGCTGCCCAAACCGACGTTGCTGCTAATCCGTCTCAGGATACTCCGGGTCGCCTCGTCTTCCGCGATGGCAGTCCTGATCCTGTGCAGAGCGGATATCACGCACGGTATAACTGGTAATCTGATGTCATAATTACGAGGAGGGGGCCTTGGGAAGCCGAGGCCCCTTTTCTCACTTCCTTTTCCTTAGATAGTGAGAACCCAAATGGTAGCCATCGCCAAAGGTAATCCATACGTAAAGGATGTGATTTTTTTCTTAGCGGCAATTGTGGTTAGCATGTCAGGCTTTTGGATGATGACGGGAAGAGACCTTATTACTCGTGACGAGGCTAGGCTTCTAGTTCAACAACAAACAATAGCTATGCAAACTAAGCTAGAGCTATATCATGAGGCGTTGCTAGATCAAGAAGATAGAATCGCCAGACAGGAAGAAAAGCTACAGACAGTTTTAGAAAAAAATACTGAAGCTATTAATGCGCTTAAAGTCCAAATTGCTACTCTAAGCCAATCCCTAGAGATGCTCACGGGTAGAAAACCATGAATATACTACCGTATGCAGAAGCCCGACCTCTAATCCAAGAGGGTGACGTTCTCTTGTTTCGTGGCAAAGGGCTAATATCTTGGTTAATCAAAAGATATGGCAGCGGAGTTCACAGTCATGCAGCTATAGCCCATTGGGATGATGACAATTTAGGATGCGTTGAATTCAGAGAGTTCCGAGGGGGAAGGGCTGTTTCCCTAAAAACTCAGATTGAAACACATCCCAACAATATAGACGTTTTTAGAGCCGCTAACGTGATTCAATACGGGGATGAACGTTTTGAATTTACCAACGAAACGGCTAAAGCAGTTAGCAATATTATGATAGACCTGTCGGGACTCCCCTATGGGTGGAAAAATATCTGTAAATTGATAAAGCACTATTTACCATTCTGGCGACTGGCCAAGCAAAACGTCAAGGATGACGATCCTACAAATGTTTTTGTTTGCAGCACTGCCGTTGCGTATGCATATCGGAAAGCGTATTTGGACCCGGTGCCATATTTAGCAGACTCGGCTGTGATGCCATCAGACTTGGCAAGATCTTCCCTGTTTAGATATCAATTTACTATTCAAAAGGACTGGTATAGGAACTATTTATATGACGAATAAAAAATCCAAAAAACCCCTCCATTTTTACAGAACAACCTTCGATCCCATGATCGCTCGGCTGTATAATAATGTAGCTCAGGGGCGTAGCTGCCGACACTGCCACGGGAAAGGCTATTTCGTTTCTCAAGTGCCGCAGGATGACGCCACATCGCTTCGAAACGGGGAGCCTTATCAGAAAGTCCATTCGTATTGCCAATGTGTCCGGAGAAACATGAAGGACCAACTTAGGGAACAGTAATTCTGTGAAGGGTTAGGAGAGTGAAGGAAAAGTTTATAAGGAAATACATGGGCCTTGCCAAGGTCATTGCCAACGACCAAAACCCATGCCTATCAAGAAGGGTGGGGGTCGTTGTGGTAGACCCCTCTACTAATGGCATTGTGGGGGCCGGATATAACGGGCCTCCTGAAGGAACCCCGCACTGTAATGACGTAAAATTTTTAAAGGGGTTCTTTTGGCCTCAACTCACAGCCAGAGAGAGAGCACAACTCTGTATCAGAAGCGACACAATGGATAGTCAGGATGTTGACGTAACTTGCGAGTTTCTTTCGAAGTGTAATGAATGTCCTCGCAACATGCTAGGCTACTCTTCAGGAAAAAGAGCCGAACTATGTTCGTGCCAACATGCGGAACGCAATGCTCTTAATAAACTGCCCATTCCAGCCAACGGTCTTGTTATGTTCTGCTGGTGTGGAGTCCCCTGCATACAGTGCGCGGGGTCTATTATAAACGCGGCCATCAAAGAAGTTCACTGCTTGACAGAAAAAGATTATCACCCAACTTCTAGATGGCTTTTTGAGGAGGGTCGCACAGAACTTTTTGAACATGATATTGCAACATTGGAATTAAAATAATAAGCAACGGAGTTTGCTATGTCAGATAGATTTACTAATAGCTTTAGCTATGAAACATGGTATCAAAAGTATAAGTTCACCAACGATGAATGCGTAGAAGATACATGGCTCAGGGTAGCCAAAGACCTAGCATCAGTGGAAAAAAACCAAGAAGAGTGGACTGAAAAATTCTATGCGGCATTGGAAGACTTTAAGTTTGTCCCCGGAGGTCGCATCACCTCAAATGCAGGAACCTCATTAAAGGGTACTACCTATATTAATTGCTTCGTTGACGGATTTCAAGGTAAAGATCTCGATTCTATTGAAGGAATTTATGACACCTTATTACGTCAAGCTAAGATTCTTAAGAGCGAAGGCGGATACGGGTTTTGTGCTGACGTTCTGAGGCCCTGTGGCGCTCATATCGGAGGCATCGGGAACCAATCCCCCGGATCGGTTAAATTCTTAGAATTGTGGGATAAGTCTTCCGAGATTATCACGGCAGGCTCTGGCAAGCAATCAAGAAAAGGCCAGAAAAACTTCATCCGTAAGGGTGCGCAAATGGTCACTCTAAGTTGCTGGCATCCTGACGTAGTGGAATTCATTGAGGCTAAGAAAACTCCGGGGCGATTGTCTAAGTTTAATATGTCAGTTCTATGCACCGACGATCTCATGACCGCCGTTGCTATTGACCTTCCATGGAAGCTAGTTTTTCCAAACTATGAGGCCTTCCCTTCAGAATATAAAGAGCATTGGAATGGTGATATCCAAGCATGGCTCTCGCTGTTTGAAGATATCGATCATGAAGAATCCCCTTTAGTTACCTACCATGAGTTTGATTCTGCTCGTGAATTGTGGGATCTTATAATGCAAAATACGTACAACCGAAACGAACCGGGCGTTTTGTTTGTGGACAGTATGAATCGTATGAATAATTTGTATTATTGCGAATCGATTAATGCCACTAACCCATGCGGAGAACAGGCATTGCCTATTGGGGGAGTGTGCTTACTCGGCTCTATCAATCTGGTTCATTTCATCGATCCGGTCAAAAAGGACTGGAAGTATCGTGACTTGAAAGAGACTATTTTTACAGCCGTTAGATTTATGGACAACGTTAACGATAAAACATACGTGCCTCTAAAAACTCAAAAAGATAATCTGAAAAATAAAAGACGTGTCGGCTTAGGTGTTTTAGGCTATGGGTCCGCATTGCTAATGGCGCATGTCAAGTACGGTAGCAAAAAAGCACTAGAGATGACAGAAAGCTTAATGAAGTTTTTCACCAACGAGGCCTACAAGGCGTCCGCTCAAATTGCAAAAGAGAAGGGAACCTTCCCCCTTTACGATAAGGACCGGTACCTTAAGGGCGAGTTTATTAAAAGGCTCGACAGGAGCACCGTCAATTTAATTAAAGAGCACGGTGTTCGCAATTCTCATGTTACCTCCATACAACCCACGGGGAATAGCTCTTGTTTTGCCAACCTTGTAAGCGGTGGCTTAGAACCCCTCTTCATGCACGGGTATGTAAGAACCTCGATACAGCCTAATGCCCCGGAAGGGCTTTCTGTCCCAAAGGGCGTCGATTGGGAGAATAAAACTTTTGACTTACTACAAGTCCCAGACACTGGATTTAACTGGACTTGGGTAAAGGAAGGGGATGAGCACTTATTAGCCACGACCTTTGAAGATAAAACTTGGAAGTTTGACAGGACTCGGGGCTTACTGAAGGAAGAGTGGGTAGAAGATTATGGGGTTACTTATTTAAAGAATACGGATAGATGGAACCCAGAGGCAGGATGGGCCTCTTGCACCATGGATTTAGACGTTGACGCCCATGTGAATACGATGTCGATTTTCGCCCAATGGGTTGACTCTGCAATCTCCAAAACTATTAATTTGCGTAATGACTACTTATACGACGACTTTAAAAAGATCTACAATAAGGCTTGGGAAAATGGCATCAAGGGATTTACCACTTACAGGGCAGGAACCATGACATCTGTTTTGTCCGCTTCGTCATCTATCAACAACGCTCCATGCGGGGCATGTCATACAACGACCCCCTCCAAAAGGCCAAGAGAGCTACCCTGTGACGTGCATCATATCAAGGTCAAGGGGGAGCAATATTTTGTGTTTGTTGGAATACTAGACAATGATGTATATGAAGTATTTGCAGGCAAGAACGGCTTTATTGACAAGAAAGTTAAGTCTGGAACTATCGTGAAGCTCGGGAGGCCCAAGGGCGTCTACAAAGCCATGTTGGAAAATGGATTGGAACTCTCACCTATTAACGCTACTTGCACCGAAGAGGAAGACGCTCTGACGAGGATGACTTCCATGACTCTTCGGCACGGTGCGAATGTTCACATGGTAGTGCAACAATTAGAAAAGGTAAGAGGAGACATGACTTGTTTTGCAAAGAGTATGGCCAGAGCACTCAAGAAATATATACCGGATGGAACCAAGGAGGAAGGGGCGTGCCCCGAATGTGAAAGTAGGGAGTTGATACGTCAGGAAGGCTGCATTACTTGCACCCAATGTGCATGGTCTAAATGCGTGTAATTTTACTATATTAATCCTAAGATCATGCATAGAATTATACTTCATATTTGTTGTGCTCTGATCGTAGCAATTTCGGCAATAGATACTTATTGGCTGAGTAAAGCGAGAAGCTATATCGAGGAAGTGGAGCAAAACCCAATTGGCCAATACCTGATCTCTCTAGACAATGGAGACGTATCACTCTTTATTTTGTGCAAGTTCTTAGGAACCTATATCGCAGTAGCAGCAACGTATATAATCTACAAAAAATACCCCAAGCACGGGATGGTGACGGCAGTCTCCCTCGCCATTGCGCAGATTTGGTTGCTCCTGTACCTTTATTGTGGGCCGATTTCGAAACTCTGGGGGTAGAATTTAAGGGAAATAAACGATGCCAGAATATATATTTCGTTGCAATCATTGCGAGATTAATTTTTCACATACTTGCAGTATGTCAGAATTCACTAAGAGAAAATATTTTAGATGCCCAGAATGCCATAAAAAAGGAGAGCGAGATTTCTCTTTCGATGACATTGGAGGGTCGGTGACAAGGTCTTTATCTGAATGTAAAACCATAGGCCATTATGCAGAAAAACAATCTGCAAAATATAGCAAGCGGCAAATAGAAGATATGCAGGAAAGTTTTAAAACAAAGAAAACGTCGGGCATGGAACAGTTACCAGAAGGCATGAGCCGTATAGAAAAACCACAGGAAAGTACCCAGTGGGCACGTAAAGAGAAAAAGACAAGAGATATTAAGAGAAAGAGGAGATAACATGGCAAAAAAGAAAGATCCCAACGAAGGATTTCACGTCATAGATAAAAGTAAAAAAGGCAAGGAGCCTAAGCGAGTGGAGGTTATCTATACTGTCTCTGGTAAGCATGATTATCTAGAAGACAAGAAATATCCCGCAGTAAAATTAGACTCTAACGAAGCAAAAGAATCTGCCATTGCCCATGCTATGAAAATTACTATTGGTGCAAGAACCAAATATTACGCCAAGCGAGGCAAGCATGGACGGTTGTTTAATCCGGTAGGCATGTTTAGCGAAGGAATGGGTAGTAAGCGGATGCCCCATGCGGGGAGACCGGAGTGGAGATTCGTAGAAATTGGAGAAAGAGCATTTAGATTTTATAGAGACTTTTTAAGAACTAAAAATATTGCATACCTACATAATGCAGAAAGAGAGCTACTATGAAAAAGGGCAAGATTACAGAAGTAGAGATTTCCTGCCTTAAAGGAATGGCTATGGACAATGTCTCAGCAGAAGAAATGGCGAAACAACTTAACAGGAGCGTTGAGACGATTCAAAAGGAGCTAGATCGCATTAGCGACAAAGTTCTGAGGGATCAAATGCTTATTACAAAGACTGCCGGTGGCGTTCCCGGTGTTGCGGTCATGACCAAAGCAGGATCATTGCGAGCGGATGAGAATAAAAATGAGCCTCTCTCCACTACGATACCACGCAAGGGAGACCGTGGCGAATGGGTTCACAAGATTCGACCTGATGAAGAATAGAACAGAATCTAGACGTTACCCATCTCGCTATTCTCCAGATGTGGATGAAAATGGAGTTGCATGGATAACTGGCCGTCAATATATTGTAGAGATGGTATGTGAAAATAAAGCGGCTAAAGATATAAAGGAACTACCTCGCGGCTTCTATACCAAAGAGTTGCAGCTTTCAGATTGGCAGAAATTCTACAGGGAACAAATTAATAACCGTAGTCTAACAAAGCTTATTGACAAGCACGGTGTTGATAAAATCATTGCGTTCTTAAAAACCAACAAATATGTCATGAGTCTAAGGCCGAAATGGGTTCACGAGAAAATTGAAGAGTATACTTATGTAGAGCGCACAGCTAGTAAAGAAGAGCTATCTTATGATTTTCATAGCAAAGAAAACTTTACCAGTAATAACAAAAAGAGATCTATCATTTCCAAATTAGAGGAATTGGAATGACGAAGGATATCATTAAGGAATATGGGGACGTTATCCATGACCCGTCTTCGATAACCAATCAAGAACTAGAGATCATATCGGTTAGTCCCAAGATTGACATTGCCTTGGGTGGGGGCGTCCCCGAAGGCTCCCTTTTTATACTGACGGGTCCAGAAAAGGTCGGCAAGACAGTTACCGCCCTCACCTTTTGTGCCAACGCTCAAAGCCTTAAACGCAAAGTTTATTATGGCAACATTGAGGGACGGTTAAGAAAGAGAGATATAGAGGGGATTTCTGGCATTAATATGGACCCGGAGTATCTCGAAATCATAGGATCGACACAGGGTAATATACTTTCTGCTGAAAAATATCTTAGCATCTTTGACCAATTGATTCATACGCAGCCCGACTGCATATGTATTGTTGATTCCTTTTCGGCTCTCGCCAGCGATGCAGAACTGACGGGGGATTTAAGCGACCAACAAGTAATGAGCGTTCAAAAGGTGTTGGCTAAATTCTGTAGGAGAATTTCTAACGTGCTCCCTATCAATAAAGTTACGGTTGTTGGGATCACGCATCTAATGGCTAATGTCAACAAGTTCGGAAGAGGCAAAACTAAGGTAGAAAAATCGGGAACCGCCTTAAAATATCAGGTTGATGTTAAGCTGCACGCTACGCACATCACTCCCATATTACAGGGAGAGACTCAAATTGGTCAGACCGTGCATTGGCAAGTTGTTACCTCTGCTATTGGCCCTCCGGGGCAGAAAGTGACCAGTCATATTAAATATGGCCGAGGTATCTGGAAGGAGATGGAGCTTGCGGATCTGCTTGTAGATTTCGGCTTAGTGCAAAAAAGCGGATCTTGGCTCACCCTCCCAAACGAGGAAAAGCTACAGGGAAAGAATAATTTAGCTGCGTACCTAGAGGAAAACCCAAACGAGTATATCAAATTTGAAAATGACATTTTTTCTATGATTGGAATTGAAAGGTAAGACAATGATAAAGACAATTTTTACGGCTGCGTTAATTTTCTTGGCAAGTACCGTTAATGTGGTTGCTGAAGATCCGGTTGTTACTTTGGGGCCACCCGCAACTAATGGAAAAGAAGCACCAGAGTCAATTGCCGCAAGACTATATCAACACCTACAGGACGTTTCTGTTACTGTCAAGACACAGAGCGGGGAAGGCTCTGGCGTTATCGTAACACGAGAAGTCGAAGTTTCCCCGAACGTCAAACAGAAGGTTAATTTTGTGTGGACAGCAGCCCACGTTGTAGATGGGCTTCGCTCTGTTAGAACGATTATCAAGGATGGGCAATCTAGAAAAGTGGTTGAGTTCAAAGATGCTCAAATCGTTCAGGAGTTAGTCGAAGACGGTCGTCGCGTTGGCGAAATGAAGATGGAAGCCAAGGTGATCAAATACAGTGATTCTGAGAACGGCGAAGACTTGGCCCTTTTGATGATTCGGAAGAAGGGCTTTATCGATAAGTCCGTCACCTTCTATAAGGGCAAAGGTAGGCCAGTTGCTATTGGCACTGAACTATACCACGTCGGCTCATTACTAGGTCAAACTGGCTCGAATTCGATGACGAGAGGAATTTGCTCTCAAGTTGGAAGAGTTCTTGACTTGGGGAATGGAGATGGAGTAGTCTTTGATCAAACTACAGTGACTGCGTTTCCGGGGTCCAGCGGCGGCGGGGTTTTCCTGAGCGAAAGGTCTGGTGAAAAGGCTGGCCAGTACATGGGGATGCTCGTTCGTGGTGCTGGAGAAACTTTTAATCTTATTGTTCCAATTCGCAGAATGAGGAGCTATGCTACAAAAGAAGGCATCTTGTGGGCTATTGATACAGACGTTAAGATTCCTTCTATCAAAGAAATTACTTCCATGCCTGCTGAAGGCCCAAAATCTACACCCAGCCCCGGAACCAAGGCTACTAAAGATACTGTTAAATTCCCCGTCCTTCCCCTGAGAAAAGAAGAGAATGAAGACTAGGAGTTTAGACGGAGGTATCCATAAATGGAAGATTGAGAGCAGCTTGATCCGGGGAAACGAGGAAAGACCCCGATCTAAGCTACATCTAGCTGCTCGCTCTCTTCTAAAAGAGATATATCCAACGTTACAAATCTGCGAAGAGATACCGGTTCGTATCAGGCGTGACAAAAAGGCAATCATTGATTTTTATATCAATACGATCAAGACTGTAATCGAAGTTCATGGAGAGCAACATTATAAATTTAACTCTCTATATCATACTTGCGCTCAAGACTTTTTAAACCAAAAGAAAAGAGATTCTGAACTTATAGATTGGTGCATTCTTAATAATTTGAATTATGTAGAGTTGCCATTCAACGAAAATAGGAAGCAATGGAAAATAAGAATTCAGCCAAAGAGCAGCTAGAAAAACTGGACTCTGTTTTAGACGAATATGAATCTTCCCTAGGGATTCCTGTATTTAATAGCGATTTTTATGATGACACCGCAAAAAACTATTTACAGCTATCTCGTAACCAAATAGAAAAGCTTACTCCTGAGCAATGCGCAGAGGCAGCCCTCCTTTTAGCTTCTCTATCCTTCCATTTACAAAGAAGCTATAATCGGGAAATAGCAAGAGTTAATTGGGCAGACCAAGTTCTGAAGAGCGCAGTTGCTGGTAGAGAGCAGCAATACAGGGGGTCATGGGAAAGTCAGTTCAATCAGGCAGTCGGAGAAGACAGTTATACTAGAAAGGTCTTGACCATAAAAAGGTACGCCCAGCAAAGAGCCGACCGCGTGAATTATCTATCCTCTTCAGTTAAGAACATCGGTGATATCTTTCTTAGTGTTCAAAGATCAAAGGCGTTTAAAAATGGATAATCAAGACCCCAAAGACCTTCAACAGATAATTGATTTGTTATCTGCCGAACAATTAGAGGGCTTAAAAAAGATTCTTTCTTCAGGGTCAAAGAAGCCTAAGAAAAAAAGGAGAGGGAGGGGTAAGCGAAAAAAAACTCAGGCACCTCCATCGGCAAAGGCTGGAAATAAGCCCCCCTTTCTTGACGGCATTTCGCTCACTCCTGACGAACAGAAAGAAATGATCGAGGCTTCTCAATTTGACAAAGAGAAAGGGCTTGACAGGCCGAAAGATGGTGGTATAATCCCACAGGCTCCTTCTTTCCAGAAGGTTCCTATTCAGTGCAGAATCTGCGGCAAATCATTTGAAGTTTCCGCAGCGCTGATACCTCCCGAAAAAGACAGGTTTAAATGTAACAAATGTTCATGTAGTGCAGGTTAAAAAATAAGGAGAAAAAAAATGAGTGTCAAAGCTAAGACGTTAACTACCCTCTGCTTTATCTTTACCGCAGCAATATCAGTAACGGCGGGTTATTTTTATGGTTCTCTGGAACGAACACGGATTGACTCCGAGCGAGTCGCCCAAGAACAACAAGCAGCGTTTGAAGAGGCCTCTACTGAGGAACTGAATTCAATTTACCGATTACTAACCGCTGCCGCTTTCACCAATCGAACCAATATGAATCTGTCAGCGAAGACTAATCATTATATTACTCATCCGCAAGGCAAAGAGGGTCATCGCCCCAGTGTTGCTTGCGACCAATGCTGGGAGCACCTTGAAAACGTAGTCAAAAACATGCCCCAAATGGACGATGCTAACGAAGCCTATTTTAACGCTTTCTATCGAAAGCCTTACGAACAACTTAAGAAGATGCGAAAGGAAAACAAGAAATGATACTGTCGGATGCGCCTGCTGAACGAGCGATACTCGCTGGAATTTGCCGATACGGCTCAGAGGCTTACTATGATGTTGTGGATCTAATTGATCCGAATAGTTTTACTATTGATTCAAACTCTATGATATATACTTGCCTTAAGCATATCATGGATAAAGACAGTGGCATTTCTATAGATCTGCCAACCATTCTGTCTTCAGCAAAAGAGATAGGGCTGCATGACCTCGTTTCTGACAAACAGGAAGTGCAACATCTATCTGCTATTATGAAATTCCCGGTACTCTTGGACAATGTTCGCAAGATGGCAGCCAAGGTTCGGAAGCTCCAGATAGCTCGGATGATGCATGATCAACTGGAAGCCACGAAGGAAAAATATTCTGGAGTAACGGGCAATGAACCCATATCGCAGATACTGGGCATTGCTGAAGAATCTATTTTTGATTTTACATCACTGATCAATGACAATGATGACGCTCCTCAAAAAGTTTTTATTGACGTTGAAGACAGACTTGATGATCTCGCTGAAAGCCCTCTCGACCAAGTGGGGATTCCTACAGGATTCGACAGGTATGATTTTGCTATCGGGGGCGGTTTACGGCGTGGAACCGTGAATGTAGTAGGGGCTAGGCCTAAAGTTGGTAAGACCCTCTTTGCCGAGAATGCTGGTGTTTACATAGCCCGCACTCTTGGTATCCCAGTGCTAAACTTAGACACTGAAATGATGAGAAAAGACCATCAGGATCGCGGAATGGCAATGCTTACTGAGATCTCAATCAACGATATCGAAACTGGCAAGTTTGCTTCTAACAGTTATAAAAACCAAAAGATACGCGAGTCTGCTAAGGCTGTCAAGGACATCCCCTATTACCATAAATCTATTGGAGGAAAACCATTTGAGGACCAGCTATCCATTATGCGAAGGTGGATTGCTAAAGAAGTAGGCATTAATAACGAGGGTAGGGCAAACGACTGCGTAGTTATTTATGACTATTTAAAAATCATGGAGTCATCAGATATCAAAGGAGACATGAAGGAATATCAGCTACTGGGCTTCCTGATGACATCCTTGCATAACTTCGCCATCAGATACGAAGTTCCGATTCTAGCCTTTGTGCAGCTTAACAGGGATGGTATTAACAAAGAGTCTACCGATACCGCTAGCGGCTCGGATAGGATTATCTGGCTGTGCTCTAATTTTAGTATTTATAAAGCCAAGTCTGACGAAGAGGTCGCGAAAGATGGCCCTGAAAATGGTAATCGCAAGTTAGTCCCGGTCATTGCAAGACATGGGGAAGGTCTAGCTGATAAAGACTATATTAACATTAACATGATCGGTAAATACGGAAAGATAGTAGAGGGCAAAACTGCCTTTGAGCTAGAAGATGGCACCGATTTTGTAGAAGACGAGGGTCAATTGGAAAATGACAATGACGACATACCCTTCGCGTGAGTCTCACAAATACAACGATCAGGCAAAACTAAACGCCCTGACCGCGCTGGCGGTGCAAAATATAGAGAGGATATACGGCTATTTTGGAACAGAGATCTCTTACAGGAATGACATACTGATTAAGTCTTCCTGCTTTACTCACGGGGGCGACAATCCAACCGCGCTAAACCTTTACTATAACGGAGACATTCGTGTTCACTACAAATGCAGAACCCATCAGTGTGAAGACCTTTTTGGCTCTTCGTTGATTAGCCTTGTAAGAGGAGGTCTTTCTAGAACACGATATAAGTGGAAAATTAATGGAGATAGAGAAGCCACGTTTAACGAGACTGTAGATTTCCTTTTAAAGATTACTGATCAAAATTTTGATAGCTTAAGTTCAGAACACACTAGTATTGATGGAGATAAGTTACAGTTTTCTTCTTTAATTAATGGCTTTATGATGCCTGAAAATGCCCTAACTGGTATCCGCAGGGATTTTTATAGAAGCAAAGTAGAAATACCATCATCATATTATTTGCAAAGAGGATACTCCATTGAGGTTCTTGACAAGTACGATGTTGGAACGTGCAAAAGGCCTAGGAAGGCTCTTTACCAAAGGGCGGTTGCTCCTGTCTACGACGATTCCGGCGATATTATTTTGGGGTTCACGGGAAGGAGCATCTTCTCAGAATGTTCTAAGTGCAAACATTATCACGATCCCGATAAGGAGTGTCATTTTTTCCCCAAATGGAAGCATACCGCTGGGTTCCAGAAGGAAAACTGCTTGTATAATTACTGGTACGCTAAGGAATCTATCCTAGAAAGCGGAGTGGTTGTTTTGGTAGAATCTCCGGGCAATGTTTGGCGATTAGAGGAGGCGGGAATACATAATTCAGTGGCAATCTTTGGGGCGCATTTAAGCCAGAGCCAAAAAAAGATTATTGACTCGTCGGGAGCGCTCTCCATAGTTTGCCTGTTGGACAATGACGAGGCCGGATTAAGCGGCACGAAAAAGATTCATGAACAATGTTCAAAAATGTATCGTTTATATTTCCCAGAACTAGACGTAAACGATATTGGGGATATGAGTGTAGATACAGTGACTAGCGAGATTAAACCTTTAATATGTAAGATAGGAGATGTTTACAATGGTTGAAAATTTTGAAATGGGCGGTTCTGATAGTCCTGCTGGTGCAGGGGCCTATCCCTCTAGCGAAGCAGCTTCGGCTCCTGCTCCTGCTTCTCCCCCCACCAGCGCTCAATTAATTTTGCGAGCGGTGGAGGCACATTTTATGGCTCAAAGATCGCGAGCGGTCGCGAATCTTAATAATTATTTGACGAGTTCCGCTGGGGTTGGGGAGCATCCCGATGTGGTTGAGGAATGTATCAAGCTCGTAGATGACATAGAACACGCCGAAAGTTCATTGGCCACTTTGAATAGGGTTATTTCTTCATGACGCAAATTATTGGATTCGCAGGCAAAAAACAAGCTGGCAAAGACACTGCTTGCAATTTTGTTCTAGCTGCCAAAATTGCCGAGCTTGGAGTAAGCAGGTCTACTCGCCTAACCGATGAGGGCGAAATAGAAGTTAGCGACATTCTAGATGATTCTGTTTCTGGTGAAGAATGGATTCCGTTCAAGCCCCCCTATGTTGATGTTCAAAATCTTTTCGATAACGAGCTTGGCAAGTTTATTAAGATATACTCTTTTGCTGAGAAATTGAAACGAATGTCTATAGATATTCTGGGGTTAAAAGAAGAGTGGGTGTTCGGAACTGATGAACAAAAAAATACTCTCACAAGCTTTAAATGGGAAAGGTTTTCACAAGATAAAAAAGGGTCCATGACCGCAAGGGAAGTCTTACAACATGTAGGCACCGACATGTTTCGTTCTATATATGAAAATGTATGGGTCGATTCATGCTTGAAGCAAATAGAAGAAGACGGTCCCGAATTAGCCTTGGTTTCAGATGCAAGATTCAAGAACGAAGTACTGTCCATCCAAGATAGCGGAGGGTTTGTAGTAGGACTAACAAGGAGTCCTTACAAGAAAGTAGATAGGCACGCTAGCGAAACTGAAGTTGAAGAATGCTTTGACATCTGTGATGTCATCGTAGACAACAGCGACCTCTCCATACCAGAGCAAAATAAAGAGATATATTTAGCTATCAAGCATTTAGATAATATTCCTCACATTTTATAGGAGGCTTCCATGCCGCAACCAGATTCGTCCAACACATTAATTGTAGATTGTGATGGTGTAATTGCAGACAAAAATAATGGAGGAGACTATGCTAAAGCCGGGCCGCTTCAGCACGGCATCGATCAAGTTAACAGGCTCTACGATATGGGCTACACAATTGTTCTATACACTGCCAGATATGGAGACCGGGAAAAGGGCAATATTCACTTGCAGTACGGGAGGGGCTATAAGGAGTGGACAGAATGGCTTGAGGAACATGGTGTAAAATATCATCATGCGTATATGGGGAAGCCTGCGGGAGTTATCTATATAGACGATAAGGCCGCTCGGGTAAGAGGAGACAGCGAGGAGGGGTGGTCACAAGTGTGGGAAGAGGTAGACAACTTAAAGGGAAAAGACCGATATGGTAATCTCATATGATTCCCATAGTCTATTTCAGGTCGTCGTCTTTTAATTGCCATCGGTTTTGTCCGATGCAATACTACATGGAGTACACGCTGGGATGGAGGGGAGACTCTGGCAAAAAGGCTGACAAGGGAACCATTGTCCACAAAGCTCTGGAGATTGCCGCTGTTTGCAAAAAAGGCCTGCAAGATGGCAAAAAGATTATTGTAGATCCTCAAATTGGGAGAGTCAGTACCTGTAATTACGAAAGAAAATACCTGAACAGGGTGATCTCAAGGGTTTACGAATACTACACTAGCAGAATCCCCCACCATCCGTGGACAGATAAAGACGCCAAAGATTGCGAAAAATGGGTCTGGAAGGCTCTTGAATATAATGATGGGATGTTTGATCCCCGTAATAGAGACGTGGTGGCTGCGGAGCCACGTTTCGATTTTTATATTGAAGAAGATTGGGCTAAATATTCTTATGACATGCAAGAGGAAAAGCTGGAAGGCCAATTGGCCATGAAGGGAACCATCGACCTTGTAACCGATCTAGGTGATGGCGTATATGAAGTAATAGATTGGAAAACTGGAAGGCGGTTGGACTGGGCTACAGGAAAGAAGAAAACACAGCACAACCTCTTTGATGATGCTCAGTTGAGAATATATCATTATGCTGTCAAGCACATGTTCCCCGAGGTTTCTTCTTTTTTGATTACGATATATTTCATCAATGATGGAGGAGCGTTCACTTTACATTTCCAAGATAAAGACCTTAAAGATACGGAAGAGATGCTTAAGGCTAAATTTGAATTCATCAAGAATACAGACGATCCCAAAATCATTAGACAATTGGACCCTCCTCAGTCATGGAAATGTTCAAAGCTGTGTCATCAAGGAAAGACAACATTTGAAGATACCTCTATTGAGCCGCTTATAGAACGTCGCACGGGACAAAGAACGCGACATGGAGAAGTCATGACCAAGTGCGAGCAGGCGAGATATATGGTCAAAAAATATGGTATCGATTGGGTTACTGATAATCTCGCTCATCCCGATCATCAAATAGGCTTGTATCAACCTCCCGGTGAGGTCTAAGGAGTATATAATGTCAACAGAGAAACGCATGGACGACCTCAATAAGCTGTCGGACATCTTGAATGAATTTCTAGACGAAGACCAAGCGAGGGAATTCACATCTAAAATAGAGCAGGAAGTTGCCCAAAAGACGGATGACAAGACGCTACGGGCACTATTAGAAACTTTAAGTTCGCTTTACACTGTCAAACCGAGCAGAAAGGAACACCTCAAGAAAGTCGTCCTTACTTTACTAGTTGCCTTTCACATGTCTGTGATAGTTATTAACCTCGTGGCATTCTTCATCCTACCATTTCTGTACCCTCTGCTGGTGTGGATGCCTCTTAATAGCTTCATCCTGACTGTCACGTTTACTAGAGAAATCTGCCCTTTAACCCGGCTTGAAAATTACATGAGAACGTCAATGGGAATGCCAAGAATAGGGGGGTTCATAGGGCACTATTTTGTCAGGCCCACTAAAAGAGCATATAGGACTTACAAGATAGGACTTGGACTCTCAGGCAAAAAAGGAAAATCAAATGATAGAAGTCAAGATAACCCAGAAGATGAAAAAAAGAGCTTGGACCAAAGCCCGTGAGATGGGGGTCATTAAAAACTCCATTCTCAGCGGTGCTGGGAATATAGCAGGATTTCTTGGGGAAGAAGTTGCCAATTCTTTGATCAAGGGAGAGATCAGCAATACATATGATTATGATATCGTGCATAATGCAAAGACTCAAGAGCTTAAATACGATGTAAAAACTAAAAGATGCACGTCTATCCCGAAACCCTACTACGAATGCTCAATTGCGGCGTATAATACCAAGCAGGCATGTGACAGGTATGCTTTTGTTCGCATAGAATGGGTCCACGGCAAATGGGGGAGGGCTTGGGTTTTGGGATGGCTAGACAATAAAGAATATTTCGAGAAGGCTCAGCGGCTTAACAAGGGGGACATTGACCCCTCTAACGGTTATGTAGTCAAGGCAGACTGCTACAATGTGAGCATCTCGGAATTGAGAGACTTTAGGAGAAGGAAATGACATACGTTCCGCTGCACGTCCATTCTGAATATAGCTTGCTGGACGGGCTTTCACAAACGTCACAGATATCTAGAAGATTAGAAGATATAGAAACAGATACCTGCGTCCTTACTGATCACGGAACTGTTTCTGGGGCCGTTGACTTTTCCAAAACGCTTAGGAATGCATCTCAGAAACCAATTTTGGGATGTGAATTCTACTTATGCATGGGCGATGCCTCCGAACAGTCTCCAGAAAATAGAGACCTTGTTCACCAAGTGGTTATAGCGAAAAATTTACAGGGATGGAAAGATCTACTTCGGCTAGTATCCCAATCAAATAGAACTGATCAATTTTACTATAAGCCTCGTATTGATTTCGATCAATTAAAAGCAGTTGCCGCAAATGGCAATCTGATTTCATTTAGCGGTCACTTGGGTTCTTACTTAGGCAATGCCGCACTAGAAAATTCTGATGACCGTTTTCTTTCCAACGCGGCTTTAAAATTACAGGATATGTTTGGAAGGGGGAATTTCTTTATTGAAATACAACTGATAGACTCTCAAAATAATGAAGGTGCCAGAATTGCCGCTGAAAGATTGCGAGAGATTGCCGTGCAGACAGGCATCCCCCCCGTAGCAACCCCAGACGCTCATTACCCTACCAGAGAGGCCGCAGAAGACCAGAGGGTGCTCCTCTGCACGTCTTTAAAAAAGACCATAGGCCAAGTCCACAGGGAATTAAAAGAGGGAAAGTCTCGTTCGCTTAAGTCATTTTTTTCCTCTGACAATTATCATATTCCCTCTTACGAAGAGATGAGTCAGTTTCATACTGAAGAAGAATTGCAAAACACAATAGTGATTGCCAATATGTGTGAGTCTTATGATATTCTAGGAGCACCAAACCCCCCTACGTTTTCGTGTCCAGCAAATTACGAAGCTCAAAGCTATTTGAGACATCTGTGTAAAATTGGATGGTCTCAAAAAATGCAGCACATCGAAAAGAACGGCGCTGATTTTAACAGGTACGGAGATCGGGTCCAGAAGGAGCTTCAAGTTTTTGAGGAGGCTGGCCTGTCAGGATACTTTTTAATCGTGCAGGACATTTTACAATTTTGCAGGAAGGAAGGCTACTTAACAGGCCCCGGCAGAGGGAGTGCCGCAGGCTGCATGGTGTCGTACCTTATTGGCATTACACAGATAGACCCTTTGCGACACAATTTGGTTTTCGAAAGATTTTACAACGCAGGAAGAAATACTTCGGGAAGAATATCAATGCCTGACATTGATATAGATGTTCCCAAGGTTGCTAGGGAAAAAGTGATTAGCTACATGAAGCAAAAATATGGAAAAGACAACGTAGCACAAATCGTTACCTACCAAACCTTGCAAGGGCGATCTGGACTCAAAAGAGTGATGCAAGCTAGGGGGAATATATCCTTTGCTGAACAAAACGACATTACTAAGCACATCATGGATGAGTCCAAAATTGCCGACGAACTTCAAGACATGAAAGAGGAGCTTGGCGAATCATCGCTTACCTTGTGGGCATTAAAAAATAGAAAGCAGCAGCTTAAAGACTGGTGTGAAATAGGCGAGGATGGTAAGCTAGAAGGTAAAATGTCTCGTATCTTTGAGCAAGCTATCAGACTAGAGGGGACTAAAATTATTCAATCCAAGCATGCTGCGGGGGTGGTAGTTTCACCATCTTCGATTTCAGAAACGTGCCCTATGATCAAGCCTGCGAACAAAGGAGAAACGGACTTGCTGGCTGGGTTCGAGGGGCCTAGCTGTGAAGATGTCGGACTCTTAAAGCTAGATGTATTGGGGATTAGAATGTTGGACAAAATAATGGAAGTACCGGACATACTGAGGGGATAAAAATGACATTATGGATATACTGTCCGAGGTGTGGCAAGGCTGTTGATGAGTTTGAAGAAAGATGCGCCCACTGCGATCTTGGAGGCATATGGGAACATAATTGGCGAATAATAAGCGAAGAGTTGGAAGATTTTATGACAACCGGAACCCCTCCCAACATGGTTCCAAGGGCAGACAACGGATAGGAGACGAGATGAATAACCGGTGGATTATGGTGTTCGACTTTGAGACAGACGGGGTAGACCCAAATACTTGCAATCCCGTAGAGCTTGCGGCTATTCCTATCGATCCTCGAACTTTGGAAATTAAAGAGAAGAAAGCTTTTAGCGCTGTCATTAAGCCACCCGGATTTAATAAAGAAGAGTACTTCACAGACGACCGTCAAAAGACTATAGAATGGCATGCGAAACAGAGGGGCGTAACTAGCGCCGACATTATCAAGTCTTGGAAGAAGGGGAAGAGCGAAAAGATAGTCTGGAAAAACTTTTGCGAATACTGCAAGAAGTTCAATATAGAAAAATCTTATGGAAACTGGTACACAGAGCCGATAGCTGCTGGGTATAACATCATCGGATTTGACTTGCCGATTTGTCAGCGGTTAGCCGACAAGCATAAGACTGGAATGCCATTTGCTAAAGTGAACAAGATGGATCTCATGGACCTCCTGTTTTATTGGTTTGAAAACCTAGGCGAGCCTAAGAATATGAGACTTGATACAATGCGAGATTTTTTCGGAGTCCAAACAGTCCAAGCGCATGAGGCGTATTCTGACACTTTCGATACTGCAAAGCTATTGGTGCAGTTCCTTAAGTTCCATAGGCGACAGTCTAGCGTAGGCAAGTTCAAGGGAGCAATGGTTCAAAAATGAAGAATGCATTTGCATGTGGATGCACGTTCGACGTAGTTGACAAGCACGTTGTTTACGATCCCAATATTGAACGCCTGCCTCTCAAATGCTCTGCTACTTGGGATTTAATTTGTGATGGAAATACCAAAGGAGTTTTCCAATTGGAATCCCAACTGGGGCGAAGTATGGCTGAACGAGTAAAGCCAAAGAATATAGAAGAGCTATCAGACCTCGTAGCTATTATTCGACCGGGATGCATGGAGGCAATTGTAGATGGCAAAAGTCTGACACAACACTATATAGATAGAAAGCACGGAATAGACCCCGTCGAATATTTTCATGATGCGCTTGAACCGATCTTATCCAGCACCTATGGGATACTCGTCTATCAAGAACAAGCCATCCTTATTGCTAGAGACATCGGGGGTTTCGACCTACAAGAAGCAGACATTTTGCGCAAAGCCATTGGAAAGAAAAACGTAGGTTTGATGACCGAGCTAAAGAAGCAATTTATTCAAAAGGCAGAGCAAAAAAAGGTTGTCACAAAAGAGCAAGCTGAAGAAATATTTAGTTGGATTGAAAAATCTCAAAGATACTCATTCAATAAGTCACATTCGGTAAGCTATGCATATAATGCGTATCTGACAGCTTACACGAAGACTCACTTCCCAAGGGAGTTCTTCACGTCTTACCTTAAAAATTCAATTGGCAAGCCTGATGCCTACACAGAAATAGAAGAGCTAGTAAATAACGCTCGCATAATGGACATTGATGTGATGCCCCCGAATATTAAAAAGATGAACAAAAGGTTCACCTTAATAGGCCCCAACCCCACATTCGGCATTACGGAAATTAAGGGCGTAGGTGGTTCCGTGTTTGATAAGATGGGCGACTGCCTGAGTCGCAATCAGATCAATTTAGAAACATGCGACTGGAATACATTTTTAATAGGATTCGGCTCATGTATTAAAGTAGACTCCTTTGAAGCCTTGATACTTAGCGGCGCACTTGATTGCTTTGATATTAGTCGTAGTCAAATGGCTCATGAATTGAAAATGTTCAGAGAATTAAGTAAGCGAGAAATCGCTTGGATCGAAACGTACAAGTCGTCGAACGTTAAAGCCGATCTAGAGGGATGTATCGCTGAAATGATCTCTACTAACAACTGGTCAAATCCCAAGAGGCCGATATTCAGAAGGGATCGACTAGAGGTAGTAGAAAGCGTTAGGGGTTCTTTACAGAATCCGGGCTATGAGCTTGTAGACTTTCCCGGCTGGAAAGCCAGAAAGGAAGAACACTACCTTGGAGTCTCTTTAACTTGCGCCCGAGTAGACGAGTACGATACAAGTGGTGCTAATTGCACATGCAAAGAATACACGGACGGCTTTAACTCAAGGAACGGTATAAGGATAGCCGCCCAGATTGACGGCGTAAGAGAATGGAAAATTAAAAGAGGAAATGCCAAAGGAAAAAAGATGGCTTTTGTTACCATCAGCGACGGAACTTGCAGCTTAGATAGCGTAACAGTATTTTCTGATGAGTGGGAAAAATACAGTAACGAATTGTCGGAAGGGAATGTTTTGTTGCTAGCTGGCATGAGAGACTCTAAAAGAGGAAGTTTTCTAATAAAGTCAGTTTCTAAGGTCAAAAACCTAGCTTAGATAATATAATATATTAAGAGGGAATTTATGGACGAACTGATAGAAAAGCATATGGGTTTGGTGATATCTATAGTCAATAGGTTTAGTCCTAAAAATCAAACAGAAAAAGACGACTACATACAAGCGGGGCGTATAGGTCTTTGGAAAGCCCTTACTAAATTTTCAAAAACGGGAGGAAGCAAATTTTCCCCATACGCTTGGAACCCCATCAAATGGGAAATCATAAAAGAAATCCGATCTGCAAAATCTAAATGTGACTCAATCAATCCAGAGGATTGCGAACACTATTGTGGCATTAGAAGCTCGGCGCATTTTTGGGAGCTTATTCCATCTAGCCTAACCCCTGCGGAACGCCAAGTAATTCAACTGAGACGTGAGGGCTATAACTTCAAAGAAATTTCATGTGAATTGGATTGCCATAGGTCTCGCATCAAAAAGATTTTTCAGAGCGCTATATGCAAAATAAGAGAAACTAATAATGAATAAAAGGCGCGTCTTATTAGTTAGCGAAGCAAACTTTTTAAACTCAGGGTTTGGCACGTATGCCAAAGAGCTTTTAAATAGGCTACATACTACCAACAAATATGAGTTAGCTGAATTCGCATCTTATGGCAAGCCCAGCATGGGCCAAAGTGTTCCGTGGACTTTCTATGGAAATATGCCGGAAGATGGAGATCAAGCGTCCTTGGACTTCTATAATAGTAACGGGTCTCACCAATTCGGAACATGGAGATTTGACAAGGTTTGTATAGATTTCAAGCCAGACATTGTGCTGTCCTATAGAGACCCTTGGATGGACAATTGGATTCAAAACGCTCCCACCAGACCGTACTTCCATTGGGTATGGATGCCCACCGTTGATTCTTCTCCCCAGAGACAAGAGTGGGTAAATACTTTTTCAACATGCGATGCTGTCTTGGCTTACTCAGAATTTGGGGGTAAAGTCCTAAAGGAACAAGGCAAGGAAAGAATCAACTATATCGGGTGTGCTTCTCCCGGCATTGATCCTCACGTTTATAAGCCGCTGCCTAAAGAAGCCCTCAGAAAAGAAATGGGAATTGATCCAGAATGTTTTATCGTTGGAACGGTAATGCGAAATCAAAAAAGAAAACTGTTCTTTGAACTTATGAAGTCCTTTCGTTCGTTCTTAGATGAAGCCCCTTCGGACATTGCCTCTAAGTCCTTGTTATATTTGCATACCAGTTATCCCGAAAAAAACGGGTGGGACATAGCGGATGGAATAATGCAAAACAACCTTGGGGGAAAGGTTCTAATGACCTATATTTGTAGAGTATGCAATAAATTTTTTCCATCCACCTTTCAAGATGCTCTCGCTCAGTGTCAATTTTGTAAGCAAAGAACTGCTGTCTGCCCCACTGTGAGCCTTGGGGTTTCTGTCGAAGACCTTGCTAAAATTTATAACCTGTTTGATCTCTATGTCCAATACGCAATATGTGAAGGCTTTGGAATGCCCCAAGTAGAAGCTGCCGCATGCGGCGTTCCTGTTGCGGGTACGGACTATAGCGCCATGCATGACGTGATTAAATTTACAAAAGGCTACCCCATTCCGGTGAAGACATTTTTTAGAGAGATCGAAACTAACGCTGAAAGAGCATATCCCGATAATGACAAGTTGAAAGAAACCTTCATAGAATTTTTTAGTCAATCCAATGAGGAACGAACTAAGAAGTCAATGGAGGTTCGAAAGCATACAATTAAACGTTATAATTGGGATGATACCGCCAGTGTATGGGAACGTTACATAGACTCATATGAGCCACAAGGATTGCAGGGGAAATGGGATTCGCCAGCTTCTCTGTCTATGGTGCCAGATGGCATCCCAGAAAATTTATCGAACGGGGATTTCATTAAGTGGATATTCACAGATGTGTTGCATGATCCCGACCTGTTACATCAAAACGAAGGTGTTAAGCTATATAGAGACCTCACTTTTGGCGCTGAAATGGGTCAGGGCGTTCTGGAGCCTCTTAGTAGAGAAAAGATCTTCGATGCGTACAGGGCGCGGGCAAATAACAGGAATCAGGCAGAGCAACTACGGGCAGGGAATATTCAGGTGCATCCTGAGAAGTTCGTCATAGAAGCTCGTGCAGGGCAAGAGGAAAGGGTATGAATATATTATTTATCGGACCCTACAGGCAAAAAGATGAATGGGGACGTAAAAGCAAATCTATTCTGAGGGCTGTCCAGAAAACGGGCCACAATGTTACATCAAGACCAATATTTTTGACATCCCATCCAGACACTAACAGTTATATGGAAGCGTGTGAATTTAATATCTCAGAACAGTATGATGTTTTAATACAGTTTTTATTGCAGCCGTATGCTATTTATGATGGGAGAGTTTCAAAAAGAATAGGGATATTTAACACAGAAACAATGCCAAATAAAATGGCTTTGGGCCAACTTACTAAAGAGCTTTTAATGGACGAAGTTTGGACCGATAGCTGCTTTATACAAAAGGGCCTTCAAAATTCTCTTGATAGTTATCAAGGGAATGTCAAGGTGCGTGCGATTCCTCCTGTACTAGATACGACCGATCTTGAAGAAACATCTTCCATTTCAATAAAGGCTTCCGATAGGGAATTAGATGGTCGTTTTCTTTTTTATTACATCGGCAATCTCGCAGAAGACAAAGGGGGTTTTAAAGAAACGTGCATCGCCTATATGAGCACGTTCTCTAGTTCTGATCAAGTTGCCTTAATTGTTGCTCCCGAAGCTCCGTTCCCAGAAGAGGAAGTTAATAAGGCGTTGGAAGATTGCCGTGCCTGCGTTGGGGAAATCAAACACTCTTTGCACTATCCTCTCATTAAAGTCATCCGTTCACAAAACGGCCTACAAAGATCCGAAAGAGTTGCTCTTCACGTAGATTCAGACTGCATGGTCTCTCCGGGCTACTCTCTGGCTACAAGCTCTCTAGTTCTTGAGGCCGCAATGTATAAAAATACACCCATCGTGAATAAAGGGAATGCATGCTATGAATGGTGGGGGGAAGAAAATCTATGGGGCGTCGAGTCATATGAAGACCTTTGTGTCTCTCGACAAAGGCCATTGCCATATCGTTTTACATCTGGTGAATCGTGGCAGAAGCCGATTATTAAATCTTTAGGAGAGACGATGCTAGAGGTATACATTGACAAATTTAAAAGAGACAAGAAAGCCAAGGCTAATTCTAAATTGCGAAATTATTTCAACGAGCCTTCTTTAGAGATTGTATGATGCTTGTTAATAATGTTTTAAGATCGGTCTACCGAGCAAATAGCTCAGAAATGGGCCGATTAAATATTTTAACTATGTGCAGAAACACCGAAAAGTATATTTCGTTGCTGAGCGATTACACCCCACATACATTTTACATTCTGGAACAGCACCCATGGAATGTTCTCATTGAGAAACCACGCCCAAACATATACCAGCATGGTTCTCATTCTCCACCTTTAGATTGTATCATATGCTATGACAGGGCAGAGCAATATGAAGAAGCTCAAGGCGTTGCCCACCAATTACACATACCCATAATTCTTGTTGATATGTGTTCGCGGGAACTCGTGAGACCTCAACATATATTAGAAAACTTAACGCCTGTAGACGCATCTGTACTGCACAGAAAACCAACCTTAATAGTGTGCAATGACGAGCACATACAAAGATCATGGAACCGGCCATTTACTGATCTGAACGCAGACATCAATCAATCGATTGTTATACCTGCTGGAATAAACACTGATAAGTTTAAGCCAAGACCCCAAACTGATCCATTAATTGCAATGGATAACAACACCTCCCCTCAAGCAGGCGCAGAAGTTGCATCCCGCATCGGCACGCGATATCGGATAATTCCTACAGACCATGACAACTCAGAGGAAATAGCCGTAACACATTCGCGATATTTTATAAACACTAAACGAAACATTACAGTAAAAACTTTAGAAGCCATGTCTGCTGGCAATGTAGTAATTTGCCAAAAAAACGCAGATACTGAAAGCCTTATTGAGCACGGGAAAACAGGAATTCTGCTTAATAACTTAGAAGAACTTCTGCCAACTATAGACCGTTTAGAAAAGTCGGAAAGTGATCGATTGCAAATAAGCAATTTTGCCAGACAAAAAATAATCCGAGAACACTCTGTTGAGGAGTTCTCTTTAAAATGGGCATCTGCTTTCTCTATGATCAAATTAAGTTTTTACCTCCCCGCTACGTAGGTACTCATATGAACATAAATCTAGTTACGGATCAAAACGCGAGATCCGTTGAAAACCATGAAAATCTCTTGATCGCTGAAGTGGACAAGCTCCCTGACAGTTTGTGCAAAAGTGTGACCCTCAACAACACATTGAATTATTTAACAGACGAGCAATTTAGACAGCTACTAAATAAAGTTCGTCACGGTGGAATTGTTTCCGTTAGTGCCCCAGATGTGATGGAAATTTCTACTGCATTATGTTGGGGTCAAATTGACGTACCCACATTTTCATCACTCACTACCAATAGGGTGAGCCAATATAGTTTACTGCAAATAAAGAATGTCTTTGAACAGAGTGGCTACATTATTGAGAGCGCCTCTATTCATAATCTTTCTTTTTACATTAAGGCCCGACGACCATGAATGAAAAACCAGAACAAAAAAAACAAGATGAGGTTAGGGTCAGTATTACATCTACAGCATGCGCAAACTGTATATTCGCTGAGCACGAGAAGAAGGTCCAAACAGGCTGCGCAGCAGGCCGTCTGGAGAAGTTTAGAAAAGCCAACGTTAATCTAGTACCGATAGCTAACGAGGAAGACATTACCTCGTTTCTGATTGACGGTAAAAGCTGCGTTTATTACAGAAACGACGAATGGGCCAAGTCTTATTATAAAAGCTCATCAGCGGATGCGATATTGAAATCTGTTAAAGCAGAGTTGAAAATCCCTTATCACGCTTTATTGTTTTTTAGGTCAGGCGACAGCTTAGACGATGTAAAGGCCAGACTGTCCGAATTGGAAAGTCAGGATGTCAAACCAAAGATCGTTACGTTAATAGATCGTTCGCATTCAACAGAAATCATGACGGGCGACCTTATGAAAATTTGCCAGACATACAGCTTTGCACACTGGCGAATTCAATCGATTCAGGCAGTTGACCAATTAGACAACGACGTTATAGACCTATCATATGACAATACAAAAAAAATACAATACATGTTCTACATTGTGTTGGAATGTGGATATGAGATTCCTCAAAAAATGTCAAAAGATATTCACAAGTCTCTGCACGATGATATGAAATCTTTTGTTGTGCTATTGCCTAATTCTCAGAATGTCGGAAAGACGGCTCTAAAAGTGGCGCATGAGAAATACAGTGGCAACTCCTTTACAGTGCCTCTGGAGGACAAAATTGAACATTACGATGATGCCACCCATTTGATTAGAGGGGTTGAAGAGATATGCCCGAGTCTCCAAGCGTCTTAGTTGCTGTAGGAAATGGCAATTCCCATAAGCTCCCTAAGCAAGATTATCCAAACATATTTACTGAATACAACATAAGCTCATTAGGGGCGACCGCGAATGGCGATTTCTATAACCGTGTAGCTAGACATCCGGCTATTGAGAATAAAACTGAATTTGATATATATGGATTTATGGAGGGGAACTGTCGATATACCGACAAAGACAGCGTACAGAAAATAGTCGATTTTTTTCATAAGCATGAACGTATTGAGGTCGTTGTCTGCGACCTTATACGATCTACCAACAGCTTCAAGTCTCGTATATACGTGCAGCCTCAAGCAACAAACAACATCCCGTTTTTTGTTAGAAAGTCCGTTATACACAAGATTGATTTTACAGAGGAAGATCTCATGTTGCAAAACCAACTAGAAAAGCTGCGAAAAGAGCATACAATCTTCCATATTGCATCTCCTCTAATATCGATACTAGAAAAAGAAACTTAATGTCGAATAATAAAGAACGGCTTAGCATCATCATTCCAGCAGCGGGAATTGGCCGCAGGATGAAATCTTACGGGCCGAAGCCCTTGATAAAAATAGGCAACTCTACAATAATTAAAAATCAAATCAATTTACTACAAACATATCTGCCCAATCCAAATATTATTTTAGTATGCGGTTTCAAAGCTGATAAGTTAATGGACGAGTCCCCTTCTTATATTCTAAAGGTAGAAAATGAATTTTATGAACACACTAATGTGGTTCGTAGTATCGGGATGGGGTTGAGGGTCGCAGGAGACGCCTCAAAGGTTTTAATTGTATACGGAGACTTGGTCTTTAATTCTGCGACCGTTAAGCATTTGCCAATGGAGAAATCCTGCATTGTCGTCACGGATCAAAATATGGGGGAAGAGGAGGTTGGATGCATCATCGATGATGAAAATATTCTTGCCAACATGATGTATGACCTGCCCAATAAATGGGGACAAATATCATTATTCGTAGGCAAGGAACTTGAGCTACTGAAACGGCTATGCTGGAACGAAAAAAATAGCACCAAATTCGGTTTTGAAATCATCAATCAGATAATAAACAGGGGAGGCGTTTTCAAGTGCGTATACAATAGCGCAATCAAAATAGTAGATATAGATAGCTCTAAAGACATCCAAAAGGCGAAAGAGATTTTATTATGAAGGTCGTCATACCGCAATTACAGTTGCAGGTTTTTCAGGACATTGCTCAGTGTCTAGAAAGTGTCAGAGAAACTGCTGGTGTAGACTCGATATTTTGGGACACATCTCGGAAGCCTATTATTGACATGTTTGACGAATTGAGGCCAGAGATCGTTCTGTTGCACGAGGCTCAATTAGACGATGCCTTCTCGGTAGTAATTCAAGAATTCGATTTTAAGTATGTTTTGGTAGCAGAAAAGCATCCTCCCCAATTAAGTAAGCCCCCAGAAGCCCTCATCACAAGCGCACCCTTCCTCCAGAACTTCCCTCAGTCTTATAGAAATCTTATGGAGGCCAAGCATCTAGCTCGATTGGCACAAATTCATGGAGGGGGTTATAATGACAATATGAAGTCTGAAGTTTTAGTGGACACAACTGGCGTAGGGATAAGCGAGAATATATATGACGTATTATCGTTTTTAACTTCTAACTATAAAACCAAGATAATCGGAAATAGTCCAGTCAAACTGCATCACTACCTCGGGGCAGTTAACATTTTCGAGAGGGCCGATTTTATTAAATCAACACAGATCATGGTTGACTTTAACGGCTCTGGAGTTTGGGACGCTTCCTATTTGAAAATCCCTTCCGTAACAGCTAATAACACCACCCCTCACATACTACCATTTGATAGTATAGAAATGTTAAAAAATAACATAGACTCGATTCTGAATAATAAACTGGTACGCAATAAATACATTGACCTCTGTTATCAAGAATTGCTTAAGGGGAACACGTACCACCACTTTACCTCGCAGCTTTTCAAAAATATCAAAGAGCCAGACATAGCAAATTGTCTAACGGCGTATGTGGGAGAACTGTTGCAATGATAGGGATACTTAAAGGCCCCGTAGATAACAAAGACAAGGACTTCTTTGCTCTTTATAACTTAAACAGGTTGTCAAAAACAAAGCATGGCGCGTGTCTTTTCTGTGACCACATTTCAGACAACTTTGCGCTACCTGCTGAAACTAATGTTTTGCAAAGAACCCACGTATTCAACTTTAACGGGATCGTCATCACTGACGACTTAATGTATGCACAAGATCTCTTGTATATAACCTATGCTAAAAAGAGATTTATATACCTGTACCATTTGGATTGGCCCTATATCCAAGAATTAAAATTTGCACATCTTAATAGAATTCTTCTTCACGAGAATATAGAGTTAATTGCTCGTAGCGAGGAACATTTTCAATTGATAGAGCATCTTTTTAAAAAACCACGATACATAATGGCTGAATGGGATTATCATACACTAATAGAGATAGACGAAAATGAATAAGCAAGAAAAGTTAATACTGGACCTGTACAATAATCAATGTTGGAGCACATATCAAATCGCAGAAAAGCTAGATACTTATCCCAACAAGATTAGAAGGTTCCTTAAAAAGAACGGCATCGAACTACGCACTTCTAGCGATGCGCAAAAGAATGCGCTCGGAAGCGGACGTGCAGAACACCCAACTAAAGGAACCTACAGGTCAGAAGAAACCAAGCAGAGAATCAGCGATTCGCAAGGAGCCGTATGGGACGCCTTGACAGACGAAGAAAAAGAGCACCGCTCTCAAATCGGAAGAGAGGCGTGGGAGCAAAAAAGCGACGAAGAAAAAGCCCTTTTGATTGCCGAAGCTCAAAACGCTGTAAGAAAAAGCAGCAAAGAAGGGTCAAAGCTGGAACATTTCCTTTTGTCTGAGCTTACCAAAAGGAATCTGAGGGTAGAATTCCATAAGGATCATTGGCTTCAAAACCAAAAACTCCAAGTTGATTTGTATTTGCCTGATCACAGGGCGGTCATAGAAGTTGACGGCCCTTCACACTTCAAGCCTGTGTGGGGTCAAGAGAATTTGGAAAAGAATATTAAGGCAGACCAGCAAAAAACTGGCCTCGTACTTGGTGCCGGATTAATGATGATCAGAATTAGACAAGACAAGTCCCTAACCCAAAGGTATATGAGAAACACCTTATCGAAACTATTAGGACTGCTGGAAAAAGTTAAGGAACATTACCCCGAGGAAAATAAGAGGTACTTTGAGATATGAACAAAATCGCAGAAACAGAATTCGAAGAAATGGTGCAGCCCATATCTGCCGAAGAAACTGCCATTGATCACATTATTGCCGATGATCTTAAGGGGGCACCAGCAGACTACGAACCGGAATGGTCAGAATATCTATTAGATCAACTATCTGACCATGAACTTATTAATGGGGCACCGACTGTAGACGGCCTACGCCGTATTGCTGAAAAATGTTTTGGGGAAATCGTTGATTCTCGTAGCCGGATTGTGGAAACTCCTTGTGCAGACAACGGGATGAGATGCACAGTATGCCATACCTTGCGTATTATCAAGTACCGAAACGGTCAACAAGTTCAAGTAGATGGGTGTGTTGATGTAGTTTATCATAAGACGCCTTATCCATTCAAGGACCACCTAGTCGCTACTGCCGACACAAGAGCCGAGGGAAAGGCTCTTAGGAGAGCCTTAAAGATCAGAGTAATAACCGCAGAAGAGCTTCAGCATGAGGATGAAGAGGAAGCTCTGTCTTCTGATGAGGCGGTTAATGATCAGCAAATTCTTGCCATTAACCAGCTTTGTAAGAGACTAAACATGTCTGTTGTTGCTATTGCCAAGGACCAATACAATACGATAAAAAGCATTAACGACTTAAGGAATTTGGAGGCGAGATTACTGATCAGCAAGCTGTCAGAGCTACAAAGAAATCCCGATGATGTGCCAGAATCGTACATCGGTTATGATGAAAATTGGAAAAGTGATTTTTATGGGAGTAAAAAATGAAAGCCAGAATCAAAGCAACCGACAGCCTCTGGTTTGATGTAGAGGCGGAACAAGAAGATGAAGTTTTTAAGCAAATCGCGAGAGTGCAGGAAATATTTCAGCATAAGGGATGTGGTCATTGCGAATCACCAAACGTCAAGTTTGTCTGCCGGTTTGATAGCTCGGGTAATGACTGGTTAGAAATTACTTGTCAAGAATGCCGTGCTAAGCTCATCTTTGGGCGTACAAAAAAGGGAGGTCTGGTCTTTCCTAAAATTAGATGGGATCAGCTTTCTGAAAAACAACAGGAGCAGCGTATTAATGAAAAGTCGCATGCTGATAAAAATAGAGGGTATCTTCCCGATAGAGGGTGGTTTATTTACAAGCCAATCGTAAGAAATAATTAGGAGGAATTGCCATGCCTACGAGTAATGATGAAGCTAAAAGGATTTGCGACATTATTAACGACTTCTTAAGCGACGAAGAAGCCGTCGCTATAACTCGAAGACTAGATGAAGAAGTGGGGGTGCATACCGACAATGACTCCTTAAAGGTAAGTCTTAGAATGCTCAGGAATCTATACGAGCGAGGAGAGAGCGAATGAGGCTGGACCACATAGCTTACCGAGTAGGCAATCGGCATAAGACCGCAAAACTTTTTAAGCGAATGTTTGGCTATGAAATTGGAATCGAATTTTGTATCGATTTTGATGATGGCTCCAAAGCCGAATGTATCGCAATGACTCCTATCGAAAAAGATAATCCCATATCAAAATTCATTGGCATCCCTTGGGTGACCAAATCGTATGGAATATCGAAGCCCGTAGAACATCACCTTGCTCCCGAAATTTTTATTAGTGATGGCGCACCCGGATCTATTGTAGGAGATTGGGTGAAATTACATAACGGAGGAGGCATTCATCATATGGCATATATGACGAGCCATATACACGACGAGGTCTCAAAATGGAAGAAGCTGGGGATAGAGTTTTTATCAAACGACATAATTGACTGCCCGGAAGATGACCTGCGACAAATTTTCACTAAGCCACTACCTGAATTGGGCGGTATTATTGTCGAACTAATCGAAAGAGGGGATAAGGGGTTTTGTCAAAACTCAGTTAAGCACTTAATGAACAGCACCAAGGGGTTGTAAAAATGTGGAAAGCTCAAAACTATATCAATGGTAATTTTGTAAGTAGCGGGTCAGACTCATTCTTTGATAATGTAGATCCTTGCACGGGAGCTTCTCTCGGCCAGTTTTTCAATTCAAGAGTAGAGGAAGTTGAAGAAGCTTATACCGCTGCCAGAAATGCATTCTCTGAATGGCGAGCTACAAGCCGCGTTCAACGCGCCGAATATTTATACAAGGTCGCCAAGCTTATAGAAGAAAGGCGGGAAGAATTAGCATACGTAATATCTGTAGAAACAGGTAAGAACTACAATGAGTCCATTGCTGAAGTAAACGAGGCCTTACATATGGCTCAGTATGCTTTTGGCTCTGGAAGAACCCCACAAGGAGAAGCCGTTGCGTCCGAAATTTCTGAAAAAGACGCCTATGTTCTACGAAAGCCCAAGGGTGTTGTTGCCGTCGTTAGCCCTTGGAATTTTCCTCTTGCCATTGGTGCTTTTTGGTGCGTTGCTCCTGCAATCGTGGAAGGCAATACGGTCATTCTAAAACCAAGTGAGGACGCCCCTTATACCTCCCAAATGGCAATGGAACTGTATCATGAGGCTGGCATTCCCCCCGGAGTGATTAACCTTGTACACGGAGATGGGCTTATAGGAGACTGCTTAGTTAGAAAAGATGTCGACCACATTTGCTTTACTGGCAGCGCAGAGGTTGGGCAGCACATTCGAAAAATATGTGCAGATAGCTGGCATAAAACGTGCTCCTGTGAACTTGGAAGCAAGTCTGCTGTCGTAGTTTTTGAGGACGCTAATTTTGATCTAGCTGTATACTCCTCAGTAGCTAGCGCATTCAAGCTTTCTGGGCAAAGATGCGTGTCCTCTGGTAGAATAATCGTACAGCGAACAATCTACGATAAGTTCTGCGAGGCTTTCGTAGAAAGGGCCTCCACTGTCAAAGCAGGCGCGCCTTTCGTGGACAACGGGTACGTGGTTGGTGGAAAGGTCAAGCCAAGTTCCGCATACATGGGGCCTTTGATCAATGCTCAGCAACTAGAAACCGTTACAAGATTTAATGATATGGTGGCTGATGATCAAGATGCCGAGGTGCTACTTGAGCCTTCATATCAATCTCCCGGCTACTACGTCAGCCCCCTTGTATATAAAACCGAGTGGAGAAATGTCCCGTACTTAAAGAGCGAGGTGTTTGGACCCCATGTTGCACTCATACCCTTTGACACAATTGATGATGCTGTTAGGATCTATAATGATACTGACTATGGCTTGGCTGTTGGCGTGGTTACTGAAGATTTCAAAAAAGCTAGAATTTGTCGTGATAGGTGTGATTATGGGATGTGCTATTGGAATGGTGGCTCTATCGCTGCTGAGTCTCATGTACCCTTCGGAGGAGTTAAGAAGTCAGGAAACGGATATCCATCAGCATCCCGAACCTTCCGTGCCGTTACTCACGAAGTAACATGGACAATTAATCATGACGACAATCTAGCCTTTCCACAAGGAATGGAATAATGTTCTCAAACGCGTTCGAGATTTTTCTAAACATGCTGGCCTATTCGTTTTGGCCCTTTGCATTTTCCTTGATAGCGATCTACGTCTTCAATACGTACCTCAACGACTCTTATAAGAGAAAAGTTAAAAAGGAAAAGAGGGTACGCTCTACGGACCCGGAAGTTCACGATCTGGCAGAAAAGGCGCTGAACTTCAAGGCTCCCAAGATAGAGACCTCTTTTGGGGATGAGAGAATAGGTGAAGTCCATGCGAGTGAAAAGGATTAGAGAGTTAACAGGACTCCAACTAGAATAACAAGAGGTAATTGAAAATGACAGATGCTGCCCCCCTTCCTTCAGTCAATGCTCGCGCTATAGGTGTGGACATTGGAACCGGATTTATATCTTGTGCAGAAAAAGAAGCAGGAGACGTAAAGTTCCGAAAGATTAGAGACGCTTTTTTCAAACTCAACCCCTCCAAGTTCCTTGAGGGTTCAGCGAGTCAGTTCGGTGAAAGTATGCTAAAAAATTCTGGTGCTCATTATGTTAAGGTTGATGGCATCCTACATGTTCTAGGTGACGACGCCTTCAAGTTCGCAAATCTATTCCATCAAGAATGCCTTAGACCTATGTCAAAGGGTGTTCTGAACCCCAAGCAGCCGGTCTCAAATCTCATGGTGGGAGAGCTTGTCAAGGCTATAGCTGGAAAGCCTACGGCAGATAGCGACGTTCTATACTACTGCGTTCCCGCTGAGCCAATTGATGCGGACTTTGACGTGGAGTACCATAAACAGATATTAGGGGGCGTTTTTGACGATCTAGGCTATAAAAATGTTAACGTAATGACGGAGGGGCTGGCTGTCGTATACTCAGAGTTAGCTGACACGCAGTACAGCGGCATTGGAATGAGCTTCGGAGCCGGTATGTGCAACATTGTCTACTCCTTTATGGGTATTCCTGTCTTTGCCTTCAGCTTGAGCCGGGGTGGAGACTGGATCGACAGTCATGCGGCTCAGCACACGGACGAGACCCATAACGTGGTGACTGCTGTCAAAGAAAAGGCCGACTTTAGCCTTTACGATTCTACAAATGGGATTCAACGGGCAGTTTCTATCTACTATGAATCTTTACTAAATTATGTTGTTGAACAATTCAAGGAATTGTATGAAAGAACCCCTAAGAAGAAATTGCCAAATGTTACTGCGGAAATGCCGATTGTAGTAGCGGGAGGGACTTCTCTAGTTGCAGGATTCGTGGAAAGACTTAAGGAGTTAATAGTAGACGATTTCCCAGTCCCTATCTCTGAAGTAAGGCACGCAGAGCAACCTCTTTTCGCTGTTTCCAATGGCCTTTATCGGGCAGCCAAGCTCTCCCTCTCTTGAAGGATATTAATATGGAAATGACAGAAACTATTAACCGTATATTTGATAAGCGCAAAGGTCTCTTAGCTGCTGACGAGAGCACCCCCACCATACAAAAAAGATTTGACTCTGTGGGAATGTCTTCTACGCCAGAAACGAGACATGACTATCGACACAATCTTTTTTCCACAGAGGGGCTGGAACGCTATATCGGGGGCGTCATCTTATATGATGAAACGATCAGGAACAAAGAGACCATAGCGCCATTGCTGGACAAGGGAATTACTTTAGGTATCAAGGTAGACGGGGGAGCCAAGCCCTACAATAAAACAGGGGGCAAGCTAACGGAGGGACTTGATGGACTTACAGAAAGGCTTCGAGAATATAAAGACTTGGGGGCCGAATTCGCTAAGTGGCGTGCCGTTATTGACGTTAATGATGCCGATACTTGCTTACTGGCTAATGCTTGGACTCTGGCTAGATATGCTAGAAAGTGTCAAGAAGAAAAGATAGTCCCTATAGTGGAGCCAGAAGTATTGATGGATGGAGTACAAACAATCTGGAAGTCTTTTGATGTAACGGAAAAGATACTCCACATTCTATTTGACGCCCTATATTGGGAAAGAGTTGATTTGGAACAGATCATTCTCAAGCCCAATATGATCGTCTCTGGATACAAGAGCACCATTCGGGAGAGATCAGAAGGTGTGAGCGCCGCCACTTTAAATTGCTTTCAAAGAACCGTGCCCTCTGCGGTTCCAGCAATTGCTTTCTTAAGTGGTGGGCAAAAGGATGAAGAAGCAATTAATAATCTAGCCGAAATGAACAAGCAGTCCTATTTGCCTTGGGTGGCCTCATTTTCCTTTGGTCGAACAATGCAGAGCGGTGCTTTAGAATTGTGGGCAGCTAATAAAAAGTCAGATGCTAGACATTGGACATTTGAAAGGGCTAAGGATTGTTCTCAAGCAGTGTCTGGGAAATCAGTGAGTTGGGAGAAATGAGAATGGGTCTTTGGGCACTACTGATGTCGAGCGTTCTTTATGCTGTTGTATCTGTCGATCTAGCTATTAAAAATAAGTACGCCCTATCTATTATTTTTTTGTGCTATACCATAGCAAACTTAGGGTACGTCTGGCTAGCTTATTACGATAAGGAGGGGTCATGATAAATAATCGAACTGCTATTGTTGGCGCAGGGAATATGGGGAAAGCGATAGCTTGGGCCATGGAAAGCTTGGATCATGATGTTGTGGTGCTAGATCAAGATGAAAAGGCAATATTTGATTGTCAAAAAATATTAAAACCTTCTCGACATAAGTTCATTCGAGGCACATCGTATCAGATGTTAAAAGAGTGCTCGATGGTAATCTCGTCACTACCCTACCATCAGAACCTGAAATTAGCAACTTTCTGCATTGACAATGGAATAAAATATCTTGACCTAGGTGGCTGCGTTAAAGTCAGCGAAAAAATTAACGAATACGCCAATCACAAAGCAGAGTGCCCTGTAATGACAGATCTGGGCCTTGCACCGGGCTGGGTTAATATCGTGGCTGAAAATCTGTACCGAGAATACGTAGAAAGCAAGGGTGAAATTCCCAACTCAATCACGATGATGGCAGGAGGACTTCCTCAGAGACCTACTAATACTTTAAAATATGGCTGCACATGGTCATATGCTGGCTTAATAAACGAATACAGAGATAATTGTATCGTTTTGATAAACGGCCTTCAAGACGTGCAAAGAGGGATGGGCGGATTTGAAGAACCTGTACAAACCGAAATCGGTGAGTTAGAAGCGTTCTATACTAGCGGGGGAGCAGCCCATACAATTGCCACGATGCAAAGACGAAAAGTTCCCAATTGCTGCTATAAAACATTAAGATATCCGGGCCATCATAGAATTGTTAACTTTCTAATCCACGAATCTGGGTTGGACGACGAAGCTCTGACGAAAGTCTTTCAAAGAACGTGCCCTCCTCGGGACGACTTAGTAATTATGCGTGTCGCAGTAGACGATCTATTGTTTGAAAGGGTCATCAGGTCTGACCAAAAATTCTCTGCCATGCAAAAGGCTACGGCGTTTCCTATTGCCGCAGCGGCCCATACGGCAGCCTCTTATGACTTCTCGCAGCCTGTTTTAAAATATGACGACCTTGGAGTCACACCATTTAATACATGGCTAGATGTTCTGTTCTTACATACGTATTAGACGGGCCATTTGGGGTCGTTTGGAGAGCACCTGCCGGTCAAATTAAGCAAAAACTTTTTAAGCTCTATAATTTGCGCCGCCCTCTTTAGGATATGCCTCCTTTTCATCTCGTCCCCTCCCATCGCTGTACACTCATGATCCTTTCTTTTAATTACTTCAATAGCATGTTGATGTTTTCGAATCAAATATTCGGCTTTCTTGTCTTCTCTAATTGGGCCATTCATGTCGTCCTCTCATAAACGTATCTGGCTGTAGCTATATCTTCAATTGCTAATCCGGTAGCGTCAAACAGCGTGCCCATGGTGCGATCAATATTATTGTACTCTAAAGGTCCACTGACTATTTCCCCCAAAGAAAATAAAGCTGGCCTGCGAATACACTCTGATAAGTATTGAATTTCTCCTGAATGAGAGCATTGCTCCCACTCGTCATAAACGATGAGTCCCATATGGTTAATTACAGAAGCATCTAGCTCTCTTTTCCCCTTGGCGTCTGCGCCAACGGCATTGATAAGAACTGATTCTTTTAACCACTCCTGCTTAATAAAGCCCTTCCGAGAAGGGGTAAGGGTGGTTACGATATCGGCATCCCTTAAGCATTCTGCTAGGCTGTCGAAGACTCTTGCGTTGTCAAACTCTTCGGCCATCCTGTGCGCTCGGTCTGAATCTAAGTCATATAAAAATATCTCATGTATATCTCTAACGGCGGTAACGGCCTCGATTTGTCTTTTTGTTTGATTCCCGCACCCAATAAAAGCCGCTGTTTGCGAATCAAGTCTAGACAAGTATTTGGTGGCGACTCCCGTTACAGCCGCTGTTCTAATGGCAGTTAACGTTTCTCCATCCATGATGCATAAAAGCTTGCCCGTCTTAATGTCGTTAATTAAAACTTTGGCAAAAATATTGACTTTTCGCTTCGTGCCTGTATCATCGAGATGGACACCGCACCATTTTATTCCCGCCGTATCGTATGCTATAGCGGGCATCGCTCGAAAGTCTCCGTTAGGAATGTTTAGATAAGTTTTTGGAGGCATCTGAGTATGGTCTAGGTTTTTGAACAGCCTTTCTATAATATTAATACATTCAGGGACAGTAATTAACTTTCCAACTTCGTCATTACTCAAAATAGGAACATTTTGCATTTGACAGCACCTCAACCTAATCTGTCTAGAATTTTAGCAATAATATCATTCCTAATAATATCTCGTCCTTCTAATTTACAGATAGATATGCCCTCTATCTCTCCTAACTTTTCCATGCAGGTTTCGAGTCCTCCTTTCATGTAGTCATTAAGGTCTGTTTGATCAGGGTCTCCATTTAATACCGCTTTAGAGTTTTTCCCAATCCTCGTAACAAACATTTTTATTTGTTCAAGCGTGGCATTTTGGGCTTCGTCTAAAATCATAAACGTGTTGTGGAAATTCCTTCCACGCATATATTCCAGCGGACACAGTTCTATTATGTTGTTAAAACGAAGGCTATCTAGCATGTCTCGTGAGATATATTTACCCATTTCTTCCAACACAGGAACAAGATAGGGTTGAATCTTATCTGTGTAAGTTCCCGGTAAATGTCCAAGTCCTCCCCCCGTTTCTACTGTAGGGCGAGCTATGACGATCTTGCCCACCGTGTTTTCCTGAAGAAGCTGGCATCCAAGGCCAACCGCAACAGCAGTTTTACCAGAACCGGCAGGGCCAGTGCAGAATACGACATCGGATTTTATCATGGCCTTAAGATAATTCGATTGATTTTCAGTTTTCGGGATTACTTTTCTTTGTGGATACCCTCCGTCAGAATGAGTTTTCGGGAGGTCACTGTTATTTTTCTTTTTCTTTCTGGGCAACAGACTACTCTTTTTTTCTAAACGGAAGGATTTTATTCAAAAACTGCTTTCTTTTATCGCACCCACACCCCTGTATCCCTGACCATTCTTCTACAGACTTTTCTGTAATTCCGAGCTTTCCAAATATTCCAGCCAGCAAATTCCCAAGCCCCTCTTGTTTTTCTTCATAGTTATCTAAATTAACCCCAGACTCTTCTACCTCATTAATAACTTCGTCTAGTCGTTTTTTATTTGCGCTCATTTTTCTAGACTCCTTTGTACGGTCCTCTCGCTCTTGCCTTTCGGCTTCATTAGCGGGAGGAGCAAAAAAGTTCTGAAAATTCTTTCGCCACACTTCGTCTGTTTGGCACAAGCGATGCAAACGTTTCGTCATAGTAATTCCATACACCGGGCAGAACCCTGCTTCGGAGCACTGGCATTCATTATTACAAATATTGGGTTTTTCTTCAGACATCAGTGCTTCCTCTTAACATTTATGTTTCCAGCTAGGGAGAACAGGCACCTTCTGTAATCAGGCCAGACCACTGCATCACTACTGGGTGAATGGGGGGTGTCATCGAAGGATCAGGGTCGAGCATTCCTGTCTGACAGTCACAGTTGATAAGGAACTCCCCCTCCACCAAGAGCATAAACTTTTGTCCTTCGGTGCCCTTGCATTGGCCGCTTACCAGATCAGCACAGTTGTTGATACTTAATGTGCCTTCCGTGGTCTGCGGCCACTCTTCGGTGCCAGTGTAATAAGCACAAGGAGAGCAGGGAACCGAGCAGGGTTCTATTTCAAACCAGAAGCAGTGTGAGGAGCATGGAAGAGGTCCAGCCCCCGTTACAATGCCGTCTCCCTCTGTGGCGCATGGGCCGTTCGGGTGGAGTTGCGGGCATGGATGATCGAAGCCGAGAGGAAGACCAGTAACTTGAATTCCCGTCTTGCAACAACATAGGCTGGCGGTAATGCACATGCCATCACAGTCAGACCCTGACATAGGAGGTGAGCTAGTAGTGCAGTCGCCACAGACAGTCCCTGAGAAACCCCACGCTTCTATATAAGCTCCCGTTGGCTGGTCTTGGTATTCGGCAAGGCACACGGTGCAGAGCGCCCCGCCGGGATTCAAGTCGCCGTCACTGTGGTAGTAACACATGGATGGCGATTTGGCGAACGTAAATGAGAAGTCGTCGCACATGCATGGCGATCCACCGCCGCCACCGCCGCCACCACCTTGGATGCGACAATTAATCATCTCAAAGCAAAGAGGTCCAGTTGGAACGCAAGCGCAGCAATTACAATAACACGAGTCAATATTGGCCCCGATGGGAACCCCCGGAGTTCCTGCGGGCGGTGCTGTGCAACATGAACAGCAAGTGTTTCCGTATCTTGGCCCTATGCCTATATGCGTAACGCTCATTAACTTACCCCTTGTAATAGTCCATTACAAAAAGTGAGAGTTGCGGCGAATACAGCCATAGAGTCTCCGCTACAAGCAATACCTGTAATTACCGGCAAATCCCCCTTGTACCCGATTGTGCCCATCTTCATTTTTGTATACTTGCCATCGTCACATGACTCTTGAAATGTTCCTTGAAGAGTTGTGCAGCCACCAATCGCGTCGAATGTAATCTCTTTAATATAGTCCCCTATGCCCCCGACTGTCAAATTCTTGGCTATGAGGGTCTTACATTCGCTAGCTGTTGAGTAAGAAGCAATTTTTTCCAAGCCCACACCAAGCTCAAGCATTTGGGTGTGCAAAGCACCCCCATTCGCCCCGTCAGGTATTTTGCAATTATCTGAATCTTCCGTAAATTGATGCACGTTAGGAGCAAGGAAAATAGTAGAAACATTGTCACCTTCCGCAACCCTAACATCAAGACCTTTATAACCCGACACTTCACACGCGACTTGATGATCCGCTTGAGCATAATCGGCGCATAGATAAGCATCATGATCAGTCCACTGCGGTCCTGCTGTTAGAGCAAAGTCCAATCGATCTGCCGCTGGCGTATGTGACTGACCCATATAGCCGAAGCCTGTGCCAAACACTACGCTACGGGCGCGGGAAACAATTGAGGCAGTTACTGCGTCTACGCATCCCGTTACTCTGTAGTCAAAACCGTTCCAAGAGATGAGTGCTTCACAGTCGCCTTCATCTTTCATTGTAAGGCCCGTTCCGATACCGATGCATTCGAAAGGCCCGTCATGGCACACATCGTTCCTGATCCCCTGACTAGGAGAAGCTACACTACCGCTTCTTGTTCTAAACTTTTGAACCAGATTAACTGTAGCTGCGCATTGACCTTCTGTTCCGGGGGCGTCTAACTCTACCTGAAGACCGCTTCCAAATATCAAAGTCTGGAATGGCGTAGAAGGCATTCCGTCTCTGTCACATACAGACATTCCACTAACATCCGGCCCTGTAATTTCAAAAGCACAGGGGAAGTCTGGAACTACTTTTGCATTCAGTCCTGTAGAGATAATTATATTGCGGAAGAAAGTTTCGTTGAATTTTGTGGTTGGCTTGTTCTCGCAACCCTTATTAGAAATATATTGAACAGCATGCAGAATCGGAGCACACTCAGGGCCAGCTTTCTCGATACCGCTCCCGAACACAAGAGTGTCGAATGGAGTTGGCCCGTAGTCTCTGGCTCTATTTGCCTCTTCATCTGCCTCGCAGGTTCCAAGGCCAGAATATCTTGGGCCGGTAATCTTAAATGCACAGCCCGATTGACTCACAAACAGCCCAGTAGACATATCAAGAGTATTAAAGAACCTATGTTCGTCATCCGAAAGAGGGGAAAACCCTGCCGCATCGGAGGCTGGGGTTCCACAAGGGGTTGTTCTAATCCACTGTGGTGCATCGACTTGGAAATCACATGTGCTGAAATTGAACACGCCAGTGAGGCCGCTGCCAAAAGTAATCTGGTCTGGTACGACCGGTCCAAAATCATTTCCGCTACAGGAGGCAACCAATTTAACGCTGGGGCCAGACACGGTGTTTGTTATAGGATCGACCGTCAGGCCGCTTCCAAATACCAGACAGTCTACTGGCTTACATTCGAATTCAGACTTGCACCCCGTCGCTCCTATTTTAATTCCGCTTGAGTGAAGCGTATATGCGCCGCAGTTATGCCCTGAAATCCCTTCTTCTACGTAGAAGCCGCTTCCAAACTTCAAGCACTCAAATAAGCCGCCTATCTCCTGACCCCCAGCGGTGGTCCCCGTGACACAATGGGTTGTATTAAGCCATACAGAACATCCCCCTGTGGGGAATCCGTTGGGGTCTGGTGGTTGCTCCACAGGGCTTATATCTCTGTTGAGAGTAAGCCCGGTGCCCACAAGTAACGTGCCGAAAGGCTGATTGAGCCACTCGTCGTCAACATATGAGTTGTCACAAAGAATGTCGCTGATCAGCGGTCCAGCAACTACGTTCGTGCCAGTATCCCATGTCAATCCGGTCCCAATAATCAGGCAACTGGTACTAGCGCAGGGCAACCACCCGGTGCCACAACCAGTAGTCCCGACTTTCATCGTTCCTTCTACTGATATTGCAACACCCGACCAGCCATCCTCCTGTACTCCCGAAACGGCAATACCGTCTCCGAATTCTATAAATTCTACGCCATACTTTGTCATCTCGTCGGGGAGTTCCGGATCACAACCTTTTTTAAGCTCGCGATCACTACAACCAATTGCTATCTTGCTGGAAACTAAAACACCTGTTTTGTCTTGTGTATTAACTCCAGAAACAATAAGGTTTCTTCCAAACTCAATGAATTCCGCGCGGTCTTTAGTAAAATCGAGGTCAGCGACTTCAGGAAATATGTCACAGCAGTACGTCGGAGCATCATACAGCGAATCGCACGCCGTCCTCTGACTGCAAGCTACGGCTACTCCCCCACTGTTGCCGCTAGTGTTAACGGAAATTAAAAGACCTGACCCTCCTTCACCTGCAAGGCCCTTGACGTTAAGTCCCTTCCCAAAATTAAGATACTTCGCTTTTGGAATCGAAAAATCAGGCGTATCGTTAAATTGGCCACATCCGGTAGCCTCCCTCTCGCTACAGGCTACGGCTATGCCTTGGCCGCTCTGCGACCCCACGGAAACTAAAACGCCTGACTTTTTACCATGCTCAATCCCAGAAACATCTATGCCATTCCCAAATTCAAGAAATTCCCAAGCAGGATCAAACTTGGGTGATTGGCTAAACTGGTCACATCCGCTAGCCTCCCTCTCACTACAGGCAATTCCAATGCCGGGACTGCCACTATCCATTGAAATTAACAGCCCGGAACTCCCCCCCCCCCCCCCCGTGAAAACTTTAAAGGCAGAAAATTTCAGACCCTTCCCCCAATTAAAAAAATCAATGAAAAGATCCCACCATCGCTTCCCTT
>Ga0114908_1000053_pt1 | contig 95428 bp, 86 predicted proteins | sample MalvireepMed_s17_FD_87292 | JGI IMG/M metagenome (GOLD analysis project Ga0114908, IMG submission 87292) | Marine viral communities from the Global Malaspina Expedition - Malaspina viral metaG DeepMed_s17 | ecosystem: Environmental > Aquatic > Marine > Oceanic | place: Mediterranean Sea... | reverse complement strand
TCACTTTTTACAAACAGTTGCAGCGTGAAAAGAAATATGACGGGGCCACGGGCGAGGAATTCATTGAAACGTCAATCGAGGACATCAAGGAAGCGAACGAGCTTATCATCGATGTGCTGCTCCATTGAGGTCATCTCGGACACGGACAGCGAGTACAGGTACAATGCCGTATTTGGGCGGGTCAATCTCAAATATCGAGATAGGTATATCCTTAACCTCACGGGACGAAGGGATGGATCCTCCCGCTTTGGACCGGGCAAGCAGTTCGGGAACTTCGGTGCCATAGGTGCTGCATGGCTCTTTTCCAATGAGGTAATTTTGGCCAACAGTGATGTTTTGAGCTATGGGAAGCTACGGGGCAGTTTTGGAACAACGGGAAGTGACAATATCGGGGATTATCGTTTTTTGGACACCTATGATGTCACAGGGCAGGAGTATGATGGGACCATGATACTTGAACCCACCGGTATCTTCAACCCATTATTTGGATGGGAGGAAAACAAGAAATTGGAATTGGCCCTGGAACTTGGCTTTTTCAAGGACCGATTGCTGATCAATACATCTTGGTACCGCAACCGCTCCTCCAACCAATTGGTGGGCATCCCATTGGCGGCGACCACAGGCTTTTCACAGCTTACGGGGAATTTTGATGCCACCGTGCAAAACACGGGAGTTGAGATTGATTTCCGAAGTACCAATATCAAAAATGGAAGGTTCTCATGGAGTACGAATTTCAATATTACCCTCCCTAAGAACAAACTGGTCGCCTTCGATGGTCTGGAGACCTCGACTTTCTCCAACCGTTATATTATCGGGGAACCCTTGACCATTGTGAAACTGTACCAATCACACGGGGTGGACCCGGAAACCGGCTCCTATGATATCGAGGACTATAATGGGGATGGGGAGATCAGTAGCCTTGAAGATCGGCAATGGGTAGAGGATTTCGCCCCAGAACTGTACGGGGGATTGGGCAATACCCTTACCCTGGGCAATTTGAGCCTGGATTTCTTTTTTCAGTTCAAAAAACAGCGTGCCTACAATACCATGGGGTTCGGGGCAACGCCCGGCTATGGAAACAATATGCCGAGGGCAATGCTCGACAGATGGAGGGAAGCTGGGGATGTGGCCACATATCAAAGGGCCGCCGGAGGACTTTCATTGATTCCCGGGACAGGACCATTTCAGGAGGTGAGCAATTTGGCCGTTTCCGATGCCTCCTTTGTCCGTTTGCGGAACATTTCCCTCAATTATAAGATTCCCTCAAGGGATAGTGGGTTGGATGTCAATGTGTATCTGCAGGGACAGAACCTATTGACCTTTACGGGCTATGATGGACCGGACCCCGAACAGCCGTCCAATACCCGCTTGCCGGCCCTTCGACAGATCACCTTGGGACTTCAACTGAGTTTTTAACCTTAAAAAAAGAAATATGAAAACGCATAATACCAGTTATACAGGGAAATACCCTTGTTCATTAGCCTTTATGGGCGTACGTCCAACCATGTCCGTATTATCCCTATTGATCTTCCTATTTTTCGGCTGTACCGATTTTGTGGAGGTCGACCCTCCCAAGAACATTCTTGTGGCCGAGACCGTTTTTGATCAACCTGCCACGGTAGAATCCGCCTTGGCCAACCTCTATCATGATATGCGGGAACAAGGAATGGTATCAGGCGGCACGGGATTGACCACTGGATTGGGCATCTATGCCGATGAACTGGAATACTACGGTAACAATGCCGATTTCTCCCAAATATACCTTCATGGTGTCCATGCGGGAAACAACACTATCTTGGGATGGTGGCGTCAAGCTTACCATATCATATATAGTGCGAATGACATCATCAAGGGAGTGGAGCTCTCGGATTCATTGACCGAGGAGGAAAAGAACCGGTTCAAAGGGCAGTCCTTGTTTGTCAGGGCCTATATCCATAGTCTGTTGACCCAATTGTTCGGTAACGTCCCCTATATCACCACCACCGATTATCAAGAAAACAACCAAGTGTCCAGAATGCCGGAAGATCAGGTCATGGAACATATCATTCGCGATTTGGAAGAGGCATCGGACCTTTTATCGGACTTCGGAGGTTTATCGGATGAAAGGGTACTTCCCGACCACTATGCCGTCCAGGCACTCCTGGCAAGGATGTACCTCTATGTGGAAAATTGGGAAGAGGCGGACGCCAAGGCCACCGAACTTATCACTGCCTTTACATTGGAGCCCGATCTTGATAAGGTATTCCTTAAAGGTTCCCCCGAAACCATTTGGCAGCTCAAAGCGGGAAACAGTCCCCGAAACACGCGTGAGGCTACCCAATTTATCATTCAGGCCATTCCGGGACAGAACTATGCCCTGTCGGAAAATCTGATGTCCAATTTTGAGGAAGGTGACCAAAGACGGGACCATTGGGTGGGCAGTATGTCGGATACGGAAAATACCACCACCCTGTATTACCCTTTTAAGTACAAGGCGGATCTCAATGAAGAGGAATCCGTGGAATATTCCATAGTTTTTCGTTTGGCGGAACAATACTTGATACGGGCCGAAGCAAGGCTTGGGTCAGGGGATATCGACGGGGCCCGGAGCGACCTTGGTGCCATACGAAATCGAGCGGGCTTGGCCGATATGGCGGAAGCTGGCGAGAATACCTTAATGGATGCCATAGTGCATGAGCGCCGTATCGAACTCTTTGCTGAGCGGGGTCATCGATGGTTCGATCTCAAGCGTACGGGCATGGCGGGGCAAATAATGTCACAGGCCAAGGCGAATTGGAAAGACACCGATGTATTGTTCCCCATCCCGGAATCCGAGTTGGAAACCAATCCCAATCTAGCACCACAGAACAACGGTTATTAAACAAATTTCCTATTGGGCCGTATCCATTTAAGGGTTGGCCCGATAGGAATCACTATAAATATGTATATACAATGAAAATAACGATATGGATGATGCTTTTGATGCTGTCCACTTCAGCGATTGTCGCAAATACCTCACGGACAGGGTCCATGGGGTTCATGGATAATGATTCCCAAATTGAACCCCAATTTTTGACTTCCCTTATCAAGGATGATAGATTGTACCTGGATGTCCCAAAGGAAGTGCTGGACAAGCCCATGTTGTTCGTGAGATATGGAAGGGGGAGTAAGGCCCCTTATTACCTCCAGGTCTTGTGGTCTTTGAAAGGGGATGAAATACTACTGAAGCAGCCCAGTATACGGCCGGTAAAAGGAATCATTCTGCCCATAAAGCCCAATCTGGTCCTTGATGAAAATATCCTAGCGATGTTTCCCTTGGAAGAAAACTCTGGGGTGACGGACAAATATCGAATCGATGTAACCGATCTTTTATTGCAGCATGACATTGAATGGGCGCCCGGTTTTTCAGAACGACCGGTACCCGGGATCACGAGGCTGTTAGGGGCCAAAAACTTGAATAGGGAGGTGGTGGTCAAGACCCTTAGGGGCATTATCAAGGGAGATTCCAAAATAGCCCTGCCCATTTTTTATGGATTTGCACCCTTGCCGGAACCCATGGCAACCAGAGGATTTGATTATCGGATGGGGTTTAGCAGCGAAGGGTCCATAGATAGGAAGACTAAAACCCATAACACAAAAGCTAATATCAATCGTTGGCGATTGGAAAAGAAGTTCAGTGACAGTGTTGTCAGTGTACCCAAGCAGCCGATTACATTGACCATGTCCCCAGACATTCCAAAGAAGTGGAGACCTTATGTAAGAGCCGGGGTAGAGGAGTGGCTTTCCGCTTTCGAGGCCGCTGGCTTCAAGAACGCTATTGTGGTCAAAGAAACGGACAGTATCAGTGAATGGGATCAACACAGCATCCATACCTCAATGATCAAATGGGGGCGAGCCAAATACCTAAGGGGAAATGAAGACATGGATTTTGGAGGTACAGCCTCCTTGATGTGCGATCTGCGTACTGGGGAGATCCTCAGGGGAGACATCTATTTGGGAGCCTCTATCCAAAGTTTGTCGGAACGCTATTTTATCCGAGCGGCACCCTTGGACAAGCGAGCACAAAACTTCCCATTTCCCGAGGAGTTGGTCGGGGCACTTTTCCAAAGATTGACGGCCCATGAAGCGGGCCATTTCTTTGGGCTCATCGATTCCAATTATGGGGAATATGGCTATCCCATCGATAAAATGAACGATAGTGTTTGGTTAAAGGAGATGGGCCATACCCCGAGCGTTATGAATTATACAAGGACCAATAACCTACCGCAACCGGAGGACAGTATTCCCCCCGAACTGCTCATGAGCAAAGTAGGGCCCATGGATAGGTACCAGATCCAATGGGCCTATACGGAATTCCCAAAGGAAATGGATACTAGGGATAGGAAGACCGAATTGGAACGAATGCTACGTTGGCAGGATTCGGTGCCCTGGTACCGTTTCAATATGTCCCAACCGGAAAGAATGGGCCCCGGAACCACCAATGAGGTAGTGGAGACCAATAATCCCGTGGGAAGTGCCAGCATGGCCTTGAAGAACCTAAAACGTGTTTTAGTGCTATTGCCAGAGGCCATAGGCGATGAACCGGATTATGGACGGTTGGACCGACTCTACCACGATGTCCAACAGAATTGGTACCATCATATGGTACATGTGGCCAGTCTATTGGGGGGCTATGATATTCGATACAAGCCTATGGAGCTATCGGGGAACATGTACGTCCCCATATCCATTGAGAAACAGCAAGCAGCCCTGGATTATTTGCTGGTCAATGCCCTTCATACGCCACAATGGTTGATTGAACCGGAGTTTGCCGTCAAAATCAGGTACTCCACTTTCCCGAATGAAGTATTGGCCTACCAGCAACTATTGTTAATGGATATGTTGGCCGCAGATCGACTGAAGCGCTTGGAATATCTTGAGCTTCATTTAGGGCACAAAGGTGCTGTTGCACAATATTTGGATAAGGTACAGGCTGGATTGTTCCAAGAATTACAAAGTGGGACTGGACCTGTGGATCCCGGTAGGCAAGAGCTGCAAAAGACCTATATCGATAGGTTGGTCAGTATAATGGCCAAAGAACGGGTCAACTTTTTCGCAACGACCAAGTCACATGATTACACCGATTATACAAAAGGTCTTATGATGGAGTGCTTGATTGGGCTGCAAGAGGATTTGGAGCATACATTGAAAGGGGACAAGGACCTTGTCTCCCAAGGCCATTGGCAAAGGTGCCTTGAAAAGTTACGAACATTCCTGAGGTAGAGAATTTATTGTAAGAGCAGGAATTTACAATATTCCATGGATGCAATGAACCCGGTTTTGTTGTACATGGATGTTTGAATTAGCCAAAAAAGGTGCCCTTTTACGGGGCACCTTTTCCTTTACAGATGAGATATAATTAATTTCTCATTAGAGGAGTGCTCTCATCATCGGGTTCGGAGTATACCTGTTGATTAAAAGCGGTACAGGCAATGTCTCCTGTTTCTCCACAATTGTCATCCACGGTAACCTCCTGCCATCCTAAGGTCGGATGTTCATAGTAGCCTATTTTCGGAACTGGTCTGTCCTCAGTGGCAAAAGCAAGGCCGACTGCCATAAGAATGGCAAAGGCCGGTAATACGAGTTTTAAAAATTTAGATTTCATAATATTAAGAATTACATATTGATGCCTACTCTCTTCCATAGGTTTTCGGCTTCCCCTATCACTGCACAGTGTTTTTATATGTTGATTTTTTCTTTGTCATCAGAACAATACCAATTAGGGCCAATCCCATCCAACAGATATTGAATACCAAGTGGGTTTCCCATCCCATACTTGATATGACCCCACCGCAGGAGCAGGGGATATGGTCACTATAGTTGAGTACAACTATGATATAGGCCGAGAACAAGCTCATCAGGCCCAATGATCCGTATAGTGCGAACAATCGATATGGGCGGATAAGGAGCAATAGTGCCAAGACCAGTTCGGAGAGTGGAACGAACCAGGCCACCAAATGATCAAATCCCATTAACATATCGGATTGACCCAATTGTTCCTTGAACCCTCGAAAATCCATCAGTTTGCTTGTTGCCGCATAGATAAATAGTAGGGCATACAAGAAGCATATCACTTTCACTATGATCTCGTTAAGTTTTATGTTTCTTGTATTGTACATTGTAACTGTTTGATTTACAATGTAAAATTAAGGGGTTTGATGGATCCCTAAGGGATTATTTTGGATCTGAGAAGGATTATTTTGACGATTTTCTCAATGCTGTGGGACTATATCCATACTTTTTTTTGAATTCCCGGGCCAAATGGTTACCTATTTTGAACCCTACCATTTGCGCAATGGCACCAATGGTCTTATTGGAGTATTCTATCAAAACATGGGCTCTTCTGAGCCGCTCATTTTTTTGATACTGAAACGGGGTCATAGCATAGAGTTCTTTGAAGCCCTTTTTGAATTTATATTCGTTGGTCCAGCATAACTGGGCAAGGGTTTTTATCGAAGGCAAGGGTTTGTCCAAATTGTCCATAATATAACTCTCGACCTTCCGTAGGTTTTCAAGGTCGGCCGTACGAAGGAAAGGCGTTTCTTTTTTGCCTTTTTTTGATATAAGTTGATGTTCCTGCAGTTCTCGCTCAACCTTCTTTTCTATTTTTCTTTCCTTGATCCCTTTATTTTGGACCATGTCAAAACTGGTTATGATAATCCTCGCTTTATTATCTGGATGGCTGGGTAAACGAATGACATGGCAATTTGCAGGGAGTTTCAATCCCGTTTGTTCCATAAAGGTCAGGTTTACGGTCATTTCCGAAATAGAGGAACGGTTCAATTCCTTCAACAATTTTTTCCATCCTTTTCGGGAATCATTGGTCAACAGATCGATGAAGGGAACATCAAGAAAGGCCCCTTGATCATATCCCAGCAATTCCTGTACTCTGTGGTTCGTTTTCAGTATAAAGCCCCTATCGTTGATTTCAAAGAACATTTGTACGATTAAGTGGTAGGAATGGTGAAGGTTCACGAAGGCTTGGTGCCTAAAGGCATCCTTGATTTCCTCGGTGGCGCTGTTGGCCAAGAAGGTCAAAGCTTCCAAAGCATCACTATTGTCCGACCGATTGATTCGGTAGGAGAAATTGCCATTGGAGATTTTGACCAATTGGGAGAAGATGTCTTCCAGTCTTTTTTTGTTTTCCGGTCGGTCCATGATTTAAACTTTATATTGACACTGACTGTGTATGGGTTTTGCGCTTTAGAGATCGTGAACGATAAACCGCTCAGCTTCTTCCATATCCTTGAACACTTTAGTTGGCACAGTCGATATTTTGGTCATGATAAATTTTGAGAATGCTTGTTCCAAAGGGGTGGTGGCGACAAGCACGAGATATTCGATCAATCCCGCCCCCTCTTTTGCCAGATATCGCCAGGCATCCTTGTCCACATTTTTAAGACCCTTCATACTGCACAAAATGATATAGGGCCTTCCTTGTTGTAGCCTTATTCGTTGTGCGACGACTTTTTTTGCCCCGGAAAGACTGATATGAGCTTGTTCTTTCCAAATGAAGAAAAGTATATCGTTTTCCACGTACATGGTTGCAATTTCGGTTTCCACAAATCTTTTCATGCCCCTTCATTTACAAAATGGTCGTTTAAATTAAAACTTTTTGAAATAAATAATTAACAAGAAAAATCTGATTTTTAACAGAACTGGCTCTAAAATGTAAAAAAGTGTATCTGTAAGGGATTATTTTAGGCGCTACCCGCTCATTGGATACAAAATTTTATGGATTTTGATTAGTTTGAAAAAGTGCGGTTTGATACCAATAAAGGTCAGGAGTCCAAATTTGGCCCCATGATTTGGCCCCGATTGGATCGATTTAAGGAGGCCCAGTTCAAAAGTTCCCAAAACAAAAGATCGATGGATAGCTCCCCTTCCCTAGTGCAAACTAGGGAAGGGATCAGGGCAAACTTTTGGAGACTACTAAAGATTACCTAAAATGAAATATCAAAAACTGCTATTGGATATTGAGGGCCAGTTGGAGGCCTTGGAAAGCGGAAATGGCGATATCCTTTACAAAGCGGAGAAGGGCATAGCATTGGTGGAGAAATGTATCCGCAAACTGCAACAGCAGATTGTAGGCCAAGATTTTGAAACGCAGTCCGATGAGATCTATTTCTTCAAGCATGTCAAGCCCCAGATTTTTAGCAAGCTCATTTATTACATAAGGCTCTTCAGTATCGAGAGCAAACGTCCCCGGGGAAAGGATGTGGCCCAGATCAAATACCTGCAACAACAGATCGATAAGCTACAGACGTTCTTCAACGACAATTTGGAATTCTATAACTATTACCGGCGTGGGGCCATGTCCATGGACGAACAGTATTTTGTCCGTGGCAACCGAGATCTGCGGATGCCTCTGGAATCCTTCCACTTTTTGATCGATGATGAGTTCTCCACCTGTCAGGACGGCACGGTGGCCACCATTATGGCCTACGACATGCTCATTGTATACCTGAGAAAGGAAGTGGACGATTTGAACAACAATATGGAACCTACAAAGAACACCCCTATGGAAAAACCATCAAAACTATTTTGGACAGGGAGCAAGACCGATCTGATCGAGCTCCTTTATGCCCTACACACCAGTAAATGTATTAACGGCGGTACCGTCGATATCAAGGAAATGGCCTCGCATTTCGAATACTTTTACAATGTGGACCTGGGCAATTATTACCACACCTTTATCGATATCCGATCAAGGAAAAGCAGCAAGACGCGTTTTCTGGACAAGCTCATTGAAATGCTCCATCAGCGCATGGAATCCTTGGATGAATGAACGAAGGACAGTGTCTTGCTTTATAATCTGCTATCACGGTCATGGATAAGGATGGTCGGAAACTCCTTTACTCCATGATTCCTTGATAGACCAGCACTTCAAATTCATCGCCTATCCTCCAGTAGGGGGATAGGTACTCTTGGGTGAACAACAATCCTATCAATTTTTCCTTGGGGTCTGCCCAGTAATGCGTATTGAAAGCACCGCCCCAACTGAAGGTGCCTATACTGAATGGGGATAGATAGTCATTTTTTTCGGTCTCCAGTGCAAATCCCAGACCGAATTGAAAATCATCCGGTTGTGCGGGATATGGGGATATGGCCATATCAAGGGTCAACTGATTGGTCAACATCAGTTCCACCGTCTTGCTGCCAAGTATCCTCTTGTTTTTATAGGTGCCCTTGTTCAAGAACATGGAAAGAAAATTGGCATAATCGGACACTGTGGTGCTCAAACCGGCCCCGCCCGATAAATAGGTTCCTTCCTTTATTGGAAAATCGGGATCCACACCTTCATAAATCGGATGGTCCACTTTTTTCAGTCTATCCCCGTTACTTTCATATAGGGCCACCACACGATGGTGTTTTTCGGTGGGTACATGGAAGTAGGTGTCCTCCATATCCAAAGGATCGAATATGCGCTCCCTTAGAAACACATCAAACGGTCGACCTGACCATAGCTCCACCAAATAGCCCAATAGGTCGGTATTAAGACCATAGGTGAAAGCTTCTCCAGGTTGATGTTGCAAGGGCATTTTGGCCAATGATGGCATTTTATCCGCTAAGGTCCCGTTCATAGTTCCTATACCGCTGGGGATATGGTTCTTTTGATAAATGGCCCACATTGTGGAATCGCTGAATATGGCAGGGTAAGCAATGCCGGAGGTATGCCTGAGCAGATCACGAATGGTGATCTGTCTTTGCGCAGGGACCGTGGTGAATGAACTATCGGCAGGATTAAAGGTTGCAAGGACGCCCGTTTCCTTAAAGGCCGGAATATATCTGGAAACCGGGTCGTCCAAAAGGAACTTTCCCTCCTCCCAAAGCATCATAACGGCCAAACTGGTTATCGCTTTGGACTGGGACGCGATCCTAAAAATATGATCGGTCTTCATGGGGATTCCTTTCGCTAGATTGGCATGGCCGTAGGCTTTGTTGAAAACTGTTTTACCGTCCCGAACGATCAAGGCCACCGCTCCCGGGATATGCTGCTCCTTGATATGATTTTCAATTAAGCCATCGATTTTGTAAAGACGTTCATTGTCCATGCCCTGAACAGTTTGGCCCAGCAGGGCACCAGAACTTGACAAAAGGAGTAGGAGGGATAAAGCACCCCATTTTATATATATGTTGACACTTGGATTCATGGGTTACTTTGATTCTTTTAAGGTTGATATGACTTTATTGTAGTACCGTAGGGTAGTCGGTGTATCCTTTGGCACCACCACCGAAATACGTGGTTGCATCCCCTTCGGCCAGTGGATGGCCATGGGCCAGTCGAAAGGGTAGGTCGGGATTTGCGATAAAGGGCCTTCCAAACCCGATCATATCGGCCCATCCTTCCCTGATGGCCCTTTCCGCTTTGACCTTATCGTACTTGCCAGCATAGATAAAGCTTCCTGAAAAGGATTCCCGCAATTGTTGTTTGAATGATATGGGCATAGTTGGGGCATCCTCCCAATCCGCTTCTGCGATATGGATATAAGCAATTCCCAGTCTGTCCAAGAGCTTTGCCGCGGCCAAATAGGTCTCCTCTGGCCGGTCATCGACCGTTCCCTGTAAGGTGGTCAACGGGGCCAATCGCACCCCGACCCTGTCTTTGCCCACGGCCTGTGTTGCGGTCTCAGTGACTTCCTGAAGAAAACGTAAACGGTTCTCCAAAGAGCCTCCATAGCTATCGGTCCGATGGTTCGCTTGTGAATCCAGAAATTGATTGATCAAGTAACCATTGGCACCATGGAGCTCCACGCCGTCAAAACCCGCTTTAATGGCGTTTTGGGCCGCTTGGCCAAAATCAGCGACCACTGCCTTTATCTCTGAGGTGGTCAATGCCCGGGGAGGGGAATGTTGCACCATTTCACCCACGCCTGACTCCGGACCTTTTCCCATGGGGTCTATAAATACCTTGACGCCCTCTGCGCTTAGGGCAGATGAGGATACGGGAGCTTGATGGTCCGGTTGTAGGGAAGTGTGGGATATTCTTCCCACATGCCATAATTGGGCAAATATGGTACCGTTGTTTTGATGAACGGCGTCGGTGACCTTTTTCCAACCCTCGATCTGTTCGTCACTGTAGATACCTGGGGTCCAGGCATATCCTTGTCCCTGTTTGCTTATCTGTGTCCCTTCCGAGATGATCAGTCCCGCACTGGCCCGCTGTGCATAGTAAGAGGCCATTAGTGCAGTTGGAACATCTCCCTTTCCCGCCCTCGAGCGTGTCATAGGGGGCATTGCGATACGGTTTTTTAATCTTTGGTTCCCGAGCCTATGAGGTTCGGACAGTATGCTTTCATCTTTCATAATAAAGTGTTTAATGATCTGAGCTAACAATTGGATGCTGCCACCTTTCTGTTCCGTTGGATGAACAACAAGGAAATAATGACACCGATGATGCCCATGATGGCACCGACCCAAACGGGTGATGTATAGCCATACCCCAATTCTATTGGGATTCCCCCTAGAAATGCACCAAGGGCATTGGCTATGTTAAAACATGAGGGACCCAAGGAGGCGACAAGCATTTTGGCATCACTTTGGACACTGTTGATGAGTTGTACCTGTAATGGAGGAACGATAGCAAAGGTGGCCGCTCCGGTCAAAAATGTCATAAGGATTGACATACCCGTGTGGGCTGCCGTAAAATAAATGACGAGCATACAGATGACTTGGAACACCAAGGCGAGAATGATGGTGGTGGAAGAGCCCAATTTATCGGACATTTTACCGCCGATCAGGTTGCCGACCACCATCCCAAGACCCGCCAAAACCATGATGTAGGGCATATTACTCTGAGCTATACCCGATACTTCGGTCATTAAAGGAGCGATATAGCTGATCCATGCAAACAGCGCTCCGGGTGCTATGGAAATGATCAGGACCATGAACCAAATGTTCGGTTCCTTGAAGATCCCAAAATCCCTCCACGGGCTTCCGATGAGTTTTCGGGCAGGCATTTTCGGGACCCAGAGATGGAGCACCAAAACAGTCAGCCCCCCAATTAGGGCAATCAATAAAAAGGTATAGCGCCAAGAAAAGGCATGACCGATATAGGTCCCGATGGGTACCCCCAAAAGATTGGCAATGGTCAGCCCCGAGAACATAAAGGCCACGGCCTGCGCCTTTTTTCCCTTATCGGCCAATTGGCTGGCCACTACGGCCCCGACGCCAAAAAAGGCACCATGTGGCAATCCCGAGACAAATCGGGAAACCATCAATGACCCATAAGAGGGTGCTATAATGGAAAGTGCGTTGAAAATGGTAAAGAGCACCATAAGTACCATCAAGGTCCTATTGGGGGACATTCTGGCCATACCCGTTACAAACAATGGCGCCCCGATAACCACCCCAATGGCATAGGCCGAGATTAAATGCCCCGCCTGGGGAATGCTGATGCCAAGATCAAGGGCGACGTCCGGGAGCATACCCATCATGGTAAACTCCGCTACCCCTATACCCAATCCGCCAAGGGCCAATGCAACCAAACTTTTTTTCATATCATGATTTTGTTTGGTACAAAAGTATTGGGTGTAGAAATATTATAAAAATAATATAAATCATACATTTGTATAATAATTATAATGATTCGATATGGTCAATTTGGAATGGTTCAGAACGTTTATCGCCATCTATGAAACGAGTACACTTACCGGGGCTGCCCAATCGCTGTATGTTTCTCAGCCAGGGGTCAGCCTGCACCTGGGAGCTTTGGAGACCTATACCGGTTATAAGCTATTTGATAGGTCATCTAGACGGATGGTGCCTACGGAAAGGGGCAAGGTGCTGTACAACCATGTGAAGGACGCCATCACAAAACTTGAGGATGCAGAGCAATGTTTTAAGAAAAATGCCCTGAACAATACACCAACGATCCATGTGGGCATGTGCATGGAAACCTTCCAATATACCTTGGAACCTTATATCTCCAGCCTGCCCTTTGATATCGTTGTGAAGTTTGTGGAATATACCGAGGCCCTTACCGATTTGGAGAAGGGCATCCTCGATCTGGTGATAAGTTCCCAAAAGGGAAGTGAAAAGAACATTGACTATCGTGCATTTTCCAAGGAAAGGATCGTATTGGTGGCCGGAAGGGATACCGACACCTCCGCCTTTGACGAAATACTTGCAAGAAAGGATAAACAAGAAATGCTCCAGTGGCTCAAACAACAGATTTGGTATGGCACTACAGGGGATATGGAACATTTGCGCAAGTTTTGGCAGACCAATTTTAAAAAACATCCGGATTTTAAGTGCAATTACATCGTTCCCAACAAGACTTCGATCGTACGCTGCCTTAGAAATGCCAGTGGGGTTTCCGTTCTTCCCGATTTTCTGTGCAGGGAAGAAATGTACAAGGGTAATATAAAGTTGCTTTGGGAGGGCTTCAACGTCTTGGAGAACAACCTCTACTTCGCTATGCGCAAGAACACCCTATACTCCGATGAAATCGGACAAATACAACGGATTTTTGAGCATAAAATGACGGTTGCCGAAGTATAACCATGGATACATGCCAGTCGCTATCCCTCAGTTGATGGACTTTGATGGCAACCGTTGTCCAAAGATGGTTCGGGGTAACCATGGGGTGGAAATTTTAGATTCCCGCCCGCAGGATTACTTGTTATTCTTGTTAGATTTTAGTTTTTGAGTGTTTCACTTACCGGTAATAATTTGCTTGTAGGCGCTACCAGAATTTTTCCCAAGTTGGTACCAACTTGGGAATTTTGGTTTTCGGGCGTTTCGAGGCCTCATTTTTCTCATTTTCATGACATGCTGAGGCTTTCAAAAGTCCAAAACACACCAAAACCGTTTAAATTTTATGTAAAAAAAATCGTTCCCAAGTTGGTACCAACTTGGGACTTTTTTCCAAAAAGCTTTTTCAGATTTGTGGTCGAACCCGGATAGCGAGCACATAACTTAGTTGGTAGGCGCCTATCCCCAAAACCATAGTAAAATGGCGGCAACGATCATTACCACCGAGGATCTCAAAGCGTTCAAAGAGGAGCTCCTCAAGGAATTCAAGAGCTTGATGTTGGAACACACCCATCCCCAAACCAAAAACTGGCTGCGCTCCAGTGATGTACTGAAGCGATTGGAAATCAGCTACGGCACGCTACAAGGCCTACGCAATAAAAATATCATTCCCAGTTACAAAGTTGAAGGCATCCTTTTCTACGATGCCGAGGAAATCGACAAGATTATCTTGGAGAACAAGGTGGGGTTTACGGAAGGGACGGTATGAACTATATCAAGCATCTCAATACCGTGTTTGTAGAGATTTATGGGGACGAACGTTTGGTCCCGGGACATATCAGTCTATATCTGGCCCTATTTTTCTATTGGAACCTGTATCGGTTTCCAAAGGATTTTCCGGTCAATCGAAGAGAATTGATGAAAATGGGCAAGATAGGATCCAAATCCACATATCACCGTTTGTTGAAACAACTCGATCAGATGGGGTACATCACCTACACTCCCTCACATAGTCCAGCCCGATGCAGTAGGGTCGGACTGACCCAAAACTGGGACAAGAGCGGTACGGTGATGGAACGCAGCCGTTCCATTTTTGGGACCTACTGTCCCAACCGTGTACCGGACACCTTATATAAGAAAACAGACCAAACCGATAAACGTTCTGGAGGAGCAAAACCCAAAAGTCAATTGGAGGTTTTCAATTTTTTTAAGGAGAAAGCTTATGGAAAAGAGGAGGCGCAAAAATTCTTTAACCATTATCAGGCCATTGGTTGGAAGATCGGGGGCAAGATTCCCATAGTGGACTGGAAGGCTGCCGCACATAACTGGATGCTCAAGGCCGATGAAATAAAAAAGGCCAATGACAAATCCGTTATCAAAATAAGAGACCGGGACCATTTGATGGTCGAAACCCAAAAAGACTATGGACAACCCCTCTAAGATAAGGGAAGGGGGCGTGATCTATTCCCTGGGAGAGTTTGATGGGAAACAGGTGGAATATGATTTTTCCAAAGTACTGACCTATCTGGATGCCAAAGGAAAAATGCTTTTTGGACGGAATTTCAGGCTTTTTCCTGAAGACCATAAGGTACTCTTAAAACTCTGTAATTACATGGTCCGTGATCGTACAGGCTGTCAAAAAATGGGCATTGATCCAGATAAGGGAATCCTGCTTTCAGGTCCTGTAGGCTGCGGGAAGACCACCTTGATGAAGCTCATCAGGCATATTGTTCCACATTATCGCCCTTATGAGGTCATTCCGGCCCGAAACATTGTCTTTGGGTCCAATCATGTAGGACATCGGATCATCGAGGACTATGGCAACGACCGGTATTTCTGTTTTGATGATATCGGGGTGGAACAGATGGGAAGGCATTTTGGGAAGGACTGCAATGTCTTGGGGGAAATATTATTGTCCCGCCATGAATTGTTTTTGGAATCGGGCCTCCAAACCCATGCTACCACCAACTTGAATGCGGCCGAACTGGAGGAACGTTATGGCAATCGGGTACGAAGCCGCATGCGGGAACTGTTCAACTTGGTCGCCTTCGACCAAAGTGCACGGGATAAACGTGGAATCATAACCGAAAAAAAAAATAACATCAAAAACGAGAATCATGAGATTAGCTACAATGAACATCCAAAACCTTTTTCATAGGGACTTATCCTTCCTCAAGCAAAATGCTTCCAAAAACCTTCAGGACTGGATGGAAGAATTCCATGCCCTATTGAAAAATCCCAAAAAAGAGCACCAAGATTTGGGACGTATGCGGGAACTGGCCTTTTTGATGGGCTTCAGTCCACAGACCACGGAACCTTTTCTCACCCTTCGCAGGGGGGGAGGACATCTTTATGTAAAACCTTTGGGAGGGGAACGTCAGGTAAAGGCATCGGAGCGAGTGGGGTGGAACGGCTGGGTGGAACTCAGAAGTTATCCTTTGGATGAAAAGCATCGAGAGGCAAAAGTAAGTTCCATTGTACAGGCAAACCCAGATATTTTGGTTTTACAAGAAGTAGAGGATAGGTCCTCGCTATCGGATTTCAATAGGGACTATTTGGCCCCTAAACTGGATGGGGCCTTTGAACAATGGCTTTTCACGGAAGGCAATGACAACAGGGGACTGGGCCATGCGATACTCACTAGGAACGGGTATCGTATCACTGGGTTCCAGCCCCATGCCCACGAGAAGGACAAAGAGGGCCGTGACCTTTTTGGGATGGACTGCCCAGAATATACCGTCGTGACCCCGCAAGGGAAGGAGTTGACGATCATTAGTGCCAGGTTCCAGGAAGATCACAAGGATTTGGATTTGCATACAAAAAGAAAGCAACAAGCACAAAGGGTTCGGTCTTTCTGCAATCAATTGATTTCCCAAAGTAGGGATAAAATTATGGTTTGTGGAACCCTGGGCGAGGTTTCCTATGGGGATTGTTTAACTCCTTTACTGGGTGATGGAACATTAAGTGACTTTCACGGTCGGTCCTTAGGTAAAACAAGAAAGGGGAAAGTAGGGGACTGGTTGGCCAAACACGATTATTTATTGTACTCAAAGGCCATGGCTTCCTGCATAAATGGGTCTGGGGTTCTATTTCCATTGGAATCAAAGGCATCGGATGGTGGGAAATGCCGATTTATGGGCAAGAAGAATAGGGCTGTTGTCCCCCCATTGATATGGGGTGAATTTGAACTCTAATTATTCCTTTTGCTCCTCCACTTTTGTAGCCTTCCCTAAAAATATGTAGATGCCAAATGGACCATTATTCATTGGACCCTCATTTTATTTGGCACCATTGCTATTGCTATAAGCTTGAAATCGAAAAGGTTGTATATAATTTTTAACATAGCAACCGATTTTTTGAGTAAGTTTAAGGATACCAAGAAAGGAGGGCAAAATGGCTCCCAAACATCATATGGCCGTAGTTCCATATTTTCTTGATGTATCGATGACATTGGTTTCCCTGTCATCTTCTTTATTGGACGTGATAATATCAAAGGTCATTTAATTTATTCCAGTACTGATAGGCTGTATTTATTGGTTGGCTCGAATGAAGCGAGATGTTCATACATATCATAAGGGAAGTTATAACTTCTGCGTTATGTTCAATATTGGAAGAAAGAAAAAAGTGAAAACAAAATCAGGGAAATAATGAGTTATTCTAATCTAAAAGCTGTCATTAATAGACTTCCGGATAATGATGAAACACAAACTTTAGGGCACTTTATTTTATATGATGGTGTGAAAACGGTAATGGATTGTAAATCCTTAGAGCTTCCTGACAGGGACAATCAACGAAACATAAGTAGGGTTCCTTCAGGGAAGTATAATTGCACAAATAGGTATAGCTCTAAATATGGGCATCATTTTCTTTTAAATGATGTAGAGGGCCGTTCATTGATATTAATTCATTTAGGCAATTATAAAACTGACACTAGAGGGTGTATTCTTTTGGGAACCAGATTTAGTGATATTGATCACGATGGCTACTTCGATGTAACCAATAGTAAAAATACCATGGCCAGACTTTTATCTTTAGCTCCAAAGGGATTTGTCCTTCATATAAATGACTTGGACGCTTAAATGAATTGGCGTTGATTGACATTGGGACTATTAATATCCATGGTGTGCCATTTCTAGGGAGCTTACATAGGTCATAGGTTTACTCTTGAAACAAATCAAAGTAATCTAGAACTTATGAGACCCACATTGGACAAGGCAATCGAAAAGGCCACCAATCAGATTAATAACGAATCAAAATTGATAAAATTAAGAAGACAGATAGCATTAGAATCAGAATGAATCCCTCCAATACACAAAAACTAAATGATAGATCAAGTCCAGATACAATATGCCTTGAAATTAGTAAACTAACCAAAAAACAACGAAGGGTTATGAATTTAGATTGAAAATAATAACTTCACTCCATGGATTTTCTCGAATTTATTGAACATAATCCGGATATTATTCCACATAATTTAACGATAGGTATTCTCAATGCCAAAAATAGGGATAAGGAATTCGGGTTCAATTTAGACCTAAAGGGTTACCTATTTTATATAAAATTCTTATGGGATTCGGACACTTTATTACAGGAGATTTTAATTAAACCTAAGGGTATATCAATTTCAGGCAGTAAGTATTTAACGCTTAACTTTCATTCGAATCGTTACTATCCAATTTGGAGGAACATTATTCATCTACCCTTTAAAATCAACAAGTTGAGAATAATTGATTTTTCAACCGAAAGAGCTTTAAATAAAATTTTAATTGATGGTGCAAACAAGGAGCTAGATGTAATTATAAATAAGGTCCACTCGGACATTAAGATTCAAGCATGTAATAAGGTTTCTCTAGAAAAAATACTGGCTAACTCGATAGAAATTTCCCAGGTAAATGATTTAATAATTAACGATGTCAATTCAATACATAATAGTCTTGAAATAAGAATAATCAATTCTCAAAGTACTTTTGCGAAAAACTTAATTGGGAAAGAGTTTAGGTTAGTTGGAAGAACCGATAATACGACCTTACAGCATTCAAAATTTGTGAACGTAAGACTTGTTGAGCCGTCATTCAACCAAATTACTTTTTTTGACTTTGATTTAAATGATTTTTCCATTGAAATAGGTAATAAAGAAAACCTTGATGGAAAATTAACCTTGGTTGATTCCAATATAACAGGAGTATTTAAGGTTCATTCGTGTAGACTTGGTAGTCCTTCGTTACCACAACGAATTATTGAATGGGCTTTTAAAAAACAGTCAATGTACCCTATTTATCTCGATATTCGAGATAATCGAATAAACCCAGTAAAAGTTGAGTTTACCGAAGTCGAATGGCATTATAATGGCATATTAAAAAATCAAAAATATCCAGAGGGCAAAAGAAAGATAATTAATCAAGCTAAGAATTATTATATTAACAACGATGATATTTATTATACACAACTACTTTATTCCTTTGAAAAGAATTGGTATTATCGTCATCATAGATTTAGCTTTCCACTAACCCTTTCCAAATGGTCTAATGATTTCGGATTAAATCTGTGGTGGCCTTTATTATGGATGCTTCTTTTTATATCGATAGAAAGCATTTTGATTCTAAACCTTTCCTGGAACTGCTATGATAAACTTTCTCAAAACTGGGGTGTTTTTGCCCACTTGATAAATCCTACTCACAGTACCTCAATATTCATGGAATTATTTGAAGGTAATTGTGAACCCCCTCTATTCTACACCAACTGGCTTCCGGTTATCGATAATTTTTTCAGAATCTTAATTGCTTACAGCATATTTCAGTTTGCTAATGCTTTTAGATATAAGTTTAAATTGAGATAATTCCCATATTAGGGTTTTTCCATAGTTTTTTTATGGTTTTTATGCAATTCTACATGGCTGATATTTAGTATCTTACGATTGCCTCTCCCGTATCAAAAACCAACCATTAAAACCATTAGAAAATGAAAACTTCATTATTCTGGATGTTGCTGTTATTCACTACGGCAATTTCAGCACAAGAACTATTTAAAACTTATCGATTCAAACTTGACACCCAATTACCACAGGTAACATTAAAAGGAAATCCAGTGCCAAGCGGAAATACGGAAATAATTAACGCAGGTTGGAAGTTCACTATAAGGGAGATAAAAACACCCAACTCCGAATATGTTATCAGGGTTTCAAAGTTTACAGATGGAACGGAGAGGGCGGTAAGTCAAAACTTGAAATACTATTTAGATCAATCAGAGGATAAAATTTATTTCTTGCTTACCAAGGCAGAGTTTGATAATAGGGTTGAACCTGTCAAAAAAGCAGGAAACTTCATAGTCGGGGCCAGTACCACCCTTATTAAGATAAGACCTGGAAACAACCAGGACGAAGAATCGGAGAAAATAGTTTCAGAATTTGGTAACGATTTTAATCTAGGTTTTACTGCTGGCTGGCAGGTTACAAACTGGAGAACTGGTACTAGTGGTGCCATTGTAGCTGGGGTTGGTTTTTCATCCATTAAAGTTACACCGGCCACAACAAGAAATTATTTGGATGTAGAGTCATCACAGTCTGCGTTGTCCTTCAGTTTGGGCGGAATTTTTGAAATAAGGAAATTTCAAATAAGTGGATTTGTTGGTATAGATGCCATGCCTGGCCTAGTAGGAGAAAATTGGATTTATCGTAATAGACCTTGGATTGGAATAGGTTTTGGCTATGAAATATTCAAACCTCAATCTTCAAAAGGGAATTAATAATTCAATTTATTTAACATGGGTACAAGTATATATCAAGCGAATGATTTAATCTTTTTTACCGTCTTTGCTTTTCTTGCGGGGGGTGTGTTTTTTAGTTTGTTTTTCATGGTATGGAAGCGTAAATCAAACAAAAAATTAAAGAATCAACACAAGGAAGAATTGAACATACTTCTGAACGAGAAAAAGGAGGCTCTTTCAAACAATAATATAAAACAGATAAGTAGGAACAATGACCTAATTCTTGAGCAGCATTATCAACAATCATTAGACAAAAATAAGGCTACTGCCAAGTCTGCTAGAATAGCAGGGGGGGTCGGGTTCATTTTTCTCTTATTGCTAATCGTTGTTGTTCTTGAAAACTTATATGCAGATAACGGTATTGATGATACATTAAGTATTGTGGTCACGTTCATTTCTGGAATTTCAGGAGCTATTTCTTCTTTTTTCAGTATTATATTTTTACAAAGTTTGAGCAGGACCGAAAAACAAATTAAGGAAGATTTAAAGGAATTGAGAAATGAAAATTTTATTCAAATCAGTTATGCTCTAATCGAAGAATTAAAAAGCAAAGATGAGAGGGATGCTCAAATTTTAAAGTTGATTTCCGAAATAAGAAAAAAAATATCCTCTAAAAATGCATGAAATCCATAATTTAGGAACGTAGCTTTTTGTCCAACTGTTTTATTAAAAGTTTTTGTTTGTTCCTTATTTGCAGTAAAGTTATACGGCAAAAAAATCACTGAAAGTAAATATATATGTTTACAAAAAGTCAAATACGTAAATATTCAGGTTTACTTTATGTGATGGTACTATAGAACCAGTAGGATATTGCACCGATTTATGATTTTCTTCTTTTATCGATTTCCTTCAGTAAAGCCCGCATAACTCCTGAAAACAGTTGTCGCAATAAGGCAACCAAGGTCTTGAATATCTCAGTCATGGTAGAAAGTTTTGATCAGTGATTGTAATAGGGCCAGAGCAATAGCGGATTGGCCTTCCTTTTTTAGTACGTGATCAGCTTCCAAATCATTGGAAAGGAACCCGGTTTCCAATAGGATCGAGGAACAGTGGCCAAAGGTATCCCGTAATACTTGGAAGTTGGCCTGTTTGATCCCACGGTCATGTATCCCCAGCCTACTTTGTAAATAATGGGCCAAGGTATGGGCGACAACATAGGATTTACGGTTCACTTTCCCGTTGATCAAAAAGATTTCAAAGCCTTGAGCTTTGACATTTGGAGCCTGGTTGCAATGGATGGATACAAAGACATCTGCCTCAAGTACCTTGGGAAGTAGGGCTCGGTCGCCCAATGAAATCAAGGTGTCCCTGTAACGGGTCAAATAGATTTCCAAACTATCCCGGAACAAGGTGTGGTTCAATACAAGACACTCCTTGGCAATCTTCAACACTACTTCCTTTTCCAAAATACCATGGGAGCCGATGGCCCCAGTATCGGGACCCCCATGGCCAGGGTCGATGACCACAATAGGTTTTTGGGCCATCGCGATGGAAACGTAAAATAGCATTACCCAGGAGCATAGGTATATTTTCATATCGAAACATTTTTGTTTGAACAATTTCCAGTGAACCGCTCATTTTGGTGCCAATACTTCAATAATTAACACCTTCAAGTGTTAAAAAATGTGATTGCTATAGCCTTTTCTCCATATCACTGGAAATTCCATATCGGAATCCAAGCTGGACGGACACCAAGCTCCGGTAAGCATTCCAAACCATTCATCACAAACAGGTCTTGATCCGGCCAAAAAACGAACAGTCATGAAAAACCTAAAAAAATCAGTAGTACTGGGCATGGGATTATTGCTCTCCCAGACCGCCTATCCCCAAATCGGGGGCATCGAAGATTCCGTAGCGGATATTTCAGATACCATCCGGGCCATTTTCCCTATCATACTCGGGGTCATCTTCCTTATCGGCTTTCTTTTCAATGCAGGGCATTTCTTCGGGGAGAACGCCGACCTCAAAAAAGGGATTACCCGCGTCTTGGTCTTTGTACTCATCGCAGGAGCGGTCGTGGGCATCTTTACCTATCTGATCGGCATCGTCGTCTAAGCCACAAAGCACATTAAATCCAATCTTATGAAACAGTACGAAATATATAGGAATATCCGTGTCCGTGCCTTGATCTTTGGATTGCCGGTCGCCTTTTTTGCCCTTCAGATGATGGCCGTCGTCGGTTCGCTCATGGCGGTCATCTTCTCCTTCAATTTGATGCTCCTTTTTTTGGCTGTCTTGGCCAATGTGGTCCTCTACGGTGTGTTGCTCCGACTGGTGCAACAACCTCGACTGCTCCAATGGGGCATACGATTTCCCCATATCGTCTCGAACAAAAAAATAACGTCCTATGGTTTCTACGATCAATTTTCATGAGCGCTATCCCATCGTGGATGTGGACCGGAACAGGATCTTTGCCAATAACGGCAACATAGCTTATGCCTATCGGGTAGTGCTGCCAGAAATCCATTCCCTATCGGAAAAGGATTTCGAGGAGCTCCATGGGCATTGGTTCCAAGCCCTGAAATCCCTGCCCGTGGGCACCTTGGTCCATAAACAGGACATCTACAGAAAAACTACATATGACGCCCATGAATTGCCCAACGAAACATTTTTGCAACGTGCGACACGGGAACATTTTATGGGAAGGGAACACTTGACCCATGAGTCTTTGATCTTTTTTGTTTGGCCGAAGAACAGGGCCATCAACGATCCGGCCTTGGTCAACCCCTTTGCCGTTATTTCAAAAAAGTTACCGGATAAACTCGGGGAGCAAGCGGAAGGTTTCGGCAAAGCGGTAGGGGACGCCGTTACTTTTTTGAACAATGGTCCCAAGCTCATAATGGAACCGTTCAACCAGACAAGGATCATCCAGTACACAGATGCCTATTTCAATGGGTTCAATGAAGGATTCGATACCGATATGGTGCTCGAAAAGGATAGGGTACTGGTGGGCAATCATTATTTTGAAGTGATGGCCGTGAACAATGAGAGCTGTTTTGGGGATGTGGTTCAGACCAGTGTACCCAACGAACAATATGCTAAGGATGGGTTTTGGTTCCACCAGGGTTTTATCGACGGGCTTGGGCTCACTTTTCAGGGAAACCATATCGTCAACCAGATCATCCATTTGGATGACCGCCACAGATGGCGCAAACAGTTGGAGAAACGGTTGGAAGAGCTCTCCAAGAGCAGCAATTTCGGCTCCCAGAACAAAGTACTGTACGATAGGGTGTCGGATACCCTCTCCAAACTCAATCAAGATGATGCCTCCCTGATCATCCGAGGCCAATTGAATGTGGTATGCTGGTCGAAGAACGAAAAGAAGTTGGAGCAGTCGATATCAGAACTCACTGCCCGTTTCAAGGAATTGGACATACGACCTTACTGCCCACAAGGGAAGGCCCGTATCCATTATGTGCTCAACAGTTATCCGTTGTTTTCCTCCAATTTCTCCGATACCGATCTCTATGTGACCGATTTGAAGCACGCCCTCTGTCTTTGTATCAACGCAACCAATTACCGCTGCGATAAACAAGGCATTATTTTCAATGACCGTTTGGACAACATTCCGGTCATGAAGGATGTTTGGGACGAGGAAAAACGACGTATCAAGGCCAGGAACTTTGCCATTTTCGCACCCACGGGAGAAGGCAAGTCCTTTTTGGCCAACAATATCCTGCGGCAGTATTTTGAGCAGGATGTGCGACTGGTGATCATCGATCTGGGCGGAAGCTATGCCAAGTTTGCCCAGTTGTACCCGGACCAACACATTATCCTTAAATACGAACCCGGCAAAAACCTGGGCATTAATCCTTTTTATAAGACCCCTGGCGAAGCTGTCACCGCGGAGTGGTTGGAAGATCTGACAAACTTCTTGATAGAACTCTATGTCCCTGGCGAAAGGAGTAACAAAGCACAGGAAGTGGCCCTCAAAAAAATACTTCGTTCCTATTACGAACGGGTCAAGGAAGGGCATAGTCTGGATGGTCTATATCGGTATGTACAGGACAACCGGGACAGTCTGTTGGAGAAGCTTGGCATCGATCCCGGTTATTTCAACCTAACCAATTTTCTGCATATCCTCTCCGAATATGTTGGTGATGGCCTTTACAGTTTTCTCTTCAAGGTAGGAGAAGACCGATCCCATCGCTTGGAGGACAAGCGTCTGATCGTCTTTGAGCTGGACGAGGTCAGGGACAACCGGGAAGTACTGTCGGTCATGCTCAAGCTCATCAAATCGGCCATACAGCGCACCATATGGCGGAACCGATCGGAGCGTGGCATCATACTCTTCGATGAATTCGCCAAACAGCTCAAGTTCGACAATGTTTTGGAGAGTGTTGAATTCTACTATCAGGCCATCCGGAAACAGAACGGGGCCATCGGCATTGTCCTGCAGTCCATCAACCAATTGCCCGAGAACCATACCTCGGCCACCATTTTAGAGAATACCCAGGTCATCTACAGTCTTCGAAATGAAAAGGGATATGGGGCACTTCGAGACCGCCTTAACCTAACTTCCCATGATTTGGACCAGCTCCGCTCCATAAAGAACGATCTCAAGGGCGAGCGCAAGTACACCGAAATCTTTATCAAGATCGGGTCCGAGAGCAATATCTACCGTTTGGAAGTGCCCCCTGAGGCCTATGCCGCCTATCTCACGGATGGCACCGAAAACCAAGCGATTATGGATCTGTACGAAAAGACCCATGATATGGAACATGCCATTACAGCATTCATCAATCAGAAAAAAAGACAACATGAATTCCATTAAAAAACAACCCTTTCGAAAGAATGCCCTGATCACCGTATGGGTCATGGTCCTCATGTTAGTGTTGCCCGGCCGTGCTACGGCCCAGGGGATGCCGGTATATGACAACACCAATTTTTTGTCCTTGGGCAAACAGTTGATCGAATCGGCCAAGCAGACCGCAGAACTCTTAAAGATGGCGGAAGAACTCAATGCCGTTAGGGAAAAGATAGAAAAGGTAAACAATGCCGTTAGGCAATACCAAGCGGTCAGGGACATTACCAAAAACAATGAAGAGCTTTTCGAAATGGTCGGGGACGACCTAAGGGAAGTATTGAACTCTCCCTATATCCATGGGGATGAAGTGGAGGTCATCACCAATGCCTTTAATGGCATCATGGAACATTCCCTAAATCAGCTGGAATTTATGGAACAAGTACTCAGCAATGATTTTTTGAACATGAGCGATGCGGAGCGCTTGGAGATTTTGGAGGGCCAGCGAGAGGCATCCCAAAGGATGTTGGCGGATATCAAACTCAAAAAAAGGAGATATGATATGGTGATCTCCTTTCGGAAAATGCAGACCCTTATCAAGGACAGAAAATTGAACTATTAAAGAACATCGTTATGGGACTTGAATATGTGGATGCGGTCTTCCAGACCATTATGGACAGCAGTTTTGCCTCCTATACCATTGGAGGGATGAAGGCCTTGGCCGTGCTGTTCTTTTTGATCAACATCATCAAAAAATACTATGAGGGCGGAACGACCCGGACAGGATTGACCTGGGGGCTGACCCCGACCGATCTGATCCGGAACTTTGCGGTAGTGCTCGTAGTACTGTTCTCCACAGAAGTATTGGGCACTTTTGATACCATACTGGTGGCCATCGAGGGACAGTATAGGGAAACGGCACCGGAACTTATACCACTTGGCCTACAAGAGGTCGAAGTAACGGAAGAACCGGGATTGTTGGATGCAGCGTCCAAAGCTATGGGGTTGCTATATGAATGGCTGTCCACTCCTTTTTTGGGACTCCGGACCCTTGCTTGGATGGGGAGTGTGGTCCTTTGGATAATGGACCTGTTCATTTACCCGCTTTTTTTGGCCGAACGCTATTTTATCCTTGGGGTAATGCAGGCCTTTTTTCCTTTGGTCATCAGTATGGCGGTCTTTGAGAAATTCCGTGAAATGGGGTACCGCTTCTTCAGGCTCTATGCCGCGGTATATATGATCGTCCCTGCCTTCTTTTTGGTCAATGTTTTTGTCAATACCCTCTATCAGGAAGTAGTGGAGAGTTTCTGGCCCAACCTTTTTGGGACGGATTTTGGTAGCGAGCTGTTCGCTCCTGTGATCGAACTGGCAGGTATCGGCTTTATTGTGTTATTGAAATTCAAACTCTACAAACGGGCCACGACCTTCACCTTCCGGCTATTTGCAGGAGGTGCCTAACATACATCAATCTTTAACATAAAAGCTATGAAAAAAATATACAGGAACATCACCGACATCCTTCGCCTAAACCGTTTTATCGTTTTGGCCGTGGTCATACTCTGTCTATTGACTAGTGGACTTTCCTTGGGCCTGCTGCACCACTATCAGGAGAAACTATTGAATTCCGCCTTTGCGATAGGTGCGAACGGTACCGTTGTACCGTTGAAACTGGTCGATCGAAAGGACAAACGGGAAGTGGAGGCCCTGGCCCACATCGACCGGTTCCATCGGCTGTTCTATGGGATTGACGGTACCGATTACCGGAGCCATCTGGAAAAGGCGATCTGGTTGGGGGATGCTTCTGTAGATGCCATTTATCGACAGAAAAAGTTGGATGGGGTATACAACCGTTTGGTACAGTTCTCCCTGCGCCAACAGATCGATCGGGTGGACATTGAACTGGACCTAAACTCGGAACCCTATGGTTTTAAGACAAGGACCTTATTTGAGGTCCATAGGGGCACGATCACCGACCGCTACCAATTGGACACTTCGGGGAAACTCATTACTGTGGATCGGAACTTCCCGCACAACCCACATGGATTGCTGATTATCGATTTCTATGAGGACTCCCTTCGAAAACTGGAACCACAAACCAAATAAAGAATCATGAAACTGGAAAGAAACAAACTGTTATTCATAGGGCTGTTGGTCTGCTTACTCGGGTTTATAGTACTCTACGCCCTTTCAATGGATAAGGAATCGGGAGACGGGGAATTAAAACAGCCGAAGGTGCCCACATTGACGGAAGAACCTGAGGAGTACCGCTCCAAATTGGAAGCCGTGGATGCCATCAAGGAGGAACGGGAAAGACCAAAACCAAGCCTGTACGGAGAACAGTATATCGACTCCACGGGGGGCTATGACACTACACTGGAGGATAAGGAACGTCAGTGTATCGTTGACAGTATCTACAGGGAGGGACGTATCGACTATGGAGCTGGGGTGTACCGAAAGCCTAAAGGAAAGCCCCAAAAGGGTGACGAAATAAAACCCGAAAAACATAGCTCTCACATAATACCAGAACAAGAACGTATTGATTTTTCAACGGCCCATAGCGCTTTTTTTGCCACTAAGGCAGTGAAGCGTGATAGTGTTCATCCACCCGTTGCAATCCAGGCCATGGTCAATGGAGAATAGCGGGTGCGGGCCAAAAACCGTCTTGAGCTTCGGTTAAGGGAGAATATAATGCTCGGTGGTAAAGTTTTTAAACGTAATATCTTGCTCTATGGCTTTATCTCCTTTAGGACCCATCGGGTCTTTGTGTCCATTGACCATATTGGTCAGCACCCAGTTCACTTGAAAGCCTATGATACGATGGATGGACGGGAAGGCATCTATATCAAGAACAGCTATCGGGAAGAAGCTGTACGGGAAGTGATGGACGATGCCGTTCAGGACGTAAACCTTCCAGGGATGCCCCAGTTGGGAGGTATCAAACAAGTTTTCCGGCGTTCCAACCGAACCGTTCAAGTAACTATCCTTGACGGCTATCAACTTTTACTTAAACCTTAACATCAAAACTCATGAAAACACTTCAACGTATATCCATTTTTGTATGGTCCATTACAGCACTTCAGGCCCAGACGGACACCTTAATTGTTAATGAAACCCATCTTTTTTCCTTACTGTTTCCTGAGCCAATTACCAATGCGGTCACGGGGCATTCGAACTACACGTTTGGTTACAACACAGATACACCGGGAAGACTGGGGCTTTTACAAGGGCATGCTGGTACGGACAGCAACCTTTTGGTGTTGACCAGTGACGGTCTGGCCTATTCCTTTTACCTGACCTATAGAAAACAGCTTGGAAAGAGCCATCGATTTATCGACAAGAATGATGCTATTGGAAATGTGCTGATCAAAAAACGTTTGGATTCCTTGGACCAACAGGAAAAAAGCAGGTCACAAACCATTGTGCAATCTGACACCGTTCAATACCGAAAGGCAAGCCATTATTTTTTGGAACGAAGTTCCAAGGTGCTCAAATCCAAGCGTAAGAACGGAATTATTCTTCGGCTGTGCGAAGTGGGCTATTTTGGAAAGGAAACCTACATAGTCCTAGAAATCGAAAATAAATCCAAGATTGATTTTGATGTTGATTATATACAGATCTTTAAAGAGCAGGGGAGTGGAAGTAAAAAGTCTTCCTATCAGAAATTATTGTCGGATACCCTCTACAGGTACCGTATGCCCTCTAGGGTTCCAACAGCATACAAACAAAGGTTTGTTTGTGTAATTCCCAAAGTTACGTTGGGCAGCCGTGAAAATTTATTAATGGAGCTTAGAGAAAAACAAGGGAATAGACAAGTTGTTATACGTTCAAAGTAGTATGTCTTAATTCTAGCATGAGGATTTTAAGCATTTAGCGATGTCCTAAAAGGGGAAGGCTACAAAAAGGGGAAGGCTACAAAAAGGGGAAGGCTACAAAAAGGGGTAAGGCTACAGACCAATCGATACGTCCACAAAATGTAGCAATAAATAATTCTGGATTTCCTGAATTTTGAGATTAAATCTAATTCTCTGACTTATCGTACCTACCGACTTTATAGGGTATTAACCTTTACTTAATTCACACTTTTCGTTTTGATGACATTCTGATCTAGGGGTAATTCTACCTTTCAACCCTCCTATTGCTAAAAGACAAAGTATGGACATATCCAAAGAGGATATCAAATGCGTTCGAAAGCTTTCGGGGGAATTGGACACGGATCAGGACAGATCCATGTTTGAAGTGAACCTACTGCTGGATGATGATTTACACGAACGTTTTCAAGATTATAAGTTATTGTGGGACTGCTATCCAAAACCTTCCCTTCCGCTTAGAAAAGAGCACTTCGCTAAACGCGTCATGGAAGAAATTTCGGAAGCCCCAAAACCTAAACTCATTTTTCTGTCCACTAAACTTAAAGCGGTGATTGCGGTCGCAGCTGCTGTTCTGGTTGCTTTTGGAGTGTATTTGTTTACACAGGATAATGAACCTAGGTACACCAATCATATCATAGCTCTTGAAGGAGAAAGGAAACACGTTACCCTCCCAGACGGATCGTCGGTCACGGTAAATGCCAATTCAGAACTTAAATACCCCGAGGTTTTCACGGATGATAAGCGGGATGTTTGGATGTCCGGGGAGGTGTATTTTGATATTGTGGAGGATGCTGATCGGCCTTTTAGTTTAGGTGCAAGCGGATTTGAAGTGAAGGTATTGGGAACCAAGTTCAATGTAAATGCCAAAGGAATGTCAAAAATAGTGTCTCTGGTAAGTGGCAAGGTACAGGTGACATTGGAGAATTCCGGTGATAAAATCCAATTAAGGCCAAACGAAGAACTTTCCTGGAATATGGAAAGTGGAGAAGTGGTAAAGCGCAATTTTGATGTATCCAAGACCACGGCGTGGAAAGACAATATTCTTTTACTGCATGATCTCACTTTGGAAGAAGCGTTACTTCCCATCAATGAATTTTACGGTACAACATTTACTGTTTCCGATAGTGTTGTAGCGAACAAGAGGATCAATGCAGCCTTTGAGGACCAGGATTTAGATCAGTTCATTCAAACTTTGGAATTTATTGCTGACGTGAAGATTTCGAAGCAGTCATCAAAAAAATTTACAATAGCCCCCAGTGATGAAAAGTAAAGCTTCCACATACAAGGAATTGAACCAAAAATCAGATTTGGAACTCTTTCAGTTAATCAAACAAAGGGAAAAAGGGGCCTTGGAGGCTGTTTTTAATAGGTACTATGAAAGCCTATGTCGTTTTGGAATCGCTTATGAAAATGATTTGGATGTGGTCCAGGAAAAGGTTTCCGATGTATTTATCCAATTGTGGAATTCCTATGATCGCATCCATGAGATCCAAAAGCCAAAACCCTATCTCTATGTAGTGGTCAAAAACAAACTTATGGAGCCGGTTTCGTACCAAAAACTCAAGCAAACCTTGGATAAAGGAGTAGAGGATGAATATTCCACTAGCCCAAGTATCGAACAAGAAATTATAGATCAAGAACAAAGGGAAATGTATGTTCGGAAGATACAGGAAATCTTGGACCAGATTCCCAAAAAGTCCCGCCAAATCTTTGAAATGAGCAGGCTGGATGAACTAAAGTACAAGGAAATCTCAGAGATTCTGGGAGTGTCCATTAAGACTGTAGAGAGCCATATGGCCATAGCCCTCAGGACCATTAGAAATATGGTAGTGAAGAACAAACAATTTTAACCCCGTAAAAAAGTGTATGACAAAACTGAGCTTCTAAACCTTCATCAAAAAACTAAAAAAATTAGTGAGAACCAATATTAAACTACTCTTTCAAAAATGAAAAAATTAAACCTCTTAGCATTGCTATTGTGTTTGCCTTTGTTAGGTCGAGCGGCTGTCGTTCCCATATCGGCGAACGTTATGGTAAACACCCAAAATTTTGAGATCATTAACCTAAACCTTAAAAGTGTTGCTCTGGAAAAGGTGTTCGACCTTATTGAAAAGCAGACAGGTAAAAAATTTATTTATGCGGCCGATGCACAATATCTGCAACAGCGCATTAGTATCGATGCCAACAAAGTAAACTTGGAATCTGTGTTGGAAGACCTTAAAAGTAAGGCCAATGTAGACTTTAAAGTGACCGAGCAAGGTGTTCTTGTAAAATTTATACAAGAACAACGTAGTATTTCCGGTAAAGTTATCGATGAGGCCGGAGCACCCATACCAGGTGCCAACGTTTTTGTTGATGGTACGGATTATGGTACGGTTTCAGATTTTGACGGAAACTTTAGCTTGGATATTCCATCCAACTTTAAACTATTGTCCGTTACCTACATTGGCTATCAAAGACAGGATGTAGATATTGAACAACTGAACAATGTTACCATTACGCTGCTTGAAAGTGCTTCCCAATTGGATGAAATTGTAGTGGTTGGATATGGTACCGAGGCCAGAAGAAACATTACAGGTGCCATTGCATCGGTTGCTCCGGAGGAAATTGTAACCCAGCCAAAAGCCAACGTAGTGGAAATGTTGGATGGTCGCTTGCCTGGTGTTCAAGTGATGAGTGACAATTCTCCAGGGGGTGGTACTTCGATTCGAGTTCGTGGTTTTAGTACCATCAACAGTAATGATCCCTTGGTGATCATTGATGGTATTCCAGCTTCCAATGGACTTAATGGAATCAACCCTTCCGATATCGAGACCATCCAAGTATTGAAGGATGCCGCTTCTGCCTCCATTTATGGGTCTCGTGCAGCGAACGGTGTTGTGATCATTACCACTAAAAGTGGCTCGGATACCGGTGGGGAGTATGTAGTTTCCTTTGATGGGTATGCCGGTCTTCAGTCAACCTATAATTTACCTAGAATGCTAAATGCCCAACAATATGGTGACCTATTGTGGGAAGCAACGATCAACGATGGAGGAACTCCTTCCCATGATATTTATGGGGACGATCCAACACAGGCCGTTATTCCACAATGGTTGGATGCGGACCAAACCATTCCTAGTGACGATGTGGATTGGGTGGATGAAATCATGCAAACGGCCCAAATACAATCGTATAATGTGTCTTTGGCCAAAGGAGATTCCAAAAGTCAACAAATGTTCTCATTGGGGTATTTCAACCAAGAAGGTTTGATCAAATACACTGGTTTTGAAAGATACTCGGCAAGATTCAACTCTTCTTATAATATTGGTGATTTCCTTACCATTGGTGAAAATTTTACGGCCAACTATAAGGAGCAGGTTTCCGTTGGGACCAACGCCGCTTTGGGTAGTGTGATTCTTACCGCCATGCAATTTCCATCAATCGTACCAGTAAAGGATATCAACGGGGCATATGCAGGGAACCCGATCAACGATAGTAACAACCCTATGGGACAGTTGTCCAGAAACAAGGACAACAAACAAAAAAGGGTTCAAGCTTTGGGTAATGTGTTTGCAAATCTATATGTAGGCGATTTTACCTTTAAAACTTCATTTGGATTGGATTACCAAAACTATAATATCAGAAGTTTTTCACCTACTTACGACGAGATATTGTCTACCAACAATACCAACTCCTTATCAACGTCCAACAGCTTCAACTATCAGTTCTCATTTACCAATACATTGAACTATAAAAAGCAATTTGGAAAACATCATCTGGATGCCATCTTAGGTCAGGAATCCATAGAGTACAATTACGAAGGTTTTAGTGCATCTGTAAGTGAATTTTTGTACGAGGATTTAAACTTCAGATACCTAAGCTTTGGTACCGAGAACATGTTGAATTCGGGGAGTGCCAATGGATGGTCTTTGAACTCTTACTTTGGAAGGGTGAACTATAACTTTGACGAAAAATACCTTTTTACCGCTACGGTAAGACGTGACGGTAGTTCCAGGTTCAGTGAGGATAACAGGTGGGGTACGTTCCCAGCATTTTCATTGGGATGGAGATTAAATCGCGAGGATTTCTTTAATCCTGATGGAGCTATTTCTTCCTTGATGCTGCGTGGTAGCTGGGGTCAAACCGGTAACCAAGAGATTTCCAATTATGCTACAGTGGATAGTTACCGGAACAACAACGCCAACTCCAACTATGCCATCGATGGTGCACAAGAAGCAGTTTATATCGGATTGACCCAATCCCGAATTCCAAATGCAGATTTGAAATGGGAAACTACCACCCAAACCTCTTTTGGTGTGGATATGGGACTTTGGGACGACCGTTTGAACATTACCGCCGATTACTACATTAAAAATACGGACGATATTTTGGTGTACAATACCGTTCCATTGACGTACGGTGGTACCAATGATGGACAGTGGGTCAATGATGGAAAAATGAAAAACACTGGTTTTGAATTGGACATCAACTATAACGATATGGTAGGTGATTTTGGCTATAGCATTGGATTGAACCTTACGGGATCCAAAAACGAGCTTACCGAGTTGACCACCTCTGATTATTTGGGTATTCCGAGTTCATCATTGCACAGTGTAAACTTTGATCAAGAAATTTCAAGAAGTGCAGTAGGTCAGCCCATTGCTTCTTTCTACGGTTATGTTGCGGATGGTTTGTTCCAAAGTCAAGCCGAAGTGGATAGCTATGGAATGCAACCCAATGCACAACCTGGAGATATAAGATTTAAGGATGTTGATAGGGACGGTGATGTAGATGCAGATGATAGAACTTTTATCGGTTCACCACACCCCGATGTGATGTTGGGCCTTAACCTTCAGTTCAATTACAAAGCTTTCGATCTAGGCATTTTGTTCAATGGTAGTTTTGGGAATGATACCTATAACTTCACCAAATACAAGAACCATTTCTTTAACCAAGCAGCATATAACAAAGAAAATGTATTGTTGAACGCTTGGTCAGAAAGTAACACCAGTAGCAGCATTCCAAGATTGTCCTTGGATGACCCGAATAACAACATTCGTCCTTCAACGTACTATGTTGAAAATGGATCTTATGTTCGCTTGACAAACCTACAGCTGGGATATTCCATTGATCCAGAGCTTTTGGGTGGAATGAACCTTAGGATTTACCTTCAGGCAAGTAACCTTTTCACTATTACTGATTATAGTGGAATGAACCCACAAGTCGGACTTCAGAATTATGGTGGCAGTAACCGAAACCTCGATATCGGTATCGACCGAGGATTGTATCCCCCGAGCAGGACTTTTGTGATCGGATGTAACTTAAAACTTTAAAAAAAAGCCATGAAAAACATATTGAAAATAAATTCAAAATATATAATGGTAGGTGCTACGATGGCACTTACGGTCTTGGGTTCTTGTTCCAAGGACTTTCTAGAGGAGGTTACCTATGGAGAAGTTGCCCCTGATGAAATGACAAAAGCAGAGAATGTGGAAAAAGCCATTATTTCTGCATATAGTGTGTTGAACGGTCAGATAGATGGTGCTAGTAATGCTTACAATTCCCCGGCTTCCAATTGGAGTTTTGGAGATGTAGTATCGGATGACTGTTACAAAGGTGGTGGTGGTACCGGTGACCAAAGCCAGATCCATCAAATGGAACTGTACAACACTACACCTACCACGTATGATGTAGAACGAAAATGGATGGCGTTGTACGAAGGAGTTAAAAGAACCAATGAGGCCATGAAATTGTTGAACGCCTCAGAGGACTTCGATGCAACCTTAAAAGCTCAACGAACTGCTGAACTTAGATTCATACGAGGTCACTATTATTTTGAGCTTAAAAAAATCTATGATCAAATTCCATATATCGATGAAACTGCGGAAACTGTTTCTGATTATGCGCGTTCCAATACCGAATTTACTTCTGCAGAGATTTGGGCCAAAATAGAGGCTGATTTTCAAGCCGCTTACGATGCTTTGCCAAGCAGTCAAGAAGAGGTAGGTAGACCTACCAATCTTGCGGCAATGGCATATTTGGCCAAGACGTATCTTTTTCAAGAAAAATGGCAAGCCGCTTTCGATGCTACAACTGTTGTAATGGGGGGTAGCTACGAATTGATGGATGATTTCCAATCGGTTTTCTTACCTGAAAATGACAATGGTTCAGAAGTGCTTTTTGCCGTGCAATATTCGGTGAATGATGGGCAAGGAAGTAACTACAACGGTAGTATTGGTGACCGTTTGACCGCTCCCGGAGGGCCTTATTACTCTCAATATGGTTTCCACCGTCCATCACAGAACTTGGTAAATGCTTTTAAAACAGATGCCTCTGGGCTTCCGGTTAACGACAATGTTGATGTGACCGAAACTGATTTTGTAGATCCCCGTTTGGATATTACCATTGGTAGACCAGGTATTCCTTACAAAGACCTAAACGTTATTTATGAGGCCAGCTGGGCAAGGGATTTGGCGACCTATGGTCCTTTTGGACCTAAAAAGCGAATCCTCTCAGCAAATTCCCCTTACCACGTGACTGTTTGGCCGTATGTCGATGCGTTGAATTATTACATCATCCGTTATGCTGAGGTATTGTTGTGGAGAGCGGAAGCCGCCGTTGAATTGGGTAATTTGGAGGAAGCTAGGTCTTTAGTGAACCAAATTCGTGAGCGTGCAGCCAATTCCCAATATGTACAAACATTGGATGGGTCTAGTGATGCTGCCAACTACAACATCGGAACTTATGATACGGCTTGGACCGATGCCACTGATGCAATGGAGAAAGTCCGTATGGAGTCTCGCTTGGAACTTGCCATGGAAGGACACCGTTTCTTCAATTTGGTGCGTTGGGGAATCGCCAAAGAGGTGATTGATGATTATTTAGAGGTGGAAAGAACCAAAAGAACCCACTTGACCAATGCAGCCTTTACCCTAGGTAAAAATGAGTACTGGCCAATTCCACAAGAATATATTGACAGTGTTGACGAGGGTCTGGTAACCCAGAACAACGGATACTAACTAAAATTTTAATCATAAGGGCGGCTTCAATAGCCGCCCTTTTTAAAATCAACAGCATGAAAAAACTACTTCTTTTTTCATGGGTTATGGGTTGTGCTTTTATTTCTCGAGCTCAAACTATAACTCAAGATCATCCCAACATAACCCAAGAGAGGCTACAAGCAAAAAATTTCTATTTGTTTTCGGTATTGGAAAGCAATGCGGGGATCATGAAACTTTTAAAAACGGATAAGCAATTGAAATCCTACTGGGATAAAATGACAATTCCCATGGAAACCTTGCCCCAAAATGGTAAGGAAATCATAACTCCATTTTTATGGTCGGAAAGTGATATCCAAACCATTGGAAACCGATTGGTGGATTTGTCCAAGGGCAATGCTGACTTTAAGGGCCTTATCAAAAAGTTAAGGGATTCCAACCAATATGCAAATTTTGAACGGGCTTCTGATGATGAATATCTCTATGACATATGGGAACAATGTGCCAAAGGATTGGATACGGTGTTGGAAGTTTATGGGGCAGGGAAAATGCCATTTTATAAAAATATTGATTCGGTTTCTTTTGATGCCAAATCGAAAAGATACCTCTATGCGGTTGCTACATTAAAGACACTGGCCATTGATGGTGCCCAAGAGGAACAATTGTTCTTCCAACCAAGCTTATATCTTGCCTTAAACTTGTTGTATGCCAACCATAAGGACGAAGCTGTTCGTTATGATCCATTGGACAAAAAAGAGAATGCCAAAGCTGTTCAAGCCATAAAAAACACAGATTTTAAGTCTTACCCCTATGCATCCATTGTGGTTTTGGGAGGCGGTCCCGAAAATTATCGGGATAAACTTTCCATTGCGGGAAAGGTGAACCTTCAATTGGCCATGAAAGAATACCGAGCCAAAAAAGCACCTTTTATAATTGTTTCAGGAGGTCATGTACATCCGTATATGACGCCTTACTGTGAGGCCGTGGAAATGAAACAAGCACTTATGGAGGAATATGGAGTTCCCGAAGAGTACATCATCATCGAACCTTATGCAAGACACACTACGACCAATATGCGAAATGCAACCCGATTAATGGTGGAATACGGGATTCCATTGGAACAAAAGAGCTTGGTAGTGACGAATCCTTCACATAGTGATTACACGGGGAGTGAAACGTTTAAAAGACGTTGTCAGGAAGAATTGGACTATCAACCTGTAAATTTCCATGAGAGACTATCCCCAACTACCCTTGAATTTACAGGAAACAAAGTTTCATTCCACCAAAATCCATACCAACCCTTAGACCCATAATGGTATGAAAAAGTACGGTTTGTGTATTCCAATGGTGCTGCTGTTTTTCGCTTGTCAACAAAGGAAGGCTAAAAATGAGGTTGACATAGTCAAATCCCCAAGTGAACAAGTGAACGGCTTTCTAGGCACCTCCGGAGATCATGGGCAAATGTCCCCGGCAGCGGCTTCTCCATTTAATATGATATCCATTGGCCCCGTGACCCATCCTGGCACACATACAGGCTATGATTACTATGCAAAGGAATTTTTAGGTTTTGTCCATACCCATATTGAAGGTGTTGGTTGTAGAGGCGGGGGAGGTAACATTTTGGTAAAGCCTATTGGAAATGAAGAAGTGGATGAAAAATTGCTGAAGAAGCATGAGTCCGCCAAACCCGGTTATTACAAAGCCACCTTTGAAAATGGAATAAGTGCCGAAATGGCTACCGACCATAATTATGGGGTGCATCAATATCATTTTCCGGAATCGGGAAAAATGTTGAAAGTAGATTTGGCCTATGCCTTTTTAAATCGGTTCGAAGAAGCACAACACACTGCTGTTGGGAATACGATAAAAGGTTGGGTAGATACCAAAACAGTTTGTGATAGGGGTAGGTACAGACTCTATTTTTATATGGAGTTTGACCATGTTTCCACTATTTCAAAATCAGAAAAGGACAGCTATGTAATTTATGGCACAGGCAATCCAACAATTGGGTTGAAAATCGGTTTCTCTTCTGTAAATGAGGAGTTCGCCAAAACTAGGGTGGTCAATGGGGGTAGTTTGTCCAAAACCATTGAAAAGAGCACATTGGCTTGGAATGCCCTTTTGGGGCATGCAAAAGTGGAAGGAGAAGCAGATAGGGTAGCACTTTTTTATTCGTTGTTGTATCGAGGCCTTCAATCTCCTTATGTAGTCTCGGAACCGGATGGAAGTTATAAGGCGATTGATGGAACAATTCAAAAATCCAAGGATTCTGTCTACCATGGATGGGCTATTTGGGACAATTACAGGGAACAAATGCCTTTATTGTCGCTGTTGTATCCCCAAAAATATGGCGACATCGCAAGATCAATTGCCAATTTATATCCCTATGGTAAAAATGATTGGTCCACCCAATTTGAGCCCTCCAATTCAGTTCGCACGGAACATGCACAAGTGGTGCTTTTGGATGCTTTGGAGAAGGGGCACGAGCTTCCTTTGATAAAAATAAAGGACTCTTTGATCAAGGAAATCGACAAGTTGGATTTTGGTTCGCCCGACAAAGCTTTGGAATCTTCCTATGATCTATGGGCAAGTTCCAAATTGATGTTGTCAATAGGGGATACCATGCTGGCCAACGAGTACCTAAATAAGGCTTTGGACTACAAAACTTATTGGGAAAAGGACTTTTCCGATATGGCTTGGCCCGATGTGGACCGCATGGGTGCCAGAGGATTGTATCAAGGTACGCTTTGGCAATACCGTTGGTTTGTACCTTTTGATATTGAGGGACTCCAGAGTTTGGCCGGTGGCGAGAGTGCTTTCAGGAAACAATTGGACCAATTTTTTGAAGAGAACAACTATAATCACGCCAACCAGCCCGATCTTCAGGTACCTGGACTTTACAACGCCACCAAAGAACCTTGGAAATCCCAAAAACTCTATCGAGAACTTATGCTGGATACTGTGGTTCAAGCGTATTTCAATAATAACAGCAAAGGTATCGACCCCTATATAGGTCGCATTTATAACAATAGCCCTCGGGCGTATTTAAAAACCATGGATGATGATATGGGCACCATGTCGTCTTGGTTTGTGCTAAGGGCCATGGGATTCTCTGCGGTGAATGTTGGAGAACCTGTATACTATGTAACAGCTCCCATTTTTAAGGAGGTGGAATTGAACTGGTCTTCACAAAAATCATTCAAAATTCAGGTTTCTAACTACCACAAGGATCATTTTTATATCAAATCTGTTCAGTTGAATGGAAAACCCTTACAGCGAAATTGGTTGACCCACCAGGAGATAATGAATGGTGGGGAATTGATTGTGGAAACTGATAGTGTTCCAAATCTGAATTGGGGAACTGAAAATCAATTTTTGACCAAAGTTGGCATAGAAAAAGATTGACCATAACTTAACATATAAAAGATAATCAGTTCAATTCAGTTTGTTTATTTGTTTAATTGTGAGTGAGGTGCAGCCATGTTTGGGCAGCACCTTGTTTTAATTTAAAATAGATTTTTAAAAAACTTAAAGATGTCAGCGAAACTTAAAATTGGAATGTTTTTTTTCGGGTTATTGGTACTGGGTAAGACTGTAGGGCAGGAACTCCCCCGTACCTATAAAGCGCCGGAATTTGATGTGGAATGGCGCAAACCCACAAATCACCCGGATAGAATTGTGCTTTCCTATGGGGAGGATCCATCAACAACCGCCAGTGTTACGTGGCGAACAACTTCTGAAATAGATACTGCCTACGCAGAAATAGCCATTGCAACCGCAGCCCCTAAATTTTGGCGTAATGCAAAGACCATAAAAGCAGGGACCACAACTTTTGATGCTATAGAGATCAATGAGGCTGAAATACTGGCGAATTATCATTCAGTGTGGTTTACAGATTTAAAAAGTGATACAACTTATGCATATCGGGTAGGGGATGGCAAACGATGGAGCGAGTGGATTCAATTTAAAACCGCACCAAAAGAAAGTAAGGACAAGTTCTCATTTTTATACGTAGGGGACACCCAAAATTTTATATTGGAATTATGGTCACGTCTGATCAGGGAGAGCTATAAAAAAGCCCCTGATGCAAAATTTATTGTGCATGCAGGTGATTTGGTAAACAACGCCCACAACGAACAACAATGGCAAGAATGGTTTGACGCTGGTGGTTGGATTCATAGTTCCATTGGTGCTTTTCCGATTCCGGGAAACCATGAGTATCGAAATTTGAGCCCTGAAACTTCTGAAAGAAGTTTGTCCGTACAATGGAAACATCAATTTACCTTACCGGAAAATGGACCTGAGGGATTGGAAGAAACCGCTTATTACATGGACTATGGGAATATGCGGATTATTGGATTGAACAGTAATGTTGACCATGAGAAACAAGCCGAGTGGGTAGATCATATACTATCGAGAACGGATAAGGATTGGGTCATCGTAACATTTCACCATCCTTTGTTTTCCGCTTCCGAGGGTAGGGACAATAAAGAATGGAGGGAGTTAATGAAGCCTATTTTTGATCAATATGAAGTTGACCTAGTACTGCAGGGACATGATCATAGTTATGCCCGTGGCAGGGTATCTCCCAAAGAAAATGTATTGGATGGGGTCAATATGAGAGATAAAACTGGAACTGTATATGTAGTTTCGGTAAGTGGTGGAAAAATGTATGGCTTACGAAAAAACGCATGGGAAGGTTATGATGCCGAAAGAGAGAGGGCGGCTGAAAACACACAGTTGTTCCAAGTAATCACCATCGAGGATAATAAATTGTCCTTTGAATCCTACACGGCCGTTGGAGCGCTTTATGATGCGTTTGACTTAATTAAAAGGGCAGATCTTCCCAATGAATTTATCGAAAGGGATACTGAAGCCATTGTGGAGCGTAGATTTTCCAATACCATTCCTTATCAAGATCCACTGCCTAAAGGAGCAGAAGAGTCATTATTGTCAAAATACCCTGGATTTGAAATAACCGGAGTACATTTTGTAAACGATACCAATTTTATAGGATATAAGGTTCGATTGGAAAGAGGAGAAGACAGGGAGGAAATTTCTTTGGATGTGAATGGGAAATTCTTGGATTAATCCAATTTTTTCACCAATCAAAGCGATTGATAGAACATTGATATGTTTTGAAAGTAAGGTGAACAGAGGTTCAGGGTTTTTTATCCTCTTGGACCTTTCCTGTTCATAGATTCACAATAAGTACTATCGAATCCAAATCATCAAGTAAAGTCTCATTCTCTCGAATAAAGAAGAGACTTGTTTGCACTTGGAGTGCCTATTCCAAATTCACTCGAGTAATTCCTTTAGCGAACTACTATTTTTCTTGGTGGCCAAATAATAGTCACAAGATTCTTATTGGAGCTAAAAGACTTAAAATAAATCGTTTTTCCAAACTATTGCTCTGGAGGCTTAATTAGATAAAAACGTTAAAACAATAAAAGGAATTAGAAGCGAACATAGTTCCTAAGCAATAAAATTGCTCCATATTTTTGAACCAACAAAAATATTGGGCGGTATCATTAATTAATTTATTTCTAAGCTATCATCGGAAACGGTTTGGTTTCCTATTGCCTTAGTATTCATAAACCTGCTTACAACTTTTTCAAATGCACTTGGTGCAAAAAGTGCGATAAAATGCGGAGCGTTCTTGACTCTGATAAAGGATATTGAACTGCTGTTTTGGGCAAGACGCTTGTAATGTCGCACGGCTCCCTTAATATGTGTTTTGGAATCGAGCGTACCATTGATAATCAAAGTTGGCGGTATGTGTTGTGGTGTTTTCCCAAAGTGTTCATCCCTAGAGTAGGTTGGCATCGAATTTTCAGCAATTAAACTGGGGAGTGGACTTTTAAACAATAAATCTTTTGACTCATCAATAACTTCGGCTTTTGTCATTTCAGGTCTCAGATTATTTTCAGATGCAGTAATGAGCTGGGTTAATGGAATGGAATTGGTTGAGGATTGATACGCCGCGCCATAGTCATTATAAAACGCTGTGATCTGTGTGATGGCCTTTTGGAGTGGTTCATAGTCGTTGCTATTAAGCTCCTTTATGATTTCTGGTATTGAATTCCGTACATATGGTATGTCCAACATCATACCAAAAAGGATGGCCAGATCCTGTTTTGGTAAATTAGCAGCAAACTCAGTATCCGTTTTAGTGCGCTCTATGATGCTGTTCAATTGCTCTTCCAAGGTTATGTCGTTAGGTTCCCTATGATCAACTTGTTCAAGGAAAGATTTTCCAACATCATCCGTGACCAATGATCTGTGGCTTAGATCAAATTCATCATCGTCTTGAAGGGGAACCAGAGAATCCAAGATGACGGCATCCAGATCTACTGTCCCTAATTGTAACAAACGTAATACCAATTGTGTTCCATAGGAAACACCGTAGATGTAGCGCTCTTCCGTTCCACTAAATTCATTGATCAAGAAGCTAAGGTCCCTAGCGGCATTGGTAATAGTAAATGCCTTTACGTACTCCAAATTGCTGTACATGTAGTTAAAGCAGGGACCCCATTCATCATTGGCCAGAGCCATCCCATCTGGAGAATCAACTATTTCTTCTTTGGGACATATTTTACTGGAATATCCAGTGCCCCTATGATCAGGAACAAAAATATCCAGATGAGGAAATAGGTTAGAGAACTGATCGATCAGAGGATATAGACTTGCACCGGATTCACCAGGTCCTCCAGGTATTAACCAGATAGATCCCTTTCTATCTTTTTTTGCAGGAAACTTTCTAACGAACAAGTTTATAGTATTTTCATCACCTTCTTGATAATTCAGGGGGGCTTTGGTAGTAATGCAAACGGAGCCATCAAGTTCAGGGACATTATCGGAATTAGGACAAGATTGGGATTGAGCGGTCCAAAATGCAAAGAAGCATAGAAAATGAACAGCTGATTGGATGATTTTCTTCAAAATGTAATGATTTTATAGAGTAAAATTTCAGTCTCTATACGTAGAGACGCAAATTTACAATGAATGGTTGCCCGTCGTTTATTTAAACTTTAAAGATGCCAATAAGAGTCCGTTTCCTCTCCGTCATCAACCATTCTAATTTGGATATTGAACAATTCGGTCAGAATTTTATCTTTAGTTGAGTTATCAAATTCCTCAAATTTTATTTCCTCAATATGTTCCGAAATTTTGTCTCCGGTGTGCCATTTTTCCGCCACAATTTTATCAATCAAAATGTTCAATTCGGGTTGTAGCCTTACCCCGTTTTGGATTTTATGTGTTTTACAAATATTTATGAAGGTGGCTTGCATCGGAAAATCCCCAGTTAAGTGCTACGGTCTCTTGGGTCAGATTAGAATTTTTTAGCTGAAAAGAGGCTCCCTTCACTCGATATTGTAATGCAAAATCAGAAAAGGTTGAACCCATTAGATCTTTGAACAAGGCCGTGAATTTAGTTACGGACATGTGGCACGCCAAAGCTGCCTCTTTAGTGGTTATGAGCCTTTTTTCTTCAAAAATCAAGCGTAAGGCTCCTTGAATAGAGGTTCTATGTCCATGATTTGATTTTTGAAAGGGAACTTTCCATCCTTCCATAAGGGAAAGCAACAATTCAAATAAATATATTTTAGCCCAGTCCGCATCATATTTTTTGGAAAACCTTTGTTGGACTTTTTTTGCCAGATTCTTTATTTCGCCCTTCAAATTTACTGCTGTCCTAGGTCTATCCATTGGTGGAACCATAAATGTTGAAGTTATATCCCTATCTAAGAAAAGTGTGGTTGCCAAATATCTTGGGTCGATAACAAATACAGCCACCTCACAGGGTGCCTCCAGTATTTCAAAACCATGTGGTTCCCACATATTGCAAAACCAAACCTCCCCTGGCCCTATTTCTATATCGTATCCTAGGTACGAGCGTTTCATTTTACCTTTCAATACTACTCCCAGTTCGAATTCATAATGCATGTCAAACCAACCTTCTTCTCTGTTTTCATGCCTGTTCAATAAGATTTGGATGGGCTTGTTATCGTCAAGTTCAAAATAAAAGCGTTTAAAATCATCTATCTGTGCTCCATTTATCATATTCTTTCATGATTTTACAAAAAATATGGAGTAATTTACAAAAAGACACATATAAGAATTGATCATATTTGAAATTAAACTTTAATCAAGGCAATTACAATTTGTTCTTGGGAATGAGTTTATCACTACTGAAAAGAAACTCGGACACACAGTAAACCGGAAAATCGAGGTTGTTTTTTGAACGGATTTATTAGTTAGGCACATCTGGTTTATTAACAATCAAATGGAACATTTCTTAATTATGAATTTTTATGGAACATTTTGATGCCATCGTTATAGGATCGGGAATATCTGGAGGCTGGGCTGCCAAAGAACTTTGTGAACAAGGCTTAAAAACGCTCGTACTGGAAAGGGGAAGGGATGTAGAGCACATCAAAGATTATCCCACCATGACCATGGATCCGTGGGATTTTGAACACCGGGGCCGAATGACCAAAAAGTTCTATGAAGAAAACCCATTGATTACCAAGGCATCCGGATTTGGGGAGGATACGGCCCATTTTTTTATAAAGGATGCAGACCATCCCTATGTACAGGAAAAACCATTTGACTGGATACGGGGATATCAAGTCGGTGGAAAATCTTTGATTTGGGGAAGGGCCTGTCAACGTTGGAGCGATTACGAGTTCAAAGCACCTGAAAAGTACAATTATGGGATAGGTTGGCCCATTGATTATAATGATATTGCCCCATGGTACTCCCATGTGGAGAAATTCATTGGCGTATGTGGTAATAAGGATGGTATTGAGTCTATGCCCGATGGGGAATTTTTGCCCCCCTTCGAACTGAACTGCGTTGAGGAACACATGAAAAGCACGCTCGAAGAACATTTCCCTGGAAGATATTTGGCTCAGGGAAGATGGGCGCATCTCAGCGAACCAGAGCAAACCCATTTGGATCAAGGTAGGGGCAAGTGCCTTTGTCGCAATAAGTGTATGAGAGGATGTCCATTCGGAGGGTACTTCAGTTCTAATACCTCCACATTGCCTTGGGCCGAGAAAACAGGTAACCTAACGATTAGACCGTTTTCGGTAGTGCATTCAATTGTTTACGATGAGGATTCGGGAAAAGCTTCCGGTGTCAAGGTCATTGATTCCAATACAAAAGAGGAGTTCATCTTCAGCGCCAGAATTATTTTTGTGAATGCATCGGCACTCAATTCCAATTTGATTTTACTCAATTCAAAATCCGATCGTTTTCCCAATGGTCTGGGCAACGATCATGACTTATTGGGAAGGTATATCGGTTTTCATATATACAGGGCCCGAGCAGGTGCCAAAATCAGTGGATATGAGGACAAATATTATTATGGTTCAAGGCCATCGGAATGTATTATAGCCAATTACCGGAATTTAAAGGAACAGGATACCGATTTCCTTGGCGGATATACCATTTTTACCGGAGCCTATCGAAACAGAGCCGAAGAAATCCCTGACGAAAAACCACACCTTGGGGCGGACTTTAAACACAAACTAAGTAAACCCGGGAATTGGCAAATCTATATGTACATGCAGGGAGAAACTATCCCAAAAGCATCGAACAGGGTTTATTTGAGCCAGGATAAGACAGATGATTGGGGCATTCCCTTACTTGTCACAGATGTTGGTTATGATGAAAATGACGAAAAAATGATTAAAGATTTTCTTGTGGAAAGTCGTCGCATGCTCGAAAAAATGGGCTGTACGGATATAGACACACAGGACAACAACCAAGCACCTGGATTGGATATCCACGAAATGGGTGGTGTAAGAATGGGGAAAGACCCTGAGACTTCCCTTCTGAACAAATACAACCAAATGCATGAATGCAAAAATGTATTTGTGACCGATGGCGCCTGTATGACCAGTACGGGCAATCAAAGTCCATCCATTCTGTATATGGCACTTACAGCACGGGCAGCCACATATGCTGCGGCCCAGTTTAAAAAAGGATTGTTATAATAAATTAAGATTATGGACAAAAAAGTCGGAGTCGGACTCGTCGGTTCTCAATTCATATCAAGTATACATGCCGATGCATTGAGCAGGGTATCGGATGCAGAGATTTTAGCGGTAATGTCTCCTACAAAAGGGCATGCCGAAAACTTTGCGAAAAAGTTCAACATTCCCAATCATTTTACGGATCTGGACAAAATGTTGGCAATGCCGCAAATTGATATGGTGGTCATTGGCGCACCCAACTATCTACACTGTGAGATTACTTTAAAGATAGCAAAGGCAGGCAAACATGTAGTGGTTGAAAAACCTTTGTGCATGAACTTAAAGGAAGCGGATTTAATGATCGATGCCTGTAAAAAAGCCAATGTAAAGCTCATGTATGCCGAAGAACTTTGTTTCGCCCCTAAATATGTACGTTTGAAGGCTTTATTGGACGAAGGAGCCCTTGGAGAACCTGTGCTCTTCAAACAATCGGAAAAACACGATGGCCCTCACGCCGACCACTTTTGGGATATTGAACGCTCTGGAGGTGGGGTAACTATGGATATGGGCTGCCATGCCATCCAATTTTTTAGATGGCTACATCCTAAAAAAAACATAAAATCGGTATATGCCCAAATGATGACCAGTGTGCACGGCGATAAAACCGAAGGTGATGACAACTCCATTATTATTCTGGAATTCGAAGATGGTGTAACGGCCGTAATGGAAGAAAGCTGGACCAAACTTGGGGGCATGGACGATAAAGCCGAAATACATGGTTCTGAAGGAGTGGCCTACGCAGATATACTCCAAGGCAACTCAATCCAAACATACAGTAGCAAGGGAGTGGGCTATGCTGTGGAAAAGGCAGGAAACACCATTGGGTGGAGCTATACCATGTTTGAAGAGAGCTGGAACTATGGCTTCCCACAGGAATTTGAACATTTTGTGGATTGTGTCAAAAATGACAAACAGCCCTTGGTGACAGGGGAAGATGGAAAGGCTGTACTGGAAGTGATTCTTGCGGCCTATGAATCAGCGGGCACTGGAAAAAAAGTGCCATTTCCTTTCAAATCGGATGTGGACAAGCCCTATAAATTATGGAAGAAAGTATAGTTGTCATGTTCCCACTATTCCAAACAGATTAAAACATGGAAAGAAGAGATGCTTTAAAACTTACAGCCACCATTTTGGGAGGAAGTGTCATAGGAGCCCAATTCTTTTTGTCGGGCTGTGTTGTACCCCCCAAGAAAAGAGCTGAAATTGTAATCAATGACGATGTTCACTTTCTTGATGAAATAGGCGAAACCATTCTTCCTGACACAGACGAGTCCCCTGGGGCAAAGGCAGCTCATATTGGAGCATTTATGAAAACAATCGTAAATGACTGTTACAGTAAAGATGAAGCCTTAATCTTTATCAGTGGTTTGGATAAAATCGAGGAAAGATCCATAGATGTATTTCGAGAATCATTTCTCTCTTTATCGAAAGAAAAAAAACTAAATCTACTTACCCAATTTGATGAGGAGGCCAAAAAAGGCACATCTTTGGAGAAGCCCCATTTTTTCACCATGCTCAAAGAGCTTACCGTTTGGGGTTATTTTACTTCTGAGATTGGTGCGACCCAAGCCCTTCGTTACAATCCAGTTCCCGGTAGATTTGAAGGCTGCATTCCCTATACAGGTGAAAGCGTTTGGATATCATGAACAACCAATTCTTTGAAGACTATGAAGCGATGAGCGCACATGCGGGCCATATTGTACTCTCAGAACTTAAAAGGAAAAAAAACCTTCGTATTTGTGCAGCTACCGGAAACTCCCCGACAGGAACCTACGAGTTTTTGGCAAGGCAATATTTGAATCGGCCAGAGCTTTTCGAAAGGCTCCATATTGTAAAATTGGATGAATGGGGCGGGCTACCCGATACAAACCCAGGTTCTTGTGAGTATTATTTGCAGGAACACCTTCTAAGTCCCTTGCATATTCCCAATGATCGATACACTGGTTTTATCACCAACCCACAAAATGCTTCGAAAGAATGTAATAGGATTCAACAAAAGATTGAAAATGATGGTTTAATCGATTTGTGTATTTTGGGATTGGGGAAGAACGGACATATTGGCTTTAATGAGCCTGATTACCACTTGCAGCCTTTTTGCCATGTGGCTCAACTTTCGGAGGCATCACAAAAGCATGGTATGGTTAAGGATTTGGATATAAAACCATCGTTCGGAATGACGCTGGGTATGCAAAACATCCTCTCTGCCAAAAGAATAATCCTCTTGATTTATGGAACGGGCAAAGAAGAAGTACGCTCCAAATTGAAGAAAAAAATCATAACTACCCAATTGCCTGCTACTTTCTTATGGCTTCACCCCAAGGTTGATTGTTTGCAAGTAAAAAGTACCTAGTGGCCCCTTAAGGGTTTGGATTGAATCGTTTATTTGAACTTTGACTTTAATATTGTTGATGAAGCATATGTCGAAACTCCTCTTTAAGCTCATCATCTTCACTGCCTAAAGAATGGATTAAGATTAGGCAGTCTTTGTCAATGTGATATTTATGGCATTCCAACCTAAATTGAATTTCGTCCTCTTCATCTGTAAACCAAATTTCAATTTCCAAAGGTGTTCCATAATCCAAGCCATCTCTTTCTAGTGATTCCAAATCCCTATATATACCTTGGGGAGTTTCATCATTAAGCACCTTACCTTGGTCATCAAGTATGTCTTGTTGGTTTCTTGATTTTGTGACGAGATAGATTGTTTCGAGATTCTCTACAAAATATGCTCCTCCAACAGCTATATCGAACACCTTATCACCATCAATGATTCTTGCGATTATCCTGTTTCCGATTTGGCTATTCCTAATCCAGTCCTCGGTTATTTCAAGTAGCACCCCAAAATTTAAATTTAATTCTGTCATCACTTGTTCTAAACTTACTTTAGATGTTTTGGAAAGTACATCTTTCCACCTAAAACCCTGACTATGAAAATGCCTTTCTCATCGATATGATAAAAGATTACATGTGATTTATACCTATATCTTAAAAGCATAAGGTTTTTTACCGCAACGTATCTTTTGCCCATTTCGGGGTTCTGGGCCAATTCCTGTAAAGTGATCTTAAGGCCCTGGGCATATTTTAGTGATTGCCCTTCACCGAATTTTTCTATAGTGTACTTAGCAATGGACTTCATATCAGCCCTTGCCTTAGCACTGATTATATATCTATTTTCCGGCATTGTACTCATTTATGGCTTCCTCCCAAATGCTATCTATTGTAGCATCGGATGGACCGCTCTCTATCCCCTCAATCAGTGCATCATTCAAATCCACTATGCGCTTTCTGCGCTCCTGATCTTTTCGAATAATATCCCTGATATATTCACTGTCGTTGGTGTAAAAGCCTTGTTCAATCAAGCTTTTTACGAAAGCATCCTGCTGTTCGGTAAATGTTATGGATTTTCTTACAACCGCCATAATGAACCAATATTATTAATTATGGTTCAATTTAGTGATAAATCTTGAACTAAGCAATCGTTTATTTGAACTTTGATTGGTTTTCAGTTAGCCATTCTATTATCCATTCATTTTCATTGATATAGCCTTTGACATCATTCTCAGTTTCAAGCCAAGTATCAAAGCCCTCTTTTCCCTCGACATCTTTAAATTCATAAATGTAAAATCCGCCTGTATGCTCACGATCATCAATTAACTTCACAAACCATCCGAAGTTCTTTCCTTCACTAATTTTTCCCAATATGCCGTATTTTAATTCCAAAATTTCCTGTTCTATTTCAATGTTACTGGCAATCGTTTATTTGAACTTTGTTTTCTTTTAATACCTAATAAAACTATCTGAATAAATTGAAATAAAGGTCATACAATGGTTTTACAAGTTTGTTCTGTTTGCAGTTTGTATCAAAGCAGAAGCTAAATCCTTGATGATTGAAGTTGAGCCAGACTCGAGTAATGCTATAAGCATCTATAAAACAATCCTTCAAATTCGATTCAACTATTTGATCCCTGTTATTCATCAAGTAATTCAATCTTTCCTTATTTCGATTTGTAATTCTCTGTTTTGTTAGAACACTATTTGATTCTTTGTAATTGGCGCTCAAGGCATAAAATTCCCCACTTCTTTTCCAAATAAGAATTGTATTTCCTCCGTTGTCTTTCATCACAATAGTTTCCTTAACTCCAGAAGTGTTTAGTTCTTCAATTTTTTTATCGATAGAATTAAACAGATAAAGGCTATCACTTTGATTTGGAAATTGCCCCCTCATTGAAATGGAAATGAATAAGAATATGACACAAGAATATTTCATCCTATTTAGTCTTTCAATCGTTTATTTGAACTTTGGTTATTAATATTGGTTACTTATTTCGAATTTCCCTTAACAATCTTTTCTGAAGAGCGGAAACTTCATCTTCATTTTCAGTCACGTATACGTTCTTTTCAAATATTTTATAATGGTTTACTATAACTATCTTTGCGGAGTCTTTCACAAGCTCATCACTTAAGATCGTCTTATCCTCTATTATTCCTTTTATCAGGTGTTTACCCTTTTTTGGCCCATAAACACCAAAGTAAGGTTGTAAAGTTCCATCACTGAATGTATCCTTTTTGATTTTGCTATCTGAGTATTCATTTTCGACAATTACGGTTAAAAAGCGTTCTTCGATTTTACTGGTATCCGCAACATAACTTTTAACCCGTGCGATGTTCTTCCCCAATATTATAGTATCTGGAATCTCCAGTTCAAAGAAATTACTCTTATTAAGTTCCAAGTTCCCATAACGGTCATACACCTTAACCTGATTCTCCAAAACAGTATCACCTTCACGTTGATAGTATTCCTTAAGTTCCTTTAAAGATCCATCCTGGCGATAATAGCTCCACCATTTATTCACCAAACCATTTTTCAATAATCCTTTCGCCTCTATTTTTCCATTCTGATAGAAAAAATACATTGTATCCTTCACAGTTCCGTTTTCAAAAAAGGCTATGGACTTTATGTTTCCATTATCATAAGTGGTCGTCCCAAATCCATTTACTATGGAGTCCCTTTTATCATTGATCAGCTCGACCATAATCCTCTTCCCATTAAAATCAAAGCTAGAGACTTTTTTTTGCTGACATGAAGTACAAAGAACTAGGGTTAGAATTAAGAGAAGGTATATTTTCATATTAGCTACAACTTATCTGTATGGAAGCAGTCTTGATCGTTTATTTGAACTTTTCTATTATTTATTATTTAGTTAAAAGTTACCATTTAAACCCAAACCAAATAGGCAAGTAAAATACTATAATGATTATTACACCGATGAAACTAAAACCAACTCCATAACAAGGGTAATCTCCATAACGGATATCTTTATATGGAATTTTAAACCCATAAAAAGTCCATAAAATAAAAGCACCGATACTTTTAAATACTCCAAAACTCATTTCTGACCCTTCATCGTTTTATTGGCATTAGTGTTTTTCATTTTATTAATAGTCTGCGTAATCAATCATAATTTCACTCAAGTCGTCCAAATCATAGATTTCTTGAAAGTTTGCATAAATCTCTTTTTCTATTTCAGTTGGGTTTTGTCCCACAATCTTTAAGTAGTTGAAGTTTCCTTTTGGTTCTTCGTAGTAGAAGTAATCTTTTTCAAGGTCAGGGTTTTTGAATTTCTCCAACTTGTCATACGTCAAAGTTTTGTTCTTGTTGAAGAAGTGAATTGCTACAAAGTCATTAGGGTCCTTTGCATTCAATCCTTTCTCTAAAAAGTTTTTTGCGGGCATTAACTGAAATAGAATCTGGTCTTTGATATAAATTAACATATGAAGATTTTTCGGTCTCTGATTCAAAATATCAGTCAATTTTGCAGCTATTGATTGGTCATTTCGCTTTTTCTTTTTGAAAATGTCGAATATCATCTTGAGTGTTCTTTTACATTATCGAGTTAATGCCTACTTGTTTATTGTTTATTTGAACTTTTATTTAGCTCAGTTTCTTAATATCCTTTATTTCCATGGAACCCACTTTCATACCCTTTTCGGTTCTTCCTGTGAAGACCATCTCTTTTCTTCTTTGTCATGACGGTCTGGTCTGAAAAAATTAATTCTTTGAACAAAAAGTACCAAATAAAAGGCACCAACCAGATCATGACGGAATTAAGAATCTTTTTTCTGTTATCTAATCCAACAGATTTCAGAATTTTATACTGGGCATAAATGGTATACACCAAGTAGGTGATGAAAAGTGCTATTAAAAGTCCGTTTCTCAGCGTCATTTTATTACAATTGGGCCAACAGCTTTATCGTTTATTTGAACTACTTAATTCCTGCTGTCAGTTTATAAAAAATTGTTCTTAAATCTTTTTCGTTGGTCAGCTCGAAAATATCCAATAAACTAGTCACACTTTCGGCTTCCCATGTGTATTTTGCAATATTCCTATGGTACTTTTTTAAAAGATTTTCGAGGTTCGATTTATTTACATCACCATCTATTTCCTTTTCAAGGATTACAATAAAATCATTCAAAGAATGAATAGTAATAATCCAATCTGTTTCTGCATTAAGAATGATTTGAGCAATCTTTTTTTGTATCGTTTATTTGAACTTTTCTTAATTATTGTATGACTTTTGCATTGGTCATTATTAAATCATGCTCAATTCCCGAATCTTCAATTTCACCTTTCACCTTTATTTGTTTGGTTTCATCCAAATTAATCTCTTCAGATTTGTTAATGAAAATGATTACAATTTTTCTATCAATCCCTTTATGGGGTACCTCTGTCAGTATATAATTATGACCGCCATCGGCACCAGTTGTTTGTATACTATATTCGGTTAATAAGAGCTCGGTCATTATCAGTTGTTTGAACTTATTGCTGTTTGATTATTCTTTGATTCAAATTGGTCATCTTTTTGCCAGATATAAATGAGACACGTAATGACATTAAATATAATCAACAAGAAAGTCCATTCTGATTTTTTCTCTCTAACAATGTTTTTGTAACTCCATAATCGATAAATCAAATATCCGAGTTGAATCAGTATCAAACTAGTGATTATAGGACTTTGAAACTCGAAGGGTACAATGTTATTTGAAATCCAAGCGATTGATTTGGGGTCAATGAATGTCCACATATAAGCTAGTCCAATAATGGAGGGTATGCTTAATAGAATTTTAGTGGGACTCTTCATCGTTTATTTGAACTTATTTAATATTCTCCAAGATTAGGAAATGTCACTATAATTTTTTCATTCGAATCCATCATGATATATTTCCCATCTTTAAGTTGAAGATCTATTTTTTCATCCAAGCTCATTTTTGAAAGCTTTGATACAATTTCATTGATTACCTTCTTTCCTTCTGGCAAGGGATTAGTAATTCCTTTTTCCATCATCTCTTTGCGAAGTTTATAAATCTCTAGATAATGTTTAACGTCTAGCATTGGCAATCGTTTAATTGAACATTGAATCGTGATATTGTTACAATTCAAATTCTTCATTGTCCTTTAGAATTCTATTTTCGTATAAGTCTTCCCAAGTATCGTATTGTTCCGAAATTGGAAAATGTCCGTCATTATGAGAGTTATTACCCCAAGTCAAATGAACAACCGCAAATGTGTTTTCTTCAACCAGAAAAAGCACATCATCATTATCCTGCCTTCTGGCAAGAGTTTCAACATTCTTATCAAACAAAACATGATTCTTGCTGATTTCCTTTTCTAGCTGACCACTTAGGTTTTGATTAGTCCAATACCAAGGTTCTGGCAGCTCAATGTTTTTGTCAAATGTTTGCATCAACCCTTCTTACTTCAAATTTCTTTAACTCGTTTATTTGAACTTTTTGATTTGTCTTTGAAGAATAAGCATGTAAATAATAGTGAGGAAAACGAATATCCCAAATGCAGGAATCAGGGAATTCAACTCTATTTCACCATCAGTATATAAGTATCCTAATTCAGTCACAACTCCACCCAGTAAAAGACTAATTATTGCTCTAATCCACCATTTTCTTATGATTATCATCTTTCATTTGAATTTTTCTAAATGTAGGAAATTTCTATTAATCAGAAATTGGATTTTTGGTGAGGGGAGAGAATAGCGGTTAATTGGCCTTGAGAAACCTAACTTCAATATAGGGGTAATAAAGGGTCTAAATGGTAAACCAATTAAGTGTACCGAAAAAGTAAACTGCTAAGAATCAGTGAACTTGTTTAAGAGTGAAAGTTCAATAAAACGGTGGGTAAATGAACCATATTCGAATTGAAAATCACGGCAAGCGTGCTTGTATAAAGAATAAAAGTTCCAAATGGCTCATAGTTTTTGAAATAAACCCTTCACCTCCAAATGTATCCTCTGAAAGTTTGCAGCTATTTCAGGGCTATCTGATTTGTAAGTAGGCTCAGGCAATTCCCTTTCAACCCTAGGCACCGGAAACCGTACCTTCCTGTCCTTTCCATCCGAAAAGGCGATAAACTCGCCCTGCCGCAACCGAAAGAATTCCTCTGACCGTACCTTGCCCACTTCCCGTTCAATGTTGGTGATCCGAGTATCGGGTGACATGAAATTTGCTTTTTTGCTCACACTACGTATGGGCCTTTTGACCAGTTCGAAGAAACGTTCGTAATAGTAGGCGGTATCCGGATCATTGGCTTTCCCAAAGAACTGATAGGACAAATTGGAGAGAATGGCCCGACTGGCCTTGTCGCCATACATCATATCGTTCTGAGCCTTGTCCTGCATCACATAGACCGTGGTGATGTCATAACTGCGGAGTGTGGCCGGGATACGGTGCATGTTGAGCAAGCGAATGGTCGGTGCCTCTTCCATCAATACAAACGAATGCCTCTGCTCACGTAGGCTCATCTGTTTGGTCACGGTATGGAGTATAGTAGCAATGATGGGGGAGTACGCGGTTTCAAATTTGGGATGGTTGACAATGGACAGGATAGCAGGGTGCTCCGGGTTATTGATATCCAGGTCCACTTCATCCGCGGAAAGGGCCATAAAGATACGTTGGGTGCTGATCTTTTTCAGGGCATTGGCCAGGGTGGAGAGCACCCCTGCGGTCTGTCGTTCGGAGGCCCGGCCAGCAATAAAAGCATCGGCCATGGCCTTGGCCACCAGATCTTGGCCCAGCCATTGGATGAGATGGTCCGGTTCCAACAACTGGTATACGGCAATCAAATGGGGGAGGGTGCAGTAGTTGGGATGATGGGTACGGAGCATCCAGATCAACCCGCCCAATAGCCCTTCCACGGCATCATTGAAGAACTTGGAGGAGCCTTGGGAAACGGATTCCCGTTGTTCCAGCAGGTTTTCCAAAAGGACCCGGGAGACCTCGTTCACACTTTCCTCATCGGGCAGGTAACGGGGCGCAATCGGATTGACCCGTTTGTGGATGGTGTCAAAGGACACGATATGGAATGGTATTTCTTGTTCTTGAAATAAGGGATACGCCAGTTCGGTAATCTCAAAATGTTTGTAGTCGTGGATGACCCCACAGAACCCATATTTCTGAAAATGTCGTAGCAACCCATAAACTACGGATTCCGTTTTACCACTCCCCGCGGATCCGATAATGGAGATGCCGCGTCGGATGTTACTTAAGGTCAGGGAACCACTTCGTAACCGAAGACGTGCCCGATATTTGGGCGCTATGGAGTTTTCAGTATTTTGATGGTCAAACGCAAGTCCCAACACCATGCTCAAAAACATCGCGGGGAGAACCGCATATAGCAATAAGGGCACAGCTATTGTCCACCCCATTAGGAAAACAAGCAGTACCCCTTCCAAGAGGAAGAGCCCCAATAACACGATAAAGCCCCATCGATGGACATACTGGAACAGGAAGATGCCCAGCCCCAAAACAGGATATAGAGTCCACCAATGGTCGGTGAAAAATACATGGACAGTATCAAGGAGTTCCAAAGCCATTGGTGTCAGATTTCAATGGAACTGGTCTTTCTGGCCAGGGCAGCGGCCTTTTGTAATTGGGCGAGGGTCTTTCGTGCCACGGCCACCTTACTTTTGGGAATATTGGGGAGCGGCACTTTGGCCCCGGTCTTGGATAGTAGCTTTAGCGCCACGGCCCTTTTGGAGGCCGGTAGTCCCATTACTTTGGAAAAATAGGCCTTGGGGTCCTTGTCCAGGGTCTTTCGGGCCGTATAGGATTCCACATAGTTACGGTTGTATTGGAACATCCGGTCAAAGGTCTTTTCTGCCTTTTGAAAGAATTCATCCCTACGAAAGCCCCGTTTGACGGTCTGCCCGTGGAGTTGGGCCTCGGATTCCCGATAACTGCTCCCTGGGGAGAGGCTCAGCTTGTTGGTCACATCCTTACGGCTCATCACAATATGCACATGGGTCTGTGTGCCCGGTTTTTGCATCCCTTCCTCGATGGGCTTTCCATTCAGTTTGTGCGGCATTTGTTTGTGGAGCCGGTCGATATCCCGTTGGATGTGCTTGGGATTTCCATGAAGTGCCCCGCGGTTTACTTTGGCCAGATCGTTCCGGAGTTTGGCGATCTGTGCCCGATAGGGACGGTTTTCCCGGATTTCCCGGTCCCTTCCGGAATAGGTGCGCTGCTTTTCGATCTTGGCAAAATACTTGAGCTGTTCCACCTTGACGGCCTCCTTGCGATAGAAGGACGCCGCATAGTCTTTCATGACCTCCCGAACATAGGCCTTTAGCTTTTCGGGGTCGTTTTGGATGGCGGCCAGTTCCCTTTGACTGGGATTGATGGTCAGGGAATAGAACTTGGGCTCATTTTGCTTGAGACGGTCTGTATTGGCATCGATTTCCTGGACCACGGTCTTCGGGTCGATCTGGTCCTCTTGCTGGTTAAAGAAGAATTCCTGTTGATCAGGGGCAAGTGCCTTGTTTTCCTTTTCGAGATAGTTCACAAAATCTGCTGCACTTTGGGAAAAGGTCTCGCCGAGATGCTGTCGGGTAATGGTGATGTACATTGCTATGTTTTTTTAAAGTGTTGTTTGAATTTATCCCAATCGGACAGGGTCATCTCCAATTGAAGTCGGGGAGGACCGAGTGTAGGTCGAATCACCTTGACCCGATCCAGGAGATGTTCGTTGATCATTGTTTTAAGCTGGGCCAGCTCCTGTTCCAGAAGTTGGCGCTGCTTGCGTTCTTCCAAAAGAGCGAATTCAATGTCCAGGTCCATGCCCTGGATCTCTGGAATAATCAATTCCGTTTCCATGGCATTCCCTTTCTTTTTGGATGCCGGGGCGGGCCCTCCTTCAAAGAGCAGTTCCATCATGGCCTTGGTCGGGAGTACCCCATGCTTTTCGAGATCCTTGATAATGGCGATAGTGGCGTTGTTGCGTTTGGCGGTAAAGTCGCGGAACTTCTGGAGGAAGTCCATAATCAGGCCCATGCGCTTGCCCAGGTTTTCGTGTGGGGAGATTTCGTTGTACTTAAAGAAATCGAGCATCCCCGCCAGGGCCAGGGTATGGGTCTTGTAGTACATACGCGAAAAGGACTGGAACCGTCTTGCGGTGTCCTTTTTGAAGCGTATGTTGCTAAAACTTTCAGTTCCCATGGTAGTTTTTGATTTGGATTTGCCGCAAATCCGGGCCTGTTTATGGGGGTTTCGGGGGCATTTGCCGCAAATCGGAGCCTCCAAAGGCCTTTGTTTAATTACTTTTTTGACAATAAATCACTATAAAACAGTGTGTTACTTGAAAACCAATGCATGCAACACCGGCTGGCCGTGTTGCCCTCTTGCTCTTCTTTATTGTGCGCAGCACAAAAATCATCGCCTTAGCTGAAGGTATTTTGGAAGTACCGTTGAAAGAAAAGAACCCAAAACTTTAAGAAGACCAGGGATATGGAATTGCGGAGTCTTTACTATTTCTGTGAATATGCTGGATTTTTCACAATGAAGATTGAATGTTTCGGGATGGTCATACCACTGAGAAAAAAGAAAAATGGTTCTAAAAATAGCTATTGAGAAAGCCATTTGGTTTTACATAGCGGTATTGCTTGGTCGTATGTAATAAAAAACCACTCCTTACGGAGTGGCTGTTTTGTTTCTATCAAGATAAACGCAAGGGAAAGTAACGAAAAATCAAATCAGACCGTTATCCGCAAAGCTGAAGTACTCCCCATTGGGCACGATGATTAGGTGGTCGAGCACTTTGACATCGAACAGTTCGGCCGCCCGTCGGATCTTTACGGTCAGGAGCTTGTCCTGTTGGCTGGGTTTGAGGTTGCCCGAGGGGTGGTTGTGCGCTAGGATAATGCCCACGCTCAGGGTCTTGAGCACCACACCAAAAAGGATGCGCAGATCGACCACGGTACCCGTGATGCCCCCATCGGAGACTTGATAGGTCCCTTTGACCCGATTGGAATTATTGAGCAAAAGGATTTTAAAGGATTCTTTGAGCGCTAGGGTATCTGGGTCCCAATTGGCATATAAAAGTTGGGACACCTCCCGGGATGAGGTGAGTTGGGGACTGTCGGCAACGCTTTTATGCTCCTGGTAACTGATTTTTATTTCATTAACTTTGTGTGTCATTTTTCTAGAAGTAAAGGGTTAGAAAGATGATAGAGGGGATGTTCTACAGGGTTGTAAGGTCATCCCTTCGACCATTTAATACTCGGAGGGCAACAGCAGGGTATTGTCCACGAAAAAGAGCCGGAGTTGATCCAAGGGAAAATCCGTGATATGGTACCGCTGTTCGGTGAACACGCTTCCATTGCCATCACTATAGGCGATAACGGCATCATAGCCGTGGGTCTCCGCTTCGGCTTGGGTGTAGCGTTTAAAGTCGATGGTAATAAACCGACTTTTGGACATGAGGCTCTTGCCCATGACGGAGGCATCGGTGAGCAGCCAAAAAGCATTGGCGGAAGTGGCCAAGAATTGGATACCCTCGGTGTACCGTGTTTGGCAAAGGGGCAGAGCAAAAAGCTGTTGTGAGCCGTGAAACTGCTCCAGCTGTTCTTTGAGGTGTTGGATGTTCGTTTCCATAGTAGTGGTATTAGCATTGAACAAAAGAGAAAAGAAGGGATGCCCGTGAAGGACACCCCTTTGGGGGCTAGGCATCCTTTTTGGTGGATGTCCTTTTGGAGCTATTTGGCTTTTCGTCGCTGGCTTTGGCCGTGTCATTGGTAGGCTTGGAGCCCATCAAAAGGACTTCATCGGCCACAACCTCGGTCACATAGCGCTGGTTCCCGTCCTCGGTGGTATAGGTGCGGGTCTTGATCTTGCCCCGGACACCTATCTCACTGCCCTTGGCGGTGTATTTCTCGAGGATATCGGCCGTCTTGCCCCAGGCCACGACCTGGTGCCAGTCCGTGTTCTGGACCTTTTCCCCTTGGTTGTTGGTGTAATACTCATTGGTGGCCATGGGAAAGTTGGCCACTTTGCGATCTCCATCAAGGAGGGTGATCTTGGGATCTTCCCCCACATTTCCGATTAACTGAACCTGATTTCTGAAATTGCTCATAATTGAAAGGATTTATGCCCAAACCGGGCGGTTAAAAAATAATTGAATACATCTTGAAGGAACCGAGCCGTTTCCCCAGTACCCACAGCGTCTTCCTTTTTTTGATTCTTTTGTGCTGCTTCCGATAAATGGGATGTGTACGATTCCATGGTATGAGGTTTTTGATTTACTTCCAGTAATGCCATCGCTGTCACCTTTTTTTGATGCTGAACCGGGAACAACATCCCTACTTGTGCAAGCCGTATAAAAAAGAAACCCCACGAAGGTGGGGTCTGGCTTTATGCCGGCTACAAGTAGGTATGTTGTTGTTTTGCCCACAAAAAAAGAAGGACAGTGAACTCACCTAGGAAAACCAAAAACGAAACAAGGGAAGTTCACGCTCCCATGGAAGCGGGACAAAACTTCAAGGGAAAGTTAAATTGAACCATACCAGCTGTTCATGTGGATGGAAACTCCGATGATTTTTGGAAAAACTATAGTTCTCTGAAGACTATGGGAATATAAGGCAATGGAATGTTCCGTAGGGCCAAAGTAGTGCTACATCATGAGTAACAGATAATAATTTTCTTTTAAGACCTCCCTTAATTTTTTAAACGCGTTGCGCTTGGTGGTCTTGACTGTATTCTCGGTAATGTTCAATTGCAGTGCGATTTGCGGGTTTCTGATACCCTTTAAAGTGAGTTCGATGATCTCCCTTTGGCGGTGAGGGAGCTCGGAAATTGCTTTTTGGACCATATGGAACGTCTCTTGGTCCAGGAAGGTTTCCTTGAGAAAAGATTCACTTCCCATGGTCTTGAGCTGTTCCAAGTCTTCGTTCCTTTTGGATTGTTTCAACATATTGAGGCATTGGTTTCGGGTCGTGACGTACAAAAAGTTCTTGACCGATTTCATATCATCAAAATCTCGCCTGCGCTCCCAATATTTGACCAGGGATTCCTGGGCCACATCCTCACTCTTGTCCTTGGTCCTCAAAAATTTGAAGGCAAAGGAACAGAGGATGGGATAGAAGTCCTCAAAGAATTCCCGGAAGGATGCTTTGTTTCCCGATTTTATGTCCTGTAGTATACTTTTCAATTGGGGGATTCACAACTTTTGGTGGTTAAATATATAAAAACCACAACAGTGTACCATTCCTTAGGGATATCAAGCACTTTTTATTTGCGGCATAGTATCTTTAAAAAGCCCTTAAAAAAATAATTTGATTTTTTTTGGTGCGGGATACTACCAAGTCTGTTTTGGATTGTTCTTATACTAAACACTGCCATTAAAATAGTTTAAGATGAACATCAAAGATCAGTATCATACCATTGCCAATATTGTGTCCAAGGAACTGCTTGGGAGCATAAATGATGCTGAAAGAAAACAATTGGCGTCTTGGGTGTCGGCATCCGAGGAAAATGGAAGAATCTATACCCGTTTAAAGGAAGATGGTTGGTACCGGTCGCATCAAATGGTGTACGTCACGTTTGATGCACGGAAAGGGTGGGAACAGGTTGCGCCAAGGCTCAAGGGTACTGGAAAGGTCATTTCACTTCGCACCAAATTGGTCCGTTATGCCGCTGTGGCCGCCAGTTTACTGTTGTTTCTGACAGGCTATCTCTACCGTGAACAAATCGATGGTTATTTTGATCAAGGGCCTGTTGCCCCCATTATTACCAACAACAATATTGTGCCAGGAACCCCTAAGGCGACTTTGACCCTGTCCAATGGGGATCAGGTGGCCCTCGGTGAAAAAGATTCCGTGCAGGTGGGCAATGCCCGAAGTAACGGAAGTGAAATCGTATATCAAGCGGCCCAAGAAACAGCTGGGACGGTGGAGATGAATACGCTGACCGTTCCCAGGGGAGGAGAATTTATGTTGGCACTTTCCGATGGCTCCAAAGTCTGGTTGAATTCAGATTCCCAAGTACGCTACCCCGTACATTTTGTCAAAGGACAGTCCAGGAACATTGAACTGGTCTATGGGGAAATATATTTGGATGTGACCTCCAGTAACCTCCATGAAGGTTCCCGTTTTGCCGTTGTACATAGCGGACAGACCGTTGAGGTTTTGGGAACGGAGTTCAATATAAAAGCATACCCGGAAGAACCCGAAGTGGTCACCACCTTGGTCGAGGGCAAAGTGGAAATAGAAGTTCAGCAAGGAAGGTATGGGATTTCACCAGGGCAACAGAGCCTTTGGTCCCGGACCAGTGGTGCTATCAAGATTCGAGAGGCCGATGTCTTTAGGGAGGTGGCATGGAAGGACGGCATCTTTAGTTTCAAGGATAAACCCTTGGTGGATATCATGAGGGTGTTCTCACGCTGGTACGATATGGATGTACAGTTCGGATCCGAGGATATCAAGGAGCTCACCTTTAACGGTACCCTGCACAAGGACCAGTCCATCGAAGATATCCTTCACTTTTTGGAAGGTACCATCCATACCTATGAAATCAATGACACGACCATCATTTTAAAGTAAAAGCAATATGAAAAGTTTAATCCATAAATCAATGATCACATGACATAGCAACACTAAAAAAAGGGAATGAAGGTTCAATCTCGCTAAAAATCCAACCGTACACTCCCTATGACATCATTAGGAATTATTCAATAACCCACTAACAACTACTCAAATTTATGAAAATCAAACTAACTGGAGGTTGGGGCAGCCTATTGTCACGACCCCTTCGAATGCTTATGAGAATATTGATTCTTCTATGCTGTACCACGGTGTTCAGTCTGACACCGAAAGACCTGTTCTCCCAAAGTACCAAAATCACCGTTGACAAAGATCAGCAAGTGAGTGTGGAGGAGGTCTTTGAAATGATCACCAAACAGACCAAGTACTCCTTTATGTATCCCTCGAAAATGTTCAAGGATTATCCAAAGGTGAATTTAAAAAAGGGCAAGATCCAGATGGATAAGCTGATCAACCAAAGTCTCGCTTTTGGGGATATCAATATTGTTCTTACCGCAAATAATGGGATTCTTATCAAGGAAATTGATCAAGTGGTTCAGCTTAATGTATCAGGGACCATTACCGACGTGGATGGTATTCCAATTCCAGGGGCCACGGTGCTGATCAAAGGTACCCGAAGGGGGGTGTCCACGGATATTGATGGGAAGTTTTCCATTTTGGTCAACGATCCGGCCAATGTGCTGGTGATATCTTCCATAGGGTTCAAGGGCCAAGAAATTACCGTTGGCAATCAGCGTGTTTTTACCATTGTTTTGGAAGAGAGTGTCAGTGAACTTGGAGAGGTCGTCGTGAATGCGGGATACTATTCCGTTAAAAAGAAGGAACGTACCGGGAATATTGCCAAAGTAACCGCGGAAGAGATCGAGCTTCAGCCCGTGGTCAGTCCAATTGAAGCCCTACAGGGACGAATGGCAGGGGTTGAGATTGTACAGAGTGGAAAGGGCCCCGGAGCGGCACCTACCATTCGCATCAGAGGAACCAACAGTTTAAGGGCAGAGGGTAACATGCCATTGTATATTATCGATGGTATGCCTATCAATTCAACGCCCTTGGAGACCAGTAGTGTGAACTCTTCCGTGGGCTTGGATCCATTGAACACCATGGATATGTCGAACATTCAGAGCATTGAGGTGTTGAAGGATGCGGATGCCACGGCCATTTATGGGTCTAGGGGAGCGAACGGGGTCATTCTTATCACGACAAAAAATGGTAGGGGCCTGAACAAGGAGGTGCAGATTGAAGCTCGTGCTTATTCAGGATTCAGTAGGGCGGCCGGTTCGATGAACCTTATGAATACGGAACAATACCTTGCCCTGAGAAGACAAGCATTTGAAAACAGTCAAGAAGAGATGACCGAATCCAACGCTTTTGACCTTCTGTTCTGGGATCAGGATCGGTATACCGATTGGGAGGAAGAGTTTATGGGAGGAACCTCCATGGTAAACAATATCAACCTATCGGCCTCTGGGGGAAATGGAGCCACCTCCTTTCGAATCACCAGTTCTTACTATAAAGAGGGCACCATATTTCCAGGTGAAATGGATTATAGAAAAGTGACCGGGGGATTGAATATCCACCATCGGTCGAGCAACAAAAAGCTGTCAATAGATTTTTCTGCAAACTATGGGGTGGACACCAATAATTCCAAGGGTGCCGCCGTGAATTTTGCCATTGAGGCCAGGGAACTGCCTCCCAACGCACCACCGGTGTTCAATCCTGATGGCACCTTACATTGGGAGGAATGGACGGCTGTTGGATGGATCAATCCTTTGGAGGGGTATTTCAACACGACCAAATCCAATACCAACAGTCTAATAAGCAGTTTAGGGGTCAGCTATGAGGTAATCGAGGGCCTTAAATTTAAAACTAGCATGGGATATAATCGATTGAACAATAGGGAGGTTTTGAAAATGCCATTACGGTCTTACAATCCTGCAACTTGGGAATCACAGGTCCATCGATCAGCCCATAGGGCAGCGGAGAGAAGCTCATGGATTATAGAACCACAGGTCCTATACGACCAGTCTTTTGGTAAATTTTCCATCAATACCATCCTCGGCGCCACTGTGCAGCAGAACGAAAGTTACAATGAAAATTTTCAGGCATCTGGCTATATTTCCGAATCCTTGATCGGAAGTTTGGGGGCCGCTGCTGAAATAATTAATGCAGATAGTCGGAATACGCAATACAAATATGCAGCATTGTTCGCCAGAATGGGCTTCAACTGGAACAAGAAATATTTTATCAACCTAACCGGAAGAAGGGATGGGTCTTCCCGTTTTGGCCCAGGCAAACAATGGGGGGATTTTGGTGCCATTGGCGCGGCTTGGATATTTACCGAAGAGGACTTTGTAAAGAGTGCGCTGCCCTTCTTGAGCTTTGGTAAAATCAGGGGAAGTTTTGGAACGACCGGAAACGACCAGATAGGCGATTATGGTTTTATGGATACCTATCAACCTACAAATGCTGCGGGAGGGCTTGTCCCGACCCAGTTGACCAATCCTGTTTTTTCTTGGGAGACCAATAAAAAATTGGAGATTGGCATGGAGACAGGGTTTTTGCGTGACCGCATTTATCTTTCGGCCAGTTGGTACAGGAACCGCTCTTCCAATCAATTGGTGGGCTACCAGCTACCTGGAATGACCGGTTTTGAATCCATACAGGCCAACCTGCCGGCCACGGTGCAGAACAAGGGATGGGAGTTTGAAGTGACCACCTTGAATTTTGATTCTGAAAATTTTAGATGGCAAACCTCAATAAACCTGAGCCGTTCCAGAAACGAACTCCTGGATTATCCAGATATCGATCAATCCTCTTATGCCAATACGTATAGGATTGGCTATCCCTTGAACATAGACCTATTGTATAGATATTTGGGAATCGATCCGGATACTGGATTTTACCAGGTGGCCGACATCAACGGGGATGAACGTTTTGACTATGAGGATGAAGTGGAAATACGGGACAGGACGAGGGATTATTTTGGAGGCTTGCAAAACAGCATCAATTATAAAGGTTTTTCAGCCCAGTTCTTGATTGAGTTTGTAAGTCAGGACGGGGTGTTCAATCCGGGAAGACCAGGCAATCTTCGAAATGCACATATTTCAATTTTAGAGTCTTTGGAGGAAGGGTCCTACCTTCAAATGCCATCGACATTGACTGCCTCATCAACTGCTTATTCTAGAGCGGTCAATACAGACCTCTTTACTGTGGATGCCTCATATATCCGAATGAGGAACATAACCATTGGGTATGATCTTCCAGGTTCCGTACTGGAATCCCTTGGACTGAACAGTTTACGATTATTTGTGAACGGACAGAACCTATTTACAATTTCTGGTTACAACGGTAATAATCCTGATAGTTCCAGTGCTATCGGACAGCCTTCCCTAAGAACCATAACCATGGGAGCCCAAATTAACTTTTAAAAATTCAACTATGAAATTCAATATATATAATAAAATGGTGATGATCGTATGGATTGCCCTGGCTATAGGCTCATGCGATGATTTGGTGGAGGTGGATGCCCCAGGACATAGAATGGTAAGTGAGTCCGTTTTTGATAACGATCAAACAGCTATCGCGGCCATGAACGGAATTTATTATGAATTGTTCAATAAAGGCTTTAGTAGTGGGGGAACCTATAGCATAACGTATTTAAGCTCCCTTTCCAGTGATGAAATGGATTTGGAAAGGGTTTCTTATGAACACAGTAAGGAGTTTTATGAAAATGCCTTAAATCCAGATAACCAAGGTGTTTATTGGTTATGGACCAGCGCCTATGAAACCATCTATATGGTCAACTCGCTTTTAGAGGGATTGAACTCTTCCAGTACGATTACCCCTGAACTTGGCAATCGACTGGAAGGAGAGGCTAAATTCGTTCGTGCTTTTTCCTATTTCTATTTGGTCAATCTCTATGGTGAAACCCCCTTATTGTTGACCACGGATTATGAGCGCAATGCTTTGGCAGGGCGCAACTCCATAGCTGAGGTTTATGATCAAATTATTTTAGATCTTGAGGATGCAAGATCGTTATTGGATGAAACGTATATGGATGGGGAGCGAACACAGGTCAACCACTTTGTTGCCACGGCCTTGTTGGCGCGCGTACATTTGTTCCTTAAAAATTGGGAATTGGCAGAAAGGTTTAGTTCAGAAGTCATTAATGCCAGCGGCACTTATGGGTTGATTGACGATTTGGATGACGTTTTCCTGGCCAATAGCCGCGAGGCCATTTGGCAAATATCCCCCTATGGTCTGGGATATGCGGCTACCCAGACCAATGAGGGTAACATTTTCATTATCGACCCGGATGATCCCTTTGCAGTATTTTTTATGTCTGTTGTCGTTCCCAAAGCGTTTTATGACAGTCTTTTGGAAGATGACCTAAGGCGACAACATTGGATGGCATACAATCCGAATTTAGAATTTTATTATCCCCACAAATATAAAATTGGAAATAGTACAGGACCGATTGAGGAATATTCGATGGTCATGAGACTTGCGGAACAGTATTTCATCCGTGCCGAGGCCCGAACCATGCAGGGTAATATTCCAGGAGGTATTGCGGATCTTGACGTCATTAGGGGTAGAGCCGGCTTACCATTGTTTGCCGATACCGACCCGGGAATTGATGCAGATGCATTGATTGGTGCTATTCTTAAGGAAAGGAGAATAGAGCTCCATACCGAATGGGGACACCGTTGGCTGGACTTAAAACGGACCGATAGGGCCACTGAGGTGTTGGAACCTTTGAAAGATGCCTGGGAACCTACGGACGTGTTGTATCCTATTCCAGGAGATGAACGAATGAAAAATCCAAACTTGTCCCAGAATGATGGTTATTAATAAGAGGTTGGATAATATATTAAGAACAAAATTGATGATGATTGTGTTTTGGGCTTTGTCCGGTATCCAAATTCAGGCACAGTTAGATGGAAATTCGAATGAATCCAAGTATGCTTTGGATACGTTGGTACGATATGGTCGGTTGGCTAATGGGTTCACCTATTATCTACGTCATAATGACCAGCCCGAAGGGGAGGTTGAATTTCACATGGTCGTCAAGGCAGGTTCTGGCTTTGAAGAGGACAACCAAATTGGGTATGCACATCTTTTGGAGCATTTAGGCGCCAAATCCACTAAGCATTTCAGGGATTTTCATAAATACTTTAGGCATTCCGGGAGGTATAGCAATGCCCATACCGGTCTTCGATGGACCTATTATCATGTTACGGTCCCCTCAAAGGACAAAAGTGTTTTGGATAGTGCCTTGCTATCTATAAAGGACAGGGCAGCGGATATTGTTCTTGAACCGGGTACCATCAAAGTGGAACGGCAGGCAGTGTTGGGTGAGATGAGAACAAATAATCCATATGATAGATGGGTAGGGCATGAAATAGAGCAGAGGGTTCAGGGTTTTCGTGGATTTCATGCGCCTGAAAGGGATGAAATGTGGTCAAGCATGAAAAAGATCGATACAACAGCCCTATTTCAATTCTATAGGGAATGGTACAGGCCGGATCTGCAAGCGGCGATCATTGTAGGTGATATCCAAGTGGATAGTATGGAGGTGAAGATCAAGGAAATGTTTTCCGAGTTAAGTATGCCAAAAAGTAAGCACGATGCAGAGAAGAAGATAAAGGCCATGCAGTTGGCGTCTGTAAATGAAAATCAAATCGTCTCCGTACGTGATACGGTTAGGAGCCATCTTAAGGCCTATATCCTGACAAACCGGGAGAATTACCACTTTGCACCAAAAAGCGTAGGTGATTATAGAAAAATGATCCTTAAAGACCTTTACGATGAAATCATAAAACCAAGAAAGCTAAGGCTATTGGAGACCTACCACCCCCCTTTTTCAGGTTTTTCCACTAATTACTCCAGTGACCAAATGGCTGGAGGACAGTTGGCCAGTACCATGACCAGTGTGGAATTTGATGCCGATAATGGGTTGCCTATCAAAGAGAAATTGGTAACGGCATTAACGGAGAGAAAACGTATGCATCTTGGATTCACACAGGCGGAACTGAAAAGCGCAAAGAAATTGGTGTTGGAGAACTATAAGTCCCATCATCTATCGAACAATTTCGCTTTGGCCGGGAGGTATTTAAAGCATTTTGTAAATGGTGCACCGGCCTTGTCCCCCATACAGGAAGCAGTGTTGGTGGAGAAACTCCTAGCATCCACTGGTCTGGAAGAGGTACAGGCCTTTTCCGACGACTATGCTGATCTAACCAAGGGTACTGATATCATATTCTTCACTCCCCCAGGTCAAATGCCACCAAGGGATGAGGAGTTGGAACAATGGATCGAGCTGGTCCAGGAAAGGCCTGTGGCACCCATGCAACCCCCTACAGATGTAATTACCTCATTGATCTCTGAAGTGGATGTCAAAAGAAAGGACCAACCATATCGTGCCCACGAAAATATGTTGGGTGTATCCACAATTACATTGGACAACGGGGTGAAGATCGTATTAAAACCCACAAAAAGTTCATCCAGAATACATAAAGACCGCATCGGAATTTTTGGGTTCAGGAGAAATAGGGTTCCCAAGCAAAGGGATACGGACTATGTTGCAGCGAAGGTGGTGCCTGACATATTTCGTTTTATGGGTGCAGGTGCCTATTCAAAGTTTGATATCGAACGGTTCAGGAGAGATTATAGGATGAATTTGTCATGGGGCCTAAATCATGACATACAATTCTTTAAGGCAGAAAGCAATACCAAGGAGCTGGAGGAACTATTGAGCCTGCTCCATCTATATATGAAAAAGCCCGTCTTGGACGAAGATGTTTTTTCAGCATGGAAGGCACATACCTTAAAGGACTTCGAAGGTAAGCTTATTAGACATTCATCAAGGTTCTATTTGGATGAGATAGAGAAATTGTGGTATTCGGAAGAGCCCTATTTGACATCAGAAAATTTGGAAACCTACAATGACAAAAAAATCCTTTCGGCATATCAAAAGTGGTATGGTGACATTAGTGATTATACAATTATTGTTACTGGGGATTTTGAGGTGGATAAGGTGATGGCCCCGTTATGCGATTATTTTATGGACCTTCCTTTGGCCAAAAGGAAAAGAAAGAAAGGCCATGATTTAAGATATCCTTTAAAACCCATGAAGGATACCATTAGAATAAAGAATAGCAATCAATCCAACGTCAGGATGTATTTTCCTGTAGTTGTTCCCAAGGATATCAAAACTCAGGTTTCGTTGGATGTTGTGTCGAAATATTTTGGAAAAAGAGCCCACGCTAGATTACGGGAAGGTTGTTATGCGCCCGTTGCAGGGGGACAATGGATGGATGAGAAAAACGGGATTTATGCCTTTTGGGTGGAGTTTGATAGTGAACTGGGCAATGAAGATACCCTGATTCAATATGCGCTGGAAGAATTCAGAAAAGTGAAGGAAGATGGGGTGGATCCTCAATGGATGTCAACCGCCATTTCTGATATGGCCCATAGTTATGAACGTCAATTGAACTATTACTCTTATTTCGACTTTTGGTCCGAATATCTCAAAAAGAAGATGGTGTTGAATGAGGATCTCATTCCAGAGGTATTGGAATATAAAACTCTATTGGAACATTTTATCGATGTGGAGGATGTCAACGAAGCAGCTAGGACCTATATGCAGGAAGATTTCTATCAACATTTTATCGTTCTACCTGAAAATTATTCCCCTGCCAAATAATATCGGATAGCACTATTTTTTCACATATGAATAGGGGTGCTCGTTTTGGGGTTCGTTTTATCAGGAGCACTCCGATACGAAGTTTTGGGATGTCACAAAAGAATTTTACGGTCTTCATTCAGTGAAGTTTGAATTAGTTAGCCATAGGCTCGCTCCATTGGGGCGGGCCTTATTTTTGAGATGTGCAGGAGGATGTTGCTCTGTAAGGTGAATAACTTAAATGTATGTATGAAATATAAAATTTTAATTGTTTTGATCGTTTTGTGGGGTGCCGCCATTTAAGAAACCAATGCAATGATGTTGGATAGAATGATCGATGTTTACAGGGGTCATAGTACTTGGTTTTCCCAAAAGCAGTACAGAAACCATATAGATTCCTTGACCCTAGATGATATGCAAAGGGCCGCCATCAAAAACTTGAACATTTCTCCCTTGGAATTTAGACTTGTATCCAATAGGAATTGAAAAGCAAATGGTCTTCCATTTTGACTTCAAATAAGACAGGTGAAGGCCATGGTTTCAAGTTTTGACACAAGTTCACTCTATGTATTCATATAAACCGTCCTTCTTTCCAACGTCAATGGATGTAATCCGCTTTGGAAAGACCTCCATGATGTTTAACTTTCCATACATTGGGCTGGCCCATAGGTGGCCGAATGCAATATCTCCAGTACGGGCATCCCTTGTACGAAGTAGGTGAACATGGTGTTTATGGCCGCGGTACCGGTCGGTAGTCCCGATTCGATATAGCTATCTGAGCCCATCAAAATAGGACATCATGAGCTAGGGCAATTTGGAAGCTTTGCTGTGGGAACGATTGCTACCATTGCTCAACACCTTCCGTTGGTCCAAGTTTCTCGAAATAGCGGACCAAAAGCTCAAAGAACAGGTCGGGGTTCGTTCCGCATAAGCTTTACGGAAGCCTCTGAAATTTATAGCCATGTTCTATACCAATCCACCCCCGCCAATACCGCTTCTCGTGCGGATATATCCGTGGTGGCACGTGCCGTTACCATAACCCCATATTGATGCGCCGTGGTCACTATCGCCTCCATTTCGGAGAAGGTCAACCTCGTGCTATTCGGCTCATTGTCCGAACATATTTTAAGGATATCGACCTCTTTTGATATGTTCCTCTGCGGAGTTTATGGCATTTTGCGGTCCTTTAATGATCATATTCTTGATCGATGATGTTTTGGAACCCAGTATTCAACCCAATAGCCTGTCCGCCTTAGACACTTAAAAATCGTGCCGGTTACGAACATCCGGAGCCGCCTTAATGGGGCCGTTGAATATGTGTTCTATCATACTACGAGATGAGAATAAGGTAGGGACAATCGGAATTGACATGGGAAAATGGTACCTAAATAGGGGCAAGATGCCGTTCAAATGATCCTGAATGTAATTATTGGTTTAAAAAATAATCTTACATTTAGATTTTATTTAAACGATTAAGATGGGGAGAAACGTATCCTTAAAGGATATTGCAAAAAAGGTAGGGGTATCCATAGCCACGGTATCCTACGTGCTGTCCAAGGGCAAGGACAGTGGCGTCAGTGAAGCGGTGTCCGAACGGGTTAAGCAGGCTGCTGAGGAATTGGGATACCAGCCTAATCGTGTGGCGCAGAGCCTTAAGATGGGAAAAACCTTCAGTATTGGCCTCATCGTAGCGGATATTTCCAATCCCTTTTTTGCTGAGATTGCCCGTAAAATCGAAGATGAGGCCAAAAAAAATAACTATACAGTGGTCTTTGGCAGCTCCGATGAGAAAACGGAAAAGGCTTGGGACTTAATGCGGTTTTTGGCCAATCGCCAAGTGGATGGCTTTATCATTGTCCCCACGGAAGGGGCCGAGGAACAGATCAAATACCTCAAAAAAAGAAATATCCCCTTTGTCCTGATCGATAGGTATTATCCTGGACTGGAGGCCAACCATGTGGTAGTCGACAACCATAGGGCATCCTACAAAGCCGTACGGCATATGTTGGACAACGGGGTGAAAAAAATAGCCATGATCGGCTATTCCAGTACGCTGTTACATATGAGGGAACGTATACGGGGCTATCGGGAAGCGATGGAAGAAGAAGGTGTGCCGGTCACCATCCATGAAGTGGACTATAACAATACCGAAGCAGAGGTCAAACGGGCCATCGATGATTCCTTTCAGGGCGAACAACCCATGGAAGGTGTATTGTTTGCCACGAATTCCATTGCTATTCCCGGTTTGAGGGAAATAGATAGGCTGGGATTGATCGTATCCAAGGACATTGCCGTGGTCAGTTTTGACTATGGGGTGGCCTTTGATTTTTACTACTGTCCGTTGACCTATGTCAAACAGCCCTTGGAGGAAATCTCCAAAATGGCGACGGAGATATTGATTACCGAGATCAGTGAAAAGAAATTCTTGAACAAACACGTATGTCTGGATGCGGAACTTGTGGTACAGTCCTCCGGTACGGTAGACTTCGAAACGTAATGAGCTGTCGTTAAACGGGCGGGCATTTCTTATTTTGATAAATTATTCGCCCATTTTTGTTAAAACAAGGTATATCCTGGGCAATTTTTCAAGAATCCTCAGAATTTATTTAATCGTTTAAATAATTTATCTTATATTGGCACTCAATTTAAACGTTTAAGTTGTATTTATTTAAACGTTTAAGTAAAAATGCAGATTTAGATTGACATGAACAACAGACCAAAAATAGGTATCAGGCCCATTATTGATGGGCGATTAGGGGGAATACGTGAATCCCTGGAAGATAAGACCATGCAAATGGCCACTTCATTGGCCCAATTCTTGACCGATCACATGCGATATCCCGATGGGACCGCCATTGCATGTGTCATTGCCGATTCATGTATCGGTGGGGTCAAGGAGGCCATAGATTGCCAAAAAAAGTTTGAACATGAGAATGTCGGGCTCAGCATCTCCGTGACACCTTGTTGGGCCTATGGCATGGAGACCATGGACTATACGCCCAATATTCCGAAAGCCATTTGGGGCTTCAACGGTACAGAGCGTCCCGGAGCCGTCTATCTCATGGCCACCGTTGCGGCGCACAACCAAAAAGGGTTGCCCGTTTTTAGCATATATGGAGAGGATGTACAGGACTTGGAGGATACCTCCATTCCCTTGGACGTACAGGAGAAAATGTTACGGTTTGCCAAGGCCGGTATGGCCGTGGCGATGATGCGCGGGAACGCCTATTTGAGCATAGGTACCGTTTCCATGGGAATCGTTGGGTCGGAAGTAAATGCCGATTTCTTTCAGGACTATTTGGGTATGCGAACGGAGTTTGTGGATTCCAGTGAGGTGTTACGTCGTGTGGAACAGGGTATTTATGATACGAAGGAATTTGAGAAGGCCTTGGCCTGGACACGCTCCCATTGTACCGAAGGGACGGACTTTAATAAGGAATCCCTTCAAAAGGACAGAAGTGCCATGGACAGGGATTGGGAATTTGTGGTCAAGATGGCCTTGATCATCAAGGATCTGATGCACGGCAATCCCATCCTCAAGGAAATGGGACATGGTGAGGAAGCCCACGGGCACCACGCCATTGTTTCAGGTTTTCAAGGACAGCGGCAATGGACGGACTTTCTGCCCAATGGTGATTTTGCGGAAGCGATTTTGAACTCTTCCTTTGATTGGAACGGAAAAAGACAGCCTATACTGGTCGCTACCGAAAATGATTCCTTGAACGGGGCTTCCATGCTGTTTGGACATTACTTGACCAACACCGCGCAGCTATTTGCGGATGTGAGGACCTATTGGAGTCCCAAGGCAGTGGAGCGGGTGACCGGTTGGACGCCCGAAGGAAGGACTGCCGGTGGATTCATACACCTGATCAATTCCGGGTCCGCGACCTTGGATGCGACGGGTAGGCAACAGGACGGCCAGGGGAACCCAGTGCTCAAACCTTTTTGGGATATCCAGGATGAAGAAATTGAAAAATGCCTGGAGGCTACCACGTGGTATCCTGCCAATCGTGAATATTTCAGGGGTGGGGGATTTTCCTCCAATTTTCTGACCGAAGGGGGCATGCCGATGACCATGTGCCGCCTCAATTTGACCAAAGGCCTGGGGCCAACGCTCCAGATTGCCGAAGGATGGAGCGTCGAGCTCCCGGAAGAGGTGCATGCCACCTTGAACGAGCGTACGGACAAAACATGGCCGACGACCTGGTTCGTGCCCAGGACCTCCGAGGTGGATGGCTTAAGAAACATCAAGGATTTTATGGAGCATTGGGGCTCCAACCATGGCTCGATCTCTTATGGCCATATTGGAGCTGACCTGATTACCCTGGCTTCCATGTTACGGATTCCTGTTTGCTTCCACAATATAGCCTATGAGCGTGTTCAAAGACCGGCCACGTGGAAATCCTTTGGTATGGATTCCGACAATGCCGATTATAGGGCCTGTGAAACTTTTGGAGCTTTATACGGAATCTGATATGGGCAAACGTTGTACTTCATATGTGATCGGAATGGATTTTGGGACCGACTCGGTACGGAGCCTGTTGTTGGATGCCTCAAGTGGCATGACACTGGCCGTTTCCGAATTTAAGTATCCTCGATGGGCCACTAAAACCTATTGCGACCCCGCGTCCAATCAGTTCAGACAACATCCATTGGACTATATGGAGGGACTTGAATTTACCCTACAAGAAATTACAAAGGGGCTCGATCAAGAGGCCAAAGATTGCATTCGGGCGATATCCATTTGTACCACGGGTTCCACACCGGTGGCTGTGGATGCCCAGGGCACACCTCTGGCGCTTGACCCCCATTTTAAGGATAACCCCAACGCCATGTTCTTTTTATGGAAAGATCATTGTGCCAAGGAAGAGGCCGCCCGTATCAATAGGTATAACGATGGATCGACCATTGACTACCTCAAATTTGTGGGTGGTGCTTATTCTTCGGAATGGTATTGGGCCAAGTTGATGTATGTCTTGGACAACGATACAGAGGTTCGGGACGCCCTCTATGGATGGGTCGAACACAGTGATTGGATGCCCTTTCTTTTGACAGGGGGCAATCAACTGGACCATATGGTACGAAACCGGTGTGCCGCAGGACATAAGGCACTGTGGTCCGAACAGTTTGGTGGACTGCCCTTGGAGGATTTTATCCTTAAAGTGTTCCCAACAATAAGGGAGTGCGGTGATTTTAGCTATGGGGATACCTATACGAGCGACCGTTCGGTAGGCTATCTTTCCGCGGATTGGGCCGAGCGCCTTGGGTTACATGAAAACATAAAAGTGGGTGTCGGAGGATTGGACGCACATTTTGCAGCCATTGGCGCGGCCATTAGACCGAATCAATTGTGCAAAGTGATGGGTACCTCGACCTGTGACATGGCTGTAGTTCCCGCACATGAAGGCGATATCTATGTCGATGGCATCTGTGGACAGGTCAATGGCTCCATCATTCCCGGAATGGTCGGTATGGAAGCGGGACAGTCCGCTTTTGGGGATATTTTTGACTGGTTCGCCGAACTATTGCTTTGGCCGACCCGAACATTGGGTTCCGAATCCCTCTTGCAGATCGATCGGAACCTATTGTTGAAAACCTTAGGTGAGCAGGCGGAGGCGCTTGCGGAAATTCCTATGGAGGAAATCGCCACGGACTGGTTCAATGGGCGAAGAAGCCCTTTTGCCTCCAATGGCTTAAAGGCTACCCTAACTGGTTTTGGTCTTGGAACTTCGGCCCCAAAGCTATATCATGTACTTATGGAGAGCGCCTGTTTCGGTTCCAAGCGGATCATGGAACAATATGAGGACGAAGGGGTAACCCTCAATAAAATTGTGGTCATGGGTGGAGTCGCCAAGAAATCACCTTATTTGGTGCAGCTATTGGCCAATATCCTGGATAGGCCGGTACATGTTTGCCGGGAAGAGCAGACCGCGGCCCTTGGGTCCGGCATGTTCGCAGCAACGGTAGCTGGTCTTTACACGAGCGTCGAAGATGCCATATCGTCCATGGGGCAGGATATCGATCGCGTATACCATCCACAGCCAGGGCAGGTGGAACGTTACCAAAAGAGATATGAACGTTATAAAGCGCTCTGCGAGCAGACGGATGCAACCGTCACATCCCCGGGGCATGCACCAGAGCTGAACTGAGAATCTTAAAAGTGATATGTATGAAATGAACCCCCATCAACAACAGTAAAGACAAAGACTAACAAACAAAAAGTTCAATAATTAAATGCATACTAATTAACTAAATATGAAAGATTGTGTTACAGTAAAGTGGACATCGGGGTGCAAGGCCGTCAGAAGATGGTCGGTGCTCTGTTTCCTGTTCGGGACCTTCATGGCGCCCGTTATGGTCCACGCCGAAATGAAAATATCGGAAAAGCAGGCCCAACCACCGCAACAGACGGTGAGCGGGGTGATCGTAGATGACAAAAATGTACCCATTCCGGGTGTCAACGTGGTCGAAAAAGGGACCACAAACGGTACGACCTCGGATTTTGACGGGCTATTTGAAATCCAGGTGGGCCAAGGAGCTACCCTGGAAATTTCCTCTATTGGATTTGTCAAAAGGGAAATCAGGGTGACCGACACTTCATCCCCTATGACCATCGTTTTACAGGAGGATGTCAGTCAATTGGACGAGGTAGTGGTCGTGGGATACGGTACCCAGGTCAAACGTGAGGTGACCGGTTCCATTTCATCGCTTAATGAAGAATCCTTTAGTACCAACGCCAATTCCAATGTGGACGATATGCTACAAGGGAAGGCTGCTGGTGTCCAGGTCATCAAGAACAGCGGTGCGCCGGGAGGTGGTATGACGGTCAACATCCGTGGTACCGGTTCCATTAATGCAGGCAGTGCCCCTCTTTATGTCATCGATGGATTGCCTATCGATAACAGTCCGGGTATCTCTGCATCCGGAGGACAGGTGGCCAACAGTCGGACGCCTCGGAACCCCATCAGTTTCTTGAACCCCGAGGACATTGCCTCTATCGATATCCTTAAAGATGCCTCCGCCACGGCCATTTATGGCTCCAGGGGCGCCAATGGGGTGATCATGATCACGACCAAACAAGGTAAGGCCGGTGACCTACAGGTGAAGTATAGTGGTCAGTTCGGTGTGAACCGTGTCCACAACAGACTGGACCTGTTAAGTGCAGAGGAATATATGGCGGGCATCAATGCCCTGATCGATGCAGGTGCGGGCGATGATACCCAGCGTGTCACAGGAATCATGAACGGAGGGACCAACTGGCAGGACGAGGTATTTCGTTCAGCGGCCTATACCCAAAACCATAACCTGAACTTTTCCTGGGGAAATGAAAATACGTCCTATATGGCATCGGTGAACAATACGAGCGAGGAGGGTTTGATCAAAAGTTCGGAGTTCGATAGGTATTCCATGCGCTTCAATTTGAACCATAGGACGGAAAAGGTACATTTTGGCATCAATTCCACCATGAGCTATATTCAGGACAACTATGTACCTCAAGGGTTTTCGGTCAATGAAACCTCAGGTGCTGTTAATGCAGCTCGCCTTTGGGATCCAACGCTTTCCATAAGAGATGCAGAAGGGAACTATGTTCAATCTGATTTTTATCAAATTGATAATCCAATGGCTATTATCAATGGTAACCATATTAGGGGAAATCGGTACCGTTCCCTGGGATCGATGTTCTTGGAGTATTTCTTTACGCCCAATTTCAGTGCCAAGGTCAATGTTGGTGTCGATGTAAGCAATGAGGACAAAACAGTCTACAAAGATCGAACAACCCTTACTGGGGGGTCATTGGGCGGAGTAGCTACGGCTTTTACCGCTACCAAATCCAATTATTTGGTGGAAGGGACCTTGAACTACAAGCAGAGCCTTGAAGATCATGATTTCAATGTACTCTTGGGAGCTACGACACAGGAATACCTGACGCGCTATAGTGAGCAACAGGCCAATAACTTTCCGACCGATGCGACCAATGCGGATAATTTTGGATTGGCCGACAGATCTACTCTTGTCGTAGAAAGTTCAAAGTTCAACAATCAGTTGATCTCCTTTTTGGGAAGGGTCAATTATAAGTTCATGGACAAATACCTGTTGACGGCGTCCTATAGGGCGGATGGTTCCAGTAGGTTTGGCGACGGTAACCGGTTTGGTTTCTTTCCCTCGGCTTCCGTGGGATGGTTGATTGATGAAGAACCCTTTATGGACGACGGTATTTTTAATATTTTGAAACTTCGTGCCAGTTGGGGGCAGACCGGGAACCAAGAAATAGGAAACTATCTTGCTCTTTCCACTTATAATACTGGGGATAGCTACGTTTTGGATGATCAGTTCATAACAGTGTTGAATCCTTCTCGCATTGCGAATAAGGATTTGAAATGGGAGACCACGGCGCAGACCGATATCGGTGTGGACTATGCCATTTTAGATAACCGTATTTCGGGATCCATAGCTTGGTACCGCAAGAAAACAACGGATATGTTGTTGAACCTGCCCATTCCATCCTCTACGGGATACACTTCTCGATTTGTGAACATTGGTAGTATGGAGAACAAGGGATTTGAGTTTGCCCTCAATACCCATAACATTAATGCAAAGGATTTTAAATGGAACTCCAATATCAATGTGTCCACCTTGAAGAACAAAGTGCTTTCCTTGGGCGGGGTTCCACAGATCTATGGGGGAGGATTGCCTCCATCACCTATAGCTTCTGCCATTACCACACCGGGCGAGCCCTTGATGTCGTTCTTTGGGTACATTGTTGACGGTATTTGGCAGGAAGGGGACGACCTTACCGCTGTTTCCAACAATGTGCAGCCCGGGGATTTTAAGTTCAGGGATGTCAATGAAGATGGGATCATCGATGTGGAAGACAGGGTAATCTTGGGGAATTCCTTTCCAGAATTCCAGTGGGGCTTTACCAACGATTTTACCTACAAGAACTTTAACTTGAACGTCTTGTTTACCGGTGTGGAAGGTGTAAACATGGTAAACGGTAATATGATAGAACAGTACTACCCTATTCCAGGGCTACGGGCCAACCGGTTCAGGGATGCCTTTTTGAACCGTTGGACCCCCGGGAACCCCACCAATGCGCAACCGTCCTACCTGAACTTGGATCAAAGGACACAGTCCATCAATTCCAGGACCGTGGCGGATGCCTCTTATATCAAATTACAATCCGTTAAATTGTCCTATAACTTCCCATCCTCCTTTTTCAAGGATACCGTGAAGTCGGCGACCATTTATGTTTCAGGGCTCAACTTGTTGACCATTAGTGACTATGAAGGCTTTGACCCAGCGTTGAACCCTTATGGAACCTCCAACTTTAATGTGGATTGGAATGGATACCCATCAGCGACCACATTTCTATTAGGATTGAATGTCGGATTTTAAAAAAAAATAGAATGATGAAAGTGTTTAAAAAAATATGTTTGGGACTGGCATTGTCTACGATGTTGGTCCAATGCGAGTCTTCCTTGGATCCCGAAGTATTCTCGGAGGCCGCACCCGATCAACTGTTCAGCTCACTGGACGGTACCCTGTCCATTCTTTATGGAGCGTACTCCAATGTGGCAGCGGTAAATACCAATGATGCCGCCGATGCCCTGGTGGCCGAGGAATCCATGACCGATGTGATGTTCACAACGGCCGGGGCCATCGATGTTTGGGCCACCAATTTTATGGATTTTATCCTGGACGGGGTGGGCAGTAGACTTTACAGCGTCTATTGGAACAAACCCTATCAGGGCATTCGAAATGCCAATAACATCTTGGACAATATCGAGGATGCCAATCTGACCGAAGCGCAGAAAACACTCATTGCCGCGGAGGCCCGATTTGTCCGTGCTTGGGGCTACAACAACCTATATTTTGATTTTGGGCCGACACCATTGCGGACCAGTACCTCACAGGAACTGGAGCTGCCCAAAGCCTCGGAAGAGGAAATGTTGACCTTTATCGAGACCGAACTATTGGCCGTGATTCCTGACCTGCCCGATCCTGGGGAGGAAGAATTGTACGGGAGGGCCCACAAAGGGGCTGCCATGGGCTTGTTGACCAAATTTTACCTCAATACGGGACAATGGCAAAAAAGTGCCGACATGGCACAGGATATCATCGATCTTCAGTATTATGAACTGTTCCCGGATTATTTCGGTCTTTTTCAAGTGGCCAATGAAGGCAACCGTGAGCTCGTATGGATACGTCCCGGAAAGGCGGATTTGGATAGGACGGCGGGAATCAGTATCATGAACTATGCCTATCCGCCCAACTTTGCGAGCCATCCCCCGACGGGATTGACCTTTTGTGAAGGTTGTAGGAACTTTGCCACCCAATTGCGCATGAGGAATGATTTTTACAACTCATTTGCTGCGGATGATCGCAGGGCTTCCCTGATCATCACGGAATATGTGAACAGCAATGGCGAGACCATTGATCTTTCGCCACCCAACGATAATCCAAGACCTTTTAAATATTGGCCGGCCGATGATATTGCAGGTCCTTCCTACGGTAACGATATCCCGGTGATCCGATATGCGGACATCTTATTGGCCAGGGCCGAAGCGCTCAACCGCTTGAACGGTCCCAACCAGGAATCCATTGATCTGATCAATGAAGTGCGTGAACGTGCCGGGTTGGATGATCTTGTGCTTACTGATTTTGGTTCTGCCGAAGCACTCAATGAGGCGATATTGATCGAACGTGGCTGGGAATTTTACCTGGAGGGCATCCGTAGGGACGATCTGATCCGACACGGGGAGTTTATCTCCAGGGCACAGGAACGTGGAAATCCGGCACAGCCGCACCATGTTCGTTATCCCATACCGCAATTTGCCTTGGATGCCAATCCAGTACTGGAGCAGAACGATGGTTATTAAACCTCGGTTATTATTAATATATTGAAAATACTATGCGATACATAACACCATATCTAATGGGGGCATTGGTGCTCCTGGGTTGCCAAAACGATAAAGCAGGGCCGACCGAGGTCTCGGAGGTGACCGTCAATGGACATGAGCTCCAGATATTAAAATTCAACAACCCGGGTCTGGAAGTGGACCTCGGGGTGGGGTTATGGGCGAACCCCATACCCATGGACTTTGATGGTGATGGGGATTTGGACCTTTTGGTTTCTTGTACCGATGTACCCTATGCGGGAACGTATTTTTTTGAGAACAAACAAGGCGGGCCCATTGATGAGGTGGTCTTCGAGAAGCCGGTGCGGGTGGCCGAGGGGATACGGAACGTTTCCATCTCCCACGTGGATGGAGAGCCCCGTATCCTGGGCCCTGGTCTCGAATACGAACGCTTTGCCAAGCAACTTTTCAATCAACCTGTAGGCATCTTTGATGCCCATGAAATTTTAAAGGATTATCCGAAAAGGCGTTTTAGCCAATGGCAATATGTCGACTACGAGAACGATGGGGACATTGATATTTTGATGGGTGTGGACGATTGGGCCGATTATGGTTGGGACGAAGGTTTTGACGAGCAGGGGAAATGGAGTAGAGGTAACCTTCACGGTCTGGTCTATCTCATCGAGAACCGTAACGGAAAGATGGTCAATACCGGAAAACTGACCACCGGTGATGGGAGTCCTATCGATGTCTATGGCAATCCCACTCCAAATATTGAAGATTTTGACGGGGATGGTGATTTGGACATCATCTGTGGAGAATTTGTGGACACTTTTACCTGGTACGAGAATATCGGTAGCCGGGAAAATCCGCGATATGCGGCTGGACGTCAACTGTTGAACGAGGAAGGGCTTGTGGTCATGGACCTGGAAATGATGAAACCGACCGCTATTGATTGGAACGGTGATGGGACCATGGACCTGATCGTAGGTGATGAGGACGGGCGCGTAGCCTTTATTGAGAATACCGGGGAGGTCAACGACCATATGCCTGTGTTCGAACAGGCTGTCTATCTGAAACAGAAAGCCGATGATGTAAAATTCGGAGGATTGATCACACCCTATAGTGTGGATTGGGACGGGGATGGTGACGAGGACCTGATCTGTGGAAACACGGCCGGTTATCTTGGATTTATCGAGAACTTGGGTATGGATGCCGATTCCGGAACGCCGATATGGGCAGCACCCGAATACCTGAAAGCCGATGGCGACGTGATCCGAATCCTGGCCGGGGAGAACGGATCGATACAAGGGCCTGCCGAGCGCAAGTGGGGCTATACCACCTTGAGCGTTTCCGATTGGGACGGTGATGGTCTAAAAGATGTCATCATCAATTCCATTTGGGGAAAAGTGGAATGGTATAAAAATATTGGGGAGGCCAATGCGCCCAAACTGGCCGCCAGGGCACCCGTCCAAGTCGATTGGCCCGAGGGCAGCGAACTGCCCAAGCCAGCATGGAACTGGTGGAAACCCACAGGGAACGAGCTTTCCACACAATGGAGGACCACCCCATATACCATGGACTGGAACGAGGATGGCCTAATGGACCTGGTCATGTTGGACCATGAGGGCTATTTGGCCTTCTTTGAACGCTTTACCAACGATAGTGGCGAACTGCTATTGAAGCCCGGTGTCCGGATCTTTAAAAACGAGGAAGGCGGGGAGCTCCGGCTGCAAGCGAAGACCCATGGGGGCAGCGGACGTACCAAATTGACCTTTACCGATTGGGACGGTGATGGCGATCTCGACCTAATGGTCAATGGCAAGAATATTGATTATTATGAAAATACGGGCACTGCCGACGGATATACCACCTTTAAGAACCATGGCCCGGTCACGGAACAACGATTGGCGGGCCATACCACCAGTCCGACCACGGTGGACTGGGACGGAGATGGGGTCAGGGACCTCTTGATCGGAGGAGAGGACGGCCATTTGTTCCTGCTAAAGAATACAAACTAAAAAAAAACGTGGTCAAGGCAAAATAGAGTAAAATTGTTTGGAGGCGTACCCCTTGGGGTACGCTTTCCGACCACAACACATGAAAATAAATGCTATGCGATTGAAACCATTGAAAAGCTACTGCCTGATGTTTCTGTTACTATCGGGCCTTTGTTCCGCACAAACGGGGAAGGAACAACCGTATAATGTCCTTTTTATCGCCACGGACGACCTGCGCAATGACCTGAACTGTTACGGAAATGAACTGGTCATTTCACCGAACATTGATGCATTGGCCGAAAATGGGACCCTTTTTGAACGGGCCTATTGCCAACAGGCACTGTGCGCCCCTTCACGGATCTCGATCATGACCGGGAGGCGGCCGGACCAGACCAAATCATGGAACCTGACCAGTCCCATTCGAAGAAACGAGGATGTGGTGACCCTGCCCGAACACCTGAAGGAAAATGGATATTTTACCCAGAACATTGGAAAGATCTATCATAATTGGCACCAACCGGGACATGCGGATTACCCCAAGTCGTGGAGTGTCGAGCCCATGTTGCACTATGGTACCCATAATGAGGATGTGCCGATCATGGAAGGGGAGGTGCCCGAGGACATGGGCATCACCAAATGGACCAAGATCAGGGATGTGCCGGATACGGCCTATTATGATGGGCGTATCGCTGAAAATGCCGCAGCGGCCATCGATGGTTTTGCCAAAGATCCTGACCGACCCTTCTTTCTGGCCGTTGGTTTCTGGAAACCCCATTTGCCTTTCAATGCCCCCAAAAAATATTGGGATATGTACGATAAGAACCATATCCCTGCCATTTATAATGGTGCGGCACCACAGGATGTGCCCGAGGCTGCCCTGCACGATAGCTGGGAGTTTTTTAGAGGGGAACCCAATACCTTGAACAAAGAGGAAACCTTGGAGCTGCGCCATGGGTACCTTGCGGCGATTACGTTTATGGATGCCCAAGTAGGTAAAGTGATGGACGCTTTAAAGCGCAATGGACTGGATAAGAATACCATTGTGGTATTTTGGTCGGACCATGGCTTTCAATTGGGGGAACATACCATGTGGGGTAAAAACTCCAACTTTGAGAACGACGCCAGGGTGCCCTTTATCATTTCGGTGCCGAAGAACGAACAGAACGGTAAACCGACCCGATCCTTGGCCGAATTGCTGGACCTTTATCCAACGATTTTGGAGCTATGTGGCCTGGAACAGCCAACGGGGCTACAGGGAACCAGTCTGGTACCTATCCTGAAAGACCCTGGGGCTTCGGTCAAAAAAGCGGCCTATACCCAGCATCCAAGACCTGCCTATTACAAAGGGGATCCCGATACGATGGGGTATTCGGTACGTACCGATCGTTGGCGCTACACGGAATGGCTTGATTTTAAAAGCCGTGAAATCGTGGGCCGGGAACTCTACGATCATTATTACGATGCCGAGGAGACCATCAACCTGGCCGGGGAAGAACGCTTCCAGGATGTCGTAAAGGAATTGCACGAGCGCTTGGAAACCCCTAAGATACCCTAGGGAATTATCGATTAATGAAGATGAAAGCTATATTGAACAAACTCTTTTTACTGTCGTTCGTACTACTGTCCTATGGCTTGAAGGCCCAAGAACGGCCGAATGTAATTCTCATTTTGGCCGATGATATGGGCTTGGCCGATTTTTCCTCCACCAACGGAGGGCTCAACAGGACCCCGGTACTAGATCGGTTACGTGCCGAGGGGGTTTGGTTCGAACAGGCCTATTCCGGATCCGCGGTCTGCGCCCCGGCAAGGGCATCCCTTTTGACGGGCAAATACCCCCATCGTACCGGGGTGGTCAGTCTGACCATGAAGACCGAACCGGAGGTGACCAGCCTAAAGACCAGTGAGGTCACCATGGCCGATATTTTTAAGGCGAACGGATATCAAACGGCCCTGGTCGGAAAATGGCACTTGGGCATATTGCCCCCGTTCCATCCCATGAGACGGGGATTCGATCATTCCGTTGACTTTTTGGGCTTTAACCTTAAAACCTATTACGATTTTAAACTGGACGAAAACGGGACCTTTAAACAATATACCGGGCACTATCTTGATGATGTGTTGACCGACCATGCCCTGGACTATATAGAAACGAACAAAGCACGACCATTTTTTCTTCATTTGGCCTATTCGGCACCTCACCGTCCCTTGGGAGGGCCCGAGGTGCTGATCGACCATTACCTCAAAAAGGGCTTCGATGAGAAAACCGCCAAGGTCTATGCCATGCTGGAAGCTATGGACAAAGGCATTGGCCGTGTGCTGCATAAGTTGGAGGATTTGGGAATCGACCAAAATACCTTGGTCATTTTTGCCAGTGACAATGGACAAGATCCAGGAGTGGGAACACGGTTCAATCTGGATATGAAGGGCCATAAGTATCTGGTGTATGAAGGTGGGATCCATATCCCGTTGCTCTTCCATTGGCCCGGCCATTTGGAAGCGGGAACAACACTGGACATTGCCCATTTTACAGATATCCTGCCCACCTTGGCCGAACTCTGCCATTTGGAGGTGCAACCAAAGGTCTCCCGTGATATGGACGGGGCCAGCTTGGTCAATTCCCTTCAAGGCAAAGCCAACGATGGCCTGCCCGATGCCAGGTTCTGGCAATGGAACCGGCACGAACCGTACTATTCACATAATGCGGCGGTTCGAAAGGAGCATTGGAAACTGGTCCGGCCCGTTGCGGATTCCTTAATGGAATATTCGAGCATTATTGATGCCCCCTCCCAATTGGCCCCACAGCTCTTTAACATGGACAGCGATGTTCCCGAGTCCACCGACCTATCGGAACAATACCCTCAAAAGGTGACCGAATTGATGGATTTGTTGGAACAATGGGGCAAGTCGGTCGAAAAGGACCGATTGAAAGATGTCGATTTTGTCGATGGACAACTAAAAAAGAAACTTCAGGAAAAAACAACCGAACCTAAGAAATAGCATAACTCATGATGGATACAGCAACATTAAAAGGCATTATACCCCCTATGGTGACACCGCTCAACGCAGAGGGAAAAATTGATTTGGAAAGTACCAAAAAATTGGTCGAACACCTTATTGCCGGCAAGGTCAAGGGGATTTTTATCCTGGGGACGACCGGGGAGTCCGCCAGCCTTTCCTTAAGGGCGCGACTGTATTTCATTGAAGAGGTCCTGAAAATGACCGATGGCAGGATTTCCGTGTTGGTGGGGATTACCGATTCCTCCATGGAAGCCAGTATCCTTTTGGCGGAACATGCGAAGAAACACGGCGCGATCGCCGTGGTATCGGCTCCCCCGTTTTACTATACCCTGGGCCAAGCAGAGCTGACCAATTACTATACGACCTTGGCGGATAGGTCCCCCTTGCCCGTCTTTTTATATAATATGCCTTCCAATACCAAGATTCATTTCGAACAGGCAACCGTGGTCTCCTTGTCCAAGCATCCGAACATCATCGGCCTTAAGGACAGTTCAGGGAATACCAAATACTTCCAAAAGCTATTGTTCGAGTTTAGGGACCAGCCCGAGTTCTTGCTCTTCGTCGGTCCAGAGGAGCTGTTGGCGGAGACCGTGATGATGGGGGGTGCCGGTGGCGTTTGTGGGGGTGCCAATCTATTTCCCGAGCTCTACTGTAACTTATATGCCGCAGCCGAGAAAAACGACAGGGACCGGATCTTGGAATTGCAGGCCATCGTCATGGAGATCAGTAACAACATTTATACCGTGGGCAAATACGAGTCCAGTTATCTGAAGGGCCTGAAGGCCTCCTTGGAGATATTGGGGCTGTGCCGCAATCGAATGGCCTTTCCCTTACAAAGCTTTGAAGAACGTGAGTTTACCATTGTCCAAGAGCGCTTGGAGCGTATCAAGACCATGGTGGACCGAACCCTTTCACTAAAAAATTAAACCTATTACCCTGCTATTTCATGGAACTACCCATTCTTGACCTTGTGGTATTTTTTGGATATATGTTGCTGATCGTTTTGTTCGGTGTTTCCTTTTCCTTTAAGAAAAGATCGTCCAAAGACTATATCACCGGTGGCGGCAAATTGCCCACATGGGCCATAGGGATGTCGATCTTTGCCACTTTTGTCAGCAGTATCAGTTTTTTGGCCCTACCTGGAAACGCCTATCTCTCGGATTGGAACGGTTTTGTGTTCAGCCTTTCGATACCCTTGGCCGCTGTAGTGGCAGTGCTGTTCTTCGTACCGCTCTATAGACGGATCGAGTCCAATTCCGCTTACTTTTATCTGGAGCAACGCTTTGGGCTATGGGCACGTTCCTATGCCTCGTTGTTCTACCTGTTGACACAGATTGCCCGTATGGGTGCCATTCTTTACCTCTTGGCCCTGCCCATGAACATCCTTTTGGGCTGGAGTATCCCGACGATTATTCTGATCACCGGTATCAGCGTGACCGTTTATGCCATGTTCGGAGGAATCGAAGCGGTCATTTGGACCGATGCCATTCAAGGGATTATATTGATAGGCGGGGCACTGGCCTGCATTGCTGTGCTATTCACCTCGATGCCGGAAGGTCCGGGCCAAATATTCGATATTGCCCAGGCCCAGGATAAAATGAGTTTGGGCTCTTTTGAGTTCAATTTCACCGAGTCCACGTTTTGGTTAATCTTGGTCTACGGACTTTTTATCAATCTACAGAATTTCGGGATAGACCAAAGTTATATCCAGCGCTATATCAGTGCCAAATCCAACAGGGAAGCGGTCAAGTCCACCCTGTTCGGGAGTTTGTTGTACATTCCCATCTCCTTGTTGTTCTTTTTTATAGGTACGGCTTTGTTTGCCTATTATCAGGCCATGCCCGAATTGCTGCCCGAACAGCTGCAAGGGATGGAAAACGCCGATAAAATATTTCCTTACTTCATTGTTAGTGCCCTGCCCAAGGGAATTACGGGCCTACTGGTCGCCTCGATATTTGCCGCGGGGATGAGCACGGTATCCACCAGTGTCAATAGTTCGGCCACGGTGATCCTCACCGATCATATCAAAAGATATCTACGGCCCAACTTGGAGCATGGCTCCGAAATGAAGGTGCTGTTGATCGCTTCCCTGGTCATGGGGCTGACCGGTACGATGGCCGCTCTGCTATTGAACGGGGTCACCAGCGCACTGGATGCTTGGTGGGCATTGTCATCGATATTCAGCGGTGGGATATTGGGCCTTTTTCTATTGGGGTTCATCTCGAAGAAAGTATCTAGCAAGGCCGCCATGATCGGGGTGGTCTGTGGTGTTCTGGTGATATCCTGGATGAGCCTTTCGGCATTTTTACCCGAAGACCTGGCATCCTATGCCAGTAACTTCCATGCGAACCTGACCATCGTCCTTGGGACGATGACCATACTATTGGTTGGCTTTTTGGTAACTCTTTTTATCCCAAGGCCTACAACTGGTGATGGGCATAATTTAACTATAAAGCAATGAGAACAATTGGTTTGACCTTTATTTTAACTCTTGTAGGCGTCCTCGTACTCCATGGCCAATCGTCATTTATGACCTCGGACAGTGTGGCCGTATTCTATCCGGCACGATTCGACGCTGCACAGCATCTGCCTTCCTTTGCGGTGGAACGGCAATTGGAAAGAGCCGGCGATGTCCCCGATACTTGGTCCGTAGCGCCCGTATTTACCCAAACGGATTCCACCAGTACCGTACGTATAGCGATTGGCGAAGGGGTGGACCTCTACGGCAATGGAGAGGTGACCGGAGACCTACGTCGCAATAATACCGAGACCGTTCTTTGGAACACGGACAATTATGAGTATAAAAAACACGAGGGCAAGCGCCTGTACCAATCCCATCCATGGATATTGGGGGTGAGGCCGGACGGTACCGCTTTTGGGGTGCTGGCCGATAATTCCTGGAAACAGGAGTTTGACCTGCACGGGGGCATAGCGATCAAAAGCTATTCCGCGCCCTTTAGGGTCCTAGTGGTGGATGCTCCATCACCACAACGGGTGATGGAAAAATTGGGTGACCTGATCGGGACCATACCCATGCCGCCATTATGGTCCTTGGGGTACCAACAATCCAGATTTTCGTATTATCCGGCGGATTCGGTCCGGTATATTGCCAAGGAATTCAGGAAACGAAAGATTCCCGCCGACGTGCTATGGATGGATATTGATTACATGGATGGTTATCGCATTTTTACCTTTGATCCAGAAGGGTTTCCAGATCCCAAAAAACTCAATAAGGACCTACATGCACTGGATTTTAAATCCATATATATGATCGACCCAGGGGTCAAGGTGGATTCCACGTATGGTATCTATCAACAGGGAAGCCGTGGGAACCATTGGGTGTTGGATGCGGATGGAGAACCTTTCGTCGGGGAGGTCTGGCCAGGGGATTGTGTGTTCCCGGATTATACCCGCCCCGAAACACGGGAATGGTGGTCGGGACTGTACCCGGATTTTATGGATCTGGGCATTGACGGGGTATGGAACGATATGAACGAACCAGCTGTCTTTGATCGGGAAAGCTTTACGATACCCGAGAACGGCTTGCACCGTGGCGGTGGAGCACTGCCGGCTTCCATCCATAGGCGCTATCACAATGTATACGGTCTGTTGATGGTCAAGGCCAGTAGGGAAGGGATTCTCAGCGCCGATCCGGACAAAAGGCCCTTTCTCCTTTCCAGGGCCAACTTTCTGGGCGGTCAGCGCTATGCGGCCACGTGGACCGGGGATAACCACTCCTCTTGGGAGTATTTGAAGATGTCCATTCCCATGTCGTTGAACCTCAGTCTTTCGGGACAGCCGTTCAATGGTCCGGATATCGGTGGCTTCACCAAGGATTCCGATGCCGAATTGCTGGGACATTGGATGGCCATGGGCGCCTACTTTCCGTTCTTTCGGAACCACAGTTCCAAGAACACCACAGCACAGGAACCTTGGGCCTTTGGAAAGAAAATAGAGGACGTATCCCGAACGGCCATTAACCGCAGGTACCGGTTGTTGCCCTATTTGTACACTTTGTTCCGGGAAGCCCATGAGACAGGGGCACCTATCATGAAACCTACATTTTTTGCCGATATACAAGATACATCCCTCAGGGACCAACAGGAAACCTTCCTATTGGGGGACCATCTTTTGATCGTTCCCCGCTGGGCCGAGAACGTGCAGTTGCCCAAGGGCAATTGGACCGACATTGCTTTCGAGAAGGGGGATGATGGGTACCAGGCCAAGGTGAAGTTGCGTCCTGGGGCTATTGTACCGATGACCGATAAGGTGTTCCAGAGTACGGAGGACTATTCCAATGACCGGATTGTGCTCTTGATCAACCCGGATGACAAGGGAAAGGCCAGGGGCCATATGTATTCGGATGCTGGCCAGGGCTATGGGTATCAAAACGGGGCGTATGCCCTGAATTCCTTTAGCGCTGAGTTGACGGATAAAACCCTTAAGGTGACCGTACAACTGGATTCGGGTGTGGAACCCAACCATCGGGAATATCGGATAGGGTATGTCAAGCAAGGTGAGATTGTATACTCCGAATGGACCACTGGCAATGAAATTATCCTGCAGTTGTAATGGGCTTAGCTTATGTACAAACATGAGATTACGAATATGATGCGGTCCCTAGGGGCCCAAACCATAGTAGAGTTAGTTTAGTTAATTTTGCGTAGCCCCTTCTGTATGGAAGGGGTTGCGTTTTCAATTGCCATCTCAGTATTTGGATGGATCAACCCCTACGCTTACATGGAGAGCATGGGAATTAAAATGGAGCGAACACTACAAAATATGTTTGTCGCCTCGCGTGTATTATTGTGCTCCTATGGAGTATGGGGTGCAGGTCAAAGGTGGAAAAGGATGTTCCTATTCAGGCGAATGAGGTCCAAAAAGAGCGCACTTCCCAGAAAGTTGCGCAAGATGCTCCGGAAGGCATGGTCTGGCTTTATGCCGGCTACAAGTAGGGATGTTGTTGTTTTGCCCCAAAAAAGAAGGCAGTGGATACACTTAGGAAAACCAAAAACGAAACAAGGGAAGTTCACGGTCCCATGGGAGCGGCACAAAGTATATAACAAAACTCTTTATTTGCTATATATGTGGATGAGCCATATGTTTAAGGCTAGCAAAAACGTAACATTTGAGCCACCCAATATTTGGTTTTAGCCAGTTAAAATTCAGATTTTTGTGATGGTATTGAGGATGCTCGATTTTGTCGGGCGAGGGTGTTATGCTATGGCTAACCTTTCCAAAGAACCAAGGCTGTATTTTTTACAATAAGCTACAGTACCTTTGTTTCCCAATTGTTTCCAGATTTCCATAGTAAACTTTCAGCATGAAAATATTAGTAATAGAGGACGAGATTCAATTGCTCAAGAACATCAAAGAATCCTTGGAAAAGGAAAACTTCCTAGTTGAGACGGCGATGGGTTTTGAGACGGCGATGGAAAAAGCCATGGTCTACGCATATGACTGTATCTTATTGGACATTATGTTGCCCAATGGTAGCGGTCTGGATATTTTGGACGGACTTAAAAAAGAGGGCAAACAAGAAAATGTCATTATAATATCTGCCAAGGATTCACTCGATGATAAATTGAAAGGACTCGATCTTGGGGCTGACGATTATCTCACCAAACCATTTCATTTGGCCGAGCTCAACGCCCGTATCAAGGCTGTCCTGCGGAGGAAGGACCTTGATGGGAGCAGGTTCATGGAGCTGGGCAATACCAAATTAAATATTGAAAATCGGCAATTTTTAGTGGATGGCACGCCCATCCCCCTTAATCGGAAGGAGTTTGATATCCTGAACTATTTCATGTTGAACAAATCACGTTTGGTCACCAAAAATGCCTTGGCAGAACATGTTTGGGGCGATAACAGCGATCAAGCGGACAACTTTGATTTTGTCTATTATCAAATAAAGAACCTTCGTAAAAGACTGCTGGAAAGCAAGTCCGGACTGGAAATCGATTCCGTTTACGGGGTTGGATACAAACTGATCGTAAAATGAAACTGCTCAATAAATCGATATCCTATCTTTCCCTGTCCATTTTGGCTATTGTGACCCTATGGGCGATCATCTTTTATGTCAACATGCTCCAGGAGATCAAGAGCAGTATTGATGAGGGGTTGGAAAATTACAAACGCCTGATCATTAAAAATGCGGAGCATGATCCCAGCATACTGACCAAGAATTATTTTGACGAAAGTTTTTTTACCATCCATCCAATCGAGAAACAGGAAGCGCTGGCGTTTAAGGACCAATATCTCGATACGATCATAGCCATGCAAGATGCAGATGACCAGGCCCTGGAACCAGAACCCGTCAGGATGTTGGTATCTGCTTTTGAGTCCAATGGAAAATTTTATCGGCTCAAAGTTGCCAATTCCATGGTCGAGGAAGATGACCTGATCGGGGAACTGCTCTGGGATGTTGTCTGGCTTTATCTTGTTTTGATCATAGGGATTTTGGCCATCAACAATATCGTCCTCAAAAAGTTGTGGCATCCATTCTATAGTTTGTTGGCACAGTTAAAAAGCTTCCGCTTAGGGACTTCCCATGAGCTTGTCCGAACCAACACCACCGTTAAGGAGTTTATGGATCTCGAAAGTTCGATGAACCATCTTTTGCAGCAAAACATCAATGCATTCGAACGGCAAAAAGAGTTTGTGGGCAATGCTTCCCATGAGTTGCAAACTCCATTGGCCATAATCACCAACAAATTGGAATTGCTTTTGGAAAATACTTGGGTAAACGCAAAAGAGGCCGAAAGCATGTCCGAAATTTACCAGATTGTGCAGCGATTGATCCGTCTCAACAACTCCTTGCTTTTGCTGACCAAAATTGAAAACAAGCAGTTTTTTGACAATCGGTTGGTTTCCATCAATGAAACGGTCGACCAATGTGTCAGGGATTTGGAGGATATGGCAACATTCAGGAAAATAAAGATTACGGTCAATGCAATCTCCCCATTGAAGACCTATGTGGATATTTACTTGGCCAACATATTGGTCGGTAACTTGGTCAAGAATGCAGTCCATCACACAAGTGAGAAGGGAATTATCATTATCCATATTACCGAAGCGAAGTTGCAGGTCCAAAATACCGCAGCCGATGGCCCATTGGAAGGGGAATTGATTTTTTCAAGATTTTACGGGTCTAGAAAGGAAACGGACCGATCCGGGCTGGGACTGTCCATTGTCAGGGCCATTGCAGACCTGTACGGTCACCGTGTCCAGTATGGTTTTGACCATGGGATGCACAGCTTTGAAATCTTTTTCGCCCCTAATAAGCCTTCCAAAACATAGAATTCCCATTTCTTTCCAAATTCAGGAAGTTGCTTTGCGGTATAAATTAAAATGTATACCATATGAAAAAGCAAGTATTGCTGTTGGGTACACTTCTAGGTATCCAATTATTGGGCCATGGACAAGATATCCCCCAAAATGAAGTTCCCTCGGTCATCGTGAACCAATTCAATGTACAATTTCCCAAAGCAACGGATATCGAATGGGAATTGGATGGGCACCACTATCAGGTCGAGTTTGAGACCGGTTGGAACATAGCGCATACGGTCTGGTATGATCGGGAAGGAAAGATGGCAAAGCACAAGGAAGATGTTACCACGGAAGACCTGTCCAATGCAGTGGTGCAAACAATCAATTCGGAGTTCAACACATATACTTTGGATGATATCGAGCGTATTACTGAAAATGGAAAAGTGGTATACCGTATCGAGCTCAATTCCATGACACACCAAGATTGGGAGGTCATTTTGGATGAAGATGGCAAGGTATTGAGCAAAAAGGTGGATTGATGCGAAAATTTCAGTTTATGCTGCTGCTGTTTGTGCTGCAAAATACACTTTGGGCACAGTCCGATGGTAAAGTCTCCAATTGGTATGATAATATTCACATCGGGGGGTATATGCAACTGCGTTATGACAACCTTTTCGAGACCAATGAGAATTTGGACTGCGAACAATGTGATGAAAATTGGGGATTGGAAGGTGGTGGTCTATCATTTAGGCGTTTACGGTTTAAAATAAAGGGCCAAATCACACCACGCATTTTCTTCTACTTTCAACCGGACTTCGCAAAGTCCATAGGGGAAGAACACCATGTGGGACGGTTAAAGGATGCCTATATCGATGTCGGATTGGACAGCAAAAATGAGTATCGCATCCGTATAGGTCAAAGTAAGGTGCCCTTTGGTTTTGAGAACATGCAGTCCAGTAGCAATAGGTTGCCATTGGACCGGGATGATGCCCTGAACAGTGCGGTCAAGGATGAAAGAGATCTCGGCGTGTTCTTTTATTGGGCCACTAAGGAGAAAAGACAGTTGATCAAGGAATTGCGCAAGGCAGGATTGAGTGGAGGGGATTTTGGATTGATCGCACTGGGGTTCTATAATGGGCAAACGGCCAATCATTTTGACCAGAACAATGAGTTTCATGTGGTGTCCCGTTTTTCCTATCCCTTGGAATTGGGCCATCAGGTGATCGAACCGGGCATCCAGGCCTATACGGGGAAATATGTGGTCACCGAGCATAGTTCGTCCATTGCTGTGGACACCGAAGGCTATCTTGATCAAAGGGCGGCAGTATCGTTCGTGTTATATCCAAGACCTTTCGGAATCCAGGCAGAATACAATGTGGGAAAGGGGCCCGAATATGATAAAGCGACCAACACCATACAGGTCAAACCACTCCAAGGAGGATATGCCACCTTTTCGTATTATGTTGAAAAATGGGGCCAGAAGTTCTATCCCTTTGTACGCTTACAATACTATGATGGAGGAAAGAAGCATGAGTTGGATGCAAGAAGTTATGATGTTCACGATGCAGAGGTCGGATTGGAATGGCATCCCTTTCCCCATTTTGAATTTTTGGCGGAGTATACCTATTCGGATCGTAGGTACGAGGATTTTACAAATACAGCGAACCATCAAAAAGGTAGCCTGTTCAGGGTTCAGGCACAGCTGAAGTTCTAGTCAATGTGGGTTTAATTTGGTCTTTCCCGGAATCGGGATGCCCTAACCCCATTTGTTTTAAATGGCCCCGGTTGGATGACGGGGCCATTGTGCAATGATAACGTATAAAAGTCCAGGGCATGTTTTATCTCGCTTTCCCATTTTTTGATCAAGTCCAACTTTTGTGGAATCGTTTATTTGAACTTTTATAAAGGTTACCTTATCGTCCGCTTCAATTATCTCCAAAATAATTGCGGCTTAATTTAAATATTCGATTGGGTTTATAGAGTTGCAATGGATTCATGCGACAGCACCCAGTTTCTTGTTTTACTAAGCTTTAGATAATTAACAGAAAGTCGTTAAAAATCAGTAAACGTTGTTAAACTCTTATTACATGACATTTTTTTGATATTCTTGAAAGCATATACAAATCAACAGAACAAGAAATCATGTCCGTATCACCGTCCGCCAACGTTATTGCGTCGCTTGAAAAATTAAACCTTAACTCCAACAACATCCATTACCAATTGTCCCCGGAAGAACTCCAGGACATCACGATTGACAAGGGCATGGGCCGTGAAGCCTCTTCAGGGGCCTTGGCGGTAAACACTGGGGAATTCACGGGCCGGTCGCCGAAGGACCGCTTCATCGTCAAGGACGATATCACCAAGGACAAGATCTGGTGGGGCGACATCAACATTCCTTTTGACAGTGAAAAGTTCGATGCGCTCTACGACAAGGTCATCGCCTATCTGAACACCAAGGAGCTCTATGTACGGGACTCATTTGCCTGTGCAGATGCCGACTACCGTTTGAACATCCGTGTGATAAACGAATATCCGTGGTCCAATATGTTCGCCTACAATATGTTCCTTCGTCCCACTGAGGAGGAACTGGAGGATTTTGACCCGGAGTGGACGGTGGTGAACGCACCCGGTTTTATGGCCGACCCAAAGGCGGATGGCACCAGGCAGCATAACTTTGCGATACTGAACTTTGGCAGGAAGATCGCCCTTATCGGCGGTACGGGCTATACGGGGGAGATCAAGAAAGGGATATTCTCCGCGCTCAACTTCATCCTTCCCGTATACAAGGAGACCCTTCCCATGCACTGCTCCGCCAATGTGGGGGAAT